>Ga0209167_10000008_pt1 | contig 320540 bp, 262 predicted proteins | sample Coa_R1_9_FD_187154 | JGI IMG/M metagenome (GOLD analysis project Ga0209167, IMG submission 187154) | Surface soil microbial communities from Centralia Pennsylvania, which are recovering from an underground coalmine fire - Coalmine... | ecosystem: Environmental > Terrestrial > Soil >...
CTGAATCGTAGGATCGCTAACCCCAAAAATGATTTCGTACTCGGGATAGTCCTGCAGACAGTGACTGCGAAAGCTCTGATAGATTTCCGGATCGGTACCCTTGAGCGGCTTGAGCATGGAAACAGGCGGCAGGATCTGCCCCGATGCAGTGCCGCCGCGCCGTTGTTGCAAAAACGCGTTTGCACTCCACAGGCAAAGAAGATAATAAGCCGAGCTGCAAGCCGCGCCGAAAGCCGCAACCGCCTCGATGAGCCTGAAGATGAAATGATTCATGCGTCCGCGCGGGCCGTTCTATTCGTAGCGCAGCGACTCAATGGGATCGAGGTTCGCGGCCTTCCACGCCGGGTAGATCCCGAAGACCAACCCAACTGCTGCAGCGGAGCTGAAGCCAAACGAGACCCAAAACATCGACATGCGCGCTGGCAGCGAGGGCCAGACCATGGGAATCACCCAGACGACCAGGGCTCCAGCAAGTATGCCGATGATTCCCCCAACGGCCGTCAGCATGATCGCTTCCAGCGTGAACTGCAAAAGGATATCCCGCTTGCGCGCGCCGATCGCTTTGCGCACTCCAATCTCGCGGGTCCTCTCGGTTACGCTGACCAGCATGATATTCATCACGCCCACACCGCCCACGATCAGGGCCACGCTGGAAATCGCAAACATACCGACAAACAAGGCGCCCGTAAGCTGGTTCCATACGTCCGAAATCGAATCGGAGGTCATTACTGCAAAGTTATCCGGCTTATCGAACGCAACTCTCCGCCGGCGCCGCAGCAATTCCCGAATCTCGTCCATCGCCTTTGGCATATCGTCGTGCGATGTGGCCTTGACGCTGATCACATGCTGCTTCATCTCGGGGTGCAGGGTCTTGAAGGTCTTCAACGGCAGGATGACCCTGTTATCGTTCGGGTCCTTCCCGCCGCCGAAGACTGACTTGATCTTCGTCACCGTGCCAATCACCTCGAACAGCCGGCCCTCGATGTTGATCTCTTTGCCGAGCGGATCCTGATCGCCAAACAGTTCGTGCTGCGTCTCGTAGCAGACCACAACCACCCGCGAGTGGTGCTCGTCGTCAAAGTCGCTGAACCAGCGGCCGGTGGCCATCGGCAAGTCGAACACGTTCTTGGCCGATGCCATGTCTCCTTCGAGGATGGTGTTCTTCACTTTCTTGTCCTGATACTTGACCGAGTAGCTGCCGATTCCCAACTCGGGCCGGAAAATTCGTAACCCGGCCGAAACTGCCTTTACGTGGGGTAAGTCGCGCATCGCCAGCGCGTCGTCATAGGTAAGCTCCTTGCGCATGCGCATTTCGTCGGTCATGCGGCCAAAGGTGAAGAAGTCCAGGTGGAATACGAAAATAACATTCGATCCGATGCTGGCGACCAGATCGCGGACATTGTCGTCGAGTCCGCGCCCGATAGAAGAGACCCCGATGACCACCGCTACCCCGATCACAACCCCCAGCACGGTCAGCGACGAGCGTAGCTTATTGCCGCGCAGGGTGTCCGTCGCCATCCGCACAATCTCGCCGAATTCGTTTTTACGCATCATAAGTTCGGCTTCCAGCTCCCGGCGATCGTTGATCGACGATCGTTGACCGAATTTGTTTCCCGGAAGCCGGACGCCCAGAGCCGGAAGCCGGAAATCACATTTCAAACCGCAACGCCACAATCGGATCCAGCCGCGCCGCCTTGCGCGCGGGATAGACTCCGAAAAAAACTCCCACGCTGGCCGCCACCAGCAATCCCGAAGCTACCGCCCACAGCTTGATCGACGAAGGCATCCCGATGGCCAGAGTGACCAGCGTCGCCACGCTGGCACCGCCCAGCACTCCCAATGCTCCTCCGACCAGCGCCAGCACAACCGATTCGATGAGAAACTGCAGCAGCACGTCTTCACGGCGCGCGCCTAGCGCTTTCCGGATGCCGATTTCCCGCGTGCGTTCGGTCACTGACACCAGCATGATATTCATGATCACGATGCCACCGACCACCAGCGAAACACCCGCAATGCCAATGGTCGCCATAAAAAAGGTATTGCTCAGGCCTGACCAGATGCCGAGCAGGCTGGCATTGGTTTCAATTTCGAAACTGTCGTCCTCGCCCGGACGGTCGTGCCGGTGCGCGCGCAAGGCCACGCGAGCCTCGTCCATGGCCTCATTCAGCGGCACGCCGGTGGCCGATGCCTTGCCCCAAATACTGATGCTGTTATTGTGCGACCCGTACTGTTTCAGAAATACAGTAATAGGAATCAGCGCATAGTTGTCGGCGCTCTGGCCCAGGGTCTTGCCTTTTTTCTTTCCGACTCCAATCACCTGGTAGGTCGAGCCGTCGATGCGAATTTCCTGCCCGATCGGATCGGCGCCCGCCATCAGGTGCTCCACAATGTCGGTGCCCACCACGGCCACCGGCGTACGGACGTTCATATCCGTTTCATTGAGCATGCGCCCGGCGGTAAGATCCGTGTCCAGGATCGTCGCCATCGAAGGCGTGATTCCTTGGATCGTGGTATCGCTGATCGATTGTTCGCCGTGCTTCACCTTCCCGCTGCCGCGCAGCACCGCGCCCACCTCTTCACAATCGCGGCAAGCCTCCGCGACGGACTGGTAGTCCTCGAGAATCAGATTCTTCCGTTTCTCGGCCGCCAGAAAGTGATCCACATTGGTCTCAACCGCAGACATCTTCGAGATGATGAACACGTCGGCACCCAGATTGAAAATCTTATGGGCGACGTAGTCATTGATGCCGGAGACGAACGTCACCACGGCAATCACGGCAGCCACGCCAATCACCACCCCCAGCAGCGTCAGTACAGAGCGCAGCTTGTTCGCCCACAGCGACTGCAAAGCAATGCGGATGGCTTCGAGGGTATTCATGAGGCGGACCTCGGACCTCAGCCGTCGGACTTAGAGCTCGGACCTCGGTATTCTGGCCCCGACCAGGGCGAGATCAGTTTATCAGCGAATCCAGAGCCGCTGCCAGAACAGGGACGCCCGGGTCTAGGCCAGGTCCGGAAGCTCCGTGCGGGGCTGACGTCCGAGGGCCGAGGTCCGAAGTCTGCTCTGACATATAATGACTAAGTTGGCAGCTGGACCGGACGGTCGCTTCCCGCGCTTTCGGGCGCTGGGAGAGGAAAGTCCGAACTCCACAGAGCGGTGTGCCGGATAACGTCCGGGAGGCCGGGTTCAAGCCCGGTTGACGGAAAGTGCCACAGAAAACATACCGCCCCGCAGCCGTGGTGAGTCCGTCGCGCGATAAACGTTCCACCGCAACGATTAAGCTCGGCGGATTGACCACGGCGGCGGGGTAAGGGTGAAAAGGTGCGGTAAGAGCGCACCGCCGCGGCAGTAATGTCGCGGGCAGGGCAAACCCCACACGGAGCAAGACCAAATAGGGAGGAAGTTCTCGGCTTGATTCTTTTGAACCAGGCCGCGAACACGTACCGACTCGGTGCGTCAAACCTTCGGGTAGGTCGCTAGAGCCGCGCAGCGATGCACGGCCCAGAGGAATGACCGTCCAGCGGGAGCAATTCCGCGGACAGAATTCGGCTTACAGGTCCGGCTGCCACAAACTTTATGACTATTCAATATCCTGGAAAGCCGCGGTTCTGAGAGTGTGATTTTGAACGCTTCAGGGGATTGCGGGGTCGCCAACGCTACAACCTTGGAGAAGTCAACGTCACCACTGAATTTCCCGGCAATGCGATGCTCGCTGCCTTGGCGCCAAGTCGAAGCTCGCACGTTCGATCCGGACCCGGGTTAGTGACCACTGCCACCAGCGATCCATCTGGATTTTCGAAGGCGCAGTGATGAAGCTGCGTGGTCGAACTCTCCGAATCAATTCGCCGGGCGCCTCTTCGGACAAATCTGGAAAAATGTCCGAGCGCCCAGAACATGCCGCTGTAGGACACTTCCTTCGTCTGTGAGTGAATGATCATCATCCCGCCGACGCCTGAAGGATCGCTGCCAACGTAGGGCCTCCCATGCTCGTCGGTGGCCAGATTCCAGGTCGTAATTGAGCGGCAGCAGTTTCGCAGAATCTCGGTAAACGTCCTTCCCCAATTTGCCCACTCTTTCAAATAGTCCGGCGCTTTGTAGTACGGCCCGCCTTCCGTCCAGTACATTTCAACGTCCGGAAATGCATCCTGCACGCGGTTGATCCACTCGGGCTCGCCGACATAGCCGTGCCAGGCAATCGCATTCGTAAATTTGCGCACATCAGGAGTTTCCAACTCCCCCATCGCACGGCCCCAAAGGTTGTAGTTGTGATCGATAATCCAGATCTTTGTTTTCACTCCGCTCTTTTCGAAAAGCGGTCCAAGATGCATGGTGACAAAATCAGCTTCGTAGTCCTGAGGCCACGCACAGGCTGGCATTTGGCCGTCCTGATCGGTATCTACTTGGTTCTGCACCGTGATCGCCTGCACTGGCACTCCCTCGGCCGCATAGCCACGGAGAAACTTTAAAAAGTAGTTTGCGTAGGCCGGCATGTATGTGTGCCGCATGCACCCGCCCAACATCGATCGATTCGACTTCATCCAGCCCGGCGGGCTCCACGGTGAAGAAAAGAGGAACAGATCGGGGTTCACTCCCCGCGCCTCGCGCAACATCGGCAATACGTATTGACGATCCTTCTCGATTGAAAAGCGCCTCATGTCAGGGTCCATATCACCGTCATCGTAGCTGTAAACCGTGGCTGCCGAATCGGCGGACCCGATGCACGTCCGGCAAACATTCAGGCCCATTTCCGAGGGGTGAAACAGCGTATGAAATAACCCGGCACGCGCCGTTGCTGAAAGCTGAATGAACATGTAGCAGGTAGCGTCGGAGAAAGCCCCACCAAATCCAAGAATCTCCTGATACTTCTTCTCTGGGCTGACAGTGATCGAGTCCCGGGCTACTCCAGTCTTGGCGTCCGTCCAGGAAATCGGCGGGGCCGCGGAGACCCTGCGGCGCTCATCCGTCACCCACACGCTCAGGCTTCCCCGCACCGAATCAGCGCTGGCGAAGGATGCGGGCTGCTTCGCCTCTGACACAGCCGCGGTCGGGCTACTAGCTAGCGATTGCTCGACATGTATCCCCAGGAAGTCACGCCGGGTCTGGTTCGTCACTTTGGCTCCTAGTTTTCATTGCGCGGTGACATGGTTCGGAGGTACGCCAACGGGCGCTGGGATTCAAGTCGATGCCCGGCCGACATTGGAACCAACAAGTGTCACCACCGAATCGCCCGCCAGCGAAAGGTTGGCCACTTTACCGTTGAGTTGAATCTCGCAAGTCCTGGGGTGACCGGGGTTGGCAATTACGATCACCAGGGATCCATCGGGATTTTCGAATGCGCAGTGAAAGAGATCTTTCGCCGGACTTTGGGATTCCACGCGCACCGCTGCCCGCTTTATGAATCGCGCAAAATGCGCCATGGCCCAGAACTGTCCGCTGTGGTAGATCTCCCTGGTTTTTGAGTCGACCGTCAGCAACCCCCCTAACGGGTACGGGCCCACGTTCGGCCGGCCATGATCGTCGGTGGCAAAGCACCAACCCGTAATCGAACGGCAGCCATTTTGCAAAATTGTCGCGAAATTCTGAGCCCACGGCGCCCATTTAAAATAGTCTGGATCGTTATAGTCCGAACTGCCCTCCGTCCAGTACATCTCGATGTTGGGAAACACAGCCTGCACCCGCTGCATCCATTCCGGCTTGCCACTATAGCCGTGCCAGGCCACAGCATTCGTGTATTTCCGCACGCCCGGCGTTTCCAGTTCTGCAACCGCACGGCCCCACAAGTTGTAGTTGTGATCGATAATCCAGATCTTCGTTTTCACTCCGCTGCGCTCGAACTGCGGCCCCAAATGAAGGCGGACAAAATCGGCTTCGTAGTCTTGCGGCCAAAAACACTGCGGCATGAGCCCTTGCTGATCCGCGTCCACCTCATTCTGTACGGTGATGGCCTGTACTGGTATTCCCTCCGCCTCATAGCTTTGCAGGAATTTCACCAAGTAGTTGGCATAGGAGGGCATATACGTATGTCGCATGCACCCGCCCAGCATCGAGCTATTGTCTTTCATCCATCCCGGCGGACTCCACGGAGATGAGAAGAGAAACAATTCGGGATTGACGCGCCGCGCCTGCCGGAGAATCGGGAGGATATAAGCGCGGTCGTGCTCGATCGAAAATCGCTTTAGCTCCGGATCCGGTTCGCCCTCATCGAAGCTGTAGACCGAAGCGGAATGATCGGACGACCCAATACAGGTGCGGCACACGTTCAGCCCCATCGCAGAGGGATGGAATAACCCGTGAAACAACTCTTCGCGCGCCGCCGGCGAGAGCTCATTGAACAGATAGCAGGAGCCATCCGTAAACGCCGCACCAAAGCCGAGCACAGACTGAAACTTCTGCTCAGGCCGCAAGCAGATTGAATCCTGTGCGACCGTGCCACCGCGATCGGTCCATGCGATCGGTGAAGCAGCGGCAAGCCGCCGATCGTCATCTGTGACCCACGCCATCAACTCGCCGATTGGCGAGTCCGCCCCGGCGGGTCGCGGCGCCAAAATCGCTCCGGGAGTGGAGGCAGCGTTCACCATCACGGCCGCTCCCACTCCGGCGGTTTTCAGGAAATCACGCCTTGTCGTGCTTTTTCGCATTCGTCCTCAACCAGAAAAGTGGCTTAAGTGCTATTCTTGCCGTGTAACGCCCACGACACTTCTCGCAGCAAGATGATCTAATGAATCAGAAGCTTCACGGTGTCAATCTCATAAGGACCTGCCCGCAGGACCTTCAATTCTCCCGTTTTAGAGTCCTCCTCCAGCAGGTTGGTCTGTCGAAAATTGTGCTGTTGTCCCAACAATAGTATCGGGCTTTCGGCAGGTTTACCCTCAATCTCAAAAGTTCGCATAACGATCGCGTTCTCTCGGTCGCCCTTCTTCAACGCCGCAAGTACCAGATTGTCGGCGCTGAGCGATGCGAAAGACTTCTCCGCGGGCAAAGGCTTCTCGGAAAGAGCATTCAAGGAACTTACTGGAATCAATGGCGCACTGAATGCCATTCCGGCGCGCCACGATTGTGCGGCCGACCAGCCACCTTTGCCGGAGGTCAACGAGTATTTGAAAACATAAGTACCCGCCGGGGGCCGCGCATCCAGAATTTGCCGTCCATTCTGTATGGTCGTGGCGGGGCTAAAGCGAGTGCCGCGCAGCATATCGGCCCTTATCGCCGAATCACTTACCTCTATCAAATTATGATCGGCGCTCAGCGTGAAGCCCCACTGGTTGGTGCCCACGAATACCCAGTCCTGGATTTGGCGCCATTTTTTCCATATCTCGGGCGCGACTTCGTCGTCGCCACGCGGGCCGGCCCTCGCCATGATGTCGGTGGCCGCAGCCGTCCCAAAAGGAATCCCATTACGCGCTTCCGCATCCCGCTGCACAACAGGAAAGAGCTGTTCGATGTTCATGGATCGGCCGGGTTTCCAATCAATCGTGTTCTCCACATCGATTTTCTTGATCCCTCGGTACAAAGTAACCCGCTGAACGATCGGGATACCCCCAACGTTGCCATCGATGCGCAGAACCGTCCGAACCGGGCCGTTTTCTTCGAGGTCTATCGAGCCGACAAGGTTGATGATGGTCCGCCCACTCGGCAGAATGATGTTTTGATCGTCCCCGCCGCGCTCCTCGACCGCGGAGATCTCGATCCCCTTGCTCACTGCCTGGTTCAGTTCTTTGTCGAATACTTCAATTCGTCCGGTGGCCCGTTCGACCGAGACACGGTAGTAAATATTTTCCAAAACGTCCGAGCCTGCGGCATCGTTTGCCTGTCTCGCGTCCTCGTTAGTGTCTAGCTTCACTTGGCATGCACTCGATGAAGTCTCCGGGCCGCTGGCGGGGACCAGGTAATAGGCCTTATATCCCAACGACGGGACTCCAAGAGCAACGAACACCAACTCCATGGAGCGCGAACTTCCGTCAGTGTAACGCTCCACCTGGAATGGTACGGATGTGCCGTTTTCATCCAGCAACCGCATCCCTTTTTTGTAGTCGTCAATGTCAGGGGTTTCAACTTCACCAAACAGTGTCAGGTGCGCTTCCACAATGTCATCCCTGACCCAACCCATCGAGTTGAACACAATGATGGGAGTGCTTTTCGGAAACGGCCCGTGTACCCGCTCGGCAAGGTTGCGTAGTGAATCACGAAGAATCTGGCCCGCGCCCAATAAGGCTCCTTGCGCGTAGCCTAATTTGCGTTCGTCTCCAATTTTTCCGCCTTGGCCATCGTTATTGTGGTCCAACGATTTCAGGTTATCTTTCCACAACGACTCGAACGCCTTGTCAGGGTAGGCAGCATACCCCAGCGCGTAATTGATCGCCGCAAATTTCTCGGCGCTAAGGAGCGTGTCGGTGGCGGACATCGCGGGCAGCCAGAGTGGAACCAGCGAGGTTGTCAGATTGGCCCACGAAGAAGGAATTTCGCCCGGCAAGTCGGGGACCCCCTTCACCCCGGCTGCAGCACGGAAATACTCTTCGGCGGTAGCCAACTGAAAGTGGACCGGTGAAAAATGTTGATTCAGTACGGCAATATTTTCAATCAACTTTTCGTTCGGTGCAAAAAAGGTCAGTGCCCCATCCCATGTAAATTGGACCGCTGGTTGTAGCCTCGACCTGCTTGAGATCACCCGCGATCGCTTGCAGACGAGCAGCGTCCAGATCGAGGTGCAGGCCCAGGCCCACGCCCCATCCGTACCCATTGATGGTGTTCCACACGAGTACGGCGGACCCCTCGGGAGCCTTCCAATGAAATAACGACAAATCGCGCGGACCCATCCGGGTCATCACCATGTAAGGGACGTCAGCCTTACTCAGGATCTGTGGATACTGGCGCGTGAACCCTGGGATGTCCGCCAGATGCGCAACTTTGGGATCCACTCCAAAGACATCACGCGCGTAACGCTTTCCGTAAACTACATTTCGCACCAGGGCCTCGCCAGGTGTTTGATTCTGATAAATCGCCGCCCACAGGGGCGCAATTTCGATGTGGCCGTCCTTTACCAGCTTCTTGAAATCGTCCAACTCCTTTGTGCCGCGATGACTATCCACAAAATGTGAAACGAAGACTTCCGTCTCCAGAAAATAGCGATACTGTGGGTGCAGCTTAGCCAGTTGAATTGCTTTGCTGATGATGAAGTCGCCGCGGCTGAGGCACTCTTCCTGGGTGCATGCCCAAAAGAGATCGAGGTGCGAGAATGGGACCACGTAGACTTCAGGATGGACATGATTCTCCGGCTGCGCTTTCGCCGCGGCCGGCCACACCCCCGCGCAAAGCATCAACAGACTGAAAACCATTGGTCGCATCTACGCTCCTTCGGGAATCGTTACCCTACCCTGTTGCTGGCGCCCGAACTCTTGCGGCGGTTGAAATCTGCGAGTCTCATTTCGGACTCTCAGTTGCCTTATAGCGGTCGAGCATATCGTGAGCAAACGTATCTGCCATGTCCTGGTGCTGATCTCGTTCAGCGTTCGCTTTGTCGGTCAACTCTGCCTGAAGCGCCGCTGCCTGCTTGAGTCCGAGCGCCTGATAGACACGGCTCAGTCGATAGTGATCTTCCGCCGAATTGGGTCGCAGGCGGACGCAGCTCTCTAGCCAGTGCCGGGCTTGGTCCAAGTTCTCTGCCCATTCGAGGGCCCGCCCCAGCCAGCAAGTGGCTGCCGCGTCGCGGGGAGCCAGGTCAGCCACCATATGCAGACGCCGAATTACGTCTGGGGCGGCAGCTTGATTGCCGGCGAGATAGGCCTTTCGGAAGAGCAATGCGCCGCACCATTGGATGGCGGTCGATTCGGCGCTACTCGAATCAGCCCGGCCACAAATCGCCTCGACTGCCGCTGGAATAGGTCCAGCGGGATTATCAACCTGCGTCGCACCCAGATAGGTAAGCGCCCGTGCCCCTCCGCCGTCGAGTTTATCCGCCCGCAAAAAAGCCGACACGCTTTCGTCGTATTTCTCCATGAAGTAGTCAGTCATTCCCAGGCCGACATAAATTCGAGCGGAAGCCGGAAAAAGCTCGGCCGCCTGCTCAAATACCAAGAGAGCAGGCTGGTAGTCGCCATACTTGAGGAGCTCTGCTCCGAGTGACAAACGATATCGTTCCTCTTCAGGAGCCATGGCGATCGCGCTCTGATGGCTGTGAACCGCAGCCTGACGGTTACCCCTCTGTTCTTCCACGTCGCCGAGGAGATCTTCGACTTCCGCGGAATCTTTCTGTTCACGCAGCAGCGCCAGCGTTGCAAAAGCCGCATCATATTGCCCAGCACCGTACTGTTCGACGGCAAGATTGTAAAGGAGGGGAACTTCGCCTCCGCCTGCAATACGCAATGCCGCTTGAAGTTCCTCCGCGGCTTCTTGGTGTTTGTCGGCGGCAGCGAGGATCTCTGCGGAGCGGACCCTAAGTTGCAGCTTCTGGTCTTCGGGCAGACTCAGTGCGCGAAGGCTTTGCAGCGTAGAAGTGAAGGCAGCGTGGCTGGCTAATTGCGCCCGCAGCAGAACCAGGCCGCTGTCGGGAGCGGCGTGCCTTTCGTATAAAGGGGCGACGTTTCGGAGGCAGGCTTGCCATTCCCCGGCCTCCGCTTCCGCAATCGAAGCTAAGAGTTGCAGTTCCCCGTCTGACGGCATTGCCAGCAAAGCCTTCTCCATGGCGTGGGCTGCACCAGCCGAGTCTCCGAGACCAGAGTGAATCGAGGCCACCAACCGGAAATAGCGAACGCGGGAACTTGCATCTGCGGGCGGCGGGAGCAGGCGTATGTTGGCATCCGCCTCCGCATATTTACGCTCTCTCGCCAAAACGAGAGTTAGCTGTGCACGAGCCTCGGTCAGCTTTGGGTGACGGCCTACGGCGTCGTTCAGCACCTGCTCCGCGGCATCCAAAGATCCTGCGTTGAGATAGAAAACGCCCAGCGCCAGCTCTGCGGAAGGGGCAGAGGGACGGAGTCGCAGCGCTTCGCGGAATTCATGCTCGGCTTTATTATCCTGGCCGTTTCTTGCATAAATTTCTGCGAGGGCCAACCTTGCATCGAGATCCGCGGGGCGGGAGGCGAGGGCGGCTTGCAACAGCTTTGCGGCTTCTTCGGCATGTCCAGAGCGGGCCAACTGGTTGGCTTGCTGCACTACAGACACCTCGCTGTCCTGTCCGGTGAGTGCGGGAAGCGCCGTCGCAGCAGCCAGCACGGCCAGCGCGGTCATAGAAACAATCGGTGAGACGCGTTTTAAGGCTTTCACGGCCAACTGACTCATGCTCGATTTCGGAACAGAATTGATTTTAGCTGCCACCCGGGCCTGCACCGCGTATGCATCGAAAGTCACCGTGAGCCCGCTCGAAGCAGCCACTCCGGCTTGGTGTTCGCGGACATTGTACTCCTTCGTCCCGTAATACGGACTACGTTCCGCATCGTTTTATATTGACGGTCGGAAGAGGATTTTATAGCATGGGCCGGCTTGGTTCCGCACTATTCACCGGGTTCGCCTAAGTCCATTCTGGGCAAGGCATCGGAAAGTGTACGCCGGGCGGACCATTGCATTCTGACGAGAAACCTTACACAGCTCGGAAAGTCGGGGGAAAGAAACGAATGATCAGGAGCAGAATGTCCAGGAGCGGAATGTCCAGGCGAGATTGTTTAGCGCTGCTGGGCGCGGGCGCCGTGGCCTCCTTAGGATCGGCTGTCGGAGAGACCAGCCAAACTGCGGCCAAGACTGCGCCCGAAGCGACGGGTCGACGGCCGGGCACGGTCGCAATACAGAGCGCGCAAGAGGAATTGAAGGAACTGGGCGCTTTGCCGCTTCGCGTCTTTGCCCCAACCCCGGTCCAATTGAGACCTGAGTATGCTGCAGTGGGAAAGTCGGGCGGCGGGGGCTGGCAGATGAACCTGCAGGACGGCTGGGAGTTACTCGAAGCAGACGACTCTCTCCCCCCGGGGCAATATGCTGCCGACGGTGCCTGGATCAAGACCCAGATGCCCCGGCCGGTTCAATACGCGCTGATGGCCGCTGGTGAAGTGCCGAATCTGTGGTACAGGGACAATTTCAAAAAATTGCAGTGGATTCAGCAGCGCGACTGGTATCTGCGGCGGCGCTTCCTGATTCCCGAGGCGTGGCGTGATTCAATCCTCCGTCTGCGATTTGACGGCCTCGACTATCTGGGCATGGTTTGGCTGGACGGCGAATATTTGGGCGGACATGAAGGATTGTTCGGCGGCCCAACCTTTGACATCACTCTGCGAGTTGTCCCTGGGAAAGAGCATGAACTACTCGTAAGATTGGTTCACGAGCCCCACGATTTGCTGCCTAACTATGACAGCTCCAGTGAGAATCGCAATCCGCGCGTGGTGAAACCCGATGCGCAGGACGCAGAAAGCTATCAGTGGGGAAATCGATACCGGTCATTCGGCTTGTATCAACCCATCCGACTCGTAGCTACCGGACAGGCTTATATGGAAGCGCCGTTCGTGCGAACCGACGCCATCGGTCCCGATGCCGCAACCCTGTGGGCCCAGGTCATGTTGACCAACACCGGGACTGCCGCCTTTGACGGCCTGATTGATGCGCAGATCGTCGAGGTGGCGAGCCAGCAAGTCGTCTGGCGCGGCAAGTCGCGTCAAAAGGTTCCGGCGGGCAACTCATTTTGGGAACGTGAGATCGAACTTGACCATCCCAAATTGTGGTGGCCGAATGGACTGGGTGACCAGCCGTTGTACCGGTTGGAGCTGAATCTCACTAGAGACGGCACGCAAATGGATTTTGTGACCAGTCGTTTCGGAGTGCGAACCCTGCAGCTGAGACGGAATCCCTCAAACCCTGACACACCCCGAGCCGTGCCCGCTGATAAGACACTCGAAGATGAAGCTTACATGTACCTCTGGGTGGCCAATGGCAGGCCATTCTATGCCAAGGGCTCATGCTGGATGACAAGTGACGATGTTCTGGCGCTCCCGCCCGAGCGCGAGGAGTGGATGATCCGGGCGGCCAAGCTTAACGGTCAGAATCTGCTTCGTCTGAACGGCGGTACTTCGATCATTGAGACGGAACAGTTCTACAACCTTTGCGACGAATACGGCATGATCGTGTGGCAGGAAGTGCCCTTGAACTGGGCCGACACTCCGGGGACAACGACCCTGGCAGTGTGGCGGGAACAATTGACGCAGAGCGTTCTGCGCATCCGTCAACACCCCTCGATCGGTATCTACGTCGGCGGCAATGAATACGATCCCTTTCAAGATGGAATCGAGGCTTTCCTCGGACTGGTGCGGGAGGTGTTCGCCGGCTACGACGGCAGCCGTCCCTTCCGAATGAATTCGCCTTGCGGCGGCGATTATCACGCGTACGAGCCTCAGGATATCTATACTGCTGACGAAAATTGGTATCACAAGATCTTTGATCGAGGGCACTATTTCATCTCCGAGTGGTCCTTCAGCAGTTTTGCCAACCTATCCCTGCTGAAGCGCGTCATTCCTTCGGCTGAACTCGAGATGAAGCCGGTGGGCTATGACGTCGAAAAGTTCAAACGCACACACCCAACCATTCGAGATCGCAGTGCCGAACTGAACTACACTTTCGTTAAGAGTTGGCAACGGGCCTCTTGGTACGGAGATTTCGGGAAGGCGGATCTCGAGCAGTTGATTGAGTGCAGCCAGATGGCGTATGAACACAACATGGGATGCGTGCTCGAGCACTGGCGCGCTCAGTTCCCGTACACGGGTGGCGAAACGCTTTGGACCTATAATTCCCTCGGGCCGATCGCCAACAGTTGGCACTTGATTGACTGGTGCGGTCAGCCCCAAATACCTTTTTACGCTGCCCAACGCGCCAACGAACCGATCCATGTGATGGCGGATACGGGATTCTTCTCATGGGGACCGGGAGATACATTCCGAGCCTCAGTGTTCGCTCTGAATGACCACGACCATGTGCTTAAGGGCACCCGCATCAGGGCTCGCATTTACGACCGCCAAATGCAGGTTGTGCATGAAGAGGAATGGGAGAGTGACATCCCACCCAACGGATACCCAAGTGAGGGGCGCGAGGTGCATTGGCCAATCCCATCTGACATGCCCGAGGGGTATTTATTTTTTGAGCTGAGCCTGAGCGACGCCCAGGGAGCCAGACTTTCGCGGCGCATGTATTGGTTGCGAATCCTGCAAATGCTCGCCGATCCGGAGGCCCGAAAGCGCTGGCAAGCGGCTCCTGTGGCCGAACCGTTGACTCAGACCGGACCCTGGCTGAAACCCCAAATTGAGGCGCTCGCCACCTCATTGCAAGCAACCATCAAGGTCGAAAGTCAGACACAGAAAGAAGCTGAAGTAAGCGTCACGATTGAAAATCTTGGTAAAATCCCTGCCTACCCGGTGCGCCTGCAGCTTTTGCCCGACGTTTATTCCGCGCTATGGACCGACAACTTTTTTTGGCTGGGAGCGGGCGAAAAGGTAACGCATCGGGGTACAGTTCGCCTGGACATGAACGGACTCGACCCAATCACAAAACCGCCGGTTGCTACCCGGGGAGACCTGCGGATCCGGGTCTCCGCATGGAACGCTCCGGTAATGGAGTTGCGTCTGCGGTGACCGACATGCCGCGCCAGGGTCCCGTTTGCACGTCTCACGATTCGAACTCTTGCGATAGCCGTTTTCGAGGGAGTCAAAATGAAACTCGCTTGTTTCCGTCTTGGGGTATGTCTTCTGATCGCAATGTCGTGTTGGGCGCAAGACATCGAGGGAGCTTGGCAAACCTCAGTGCAAGAGCATGGAAAGCCCTTGCGCTACGTCGTCCATATTTCGAAGGTGAATGGAGCGATGGCCGCGACTCTGGACGTTCCAGAACATTTCCAGTTTGGCAATTCAGTGGATTCCATCTCTTTCGATCGGTCGGTCCTTAGCTTGCGTGCGGGGCAGGCCACTTATGAAGGGTTGCTATCTTCAGACTCGCAATCCATTCAGGGTGACTGGTCGCTCGGCGCCGAGAAGCAAAGTGTGACGTGGAAGCGTGTGACTAGAAGTCCGGCAAACCGCATGGAATCGGTAGCAACGCGGCTGAAGTCCCTGATGTACCTTCCCGAAGAGGAATGGAAGATTCATTCTGGTGACATTCCCCACGGCGAGGCGGTCGATCTGGACGACAGTTCCTGGAAAATCGTGGGGCCGAATAGCACCGGCCCACACGAAGCACTTTGGTATCGGCGTTGGATCGAAATCCCCAAGACACTGCATGGCTATGATCTTACCGGGGTGAAGGTTTGGTTCGATTTTCAGGATGACGCGAACGGGCCGGCAACGCAGATTGTTTATTTCAATGGACGCCGCGTTGCGATGGGCGACGATCTTGAACCCATCGTCCTTTTCGACCCCGCAAAACCAGGCGACAGAATTCTGGTAGCAGTGAAGCTCCTGCAAACCGTGGATCAAAAACACTTCACGGGCGCCAACCTGCGGATCGACTTTTCGAGCAGCCGTCCCAACCCCGCCCGTTTTTTTCAGGAGATGGGGAGCGTCTCGATATTGGAGCCGTACGCAGGACAATCGGCTGCGACATTGCGAGCTGGACTCGCGAAGGCGGCCGATGCAGTCGATTTGGACGCGTTGGCACGAGCCGATCAATCGAGCTTCGATGCGTCGCTCATTCGTGCGCACGCTGTACTCGATCTCCTACAGCCCTACTTACAGCAAACCTCGGTTCGTCTGACCGGGAACTCACACATTGACGCGGCGTGGCTTTGGCCGTGGACGGAAACCGTGGACGTGGTTCGACGAACCTTCGGTACGGCGCTGCAGCTCATGGACGAGTATCCGCAATATACTTACACGCAATCTGCAGCCGCCTACAGTGAATGGATGTTTGAGAAATATCCATCAGTTCACAATCAGATTCTGGATCGCGTCAAGCAAGGCCGATGGGAGATGGTGGGCGGGATGTGGGTGGAACCCGACCTGAACATGCCTGACGGCGAGTCGCTGGTACGGCAGCTTCTGATCGGCAAACGGTTTTTTAAGGATAGATTTGGCACGGATGTGAGCATCGGATGGAATCCCGACTCCTTCGGATATAACTGGCAGTTGCCACAAATTTACAAGAGATCCGGGGTGGATTACTTTGTCACGCAAAAATTGACGTGGAACGACAGCAATCAATTGCCTATGAAACTGTTCTGGTGGCAATCACCGGACGGAAGCCGCGTACTCACGTATTTTCCACACGACTACGTCAACGACATCGATCCCCTGAGAATTGCCTCGGATGTCACCGCGCTCCAGGCTGCGCATCCGGGAGTCCCCGAGTTGATGCATCTCTTCGGCATCGGCGATCACGGAGGCGGCCCGACGCGGGTAATGCTCGACGACGCGAACTACTGGTCCCATCCCGGCGTGATTTTCCCCAAGACGAGCTTTGGCGTTGCCCACGGATTTTTCGCGGATGTCGAGGGCAAAGCCGATACCGCGCACTCGCCAGTATGGAACTACAAGTCTCTGGCAACGGGAAACACGCAGTTACCGGTTGCTGCCGCGGGGAAGTTCACCCTGCCGGTCTGGAACGATGAGTTATATCTGGAATACCATCGCGGCGTGTTTACCACGCAGGCGAATCACAAGCGGAACATGCGCGAAAGCGAAGAACAACTGCTCAATACGGAAAAGTACTCCTCATTGGCATGGCTTTCAGGAGTTCCTTATCCAGGCGCGGAATTAACCGAGGCGTGGAAGAAAGTTCTCTTCAATCAGTTTCACGATCTCGCCGCGGGTTCCGGCATTGCGGACATTTACCGGGACGCACAGCGCGACTACGATTTCGTGCGCTTGCAAACCGAGCACTCGACCTCCCAGGCTCTGCACACGGTGGCAAGCCGGATCGACACAACAGGCCCGGGCGTCCCGGTACTGGTCGTGAATCCCCTCGCCTGGCAGAGAACCGATCTGGTTTCCATCAATGTACAACTGCCGGCGCCAGCGGCAGCTGGGCTGTCGGTTCTGAACTCGCGCGGCGAGCCCCAGCCCTTTCAGGTGTTGTCGAAAAATTCGACTCTGAATTCGTATCAACTGCTAATCGAAGCCAGGGACGTTCCCTCCATGGGCTATCAGGTTCTTCACGTGGTTCCCGGCGCGACCCCGTTGCAAACCGACATACACGTAGATGGATTGACGCTCGAGAATTCCGCGCTGCGCGTTACTGTTGATCCGAAGACAGGGTGTATCTCCAGTCTTTTTGACAAGAAATCCGGGTTCGAGTCCATCGCGCCAAAAGGTTGCGGGAACGAATTGATTGCCTTCAAAGACACTCCAAGGGATTACGATGCCTGGAATATCGACGCTGATTTCGAGCAGCACTTCACAAAACTGAATATGGTCGACTCAGTCGAGCTGATCGAAAAAGGTCCCGTGCGCGCCACCATACGCGTCACGCGGAGTTGGCAAAGTTCCAAGTTTGTTCAAGATATTTCGATCTATGCCGGGCTCAATCGAGTTGATGTTGGGAATGAGATCGACTGGCACGAAACACACGTCTTGCTGAAGGCAGCGTTTCCGCTGGCAGCCTCGAGCAGCGCGGCGACCTACGAGATTCCTTATGGCTCCATCGAGCGGCCGACCACCCGCAACAACCGCTTCGAAATGGCCAAGTTTGAAGTTCCCGCGCTTCGGTGGGCTGATCTCGGGGATGGGAATCACGGCTTCAGCCTGATTAATGAGTCAAAATATGGGTATGACGCTAAGGCTAACGTCCTGCGGATCTCTTTGCTGCGCTCACCCACGTGGCCGGATCCTGATGCCGACCGCGGCCACCACAGTTTCCACTATTCGCTCTACCCTCACAACGGCGATTGGAAACAGGCTCTGAGCGTGCGCCGCGGGTATGAATTCAACTACAAGCTGTCAGCCCTCCAGATTGATCCTCACGACGGATCTCTTCCTGCAGCCCATTCGTTCGTGGACATCAAGCAGGACAACGTTGTGCTTACGGCAATGAAGAAAGCGGAAGACGGCAATGCTCTGTTGTTCCGCTTCTATGAGTGGGCCGGCAAAAGTGGGGAAGTGCAGCTCACCGTTCCTCCGGGAGCGACAGATGCGACCGGCACCAATCTGATGGAAGCGCCCGAAGGCCACACGCTGCCGCTGAATGAAGCTAATCAGATCACTGTGGCGGTCCACCCCTACGAAATTGTGTCTGTCCGAGTGGACTATCCTCCCGCTTCAAAGTAAGGAGTCACTGGTGCGGCTCCTCGATCGTCATAACCCGGTCTGCATCGAGGTTGTGCAGTTCTTGCTTGATTCCGCTGGGCCAGCGAATCTGAATCTGCTTGACGCGCCGGTTTGCTCCCAAGCCGAAGTGCACGCGCGGGTCGCTGGAAGACGCGTACCCAACCGCGGTGGCGACCTGGTTCCATTGCGAATTGCCATCTTCCGTTGTGATGCGGATCTGCGCGCCAATCGCCATGCGATTGCTTTTCCTGCCCACCAGGTTCAGCAGGATCCAATGGTTGTTACTCGCCGAGATGTTACGAAATAGCTTGACCGGACCGCTCAGCACAGAAACCACCATGTCCACGCGCCCATCGTTGTCGAAATCTCCGAACGCTACGCCGCGATGAGCCGCTTCCAACTGAAAATCAGACCCAGCCTTGGAGCTAACGTTTTCGAACTTGCCGTTACCAAGATTCCGGAAAACCGAATTCGGTTCGGCATAGCGCCGGTCCGGATAAACGAGGCTGATGTTGTCCATCACATTCGAACGGGCAACAAACAGGTCCTTCCATCCGTCGTTATCGAGATCGTAGATCCCATTGCCCCATCCAGAACTATTTACAGTGGCCTGAGCCAAACCGCTGTTTACAGTCGCATCCGAGAAATTTCCGCCGCCGCGGTTCAAGTAGAGGGGAAACGTCTCATGCTCGATGGCGGTATGCCAGATGTCGGGCCGCCCATCGTTATTGACATCGCGGAAATCTGACCCCATACCGGAGAGCGCTGTGCCATAGGCGCTATAGGCCACGCCGGCCTCCAGGCCGATCTCTTCGAATTTCTTGCCGCCGATATTATGGAACAGGAAGTTGCGGGTTGTATCGTTGGCCACAAACACATCCAGAAATCCGTCGCCGTCGCAGTCGGCGAAGGAAACGCTCATGCCTTTGCCCATTTTCCCCGCGATTCCAGTCTGCTCGGACACATCGGTGAACGTGCCGTCTCCATTGTTGCGGTAGAGCGTATTGTGCAGCGGAGCATAAAACTTGGGATGGCAGTAGCCACGGACTTGGCTATTGAGGGGGCAAATAGGGTCTTGATTCACTTCCCACTTGCAGTAGTTCACTACGAATAAATCCAGCAGGCCATCGTTGTTGTAGTCGAACCAGCCGGCGCTGACGGACCACATCTTCTTCCCGTCGAGCCGAGCCCCGCTCAGGCCAGCTTTTGCCGTAATGTCGGTGAACGTTCCGTCGCGGTTATTATGAAACAGCTGATTCTCAGTCACGTTCGCGACGAACACATCCGGCCATCCGTCATTGTCGTAGTCGCCTACCGCAACGCCCATCCCGTAGCCGGTTCCGGCAACTCCGGCTTTCTCCGTCACGTCGGTGAAGGTGCCGTCGTGGTTGTTGTGAAACAGGCGGTTCCAATACTGTGGGGATTCTTTCTGCAGCGACGGGATCGCCGCGCCGTTCACCAGATATAGGTCGAGGTAGCCGTCACAGTCATAGTCAAACAATGCGACTCCAGCAACCAGCGTCTCAATCTGGTTCTTGTTCGGGGTCGGACAGTTGGCCGTCACAAAGTGCAGCCCGCTCTTCGCCGCGATCTCCTCAAATCGAATCGGTCCCGAAATTGCGGCCGTTTCAGCAGGTTTCGTCTGGAAGGCCCACACATCCTGCGGCCTCAGAGACAGCAGGCCTGCAGCCGCTGCCGCTTTGCCGAGGAACTGTCTTCTGTCCATAACTGACTACAGGGTAAATCATGGACGTAGTCGCGGTAAGGTCGTCGGAAGCCTGTGCAGTCGGGAGCTTGGAGAAAGCTTGGAGCGGGAACCTGATTTGCCCAGGTTCCCGCTTCCGAAAACTCTAGAACGTATAGCGGAGCGCGAACTGAATCTCACGCTGGTTGTCGGGCAAAGTGCCATTGATTCTTGCGCCACCATTGGCGCCCCCCTGATCGGGATTACGACCGGGCAGGCCGAATTGGGGATGGTTGAAGATATTGAACAGTTCGGCTCGGAATTGCAGCTGCTGCCGCTCGTTGATTTTGAAATTCTTGAATGCCGAGAAATCAAAGTTCACCTGGTCCGGTCCGAGAAGGTCGCCATCTCCAGCAGTGCCAAACTGGTGTGCGGAGACTTGGCCCGAGGCGAGTGGCGGCACGACAAAGGCAGCCGGGTTGTAAAAACATATGAGCGTCCGATGACCTGGGTTATCACAACCGTCTGTCGCTTGCTGGGCGATGTTGAAAGAGAAATCAGTAGGATCGTGGATTTTATTCGGCATAGCGGCGGTACCTGTGTTGGTGGGATCGTAGGAGAGGAAGGCAGTGTAATGCTCCCCGGTCCGCATCGTGGTGATTCCGCCCACTTGCCAGCCGCCTGCCACGGCATCAGCAATGGAGTTCACATTTGCGCCGTAGGCTTTGCCCCTGCCGAATGGCAACTCGTAGGTGTAGCTGACGGTGAGCCGATGGCGGTAGTCTGGGTCGACGTTGCCCCTCTGGGCGTTGGGATCGGTGGCAATCTGAGTATTTCCCGTATGCGCTCCCTGGAAACTGCCAGTGTCATGCGACCACGTGTACGAGGCCAGAAGGGTGAAACCACTGGAGAATCGCTTTTCCAGCTTGGTCTCCAAACCATGAAATAGAACGCTAAAGTTTGGATAATCAATCGGATTGATTACCGACAGGTTGGGCAAAACACTGAAGTAGGGGCGACCCATATTGCCGGTCGGATCGCTGAAGTTGGTATCCAGCGGCTGGGTGGGCTGGTTGAGATTGCTGTCCTCATTGTTCCAGATGCCGGTGGCATGGGTTCCAACATACGCGACATGCAACACCCAGTTCTGCGCCAGTTCGCGCTGGACCGACAGGTTCCATTCCAGAACGCGTGGAGCTTTGCGAACCGGGCCGGTGGTTTTAACCTGGCCCGACGGGTTGGCAGGGTCGCTGGTGGGCAGGGTCGCGGGGAACCCTGAATCAATCATTGTGGCCAGAGTGGGGATGGTCAGCGGGGGAGTGCCTAATTGGTAAAATTGAAGAGCTGGAGGGTTTTCACCGATATCGTTGAACTGATTACCCTCCGGCGCGTAGAACATGCCGAATGCGCCGCTAATTACCGTCTTGCGGTTGTCGAACGGTGACCAGGCAAAACCGACGCGTGGTCCAAAGTCCTTCTTGTCGTAACCCACGCCCGCATTCGATTTTCCGCCAGGCCCAAAGTTAAGGTCGACAACGTTGGTGGCCAGATTAAAATTCCCCACCTTGCCGCCCACGGGAGAGAAAATGTCGTAGCGCAGGCCCAGATTCACTGTCAGCTTGCTGCCCACCCGGATGTCGTCCTGGATAAACCCTCCAAGCTCATAAAAACGGGTATGGTCTTTGTAGGCCAACCCATCCTGCTCTCGATAATTAGGCACTCCTAGCAGGAGATCCGCCAGCCCGTTCCCGGTGCCGTTTGGATCTTTTCCCGTTAGGTCCTGGGTGAACTGTCCGGAGAAGGAGAATTGTCCAAAAGCCGACTGCGATTGGTAGAAGTTGCGCTGGTAACGCCGATAATCCAGTCCCGCCTTGAGCGCATGCTTTCCGCGGATCCAACTCACCGAGTCCGCGATTTGATATGTGTTATCTGCCGACAGCTCAGGGATCCAGTTCGAATTGCCCAGGTTGTTGTATCCGCTGTTAATGTTGATCGCAGCCAGACCGGAAGTTTCTTCGTTGCCGCGATTGGCGTTCGGAATACCCACCTGGTCTGAGATGTTCTGGCCAAAGTCCACGGGCGTGGAGTGCACGGCGTAGCGAATAAAAGCGAAGCGAAGATTGTTGAGCACGCTGTTGCTGAAGGTGTGGGTATAGCCAATGGCGTGATTCTGTTCGCGCATGTTCTGATTGCCGCCACAGCAGCCGCCGGCCAGACCTGGTAACGGCACCGGCGCATACTGAGGATGATCCTCGAGCGAAACGTGGGCAAACAGCTGATCCTTGTCACTGATCTTGTGATCGATGCGAATATCGAATTGGTTGCCGGTCAAGGTCGCAACCGGGTACAGGATAAAGTTGCTGTTGGTGGCGGTGAGGTAGCCTGGCCGGTTGGGCATAGGGAAAAGGTTGACGAGGTTTTGTCCAATCTTGTCAATGCGGCCGGCGGGGATCAGCCCCGGTGTGGCAGGATTTAGAAGTGTCCGGGCGCCGTTGGCCTGGGTCGTGTTGGGATCGTAGAGATTCACTCCGCGATCGGTGAAGTCCCCCCCACGTTCGGCCACCGTAGGAACGGTGGAAATATCGATCGCGGCTTCATGCAGCCGCGAGCCTTGGTAGTCCCCAAAGATGAAGGTCCGGTTCTTGACGATCGGTCCGCCGAAGTAGGCGCCGAACTGGTTGCGGTGCAATCCGGCCTTGGGCCCGTTGGTGGTTGGGTCAAAGTAGTTTCTGGCGTCGAGGGCGTCGTTCCGCATGTATTCGTAGACGCCGCCATGGATTCGGTTGGTTCCCGACTTGAGCGTGGCATTCACTGCGGCACCGCCGCGGCCAAACTCCGCCTTCATGGCATTTTCTTCGATGCTGAATTCTCCGATGGCATCGGGAGACGGATTGACGGAGATGGTGCCGTCGCCAATTCCGTTGTTGTCCACGCCGTCCAGGAGGAAGTTGTTGTCAAAGGCCCATAAACCGTTCACCGCCAACTGGATGCCGGCGCGATTATCATCCGTAGAACCGCTGAGTCCGATACCCGAACTCGATCCGGGGGTGGTTCCTGGCCCCAGCCAGGCAAGTTGCGTGAAGAGACGGCCGTTCAAGGGCAAATCGACAATTCTCTGCTGAGTCTCGACCGTTCCCAGCGATGACGTTTCTGTAGCCAGCAGCGGGGGCACGCCGGTCACTTCCGTCACCTGATTTGCCGTTCCTACCAGAAGTCGCAGATCCACTTGGGCGACCTGGTTGACATTCAACTGAATGCCGGACTGGAGAGTCTTTTGAAAGCCGCTGTTGGTGGCCGCCACGGAGTAGGTGCCGATCTGCAGAAGACGAGCCGTATAACTGCCGTCGCTCGCGGTGGTCAGGGTCACGGACTGATTAGTGCCCAAGTTGGTCACCGTAACCGTCGCACCGGCAACTACGGCGCCGGAGGAGTCTGTGATTGTGCCAGAAATGGTCCCGCGGTCGACCTGCGCCTCGAGGGTGCCAACGGCGATGAATACAGCTACGAAACACGCCACAACGCGAATTGTGTTGCTATGTGCTGTCACAGTTCCTCCACCCGCCGACGATTTCGATCTGGGCATCAAAGCGCTTAGGTGCGCACACCAGTTGTCGAACAAACCGGCTCATCCTAATCAAGTCTCTACGCCAGCGTCAACAAAAAAATAAGGAACTGCATCCGTAATACGGAATTCGGCAAAAAGGTGGGATGCGAATACCCAAAAAAGTGGTGTGCCGGTCTAGCTTAGGCGAGGCTGCCCGTACGGGGACGCCGCATGCACTCCCATCGCACTCGGCGAGAGCATTCGGGACAAAGTGACGGCCGAGTTCCGGATCTCTTCCTGGACCTGGGTAAGTTTGGGCTCCATGCGACTGGCCGGGCCGGAGACGCTGATGCCGGCAATGACGCTACCGGCCTGGTCGAAGATCGGAGCGGCCACACAAATCACACCGGTCAGGTTCTCTTCCATATCGAGGGCGACGGCGCGTTCCCGCACTGACGCCAGGTGCTCAAGCAGATGTTTCTTCTGGGTGATCGTCTTTGGGGTCTTCCGAATAAGGGGATGACGATTGAGGATCGCCTCCACCTCGTTTTCGGGAAGGAATGCGAGCATGGCCTTCCCTAAGGATGTGCAATGAACCGGATTGCGTTCGCCGGGAATGGCGGCGATTCGCAGCGCGCTTGGGCTTTGCAGAACCTCGATGTAGGCGACCAACCCGTCCTCGAGCACTCCCAGATTGATGGTCTCGCCAAAGCGAAGCAGCAGATTCTGCATCACGCTTTTCGCGACTGACTGTAAGCGCCGGAAGTGGATGGCTGGCCCGGTCAGATCGAAGAACTTAGACGCCAGTTGATAATGCGCTTTCAGTTCGTCCTTTTCGATATAGCCCAGTTTTTCGAGGGAATAGAGAATCCGGTGGACGGTCGTTCGGGCAAAGGGGACCGCACCCGCTACTTCAACAAAAGCCACCGACTTCTGTTTACTGCCCCGTTCCACGAAGTACTCCAGGACGGTAAATATCTTTCCTGCGACTTCGATGTAGTTCTTGTCGGCTTGGATACGCGGGACCTTGCCAGATTTCTTCTTGGGCATGTCAACCTCTCTCTTTCGAAGGTGATCAAACTACGAGTTTGGCATGCAGGGCGCTCGCTGACATCCCGTTTCGTAATTCATGCTTCGTCTTCTCCATAAAGAATAATCGATTTCAGCGACCGCCAGCCTGACGCTCCACGGTACGGGCAACAGAGTGAACTGTAACCTAAGGACCTCCAACAGGGTTCCACGAGTTCTCGATCTCTTCGAGGGTCCGTCCCCGCGTTTCGGGCACGATCCGAAGCGAGAAAACAAAAGCAACCACGCAAAGGCCGGCGAACAGCAAGAAACACCCTCTCATGCCGAGATGCTCAACCACCGTGAGGAAGGTGGCTGTCACCAGAAAATCTCCCGCCCAGATCGCCATCGTAGCCAGAGACATCGCTTGAGCTCGCACGGTAGTGGGATAGATCTCGGAGATCAGAAGCCAGAAGATGGGACCCATACCGAGGTCGAAAGCGGCTAAGTAGACGAGAATATCCGCAACTACCAGCCATTTTTTTGGATGCGGGTCGCCCAGAATCAGGGCAAGATGGAGCAGCGCAATGCCCATGCCGCTGAGACTGATCAGAAGCAGGATCCGCCGGCCAACCTTATCCACCAGAAACATCGAGATCACGGTAAAAAGCAAGCCCACAAATCCAATGAGAAACGTAGCGAGAATCGCGTTCCCCGCATTTGAGAAACCTACCATCTGGAAGATGGTAGGGGCATAGTAAACAATGGTATTGACTCCGGTGATTTGTTGAAAAATCGCCAAAACGATGCCCACGATAAGGGGTTTGCGAAACCGGCGCACCAACAGGTCCTTGAACCTTAACTGGTCGATTTCAGTGACGTGGCGCAATTCCTCCAGATCTCGCGCGGCCTTCTCCGGAACTTCGATGCGCGCGAGGACGGTTGCGGCCTGGGAAAACTTTCCGTGTGCCGCCAGCCATCTTGGAGTCTCCGGCAGGAACATCAACCCGACCAGGAGAACGACCGAGGGCACAACGGCGCTCATGAACATCCAGCGCCAGTTGCCCGACGCCGCCAGCAAGTAGTCGACGTAGTAGGCAATCACGACGCCGGTCGAAATCGCCAACTGGTTGAGGGTCACGAGCGCGCCTCGGATACCCTCAGGAGCAAGTTCTGCAATATACAGCGGAACCAGCATGGAACTGATGCCAACGGCCGCCCCCACAAAGAGGCGTGAAATGACGAAGACCCAGGGTCCGGTGGCAAGGCCGGTGGTCAGAGCAAAGATTCCATAGACCAGAGCCGTCATCAGAAGTGTCGGCCGCCTCCCGAACCGATCTCCCAAATATCCGCCCAGCGCCGTTCCCGCGAAGGCGCCGGCCAAAACAATGCTCACAGCAACCTCAGTTTGCACCGAACTCAAGTGAAACTGGTCCCGCACAAACAGAATTGCTCCGGAGATTACGGCGGTGTCATACCCGAATAAGAACCCCCCGATAGCAACGGTAATCGAGGTCAGCACAATGAAACTGCGCCGACTGATCGGCGATGACCTGTTTCCTGTACCCGATGGTTGATCGCTTGAGTCCCGAGGATCGATTTTACTGGCGGCGGCGTTTGACATGCCGAGCAGTATAGTCGGGGCGCAGACACTGTCAACTATTAATCCGGTTTGTCATCCGTACTACGGAGACCGATGAAATGGGTCGAGGAGATCAAGAAATGCACGGATTTCCAATCGGAAAAATGCCCGTCACACTCGCACAGGAGATCGTATCCACAGGGACTTCAAGAGTTTCCAAGGAGGACTAAGGATGCCACCCAAGGCGCAAAGGAGCGACGTTACAAAGATCTGTAATTCCGTATAACGGACGGCTGTTCATATTGACTTATTCAAAACAAGCCCTTATGATCCCGCGATGCCGCTGAGCCGAAGGGAGCGCGAGCCAGGGTCTAAGCAGATAACACGGCGGGGGCGCTCCCGCAGTTCCCTGTTTTTCTTGAGATTCCCTTGGCCCGGCCGAACATGTTCCCGAGTTCTACAGCTTTTCTACGAGCGGCAATTTCGCCTGAATGACTGAAGCGAGGACGTCCGTGACAAAAAGCCGGTTGCGAAAGAGATTGCGCGATGGAGGTTTTGTAAAGGTAGTAGGAATTAACCGCGTCACCGAACCGTGGCTGGCGGAAGTCGCCGGCAAACTCGGTTTTGATGTGATCTGGTTCGACATGGAACATCGCTCCCACGGCTATGAAGTGATCGATCGGATGTCGTTAGCGTGCCGGGCTACGGGCCTTGACCTGATGGTCCGAATCCGCAAAACCGGTTATACCAGCGCCATGCGCGCGCTGGAGTTTGGCGCCAATGGAATCATGGTGCCCCATTGCTGCAGCGTTCAGGAAGCTCAGCAGTGGGTGAATTGGACGCGATTTCCACCGGCGGGAAAACGAGGCTTCGATGGTGCGGGCGCCGACGGAGACTACACTCTTTCGAATCCTCTGGAATACCTCCAGGAGAGGAATGAGGAAACGTTTCTGGCCGTTCAAATTGAAGATCGTGAAGCCGTGGACTGCGTGGAAGAGATCGCTGCAGTGAAAGGGGTTGATTTGTTGTTCGTTGGCCCGGCGGACTTGAGCATCAGCTACGGTGTTCCCTTGCAGCGCCAGCATCCCCTGGTCCAGCGCGCGCTGGACAAAGTAGCGAATGCCGCGGAAAAAGCGGGCAAGTGGTGGGGAACCGTGACCGATACACCAGAACTCGCGCAATTGGAACTCGACCGCGGGGCGCGCATGGTGACTTGCGCGGATGATCATTTCCTTCTTGTCCAGGGATTGCAGAACGCCTATCGGCAATTTGACAAGATCAAGATTGTGGCCAAGGGTTCTCTCACGCAAGACGCAGGAAGATAGAGGCCATGGAGATCCATCCTGGGGCAGACTTGATTGAGTGTGAGATCGGCGGTCGGCCTTTGTATTTACCTCTACTTAGGGAAGGACGCGACTCGCTCCTGCTGGACTGCGGAACGCGCAACCATGCCGCGAAGGATGTGCCCTCATATCTGCGTAGCGTGGGTCTGGGTGCGGAAGACCTGACGTGGCTGCTGATGACCCACCCCGATGGCGATCATTGTGGTGGATCCGCCGAGATCAAGCGACAATACCCCAAGGTTCGGCTGGCTTGTGGAGACGCCGACCGAGCGATGATCGAATCGCCGGATTATTTGTTTACTTTCCGTTACGATGCCTACCGGCAAAACCACGGGATATACTTTGATTCGAAAACTGCGCAAGAAATCAGGGATTGCTCCACGAAACCGCAAGCCGTGACTTTCGGTTTTGTCGGTGGCGAAATGATGCGCCTCGATGGAGACCGGCTTCTCGAAATTTGGCATCTACCCGGCCACAGTCATGGACATTTGGGCGTATATGACCGAAATAACCGCGTACTGTATTACGGCGATGCGATTCAAGGAGCAGGATACCGATCCCTTCGTGGAGGCTGGTCATTGTGTCCGACGTATCTGTACGTGGATGCATACCTGCAGACGATTCGCACCATCGAGAACTCCGATGCGCAGATCATAGTTGGCTGCCACTGGCCGGTGCTGCGAGGCAAACAGGCGATTCGGCAGTTTTGCGCCGAGTCGCGGAACTTTGTAGATCATGCGGATCGGTCAATCACCAACTATCTCCGCGATCACCCTTCCGGTGTGACACTGCGGGAGTTATGCGAGAACTTGTCCGCACAACTGGGGGAATGGCCGCAAGAGGTGAGTCTCGAATTGGCCAATGCGTTCTCGGGACATCTTGACCGGGGCGTGGCAACCGGCCGGTTCGAAGTCGATTGCTCCTCTTGTCCATTTGTCTACCGCATTCGTGAGATAGGCTAAACGAGGTCTGCTGAGCTGAAACGCAGGGACCATTTGGTAAGGAAAAAAGAAATCGAACTCGAGTCAAAAACCGCCAGCAATGGACGGCGCGCCGTGGTTACAGGTGCGGCCAATGGCTTGGGGCTTGCGATCGCACGCCGACTCAGTGCCGGTGGGGCTCATGTCTTGCTGGTGGACAGTGATAAGACTGTCCTATCACGAATCGGTGAGACGGAATTTCCTCCGAAAAGAGCCTTCGCCGTCGTAAAGGATCTTTCTGAGCCGGACGCCGCCCCCTTTGTGTTCGACCAGGTAGCCAAGACCCTGGGCATCGCCGATACTCTGATCAACAACGCGGCCTGGAGCTTTCACAAGCCGATGCTGGAAGTCACGGTGGCGGAGTTTGACCGTGTAGTGGGCGTGAACCAGCGAGCTCCCTTCTTCCTTGCCCAGGAATTCCTGCGGCAGATCTCTCGATCGGATGTGCGTCCGCGGGATCCGGCCATTGTCAATATTGCTTCGGTAAACGCGCTCGCCGGAAATCCTAACCTTGCTCCCTACGCGGGCACGAAAGGGGCATTAGTGGCCATGACGCGAGCAATGGCCGTGGAGATGCGAGAATTCAATGTTCGGGTAAATGCCATCAGCCCCGCGGCTGTTGAGACCTTTGTTACCAAGAATCTGATTGCTTCGGGCGTGATCGATCCTCCAAAGTTGCTCGCAAATTATCTTGTGAAACGATTCGCCAGCTGCGAAGAAATAGCCGAGTTGGTTGCTTACTTGTGCAGCGAAGCGGCAACTTATGTAACTGGCGCGAACTGGGTAATTGATGGCGGATACTTAGCGCAATAGCTTTCAGGCGACGCCCAGAGCTCCGCACACCAACCTCATTGCAGAAGGAAAAGGATCAGGCAGGTCTAAATGAAGGTCACAAAAGTTGAGGCATTTCTTGTCGGCGCCGGGTGGCGAAATTTTACTTTCGTCAAGATTCAAACGGACTCGGGGCTGGTTGGCTGGGGCGAAGGAACTCTGGGATGGAAGGAGACCTCCGTTCGCGAATTGATTCTCGATTTCGGCAGGCGCTACGTTGTTGGTCAAAATCCATTCGATATCGAAGACCTTTGGTTTCGCCTTTATCAAATTGAGCACAATACCGGGCCGGTTATGTTTTCCGCAATGGCGGGTATCGAAATGGCTCTCTGGGACATTGTCGGAAAGGCCTGCGGCCAGCCCGTGTTCAATCTTGTGGGAGGAAAAGTCAGAAGCAAGGTCAAAGCCTACGCCAACGGCTGGTACAGCGATATTCAGGACCTGAAGTATCTAGCAGACAGGGCAAGCGACGTTGTCGGTCGTGGCTACAAGGCTCTGAAGTTTGATCCTTTTGGCGAGGGCGGGCGTGAAATCTCGCGGGCCGATTTGAATCAGGCCTGCCGGACCGTCGAAGCGGTTCGAAAGGTAATCGGCGATCAGATCGACATTCTCCTGGAGTTTCACGGAAGGTTTAGCCCGATCATGGCGCTGGAGGCAATCCGCGCCATGATTCCCTACAATCCTGCCTGGTGCGAAGAACCAATCCCAGCGCACAACAATGAGTCTATGGCACAGGTGGTCGCCGGGTCTGCTCTTCGTGTTGCCACCGGAGAGCACATCTACAGCCGGTTCGGATTCGTCGATCTTTTGCAGCGTAAAGCGGCGCACGTCATTCAGCCCGACATTACTTATTCCGGCGGTTTTCTGGAGACCAAGAAAATTGCGGCATTGGCAGAGGCTCACTATGTCAGCGTGGCCCCACACAACTGCGACGGACCATTAAAGACCGTGGCAAGCATTCATCTCGCGGCCAACATACCGAACTTTCTGATTCTGGAAACATTTCAGGACTATGACGTTCCCTGGCGGGAGGAACTGACATCAGGAACTCCGCGCGTGAAGCATGGCTACTACGACGCGCCCACCGCGCCCGGGTGGGGCATTGAAGTCGATGAATCCGTGATTGCCGCTCACCCGGAAGATCCCGATGCGAAATTAAATATGTTCTCAGCGGAATGGGAACACCGAATGTGTCGATGAGTCCCTTCTGGCTGGAATTCACCCCAATGGCAAGTGGAGCGCGCTGATGACCATGTTGGGAAGCCGAATCCCTCGCACACTGCTCGCTGTGGCAGTTCTAGCGGTTGCCGTGAAGGCACAAGAAAAGATGAGCGGAAACCTGGCTCTCACCGCCCGCGCGGTTGCGTCCAGCAATTCCGAGGACACAAAGGCAGAGAACCTCACTGATGGCGATATCGCACACACGCAATGGAATCCTAAAGACGGAACCAATCCCGCCGACACATGGGTCGAACTGACCTGGCCAAGCGCGGTGCAATTCGAAGAAATAGTCATCCGGCAGGACGGAGACCCGAAGCTCTGGCACGTAAATTTGGAAACCCGCGATGACAGCGGCAAGTGGCGACTGGTGCAATCTATCGGCGATTCGCAGCACCTGCTGCCTCGACTCATTCTGGCCCAGTTCGGTGCGCAGAATTCAAGCGGTCTGCGCCTCTCCAGCTTCGCCGGCGCCGTCAGCCTGAATGAAATTGAGGTGTACAACAGAACCGACCCCCCTGTGATCGTCGTCGCTGCCGATCTTTTAAATCACATCTTCGGCATCGTCACCGACGGATTCGGTTCGGTCCCATTCGCGAAAGTCGCTGTACAACTACACGGCACCGCCGGTGGAAAGCTATGGCAAGCCGCGGCGCAAACCGATGAGAGCGGCATATTCCAAGTCGAGATGCCGGTGGGTTTGGGCGATGTAACTGTCACAGCGCAACTGCCCAACGGATCTTCAATCAGAACAAATGTGCAGGCCGGCGATCTTGCTCCAGGACTCAGCCTGCCCGACGACACAACGCCGCAACTGAATCTTGACGGTGTGTGGCGCTTCAAGCCAGATCCGGAGCCTGACTTCTTCCAGACAAACTTCTCGGACTGGGACTGGAAGGACATTACGGTCCCGTCACACTGGATGATGCAGGGCTTCGACAGTAGGACGGGAACGGGCGGATATCGCCTTCATCTGCAAATCCCGGCTGCGTTTCATGGCCGCCGTATCAAGCTGATTTTCGACGGGGTCTACAGTGGAGCGGAAGTTTGGCTCAATGGCAAACGAGTCGGCTCCCACGAGGGAAGCTTTTCTCCTTTTGAGCTCGACGTCACGGATGCCGCACACACCGGTGCGGACAACCTCCTGGCCGTACTGGTCCGTGAAGATACGCTGTCTTCCCACCTGGACGACATGAGTCACTACGCAAATTTTCCCCTCGCGGGAATCTTCCACCCAGTGCGCATGCTCAGCGTTCCGGAAACTCATGTCCGGCGTTTTCATGTGCAAACGGTGTTCGATGCAAGCTACAAAGATGCCGTCCTGACTCTGGATCTTTCGCTCGAAAATGAATCTAGCCGCGAAGTGAACGGCGCCACCCTGGCTTTTCGTTTGACGGATCCGGAAGGCCATGCGGTCGTGCTCGCCAACCATGATATCGACATCAAGTTAGCGCCTTGGGCGCGACTGGAACAGCGCGTGGAATTTCACCTGGCCAATCCCAGGCATTGGGAGGCTGAGCATCCCCTGCTTTACAACCTCAGCGCCAAGCTGTCCGGAGGCGGGGCGGCGAGTGAAGTTGTTTCCCGGCGAGTCGGTTTTCGCCAGATCGAAATCCGGGGAACCCAATTTCTGATCAACGGCGTTCCGGCAAAGCTGCGCGGAACCGGCTATTTTGAATCCGATCCTTTGACGGGGCGCTCGGTCGCGCCGGATCGCATTCGCCGCGATCTGCTGACCATGAAGGAAGCCAATCTCGACGCCTTCCGCACGGAAGTCATTCTTCCCGTCGAAGATGCCTACGACGACGCCGATGAGTTAGGTTTCTACGTAGAAGCGGAAAGCCCGTTCTGCTGGGTAGACGAAAGCTCTGACCTCCGCTATTTGCCAACCTTCGTGCAACGCACCGCCGAGATCCTCGATCGCGACCGCTCTCATCCCAGTGTCATTATTTGGTCTGTAGGCAACGAAAGCACATGGGGCCCCGATTTTGAGGCCGCCCACCAGTTCGTAAAACAGCACGACCTCACGCGCCCGGCGAGCGCCGGCCAAAGCGCGACTCTCGAACTCGATACCATGCACAACCCAATTTCACTGGCGCGCATGAAGGAACGCGAAGACGTAAAAGTACCCATCCTCTGGGACGAGAGTTTTTGTATTTTCCAGGGCGACCTCTGGGGTGACACACGGGAAATGTGGCTCGACCCCGGCGACCGGGATTACTACATCGCACCTCTCATTGATATATGGGACGCTGTACAAACCAGCAAGAATGTTCAGGGAAGCATGATCTGGGCTTGGGTGGACGACATATTCCTGGTACCCGGCCGCGACTCCGAGTATGGGCGCGGCGGAATCGGCAATCCCGAACATGCTCTGGACGGCATTTATCACATGCCGGGACGGGGCATCGTCGGCGACGCGCCGTGGGGCATCGTGGATGGTTGGCGCCGCAAGAAGCCGGAGTTCTGGCACATCAAGATGCTCATGTCTCCAGTGCATCTGCAGGAGCGTGATTTGCCCGCGTGGAAGCCCGGCGGCGCTGCGACTGTCACGGTGGACAACCGCTACGAATTTACCAACCTCTCCGAATTAACTTTGGAATGGTCGGTCGGCGCGCAGCGTGGAACGCTGCATCCTGACATCGCCCCTCGTGCTACCGGCAAGGTCTCCATCCCCGTCGGACCGCAAACCAAACCTGGAGACCCCTTGTCGCTCCGCTTCCTCAGTCAGGGACAACTGGTGATTCCTTATCGGATGCAACTGGGCGTCTCGTCCGTCGCGAACTCAGAGCGCTCCGCGAAGCCCGGTCCACTTCGCTATATACATGAGGGGTTTTGGCTCGGCGGCCCCATGGAGCGCTTCGTTGGAGATCACTTCGAGATTGCTTTCGATGGCGCAAACGGGCGTATTCGACGCGCGCTCGTTGACCGCCATTCTGTGTTGTATGGAACGCCCAAGCTTCACCTCTTGCCGATCGAAGCCACCCTCGCCGAATTTCCCATCTTTGAGACTTGGCGGCTCACCAGGCCGCTGGAGATTCACCCGGCAGGCGGCGACTATGAAGTAATCGAAACCGGCACCTATCGTGATTTCGCCGGGGAACTAAGGTTTCGCCTTACCCCCGAAGGCGGCCTCCTGGTGAACTATGATTTCACTTACACAGGAACGGATACGCGTGCACGAGAGGTCGGCCTTCAGTTTGGCGTTCCGCTGTGGTGTGACAAACTGCAATGGCGACGGCGCGGCGAATGGACTGTTTATCCGGACGATCACATCGGGCGTAATGACGGCATCGCCATGGCGCACGCTCCGGAGCCGCAAACCGTTCCACCGACTCGGCCATTCGCACTCGACGACACGCCCATCGGCACCAATGATTTCCGCAGCAGCAAGCGAAATTTTGTTTTTGCCTCGCTTACCGACAAAGAGGGCTATGGCGTGGGCATCGAGGCCATTGGCTCACAGCATCTGCGCGCGTCCGTAGGTACCGATTTGATCGAAGTGAATGTGAATGACTGGTTTGGCGGCGTCGCCGCGACCTCGTGGGGAGAATGGTGGCAGAACTACGGCCAGGGACGCGATGTCCGTCCAGATGATCCCAACGAAGGCGTCGCTCACAACAAACTGAGTGGAGGCTTGCAACTGTACCTGCTAAGCCCCCGGAATTCGGCAGCGTGGCTAAAAAGAATGCTGGCCGTCTCAACGCTGGAGGAAGCGAAATAACACACCGGCGCTGATTGACTCCATCGCCCCAAGAGCTGCCTTATCGTTTTGAATTCGTCGCTTCAAGTTTTAGCTCAAGCTCCGTCACGCTGAAAGGCACAACCGAGAATGGAAACTCACTCCCCTTCACGCTCGTCGCTTCAGTAAACGTTGTAATACGCTCGGGGTCGTTCCGCGAGTTCATGGCTTCAGAGTCGAGTGCGTTTTCACGATCCTTCAAGACTGTGATTGTTCCTCCTGCCGCCGATGATGAAAAACCATCCAGATGGAATCGCACTGTCTCGATCGCGCTGGTTGAGTTGACCGCGAATATGCGTAACAGCTTTCCGTCGGAACTCAGAGTGGCGCTCAGATCGGGCTCTTCAAGCTCCCAGGAATTCTTTGAAGGCCGCTCAACTTCCAGGGGATAGCTCCCTGCTGCCCGCTGATAAAGCTTCTGCGAATAATAAGTGGGAGTGAGATAAATCCAGCCGGGCCCTGGCTGGATTACTCCGGAGCCGAAGCTGTCTGAAAGGTTCGACCGCGCCGCAATCTCGACCAAATCAGCATACCGGTGCATCAGGTTCTGATACCGCGAGGCGCTGAGCGCGTTGCCTAAAGTAAGTAACATGCCCCGAGTCAATCCCATTTCTCCGGCCGTCGTATTCCACTCCGTGATCGCGGCTCGCACATCTTTTCCGCCAGCGTGCTCCGCGATCTGATTCTTGAGAAATTCAAAGCTCGCCTTTTCCGTCGGCAGGTCCCCTATTTCGTAGTGATGGGGACAAAGGTAGTCGAGAAGGTCTCCGCCGTCGCTGAGCGTTTCATCGGACGGAAATGCTGACAGAACCTTGATGCCAGGGTCGACTTCGCGCATCGCTTTCGCAAAAGCCCGCACCGAGGCATCGTATTCCGAACCTCGAACTTCGTTTCCAATCTGCCAGTATTTGACGCCATACGGTTCGGGATGGCCATTCTGCGCCCGGATCCTGCCCCAGTGAGTCTGAACGCCACCGTTCATGTACTCGACTTCGGCCGCGGCATCTCTGGGTTTCTTGCCACTCCATCGCACACAGATGAGCGGCTCCGCTCCCACGTATCGGGCCAGTTGCACGAACTCTTCGATCCCGACAAAATTCGGCTCCAGTCCTCCCCATGGCCCCGTGACATAGGGAACGCGCGCATCCCACGGCCCGATGGATTTGTCCCACTCGTAGCGTTCAATCATGCTTCCACCGAAACGGATGACGCCGGGATTCAGCGCTTTCAGGGCGTGTGTTACGTCCGGTCTCCACAGGCCGAGGACGGCATCGTCACCGATGAGGTAAATGCGGTCGAGATTCAATGTTCCGGGGCCCTCAAACTCGATTGTCAAGGTGGCATCGATCATCTTGCGATTGGCGCGCAGCACGACATCGGCGCTTTGCCAATTCTCTTCGGCGCGGCCGATTAGCGCCGGGCCGGCGATCAAACCGCCCCCACCCCGCAACGAAGCCCATACGCGAGGATGTCCCAATCCCTTCATATGCAAGTGGAGCCGGTATCCGACATTTTCCTCTAGATAGAAGCCGTCCTGCGATATTCCAGCTCGCGCCTGCGCCACAGGAAGAGAAATCTTTTCCGATCGTTTTCCGTTGTACGGGTCCTCGCTGTCCAGCCAATAGGTTGCTTCATGCACCGCGCCGTCGGGATACCAGGGCCGATGAGGCCAGTCCATATCTTTTTTGTAGCTGGGATTGCACGGCGTCTCCTCTTCAAAACTATCGCCCTCAACCTGCTGGGCAAGCATCGAAGGAATCATGTGACAGAGAGGTTCAATGAACTGCCCTCCCTGCTTCACGTCAATGGGCCGCCGGCTAATTTTGGCATTCTTGATATGCACATCCACGCTCTGTGTGACAGCCAGCGGTTCCAGGCGAACGTCATCGAACCACAACTGTCCCGCGTAATCAGCGAGCAGAGCGATGCGGACGCGGCCCGGCGAGGGCACGCGGAAATTTACCTCTTCTTGCTGCCATGAAAACGTTCCTTTCGGTGACGACGCTCTGCCTTGATTACCGGCGGGCGTTTCAATCTCCAGGGCGCCGGTTTGAGCGGCCCCGGGCTTCGCATCCAGGGCCTGGCCTTTGATCCATACGCTGGCTCTCCACGTGGATCCGGCCGGTAAGAACAGTTCTTGGCTGACGTGAACATCCGACGGCTGCTTGCTCTCCACCTGCAGAGACCGCCTTCCTTCTTTCACTTGGAGATCATCAAGCGTCACCAGAACCGCGTTCGCTTCCGCTCCGCTTGAGACCTCCCATCCCGGGACCTGACCCGCCAGCGCGGTGGCCGACTCAAAACCAGGATTCTGCAAGCGCGGAGCGTTCTGCGCATCGGAAATACTCACTGCCAGTAATACAAATAGCCAAAAAAGCATGCGTCCTGCCCTCGACTGGTTGATGTGCGCTTCTGGCACAGCGAAAGTATCTTCGCACGTGCGCTCGATAGTACCTTACTAGCGGCTCACGGCTGAGTCTCGGCTGATTTTGACTTTATTTGGTTCTCAGCTTTGCGCTCGAAACTTGACTGCAAGACCAGAAGACTTCAGAGTTGTTGTCTCATGCCAGGGAAATTGCGGTGCCGAGTGCGGTGCGTTCCCCGCCGCAGTTCATCCTCTCTCTTGGCGGTCGGCATTCTGGTCGTCCTCAGCGTGCCGGCTGTGGCACAAGATCATTCTTCTTCTCGTCGGGTGTCCGTCGCTGAAACCGGCAGTCAAGTGACTCTGTCGAATGATTACCTGGAACTGGTTTTTGACCGCGCGCGTCACAAAATCCTGCGCCTTGCAGCAGACCACAGTGGGACTCATAGGTTTGCGAAGAATCTGCTCGCATCCGACGGAATCAACTTCGACGATGGAGATACGGCTGACGAAGGTGTGACCCATATTGAATTCGCCGAACGCACACCAGCCAACGTAACGCTCCGCCTGACCTGGACGTCAAAACGTTCACAATTCGAAGGCCCGATTGAACTAATACTCTCCTTGGGTGCGGTGGATCGTGATGTCCATGTCCGGGCCGTATTCCCGGCTTCGCATGGAAGCGCCGCCGCGCGTGGTGTTCGCGTGGCACTTCGGCAATGGTTCCTGCTCGGGTTGTTTGATCGGGGTGCGGTGCAGTATATCGCCGGACAGCGTCAGTTTTTCGCCGCGCACGACCCGTTGCGTCTCTTTTACACGGTCGATCGTGAAAATGGTTCGATTGCCATTGAACCGAGCGATGAGAGTGACCTCGCCGAAACCGTCCTTCTTTCGGGAGACGGACCCTCCGCATCCGGTATCGAATTGCGGCCGCATGTGTCCCGCCTGCCTGCAGACACCTGGACCGCCTCTTCCGATGCAGCGGCTCCAGCATCCGACGCAGCCCCAAGAAGGACGATTGATTTCAACATCTACGCGAACGATCTCCCATTCCCCGCGCATCGCGCCGAAAACATGATCGAGGGCGATGCGGCGGCGCGACGTGACTCCGCCGCGTACTTCACCGCAGTTTACGGAAGCGCCGCGGGTGTACTGGGCTCCTATACGGAGCCAGGCAGCGCATACCCTACATTGGCCTTTCCCGATCGCCCCTACGGGGACGCTTTCGACTTTTTCGATCCCGACGCGTGGTCGACAGTCACCGCACTGAGTTACTCCGGCGATCCACTCCTGCAGAAAGAAGCGCGCAGAATACTGGAGCGGAGCGAGGCCGCTCTACGGCCGGACGGGCAGATGCCGCATCACTTTGAAGGCGGAAAACCAACCTATGTTTCCATCGCTAAATCCAGCCAGACCGGGCCAAATATCTTCTGGGTGATCGCAGCCTCGGAGTATGCCGCCGGCACGGGCAACGAAGCTTGGTTGCGCAACCACTATGGCCATTTACGGCTGGCAACGGATTGGGTGCTGGCAAAATATGATCCGGCACACAAGCTGCTGCGCGCAGACGGTCCGCTCTTTATTGACGTCTTTCGTCGCAGCGGATACGCGCTCGATACCAATGTCGCCGCACTCTATCTTTTAGAGCGTATGACGGAAGTCGCCGAGTTCTGCGGCGACCCGGAAAGTGCTGAACGATATCGCAGCCTGCGGCGCGACTTGTTGCAAGGCATTCAGAACGAACTCTGGGACGGCAAGGACCACTTCATCACACAAAAGAATCTCGACGGCAGCCTGCGCGACTTGGTGGACTACGACAGCAACTTCGCTGCGCTGGCTTTCGGCGTACTCGATTCCGCGAACGCGGCAAAGTTGCTCCATCGACTGGACGCCGGGCCTCATACACATCCTGGTGGGCGCGGCACCTGGGTCTCGGAGCGTCGCTACGAAAAGGATGACTGCTATGGTGGGAACGATGGTGACTCCGACACCGCCATGGCTCGCATCTGGTGGCTCGACATGGCTGCCCGCGTACGCATGGCCGACCGCTCCACGTTCGATGCCCTGCTCGAAACTCTGGAGTCAGACTTGCTGCGCGAGGTTTGGATGCCGGAAAGATACGACGATACCGGTCAACCCGCGCACAATAATTACTACCACGAGTATCCCGACGTCATAACGATGGTGTTGCGCGAGCTGCGCTTTGGTGTGCACGTCGGCATGCGGGAAGTAACCATCGATCCGTTTGGGAGGGCCAACTTTACCCTTCGGCTCGGCGATCTTCGAGTGACATATTCCTCGGCTGCCCTCTCCGTCATGGTTCCTGGTGCGAGCGATCGTTCTCTCACTATTCGCGGCCTGCGTGCGCATACGCATTATGAGGTGTCCGATGGCAGACGAGTTGTGACCGATGCCGAGGGGACGCTGCGCTGCCGGATTCGTGCCGGAAAACTCATCCAAATCCGGCCTGCCCGCCATTGACATCGGGCCGCTTAGAGGTGACTCCGTCGACTATGTATTGGAACGCTAGTCTGCAGCAATCAGCGTAGCCTGTCCTGCAAATCGTGGTGGAAGTCGCGATTGACATTGGAACCGGCATTTGACATATTGTCAAAGCGGTTAGCAAGTATGATCTCTTTCCTCGAAACCAGTCTCAGTAGCGCCAGTAAAAGAATGGGAGTGGAGCACCAATGAGCGAAACCGATTCCCTCGTTCACTCCGAGAATCTGCGCTCCGGACAGGCCGGCGAACTCCTGCACCTGCCCCGCCAAAAGGCCAACTGGGAATGGATGAGTTTCTTCGTTCGGCGGCTTGGACAAGGTGAGGTCTATCGCGCATCCACCGACGGCGAGGAAGCGGCCTTCGTGCTGCTCGGCGGAAATTCTCGGGTGGATTGGGGACAGGGCGCGCAGCAGATCGGCAAAAGGAAGAACGTTTTCGACGGCTATCCTTATGCGCTCTATCTGCCGACCGGAAATAGCGTGACTTTTACGGCAGAGACGATTTGCGAGATTGCCGAATGCCGCGTCCCGTCGCGGGCGCAACTGCAGCCGAGGTTAATCACCCCTAACGATGTCGTGAGCAGTCTGCGCGGGGGAGGCAATGCCTCGCGCCAGATTGTCGACGTCATGACTCCCGCCTTTCCAGCCGATAAGCTGATAGTAGTCGAGGTCTACACTCCGGGCGGTAACTGGTCCAGCTACCCCCCGCACAAACACGATGTACACAATCCGCCCACAGAGGTCGATTTAGACGAAATTTACTATTATCGGATGCACCAGCCGAATGCATTTGCGTTCCAGCATCTCTATGCCGGCCAAAATGCCTCCGATCGAACGCTGAAGACTCGCGACGGGGACGCTGTTCTTGTGCGAAGCGGCTATCACCCGGTCGTCGCCGGACCCGGATATGATGTCTACTATCTGAATTTTCTCGCTGGATCTTCCCGCGCCATGATGGTTACGGAAGATCCGCAGCACGTATGGTTGCGGTCCACTTGGAAGGAAACAGATCCTCGCCTGCCGCTGGTATAAAGACGGTTGACTCCACGGAACGGACAATCGCATCTGAAATCGTTCGATGAGACAGACTGAGACAGGGAATTAAGAGTCGGTTCCATCGATGATGGGCCGGGGGCCAAGATGCAAGCAACAGCCGGGACGGTACCAGCGGCGAAACCCAAACTAAAGAGAGTCCTCGGTCTCTGGGATCTCGTTTACTACGGCGTGATTTTGACCTCTCCGATCGCCGTGGTTCCCATGTTTGGCGAGGCGCAAGTCCTTTCCCACGGCCACGCCGTCATCACTCTTCTGGCTGCAATGGTAGCGATGACCGCAACCGCTGTGAGCTTTGGCAGAATGGCCACCGTCTATCCGTCGGCTGGTTCGGTGTACACCTACGTCAGTCGCGGCTTCAATCCTACTTTTGGCTTCGTGGTGGGCTGGGCGATGTTCCTCGAGTACCTCTTTCAGCCGCTGCAAAACAGTCTTTACGCAGCGCTCACGATTCAGAGACTGCTTCCGCACGTGCCCTTTCCGCTGCTATCGGCGTTGGCAGTTGGATTCATGACAATTTTGTGCTGGTTCGGAATCCGCACGACCGCGCGAGCCAACGAAATCCTGCTGGCCATGATGTCCATCGTTATGGTGGTTTTCCTGGGCGAGGCTATCTGGTACATCATTAGCCACCACCACGTCGTAGGACTGATTTCTACTCAACCGATCTACGATCCGAGAACGTTCAGCGTGCGCGCCATCGCCGCGGGTACCGCGCTCGCCGCCACTACCTATATCGGCTTTGATGGAGTCAGCATCCTGGCCGAAGAGGTGGAGAATCCGCAACGAAACGTCCTGCTGGCCTCGGTTCTCGTCTGCGTGTTTACCGGACTCTTTGCGGCCTTCCAGGTTTACCTGGCGGTTCGGGTGTGGCCCGATTACCGCACGCTCGTCAATCCGGAAACGGCTTTTATGGATGTAGCGAGCGTCGTCGGCGGCTACAAACTTTTCGTCGGCTTCGGCGCCGTACTGCTCATCTCCAGCCTGGCTTGCGGTTTGGCGGGCCTCCTCGGGGCTGTTCGTTTGCTCTACAGCATGGGTCGCGACAATGTGTTGCCCCGTGCAATCTTCGGACATCTTAACGCCGAGCGCGGGAATCCCTCCTACAACGTTCTGATTGCCGGAGCGCTCGCATATCTGGGCACGCTGACTTTGGGCTGGGAACGCTCGGTGGAGATTCTTAATTTCGGCGCGCTGTTGGCGTTTATGGCGGTCAACCTGGCTGCCGTCCGCTACTTTGGGTTCACCCCGGAACTCGCTGGAAAACGGAAAATGTTTCTCGACGTGATCGTGCCCAGCCTCGGATTCGTGTTTTGCCTGATAATTTTCCTGGGACTGCAGTCGTCCACGCTGGTTATCGGAGCAGTCTGGGTGATCGCGGGTACGGCGTATGTATTGCTGAAGACGAAGGCCTTCGGTCAAACTGTGGTGATCGATTTTAGTGAATCCTGATGGCGCCCCAATCAGAAAACGAAACCCGCATGGCGCAGCCCACTGACGACTGGTACCGTCCCGACATTCCCCGCAAAGAACTGAAACAGTTGATGGCGCGAGGAGACGGCAAGGGCCTCGCTAACTTCAGTCTATGGCTGGCATGCCTGGCTGGCAGTGGCTATTTCGCTTACGCTTCGGTTGGCAGCGATTGGGTGCTGCCGGCGTTTTTCCTCTATGGCACCATCTACAGTTCGTGCGATGCCCGATGGCATGAATGCGCTCACGGTACACCGTTTCGAACGCGCTGGCTGAACGAAGCGTTTTATTTGCTTTCCTCAATCATGAATATGAAGGAAGGCACGTACATGCGCTGGAGCCACACCCGCCATCACACGGAAACGATCATGGTCGGCCTCGATCCGGAGATCCAGGTCATGCGCCCGGCAAACCTCGGCCGCGTGCTGCTCGACTTTTTCTGGATACCCGACGCGATCCAAATGTTCCGGACGATGATTTCCCATGCTTTCGGCGTGCCCACCAAAGAGGCGCAGGATTTCGTGCCCCGCAGCGAATGGCGGAAAATGTTTTGGTGGTCCCGTTGTTATCTACTCGTCTATGGGGGAATGGCAGCCTGGTCCATCTCAATCCGGAGTTGGCTGCCGTTGCTGTTTTTCCCCCTCGCGCGTTTTTATGGCGGTTGGCTGCATCAGATTTTTTCTCTGACGCAACATGCCGGCCTGGCGGAAAACGTGCGTGATCACCGGCTGAACACGCGCACCGTGGAAATGAACCCGGTGTTCTGCTTCCTCTACTTCAATATGAATTACCACATTGAACACCACATGTTTCCCATGGTTCCGTTTCATGCCCTGCCGAAACTGCACGAACGGATCCGAGGCGTGCTGCCCCACACTTATTTCGGTTTGATCGACGCTTTCCAAGAAATCGTTCCCGCCCTGCTGAGGCAATCGAAAGATGAAAGCTACTTTGTGCTGCGGGAATTGCCGCCAAGCGTGCCAGCACACGAATCAGCTGCGAGCATAATCGATGCCGGCGGAACGCACTATGCCTGAGAACACGCTTTCCTGGCACGTAGTCTGTCCCGTCAATGAAATCGCCGAGGAGGACGTGCGGCACTTCGAGCACGCTGGACAAATCTACGCGGTTTACCACACGCCCAGCGGATTTTATGCTACAGACGGTCTTTGCACTCACGAAGACGAGGTCCTGGCCGACGGGCTCGTGCTGGGGGAAATCATTGAGTGCCCGCGACATCAGGGACGCTTCCATATTCCCACAGGCAAGGCCAAAGGAGCGCCGGTGTGCATCGACCTGAAAACCTATGCGGTCAAAGTCGAGGCGCAGCAGGTGTACATTTGTATCCCCGATTTGTCATGATTCCGCCGCTTGCTGTTTTCGGGACTCCATCATAAAACCGCAGGATTCGCGGACCCGGAGCTGCGGCAGCAGGCTGACCGTCACGGGATTGGTCCGCTTGCCCTGGATGCGCTCCAGCAGTAGTCGCACGGCGCTATTGCCTAACTCGTATTTGGGCAATTCAATCGTCGTCAACCGCGGACGGAAACAACCGGACCAGGGGTAATCATCGAAACTGATCAGGCAGAAATCTTCCGGGCACTTTAACCCGATTTCCCCGGCAGCACTCATCAAGCCAATCGTCATCAGATAGTTCGCCACCAGAATGGCATCGGGACGCTTCGGAAGAAGAGCATGGCCGGCACGGTGTCCAGACTCGATTCGATAATCGCCCTCGAAGCTCAAGTCGGGATCGTAGACCAATCCTCGCGCCTGCAGTGCCTTGGCATAACCCTGGCGGCGGGCGCGGGCATTGCTGACGCTCATGGGCCCACTGGCAAATGCGATCCTCTTGTGGCCGATGCGCGCCAGATGGTCCACCGCATCCGCTGCGCCCTGCTTGTCATTCGTTTGCACGATGTCCGTTTTCAGTTCGGCACACGTCCTCATCAGCAGTACGATCGGGATCTTGGCCTCATCCAGCATCCGCCGCTGCGCCACGCTGAGCGCCGTGTGAGTTTTGTTCAGAATGATTCCATCGACGCGATTGGAAATCAGAAGATCGAGATAGACCGCTTCCTTGTCTGCCTTGTCGTCACTGTTACAAAGCAACATACTGTAACCCGCCCTCTGGGCCGCATCCTCGGCCGCGCGCACGATGGGGGGAAAAAATGGGTTTGCAATGTCGGTAACGACCATGCCGAGCGTGTGGGTTTGCTGCTTCGCCAGGCTACGGGCTAAAAGATTGGGACGGTAATTAAGTTTGCGCACCGCGGATTCCACCCGTCGGCTCAGGGTCGCGCTGACCCTCCCCGTCTGGTTGATCACCGCCGAAACGGTGAATACCGAAACCTTCGCCTCTCGGGCTACATCGTAGATACTGGGAGCTTTGGAGCCCCGCGGTCCGGCAGCGCGCCTCGATTTCCTGGGCATCGGAGAGTACGACTATACACCTCTCGGTCGGCAATCCGACGAACGACAGAAACCACGACTGACCTGCTTTCGATCACCCTCGTTCGATCTAACCCCTTATATAATCTGGCTTTCCCGTATCGATCATTGCGGCACCCCTCCCTCTACGTGCCTCCTCACGAATGCCATGTCGAGTCTATGCTCAGGAGTGACCCTATTCGCGAATACGCCGAAGAGTTGTTCGGGACAATTGTGGCTAAGCGGTTTGTACTTCTGTTAATCTGCTGGTGCTCAACGACGAGTTGCAGTATCCTGCTTTGGCTGCACACCAGGTCCTCGGGGTAGTGACATGATGCGAAGGCTGACAACCGCACAAGCCATCGTGCAGTTCCTGAAGGCGCAATTCGTTTCGCGCGACGGCAGCGAAAATGCCTTCTTCGCCGGATGCTTCGGCATCTTCGGGCACGGCAACGTAGCCGGTATTGGACAGGCTCTTCAGCAGAATCCCGATTTCCCATTTACGCTGTGTCGCAACGAACAGGCAATGGTCCATACTGCCGCGGCTTTTGCCAAGATGAGCAATCGCCTGCGTACGCTGGTGTGCACCAGTTCCATCGGTCCGGGTGCCACCAACATGTTGACTGGGGCGGCGGCGGCAACCATCAACCGCATTCCTGTTCTCCTTCTTCCCGGAGACATTTTCGCTCGGCGCAATGTCGCGCCCGTGTTGCAGCAACTCGAAGCCACATTCACTCAGGACATATCGGTCAACGACTGCTTTCGTCCCGTCTCACGCTATTGGGATCGTATTCAGCGGCCCGAGCAAATTCTTACGGCTTTGCCGGAGGCCATGCGCGTCCTGACCTCGCCCGCGGAAACGGGAGCCGTCACCCTGTCACTTCCTCAGGACGTTCAGGCGGAAGGTTACGACTATCCTGAAGAATTTTTTCAACGACGCACCTGGCTCGTACCTCGCGCCCGTGCGGACGCGGCGCAACTCAGTCGGGCAATCTGCTGGATCCAATCTGCTCGGCGGCCGTTGATCATTGCCGGCGGCGGAGTGATTTACTCCGGCGCGACAGAAGACCTTGCGAGTTTCGCCGCGCGTACGGGAATTCCCGTGGCGGAGACTCATGCGGGCAAAGGTTCGCTGAACTTCGATCATCCACAATCGGCGGGTGCGATGGGAGTGACCGGTACCTTGGCGGCGAACCGCCTGGCAACCGCGGCAGACTTAGTCATTTCCATCGGCACGCGCCTTAGCGATTTCACGACCGCGTCCAAGACTGCCTTTCAAAATCCTGACCTGCGCCAGATCAATATCAACGTGACCGAGTTTGATGCCAACAAACATGCCTCATTGCCCCTTGTGGGGGATGCGCGTGTGACGCTCAAAGAACTCGCACAAGCACTAACGTCGTATCGCGTCCCAGAAGCTTATGCCTCGGAAGTATCGCGCCTTCGGGCCGAGTGGACGACTGAAGTTGACCGAATTTACGGCCGGCGCCACGGTCCGCCCCTCAGCCAGGGAGAGGTCGTCGGCGCGCTAAATTCCACGCTGGGCGCGCACGACGTGATTGTCTGCGCCGCCGGCAGCCTTCCCGGCGATTTGCACAAACTCTGGCGTACGCGTGATCCGAAAAATTATCACATGGAGTACGGATACTCCTGCATGGGCTATGAGATCGCCGGCGGTCTGGGAGTAAAAATGGCCGACCCCAGCCGTGAAGTCTACGTTCTCGTAGGAGACGGTTCCTACCTCATGATGGCCCAGGAAATTGCCACCTCGCTGCAAGAGAACGTTAAGCTCAATATTGTGGTGTTCGACAACCAGGGCTTCTCCAGCATCGGCGGCTTGAGCCGTGCTTGCGGCAGCGGAGGATTTGGCACGAAGTACGCGTACGGTGATCCCCAGAATCCAGCCGGCGCGAGTCCGGTAGATTTTGTCGCCAATGCCAATAGTCTGGGTGCGCATGCCGTGCGGGCGCGGACTCACGAGCAACTATCGCAAGCTTTAGTTGATTTGAAGAAGCAGCCCCACACGTCTGTCGTCGTCGTCGAAACGGATTTTTACGACGGCGTTCCGGGCTACGACTCGTGGTGGGACGTGCCGATTGCCGAGGTGTCCGAGTCGGAATCCGTGCAGCAGGCTCGCCACAAGTACGTGGAAGGCAAGAAAAAGGAAAGATATTTCTGGCCGTCACAGGGCTGAGATTTTGCGCATTGCGCCCGTTGCGACCTGCATCGAGCATCAAAGTCCTTTGGAGAAACTGAATGCGCAAGCTGGGGATCGGCGTGTTGGGCGTCGGGGCGATGGGCCGTCGCCACGCGGAGAACATCCGCCGCCTGGTGCCGGAAGCGCGCCTGGTCGCCGTAGCCGACATCGCTGGCGACCAAGCCGCGCAGGTCGCGGCTGCCCTTGAAGTCGAGCATGCCTTTGCCAGCTTCGACGACTTGCTCGAGCGCAAGGATATTGACTGCGTTGTGATTGCCACGCCAGACAAGTTCCATTCCCAGGCGATTCGCGCCGCCGCCGCCGCCGGAAAACAGATTCTGTGTGAAAAGCCCCTGGCCCTGAGTCTTCCGGATGCCCATGCTGCCCTGGAGGCGGTAGCCAAGTCTGGTGTGCATCTGCAGATCGGCTTCATGCGCCGTTACGATCCCGGCTATGCTGCGGCCATGCAGCACATCGAGGCTGGTGAAATCGGCGAGACGGTCGTGTTCAAATCCATTGGCCGCGACAAGGATGCTCCTCCTCTCTCGTCCTACCAGTCGAAATTAAACGGAATGCTCTTCTACAACAGCACCATCCACGATTTCGACCTCGCGCGTTGGCTGATGCGCGATGAAGTGGAGGAGGTCCATGCTTTTGCCACCGTGGCAATTCGCCCGGAAGTGGCAGACTATGGCGACATCGTCGCGGGTACGGTGAACCTCAAATACTCTCGCGGTGCCATCGGAAATATCGAGTCTTACGTGCAGGCGGTCTACGGCTATGACATCCGGACCGAGATTGTCGGATCGAAGGGTTCGATTCTGGTAGGAACCCTCCAACAAACGCCCGTGACGTTTCTGACCACCGAAGGCGGCACCCAAAAGCTGGCCGATCATTTTCTCTCCAGATTCGACACTGCCTATGTCGCCGAGATCCAGGACTTCGTTCAGAGTATGCTTCACGATCGCGCTCCTCGCGTCTCGGGAGCAGATGGCCTGAGAGCCCTCGAGATCGCGGTGGCTGCCGAGAAATCCTATCGTCAATCCAAGGCTTGCCATGTGGGCGAACGAAACGAAACTGTTGCCGACGGCGCAAGGAGAATCTCATGACTCAAACCACCGCTCCCTCAACGTTCAAGAGCCCTCTGCATGAAATGACGCAAACCACGCCGACCTGTCTATGGAATGACTCGGCTTCAATTCAGGAGCTCACTTACTCGATTGAGCACGGAGCAGTGGGCGCTACTTGCAATCCGGTGATCGTGCTCGGCGTCCTTAAAAAGGAAATGACAGTCTGGAAAGATCGAATTCGCGCCTTGATGGAAGAGAGCCCGGCAGCTACCGAAGAGGATATTGGATGGCAGCTCGTCCGCGAGGTTTCCGTGAAGGCTGCGGCTTTGCTGAAACCGGTGTTCGACGCCCATCACGGACGTAACGGAAGGCTCTCCATACAAACCGATCCCCGGTTCTATCGCGATCCCGACGCCATCGTTCGGCAGGCGCAGGAATTCGATCGCCTCGCGCCCAACATGATCGTGAAGATTCCCGCAACCCGCGCCGGGATTCCCGCCATCGAGGAAGCAACCTACCGCGGTATCAGCATCAACGCCACGGTGAGCTTCACCCTTCCGCAGTGCGTCGAGGTTGCGGAAGCCGTCGAACGTGGCCTGGCGCGGCGCGAAAAGGACGGCAAGGAAATCGCCTCGATGGGTCCGGTTTGCACCATCATGGTCGGACGCCTGGACGATTGGCTGAAGGTGGTCGCCGAAAAAGAAAATGTCACGATCGATCCGGGATACATGGAGTGGGCCGGCGTCGCCGTCTTCAAGAAAACCTACCGGCTCTTTCGCGAGCGCAAATATCGCCTGCGCCTGCTGTCGGCGGCATTTCGCAATCATATGCATTGGAGCGAGTTCATTGGCGGCGATGTGGTCATCTCTCCGCCTTGCCCCTGGCAGGTTCGCTTTAACGCAAGCGATGTTGAAGTTCGTCCGCGAATCGACCAGCCTGTCAACCCCCGGATCGTGGAAGAGCTCTCGCGCAAGTTCGTGGATTTCCGCCGCGCGAATACCGAGGGTGGACTGTCGTTAGCCGAATTCGATTCCTTCGCACCAACCCGGCGGACCCTTCGCCAGTTCATCGCAGCCTGTCATGAACTGGATGGCCTCGTCCGCGACGTCATGCTGCCGAATCCGGATGTCGCCTGAAAATCGTGCCCTAACACTAACTTCAAATCCTGGTGAAGGACTGACCCAGTGGCAAGTTCAAAACGCATCGGATACGCGGTCGTCGGTATGGGTTTCATCGCTGAAACTTCTGTTTTGCCGGCGTTCCGGCACGGCAAGAAAAGCAGACTGGTTGCGCTGGTGAGTCATGATCCTAAGCGCGCCAAACAAATGGGCGCGAGGTTCGGCGTCAAAGACTGCTACGGCTACGAGAATTACGACGAATGTTTGCGCCATCCCGATGTCGACGCTGTTTTCGTCGCTTCGATTAACGGCGAGCACGCCGAACAGACGATTCGCGCGGCCGCCGCCGGCAAGCACGTCCTTTGCGAAAAACCGCTGGCCAATACCGTCGAAGAATGTCAGCAAATGGTGAAAACCTGCAAAGAGAACAACGTGCGCCTGATGACCGCCTACCGGAAGTACTTTGAGCCCGGCAGCCTGGCACTCAAAAAGCTGATTACTTCCGGCAAGCTTGGCCGCCTCCGGCACATTTTTTCAACTTACACCGAAATCGTCGATCCCGCTAAAGTTCACTGGCAACTTAATCGCCGTCTGGCGGGCGGCGGCTCCCTCGTGGACATCGGCGTCTATTGCGTAAACACTATGCGGTGGCTTGGCGGCACCACCCCCATTGATGCAACAGGACACGTCTGGACTGACGATCCAAAGCGTTTCTGCGCCGTCGAAGACAGCATCGCCTTCCGTCTCACGCATCCCGATGGCCTCGTTTGCCAGGGAACGTCGAGCTATAGCGCGCGAGCGGCCTCCTTCGTTCAAGTTCACGGCGAAAAGGGATGGGCGGCCTTAAACCCCGCCTTCGCTTTCGAAGAGGAACGCCGGCTATTTGGCAAACTCCAGGGAAAATGGTTCGAGCAAAAATTCAAAGTGATGGACGAGTTCGTCCTGGAACTGGACCACTTCGCCGGCTGCATCCTTCGCCAGCGCGATCCGATCTCCGACGGAATCGAAGGGCTTTTGGACGTCGTGACCATTCGGGCAATCTATCAGTCGGTGCGTGAAAACCGCACCGTGAAGATCGAATCCGTCGCCAACTGAGCGCTTGCGGCTGCGGGGCGCGGTGCGATTGGGCCATCGCCGCTAAGCGTCATCGAAATTCCTAATTGCTCCCATCAAAGCGATTTGTGCGGTAAAAAGCGCTTGACATCGCGCTAAGAACCAAGCTATATGATAAGCGCTTATTGGGACTAGTCATTTTCCATTAGCGCTCGGGTCGGCAGCACATCGCGTTTACGAGGGGCAGACTTTATGACAAAACACAGGTGTTTTGTGGTGAGCCTTACGGTGTGTGCCGTGTCGCTGCTTTGGCAATCACCGGTTGCGGTGGCTCAGTTGACGACCGGCGGCATGGTCGGAGTCGTTGTCGACTCGTCCCGGGCCAGCGTGCCCGGCGTAACCGTCACAGCGACCGAGGTCGCTACCTCCACCGTGACCACGGTCACCACAGATTCTTCTGGAAGTTACAGCATTACGCCCTTAAAAATCGGAGACTATACCGTCTCTTTCCAGAAGACGGGATTCCAGAGGTTGGTGCAAACCAACGTGTCGATCGGAATCGGTCAGGTGGTCAGGATCGATCCCGTGCTGAAGGTCGGGGCCGTGACTCAAACCGTGGAAGTCACCGACGCTCCTCCCCTCCTCGAGGGCGAGACTTCATCCCTCGGAACGATTGAGACGGAAAAGCGCATCGTCGAGTTGCCCTTGAACGGCAGGAACTTTTTCAAACTCGCTTTTCTGGGGCCCGGTGCGAATGAAGGCGCGTCAGGAACCAGCGCAGGCGCCGGATCCACTGACAACAACCGCCCCGGAATTGCGCTGGCCGTTAACGGTCTGCGCATCTTCGACAATAACTTCCTGCTAGACGGTTTTGACAATAACGAATTCGGCAATGGAACTGTCGTCATTCAGCCTCCACCAGATTCCATCCAGGAGTTCCGCGTGGAGGAAAACTCGATGAGTGCGGAATTCGGCCGCGGCGGCGCCATGGTAAACATCCTGCTGCGCTCCGGAACCAATCAGGTTCACGGCACCGGTTGGGAATTCTTTCGCAATAACCACCTGGACGCACGGAATTATTTCGCAAGTTCGCCCACGCCCTTCCAGCAAAACCAGTACGGTGGTCAGTTGGGTGGGCCGATCGTGAAAGACAAGATGTTCATCTTCGGCTCGATTGAGCGCTCCGACATCCGCCGCGTGGAGCCGTTCATCAGTACGGTGCCCACTTTAGCGGAACGAGGCGGAGACTTTACGGCACTCGGCATCACTCTTAAGGATCCTTACACGGGTGGGGCATTCCCGGGCGCAACCAGCCCTTACGTCATTCCGTCCGGCGACATCGATTCCACGGGCCAGAACATTGTGAATCTGTTTCCTCTTCCGCCGCCGGGAATCACGGCTCTTACCAACAATTTCACCTACAACGCAAAGTACAAGTTTGACGCAACCGCCGTCGAGACCCGATTCGACTATAACGTGACGAACAAAGACCGCCTTTTCGCCCACTACGCGATTGCCACGCCCCTGGCGACCAATCCGTCGTGGCTCCCGGGTGTCGATGGCGGAAACAGTTCTGGAGTCGCGAGCACTTTGGCCGACCGCGTTCAAAGTTTCGGCGTGGATTGGACCCGCATCTTTCGTGCCGACTTGGTCAACGATGCGCGTGCCGGATTCATCCGCTACCGCGACAATACGTTGCCTATTGACTTCGGATCGAACCCGTCGCAGGCCCTGGGCATTCCCAATTCCAATCGAGGCGGCAACAGTTCCGGCCTGGCGAAGATCCAAATTTCCGGCTACCAGCCGCTAGGCGATTCGCTCTGGGTGCCAGAGACCATCGTCGAAAATGTTTACCAACTGGCGGATACGGTTAGCTGGATTCACGGGAAGCACACGGTAAAATTGGGCATGGACTTCCGGCGCCAGCAGCGGAATTTCTTCCAGCAGACCGCTCCCTCTGGCTGGTTCCAGTTCAGCGGCAATTATTCCGGCGTGGCGCTGGCCGATACCTTGCTCGGAATTCCTCAATTCTCGTTTCAAGATCATCTGGCGGGCGAGGACGACACCCGCTACTGGGATATCTCGGAATTCGTGCAGGACAATGTTCGCGTCACTCCGAACCTGACCTTGAATCTTGGCTTGCGATACGAGATCAATTCACCCGCGGGTGGCAAGAAAATTGGAAACTTTAACCAGACGACCGCAGTCGTGGATACTCAAAGTCCACACGCGGGAGTTGGTTTTGACAAGACAAACTGGGCGCCACGCGCTGGTTTTGCCTGGACGGCACGTCCGAAAACAGTGGTCCGCGGCGCAGGCGGTATCTTCTATGCAGCCGAAGGAAACATTTTTGACGACTTGGGCTTAAATCCTCCCAACCTCGTCGTCCTGTCCCGCAACTTCAACACTGCACAGGTTCCGCAGGCCAGCCAACTGGTCTCCAGCGGTTTTCCTGCGGCCATTCCCACGGTTGATCCAAACAACCCCGCCGGGACCGTACGAACCACCGGAACGATTCGAAAAATACCCAGGATTTACGAATGGAACCTCTCGGTTCAAGAAGAAGTGGCGACCGACTGGCTGGTACAGGTGGGCTACGTGGGGACGAAGAGCAACAATCTATTTGACCACGAATCATCGAACCTCAATCAACCGTTTCAGCCGCTCGACTCAAACTTCTCCGACGCCACCGGCAACTTCGGGCGTCCCTACTTCAACATTCGTCCCAACCTGACCACGATTCTGCCGCTTGATATCGCTCGTCTAAGCATGTTCTACAACGCGTTCGAGGCATCCGCCGAACACCGCTTCTCCCGGGGATTTAACGTCCTTGCGGCCTACACCTACGCCAAATCCGTAGGCACGGCAGACGGAAACGTGCAGCAGTGTGACGTACAAAATGCACACAACATTGCTGCGGAAAAAGGCCCCAACACGCCCGATTTCCGCCATCGCATGACGGTGAGCTACGTCTATGATCTGCCGTTCGGCAACGGCAAACATTTCGGCGGCTCCGCCGGCAGCGTGGCACAAACCGCCTTCGGAGGGTGGCAGGTCAGCGGAGTAACCACGGTGCACAGCGGAGAGGCTTACGATGCTCTCCTCGGCGGGGATGTTACCAATACTGGCGCGACCAGCGCGCGTCCCGACAGAATTGCCGACCCTCGCGACTTTTCGTTCAATATTGCAGGACAAGCGGCACTCGGCTGCAGTCGACCCGGCCATCAGACCCTCGATTGCTGGTTCAACCAAGCCGCTTTCGCCGTGCCGGCTCTTGCTCCCGGCCAACTCTCGGCCCACATGTTTGGAAATACCGAACGCGCCGTGTTGCGCGGTCCGGACTTCGTAAACTTTGACTTCGCCATCTACAAGAATTTTGAGATAGGGGAGCGGTTCGAACTCAAGTTCCGATCCGAGTTCTTCAATATCTTCAACCATCCGAACTTCGGTCTTCCGAACTTCGGATCGGGCGGCGGAAGCAGCGGGGCTGGATTTATAAATGTCCCTGGAGGTGCGGCCATTACACAGACCGACACTCCGGACACTCAGCGCGAGATCCAGTTTGGTCTCAAGCTACAGTTCTAGATCGCTCGGCTCCGATATAGAATCGGCGAAGCGTCCATTACATAAATCGCTTCCACCCGGGGAGCGGCCTCGGTGACCCCGCTTGAACCGAAGCCCAGGAGGGCGACGCCACGATTTGCGGGCGTAGAGCGCTTCTTAAGAATCGAAAAGGACCAAGGTTATGGCGATTCGTGTAGCGAATGCACCGATTAGCTGGGGGGTCATGGAGCACGTGGAACTCCCGCCGGATTATTCCTACGGGCGGGTTCTCGACGAGATTAAGGCCGCCGGATATTCCGGCACCGAACTCGGCCCATACGGATTCCTTCCCGCTGATTCCGCCATCCTGCGCGCCGAACTCGAGAAGCGGTCTCTCACCCTGTGCTCGGCCTTCGTGGATATCGAATTGGGGAATGCCGCGGCGCATGCGGATGGTTTGGCTTTCGTGGAGCGCTCAGCCCGCCTCATCAGCGAAGCAGGCGCTCGACTGCTGATTCTTTCCGATAAAATCACCCCTGCGCGCAACGCCGTCGCGGGCCGACCCAACGAAGCAAACCAGATCTCATGGAATAACTCCGAATGGCAGGCAGCCTCCACTGCCATTCGTTCCGTGATCGCACTGTGCAGGACGATGGGGCTGCGGGTGGCCTTTCACCATCATGCCGGGAGCCATGTGGAAACGCCGGAGGAAGTGGATCGCCTCTTTTCCCTCTTCCCCTCCGACCAGTTGGGTCTATGCCTCGACACTGGCCACTACGTCTATTGCGGCGGAGACACGGTATCGTTCCTCGAGAAGCAGGTATCCCGGGTTTGGTGCGTGCACCTAAAAGATATGTACGAAAACAAGGCAGCGGAAGCCCGCAATTCAAAAATGAATTTTCACGCCGCCGTGCGGCACGGAATCTTCGCTCCGCTCGGAAAGGGAGACATTGATTTCCCCGAAGTCGTCGCTTTGTTGCAGAATGGACATTTTGACGGCTGGGTCGTGGTCGAGGCGGATGTGCTTCCGGGAGGGGTGGGAGCGGACGCTCCTTTGCCGAATGCTATCGCGGGGCGCGATTACCTTCGGCGGCTCGGCATTTGAACTGCGCTCCTTGAGCCAACTGGGATCGTTGCTCCTGCGACGCCCAGCTCGATGCCGTGCAACGTTTCCTGCTAGGATCTCAATCACATCGATATGCCTCCCGAAAAAAAGACCCGCAAGCGGAAAACGAACAAGGTACCCAGCATCTACGATGTCGCCAAGGAAGCGCGCGTCTCCGTTTTTACCGTTTCGGCGGTCATCAACGACAAGAGCCACGTCGGCAAGGCACTCAAACAACGAGTCGATGCAGCCATTCAGAAGCTGAGCTACCGTCCGAACCTGCTGGCACGCAGTTTGGCCAAGCGACGCACTCATACGATTGGCATCGTTGTTCCCGACATCTCCAACCCATTTTTCCCGCTGGTGGTTCGCGGCGCCGAAGACGCCGCCCAAAAGCATGGATACAACATTCTGCTATGCGACAGCGACGACCGCCTGGAGCGAGAGGAAGAGTGCCTGGAAGTGCTGCTCGCCAAGCGCGTCGACGGCATTCTGCTGACCAAGGCGCCTCAACCCTTCCGTCCGTCGCTGCGGCGGTTGATCGACGACGCTAACGTTCCCTTCGTGCTGTTGATGAGAACTTATCCCGAGCTTACTAAAGATGCGGTCGTAACCGACGATTACAAGGGTGCCTACGAAGCCGTGTGCCAGCTGGCGCGAGCCGGACATCGTCGCATCGGATTGCTCGGTGGCCCAATGACCGTCAGCAACGGCCGGGAACGGTTTAAAGGATTCCGGGATGCCCTCGAGGCCAACGGGCTCCCGCACGAGCTGGAACTGGTCATTCAGGGCGACTATCGCATCGAATCTGGCTACCGGGGCGGCCATGCTTTGCTCTCGCGAACCCCCGACGGTGTCTATGTCGCGAACTATCTCATGACCGTTGGCCTCCTGAAAGCCGCCGAGGAGATGGGAATGCGCTGCCCGGAGGATTTCGGGCTCGTAAGTTTCGACGACTACCCGTGGCTGGCTGTTTTCCGCCCCCGTCTCACCACCGTCGAGCTGCCGAAGTATCAAATCGGATTCGACGCCACTGAACTCTTACTGGGAAGGATCAAGGGTGAACCGGTTCGTGGCGGAACCGTGAAGCTCCCGCCGGAGTTGCATGTACGAGAGTCATGCGGATTCCAGCTCCCGCGCAACAAGAACTCCACCTTTCCTCGCAGCGAGGTTCATCAGTAGATTGCTCCTGTCGGATTTTCTTCCCCCATCCCGGCCTCGGCTTTAGAATCGCTACGATGAATCGGAGACAATGGCTCAAGCATCTGGCGGCGATTGGAGCCAGTTCTCTGCTCCCACCGATTCTTTCCAAAAGTTTCGCCGCACCCATACTGCCCGCGTATTTTCCTCGCTACGTCGATGTCGGCAAAGAAGCCGGACTCCTGGCGAAGACGATCCTGGTCGGCGACGAGAACAAGGATTTTCTCCTTTCCACAACCGGCGGCGGCGTAGCTGTCTTCGATTATGACAACGACGGTTGGCTCGACATCTTTGTCGTCAACGGCTGGGGACTCAAGGATTTCCCCAAAGGCGAGGAGCCGACCAACCACCTTTACCGCAACAATCGCAACGGAACGTTTACCGATGTCACGGAAAAGGCCGGACTGGTGCGCCACGGCTGGGGTCAGGGCGTTTGTGTCGGCGATTATGACAACGACGGCAACCTCGACCTGTTCGTCACTTACTTTGGCACAAACGTCCTTTATCACAACAACGGCAACGGAACCTTCACCGACGTCACTCGCGAGTCTGGACTGCTGCAGTCCGAGGAGCGCTGGAACACCGGAGCCGCCTTCCTCGACTACGACCGCGACGGTCATCTGGACCTTTTTGTCAGCAATTACGTGGACCACCAATATGGTCTCCAGCTCTACGACAGCAATCCTGCACTGATGGGACAGCAATCTCCCGTTCTCTACGGCGTCGCCGGTCTGAAAGGCACCAGGAACTTGCTCTATCGCAACCGCGGCGACGGCACGTTTACCGACGTGTCCGAACAATCAGGGATCCACAAAGCCGAGCCCACCTTCGGCTTCACTCCGTGTGTCGGAGACTTCGACAACGACGGCTGGTCCGACATCTATGTGGCGGACGATTCCACCCCGAGCCTGTTGTTTATGAACAACCGGAACGGGACTTTTCGCGAAAGCGGGATGCTCGCCGGGGTCGCATATGACGTCAATGGCCGGACTCAGGGCGGAATGGGCGCTGACGCTGTCGATTATGACGGCGATGGATTACTCGATATCGTCAAGACGAATTTCTCCGACGAGATGCCGAGTCTTTACCACAACGAGGGTAAAGGTTTCTTTGCGGACGTCACCGTTCCCGCGGGCCTCGCCGGCGAAACCAGTTCCGTGAAGTGGGGCACAGGCTTTATCGACTTCGAGGATGACGGCCGACCCGACATCCTGATCGCCAGCGGTTCGATTTACTCGCCGGGAACAGGTACGCATCACCGCTTGCCCAAGACAGACAGCAAGCTGATTTTGATGCGCAACGTCGATGGTAATCACTTCATCGATGTCTCGGAACGGGCGGGTCCCGCCTTTACCACGTCGCGCTGCAGCCGGGGAGCGGCCTTTGGCGATATCTTCAACACCGGCCGCATCGACATCCTCCTTAATAATCTCAATGACTATCCTTCTCTGCTGCGAAACCAATCGCCTCCACCAAACGGCTGGCTGCTGGTGAAGTTAATCGGCACCAAGACGAACCGGGCGGCCATTGGTTCGCGAGTTCAGGTTGACACCGGCAACCGGCGCCAGGTGCAGGAGGTTCGCAGCGGTGGAAGCTTCTGTTCGCAGAATGATCTGCGGCTGCATTTTGGTCTTGGAATGGCAAAAGAGGCGCGCCTGCAGCTACGCTGGCTGGGCGGCGCGGAAGAAACTTTCGATCGCGTATCCGCCAACCGTCTCGTCGTGATCCAGGAAGGTAAAGGAATTATTTCACAGGACTCGTTTTGAGTTTGTCTCGTGCAACCATCGGGCGGATCACCGCCTTCACCGCGATCGTTGTCGGAGCTTTCTGCCTCTTCGAAAACGCGAACCTTGCATGGGATCAGACGGGCGGCGCTCCAACAACGACCGAGAACGGCCGTGACACGCAAGCCATCTACGATCAGGCCATCCAACTTCTTCAAACCGGCAAAAGTGCCGAAGCCCTGACAATGATCGATGCCGCCATAAAATCCGGCGCCCACGACCCGTCGCTCTACAATCTCAAGGGTCTTGCAGCCAGCGAACTCGGGCGCAACGCGGAAGCGCAGGAGAGTTTTCGCAATGTAATCCGCCTCTCGCCAAAATCAGCGATGGGATACAACAATCTTGGCGTGCTACTGTCGAAACTCGAACGATTTCAGGACGCTGCCGCTAACTTTCGACAGGCTCACGCACTCGATCCGCGGAATTTCACCGCGCTTCTCGGCCTCGGAACATCCCTCGCAGCTCTCCGCCACTACGACGAGGCCAGCAAGTTTCTCCAAAAAGCATGGGATGTCCATCGCGGAGATTTTCAGACCGGGTATGAGTGGGCCCATGCCCTACTCGAAGCGAAACAGCCCGCCGCTGCAAAGAAGGTTCTGCACCAGGTGCCCTTACCGCAAGAGCCTGAATTCGCCGTAAAGTATTACTCGCTCGCCGGAGCCATCGCCTCGTCACTCGGGGAAAATGCTGCGGCAGCGATGGCTTACCGGCTAGCTTATGCCCTGAGCCCAGCCTCGTACGAGATCTACGTCGCGCTCGTGCAAACCAGTCTCGCCGCCGGACCTGTCCAATCGGAAGCCTCTCCGGTTCGGGACAGCCTGCCCGCTGCTCCTGAAAACCTGACGGCAAGCCAGCATCTGGCAGTCGGTCTCCTTTTTCTTTCTCACGATGCCTATGCGGAAGCCATTCCGCACCTCGAGCAAGCCGAGCAGCAGGATGCATCTGCGGAAACGGCGACTCTCAATCTCGCTCTGGCCTATAAAAATGTTGGGAAATCGAATGCCGCTGTCGAACTGACGCGTCGAGCGCTGGAAAAGCAGCCAACCGGCGCGCTCTACAACATGCTCGCTGAACTCGAGGAGGCTTCGGGCCAGTACCTGGACGCGGTTCAGAATTATCAAAGGGCGGTCGAACTCGAGCCCACGAACGAAGATTATTACTTCGACCTCGGCATGGAATATCTTTCCCACTTCACTTTCGGTCCGGCGCTCGAAGTCTTCCGCGTAGCAACCCAGAAATTCCCGAATTCCTCCCGCCAATATCTGGGACTCGCGTTCAGCCATTACGCAGTGCGGGAATATCCGGACGCGGCGGACGCTTTCACCAGGGCACTCGAGATCGACCCCCAGTCGCCCAGCGTTTTGAAAGCCTGGAATACGGTTCTAAGTTTTCTGGCGCCGCGGGACTGGGAGCGGATTCTTCCCCGTCTGAACCACCTTGCCGCGGCGCATCCGCAAAGTGCCGACCTGGCTTTCTGTTATGGCGCGGCTCTATTCCGCTCGGAATTTGCCAAGGGTGCAGCAGCAGCCTTGGATCGGCCGCAGATGTTTCTCGAGAAAGCGCTGACGCTCCGGCCCAATTTCTCGGCTGCGCGGCTCGAGTTAGGCGGACTCTACGCGGCTCAAAAACAGAACCAAAAAGCAGTGGACGAATATCTGGAAGCGATCCGTGAGGATCCGAAATCCGATATTCCCCATTACCGGCTCGGACAACTCTACCGCGAGATGAACAAGATCGACTTGGCCATCGCCGAACTCGGTCACTACCAGGAACTTTCCCAGTTACACCAGGAAGAAATCAAGCGCAACCGGAGCGCAATTCAGCAGTTCGTATTATCACAGCCGGCCAAAAGCGACAATTAATTTTCGCCCGAAGGGCCATCTTTCAAGAGGTCACGCCGCTCTGGTAGTTCGTTTCCGATTCTGCACCGTCACCACGCGGCCTTCCCGATAGGACTTCTCCGCTGCTGCCGCTACCGCGACCGATTGGCGGCCGTCAAACGCATCCACCTTCGGAGCCCGGCCCGCATGAATCGTCTGCACGAAATCCCGCATCTCGTTCAGGTATCCGTCCGCGAACCGGACCAGAAAGTGGTCAAACCACATCCGTGCTCGCCCCCGCGGCCGTCAGCACCACTTCGGCTGTCGCCTGCAGGTACCCGGTAATGATCGTGCCCTTCGAGCCTACAATTTCAGTGCGAACGTCGTACCCGTACCCCGACTGCATGTAGTTTTCCACCGCTCCGAGCGTACCCCGTGAAAACTTCATGTTGAGCAGAGCGGTATCGATGTCGTTGAACTGGGCGATCTCCGGAAAAACAAGAACCCCACCGTAGGCGTGGACCTCGGAGATCTCGTCATTCATCAGCCAGCGCCCCAGATCAAATTCGTGGACGGTGGAATCCTGGAAAAACATGCCGTTGACGCCACTGGCCATGTAACCTACCGGCGGAGGAGCGGGATCGCGCGCCAGCGACTTAAAAATGACCGGGTCTCCTATCTCACCCGCATCAATCCTTTGCTTGGCTCTCACATTCGGCGGATCATATCGTCGAACGTGCCCGACCTGCACCCGTACGCCGGCTTTCTCCGTAAGATCGAGAACTTCGTCGGCCTCTTCCACAGTAAGGGTGAAGGGCTTTTCGCAAAAAATATCTTTTCCCGCCTGCGTGCAAACCTTCATGGCTGCGCCGTGAAATTTCGCCGGGGTCACGACCACAATTGCTTGCACGTCCTTGCGCTCGGCCAACGCCTCCACGCTGTTATAGAAGTAATCAATTTCCAGTTCCCAGGCGACCCGGCTGGCGCGATTTAAATCGGCGTCGGCTACGGCTACGAGATTCGCCTCCGGAATCCGGTGCCGAAGATTGTAAGCGTGCTGCTTGCCCATCGTGCCCACGCCCAGCACTCCTACGCCCACCTTTGCCATGATTTTCCTCGCGCGGTTACTGGTACTTGATGGCCACGGAGCGGCGTTGCTTTACCGCCCGGTAGATCGCGTCAATAATAACGATGTCGCGCAACCCCTGTTCGCCGCTTGGTTCGGGCTCGCGGCCTTCTCTGATACACGCGGCAAATTCGTCGATCTCCAGCGCGAACTCGTCCATTGCCTTGAAAGTTCTGTCGAACCATTTGCCCCGAATCTTGCCGCAAAGCCGCCGTTCCTCTTCGAACGCAAACGCCGGACCCAGTTCCGCCCAGCCTTGCTCTCCGTGGACATGGACAAAAGATGAAAACGCGGCGCTGTACGCCGCCGTCCCTTGCAGAATGAGTCCGCTCTTGAAATCGAGCCGGAAGGCCACTCCTTCTTCCACCTCTCTGTAACGTCGTTTGTCCCGGACCCAGCTGATGCCCGTGGCCGCGATCGGGTCTTCGTCCACGAGCCAGCGAGTCGTGTTGACGCAATACACGCCCAGGTCGGTCAATGGCCCTCCTCCGCATAATTTCTTGGAGAACAACCACCCCGGCGAGTTATCGCCAAGCGGGCGAAATTCAGCGAACAGCGTATGCATGATGTCAATCCGGCCGAACTCGCCGATCGTAATCATCTTCTTGAGCATCAGGCTGCTGGGCTCAAAATACTTTCGATATGCGGTCATGAACAACACTTTGTTCCGCCGGCAAGTGTTCACCATATTGCGAGCTTGCTGCACCGTCGCCGCCAGCGGCTTTTCGCTGATCACGTGCTTGCCGGCCTTGGCGGCAGCCACGGCGTACTTTTCGTGTTCCCCCGGCGGGGTCGCAATATACACGGCCTCGACCAGGGGGTTTTCGAGGCATTGGGAAAACTCGTCGTAGCTGCAGGCCTGGCTCGCTCCAAACTCCTGGGCGTACTTCGCGGCCTTTTTCTTGTCGCCACTCACGACCGCAACCAGCCTGGCTTTTTTGCTGTGCGCGAACGCGGGCAGCACCGCGACTTGCGATATGCTGCCCAGGCCCACCACCGCATAGCCGATTCGTTTCCCCGACGCCATCAATCGGTTCTCCCTTACGCTGTAGCCCGATTCGTGAATCTTCCCTTGCTGAGTTAGCTCTCGCGGTCCGCCCGGCTCAGACCCTGGTCTTTGATCGCTTTGTGCTCGAGACCTCGTAGCTCCTCAATGTTCTCAAGAACCTTCTTGATCGCATCGACGATGCTGTCGACATTCTCTTTTCCGCCCAGGAAGAGATGATGGGAGAACCACACCGCCTCGTGATAAGCGGCACGCTCCGCCGCTGGACATTTGTACATCGTGCGCAAGTCGAGCGGCTTGGGACGTCCCCAACTCAAAGCCGGATAGTCCGCGGGATCGAGCGGGAACAGCGAACTGCGATAAACCGGCTCGTAAAAGAGCCCGTCGCACGGTATGCCTTCCAACTGAAGCGCGCCCACAAACGCCGCCCGCGGAATGTCTTTCACCTTCTCCGAGTAGTACTTCAACACGTAACCGTAGGGAGCGAGTCGCGTGATGCGCGGCTCGGGCTTCAGCAGTCCTATGCCTTGTGTGCCCTTTAGTCGTGATTCAAAATACTCCATGTTGGCCTGGCGGATCTTGGCTTGCTCCGGAAGCCGCTCCAACTGCGGATTCAGCACCGCCGCCTGGAACTCGCCCAACCGGTAGTTGAACCCAATTATCCGGTGGTGAAATTGATCGGTGACACTCCGCCGCCCCGTGTTGATGTACGACTGGACGCGCTCGAAGTATTCGAGATTGTTGGTAATGACGGCTCCGCCCTCACCCGAGGTGATCAACTTGCTGGATTGGAAACTGAACGCGCCCAGATCGCCGATGGAGCCCGCGCCCTTGCCGCGCCACATGCCGCCATGGGCGTGCGCGCAGTCTTCCACGATCTTGATGCCGTGCTTTGCCGCCAGCGGAACGAGAATATCGAGGTCAGCAAACCGCATGCCCAGGTGAACCGGAAGCAACGCCTTCGTCTTCGGCGTAATCGCCTGCTCCACCAGTTTGGCGTCCAGGCAATAGGTGTCGGGATCGACGTCAACGAAAACCGGGACCGCATTCACCAGCAGCACCGGCCCCACCGTGCCCTCCCAGGTGTAGGCAGGCACGATGACTTCATCGCCCGGACGGATATCGATGGCTTTCAGGGCGGCTTGAATCGCGACCGTGCCGGTATTCACCGCCTGCCCGTATTTCGCCGTGTGGAACGCGGCAAAAGCCTTGCCGAATGCATCGCCATGCTTGCCGGGAAAGGGCTGGCCTCCCCAGTTGTGGTTGGTCAATACATCTTCCAGCGCCTGCCTCTCTTTGTCCGTATAAATCGGCCAGGCATCAAAGCGCTTTTTTCGGCTCGGCTCGCCGCCGGTGATTGCCAGTTTTCCCATCGGAGACTCTCCTTAACGGTTGTGAATCTTTTTGAAATCGGAACTCAGAATCATGCCCAGGGCGTGATCGCCACTTTCATCGAATCCGCAGCCATTGACTTGTGTAGCGCGGCCTCTACATCGCGCAGTGGAAAACGATGAGAAACAAATTCGCGCAGCGGATACGTATGCATGTAACGAGCCATCTGCCGCATGCTGGGACCATAAGCGGCCGGTTCTTCTCCCCCGACTCCAAGAATTCGGGCGCTCTTCCCGCAGATATGACGATGCGGGCTGATTGGCACTTCCCCGAGGTCCGAAAAATTCCCCGCCTCAACCAGCAACCCTCCCAGCCTCATCATGTCCAGTGCCTCGGGCAGCGCTTGAGGCACGCCTGCAGTTCCAATGACGAGGTCCGCCCCGCGTCCATGCGTTACGCCGCGGACAAACTCCAGCCTCTCGGCGAGAGTCGTCTTTGCCACATTGATTACGTAGTCGGCACCCAGCCTCTTGGCAAACTGCAACCGGTAATCCGATAAATCCACCGCGATGATGTTTCCAGCTCCCAGCATGCGCGCCTTCATCAAAAAGCACATGCCCAGCGGCCCCACCCCATGAACAACGACCGTATCATCGAACAGAAACGCTTCGCTGGGAAACACCGACATCTGCTTGGCTCGATCCAGACCCACCGTCACCGCCATTATTTCCGTGAGAACCGCAACCTCGGCAGGCAAATCATCCGGAACTCGCACCAGAAAGCTTCCCGGAACAATGTACATGTACTGCGACCAGCCGCCAAAAAGATGCGGCGGATCGGCGGCACTCAGATTGTTGCCGTAGTCCGTCATGTCCTGACAGAAGTAATAGGGAAAGTCGTGCCTGCAGTAATAGCAATCGCCGCACGAGACATTCGCGCCCACCACCACCCGGTCGCCGACCTTGAGCGGAATGCCTTCGAAGTCGGTGTACTGCCCGTTCCCGCCAATCGCGGCCACCGACCCGACATTTTCGTGTCCCTGAATAATTGGGAAACGGATCTTCTTTCCTTCGCCCGCACCCGCATACTGCGTCGTGAAACCCTGGTAGGTGTGCTTGTCGGTCCCGCAGATGCCCGACATTTCCATTTTCACCAGCACACAGCCGGGCGCAGGGTCAGGCATCGGGTACTCCCGCAGTTCGAACCTTCCGGGTTCCACCAGAGTAGCAGCGAGAACATTGGGGGCGGACATAGTGCAGGATCCTTGCAGAGTGACCTGTGGCACGTTTCGGAACGAAAACCGGCCCTCTTGATAAGCGCTTAGAATAGCGACGCCCATCATCCTTGTCAAGCTGGATTCGCTGCCCGAACCCTCCAACTCCAACCACGTTCCCAGGTCATAGTCAGGCGAGCTGATTCCTAGTTCGTGGAATCGAGTCGCAGCATTTTTTGCTCCCGATCGGCGGTCTTTTTCTTCAATTCCTCGAAGATGCGCAGCTCCTTTCGAGCCTCTTCCATCTCCCCCCGCTCCTTGTAGAGACCGAAAAGCAGGTAGTGGACGTCTTCTCGATCGGGATCCGCGGTCACCACCGATTTCAGCAGCTTTATCGCCTCGTCCGTCTTGGCCTGGCTATGATAGGTCTTGGCCAAATCGAGTTGCGCGTCCGCGAGTTGCGGCTGCAGTTGCAAGGCTTGCGCGAGGGATTGCTGCGCCGCTTCCAGCTTGTTCTGCAGCAGGTAGATGTCGCCGATGAGATAGTACGTCATCGCGTCGTTGGGAGAAATCTTCAACTCTGCATCGAATTCGGCCAACGCTTCCTCCGGCCTTCCCGCCTCGCGATACAACGTTCCCAGAGCATAATGAAGTCCGGCTGCCTCGGGTTTCTGGGAGATGGCCTTTTTGTATTCGTTGATTGCGGCCGGCGTCAGGCCTTGCTGCCTTAGCATTTCCGCTCGAAGCTGGAACATCCGGTAGGAGTCGGGAGCGGCTTTTGACAGCTGAGCAAACGAATCCGATGCAACGTACACCGACGCCTTGCCCTTAAAGTACAACGCGTCGGGACTTTTCGGTTCCAGTTCGGCCCAGCGCGTGAGCATGGCCAGCGCTTTGTCGTCCTTGTTCTGCCGCAGGTACGCGAGCCCGAGGTGCGCCACCACGACTGGATCGTCTTTCCGCGCCGGATAGACCTTCTCCAGTAACGGGACCGCATGGTCGATGTCGCCGCTATCGAAATAACTCAATGCCAACAGAACCTGCGTCCGATCCAGGTGCGGATCGAGTTCGAGGGCCTTTCGAAATCTTGTGATCGCACTCGAATAGCTGCCCAGCATGTAAAGAGCGAAGCCCAGATTCGACTGTGCTTCCGCCGACCGCGCATCGACCTTCACGATTTCCTCATAGATCTTTTCCGCGCGGTCAAATTGCTCAGCCTGCAGCGCCGCTTTTCCCTGCGAAGAAAGATCGCCAAGATTCGGCGATTGCGCTTCCCCGAAAGTTGCCGACAGGCAGCCGCAAATCACGCTCAGCGTAATGCAACGAAGCCATTGCTGGAATACTCCACGGTGCTTCGCAAGTCCGCTTGACCCAAGCCGCTGGCGGTCTGACCCCATGGAAATCCCCCGAAGAACATACATTACCAATCGCAACGACCCGGGCTACGAGCGAACGTTTACACTCACGCGTTGTATCATGTTCAACTCATATTCATCTTTTCGATCCGGGTCGCGGGTCAGTGGCTGGCTGTTCCCTTCGTCATCGGTCGCCCGAACCTCAATCGCGTGCGGGCCGGCGCGAGGAATCGTCCACGCAAAACTCCACGGAGTCCACACCATGGCGGCAGCCGATTCGCCAAGAGCCGAAGGCTGCCATGCTCCGCTGCCGTCAAAGCGCAATTCAACTTTCGAGATTTTGCGCTCTCCCGCCCAGGCAAGGCCCTCGATCTGGTATGTCTTTCCACGAATTTCCTCATCATTCAACGGGCGGAGAAACTTCGAACTCACCCGCATCCGCGTGATGGCCTGCCGATCGCCGTTCGCCTTCAGCGCGACATAACGCTCCTGCTGAAAATACCCTTTAAAGGGCTCGCGAGAAACTTCCACTCGCGTCAACCACTTCACCGAGTCCATTCCATACCAGCCTGAAACAACTGCCCGCAACGGAAATCCGTGTTCCGGAGGTAGTGGTGCCCGGTTCATCTCGTAAGCCAATAATGTTGATGCATCGAGCGCCTTCTCCAGCGGAATGGACCGCACGTAATGCGTGCCCGCGACCACTCCTTCACCCTCACCCGAGTCAGCACCGTGAAAAATTACTGCAGTCGCACCCGCTTGAACTCCTGCCTGCTTGAGCAACTCCGCCAATGGAACTCCCGACCAGACCGCCGTGCTTACGCCGGCGCCGCCGGAAAGATTTCCGGCACACTCTAAAGTCAGAGGCCGCCGAACCGATGACGTCAGTAATAAATCGGAGTAGGACAACCTAAGCGGGTTCGCGACCAGGCCTCCGATTTCCAGATTCCAGTTTTCTTCCCGAATCGTCGGAGTCTGAAAATGGCTGCGGACAAAAAATTCGCCGTTGGCGGTCACTAGCCCCTTTCCCGGTTCGTCGCGCCCCTGCGCTTTCGCGGGATCGGATCCAGCACCCCTCCGGAGAGAATCCAACCTGCGTACCAGGGGACTCGAAGCCCACCCGGACGTTGTCAGCACCCCCAGCAAGAATTCACGCCGTCGAATGACGGTTGGAGCCCGGCCGTTGTCTGCCTTGTCTGAGCGCGCCATAACCACCAGTGACTATAGACGAAGGATCGTAAAGCGGAATCGCACAGATTATATAGGCGATCCCAGATACTGCGGAGTGGTTGCGATGCGGTCGTCAGCCCGTCAAGCTTGAGTTTGTCAACCTCCCGATGGACGCATCGTCACGGCTCGGTCCGGACTCAACATTCGTGTGACGCCGGTGCCGGAAAATGATCTAATGTCGGGAATGACTCCAAGAAAGTGGACTCTTTCGCTAACCGGACTCTTCTTAACATGGGCACTCGCCGCCACATTGGCCTCCGCGCAGACGCCTTCGCCCGCCCTTCTGGTGCTTGAAAAAGGCGACCAGATGGCCGCCATCGTAGATCCAACCAGCCTTCAAATCGTCGGAAGAGTTCCCGTTGGCGCCGATCCTCATGAAGTCTCAGTGTCTGCCGACGGAAAGACCGCCTACGTCACCAACTACGGCGCGTTCGGCTCTCCTCTGCACACCCTTTCGGTGGTCGATCTCGCAGCCCAGAAACCGCTTGCCCCCGTGGATCTCGGCGCGCTTCGCGCCCCACACGGGATCGGGACCGCCGACGGTAAAATCTATTTCACCGCCGAAGGCAGCAAGGCGATGGGCCGCTACGATCCGGATCGCGGTCAAGTCGATTGGATTCTCGGCGTCGGAGAAAATCGAAGCCACATGCTGGTCGTTTCCCGGGATCAGATCTTTCTGTCGGACGTAAACTCCGACAGCATCAGCATCTTCGACCGCGACAAAGGGGCCGACGTCTCGGGATGGAAACAGACGCGCATCGCAGTGGGCAAGGGCCCCGAGGGCTTTGACGTCTCCCCCGACGGCAAGGAATTATGGGCCGCCAACTCGCACGACGGCACAATTTCCATCCTCGACCTCGCCGGTCGCAAGGTGGTCCAGACTCTAGACCTGAAAACCAAGTTTGCCAACCGGCTCAAGTTCACTCCCGATGGCGGACTCGTCCTGATCTCCGACCTCGGAACCGGCGACCTGATCGTCCTTGACGCCCACACTCGCAATGTGACCAAGCGGATGAGTCTCGGCCGTGGCGCAGCCGGCATCCTGATCACGCCCGATGGCTCGCGGGCCTTTGTCGCAGTCAGCCGCGACAACTACGTCGCCGTCATCGATCTCAAAACGCTCGCGGCCGTAGGTCGGGTTTCTACTGGGCGTGACCCCGATGGCATGGCCTGGGCCGTGCGCAAGTAAGACGCCCGCCTGTGAACTGCATTCATCCTTTGGGGACTGCCTGCCTCCCCCACTCGTAGCCCAGATAAATCATCTGCCCGATATGGTGCTGCATGTGCGCGGCGCACTGCAGGATCATGTCGAGGCGATTGCTCGCATTCGTTCCGACTCCCGAGTATTCCGCAGACCAGTCCTCCGCCGACTGCGCGCGAATGGTCCGCTGCACCATCGCGACGGCCTCATCGAACCGCTTCAACGCTTCGTCTTTTGCCGGCGGATTCGGGTCGTTGAATTCGCGCGGCCGGTCGCGGACGTACCCGGTCTTCGCGATTTGCGCCCCGATGTAGTAGTTCAGATTGCCCGTCAGGTGGAGCACGAGGTGGCCGAAGCTGTTTCCAAACGGAAACGGCCTCTGCCAGAACTGCGCCTGGGTCAGCGGCGCGCCCAGTTCGCGGACGCGAGCGGCGTTCTGGTTGTAGCGGTCGGACAGGACAGCTGAGAGCGTCGAGTACAGGTCAGGCATTTTCCCCCCTCACGAGCTTGTTCCAGGCCATGTCTCAGGAAGCGGCTTAGTGCGGCATCTGGATGCCTCTCAGTCCCGTAGACTCTCCCGGACCCATCCCGCCATTTGGCGCCAGGCCGTTCCAACGCTGCTGCCATAGGTCGATCTGAACTGCATCCTTCTCCGCCGTGGCCGCCTTCAGGCCCACGCCAATCAACTGAAGCACAATTTCCTGGGTGATCGGAGGCTGGGAAAAAATCTGGTACGCAGCCTCAGCGGTGGAAAGCGCCTGCTCCATCTTGCCTTCGTTGAGGTAGGCAACCGCCAACCACCAGGTGGTGATGTCCTTCAACGTCTTCGCCTGCGGCACCCGGCCCCCCGGATCATCCTGTCCGGAGAAATGCTGAATGATGCCGTCGTAAGCGTCGATCGCTTGAAGAAGGGCCTGTTCAGCCCCGGCCCAGTTCTGCATCCGGGAGCGGGCAAAAGCGACGCTCTGCCAGGTGTTGCCAATCGTAAGGATGTCTGGCTCCGGCGATTCCTGCATCGCGGCAATCATGTCCAGATCAAGCCGTTCCAGTTCCGTATTTCGGTTCAGAGCATTCAGGCAGATCGCAAGGCTTTGGCGCGCACTCTGTAGTGACCCGAACCTCGTCGTGGTCAGCTTTTGCGCATAGCGCTCGGCGTCCTGGTATCTGGGGGCCGCTTTATCGAATTGATTTCTCTCGCGGAAAGTGTCCCCGGTGTCCATGCCAGCCTTGACGATTCTGGCATAGGCCTGCTCGGCATCGGAAGGCCGCCCGGCCGATAGATAGCTTTGAGCTAACAGATAGCGCGCCCTCTGCGCCGATGCGTATTGCGCGTCAGCGTCAGTCAACTGCGCGGCATACCGTTCCGCCGTCTGAAATTCTGCGATGGCGAGGTCGTGCCAGTGCAACACATCGTAGACGACTCCCGCCTTCAGAAGAAAACCGAACTTCGCCGTTTGCAGCGAAGGCCTGTGCGCCTTGGGGTCCAGGGCATCAGGTCGCACAACCTGAATGATGAAAATAGGAAGAAACAGTATGGCGACAACGTACAACGTTCCTCGGAGCCACGGGGAGACGGGCTTTTTCTCGGTCATCGTTGCTACACCACGCTGGTGGCTTCCTGCTTCAGCTTTTCCGCCTGGTAATGCGTCACCAGCGCCTCGATCAACGGCTGAAGTTTGCCGTCCATGACGGCTTCCAGTTGGTGGATGGTAAAACCGATCCGGTGATCGGTAAGCCGGTTTTGCGGAAAGTTATAGGTGCGGATCTTCTCGCTGCGATCGCCGGAGCCCACCATCGCCTTCCGCTCTTTGGCCAGCGCCTGCTGCTGTTTGTCCATCTCGATTTCATAGAGGCGGGAGCGTAACACGCGCATTCCTTTTTCGCGATTCTTGATCTGCGATTTCTCGTCCTGGCAGCTGACCACGGTATTCGTGGGAATGTGCGTGATTCGCACCGCAGAATAAGTAGTGTTCACCGACTGGCCCCCGGGCCCCGACGAGCAGAAAGTATCGATGCGCAAATCCTTGGCTTCGATTTTGATGTCGACGTCTTCGGCCTCGGGCAGCACGGCGACGGTGACAGCCGAGGTGTGTACCCGTCCCTGCTGCTCGGTGGCAGGCACGCGCTGCACCCGGTGCACGCCGCTTTCATACTTGAGCTGCGAGAAGACGCGATTGCCCTCGATGATGGCAATCACTTCTTTCAGGCCACCCACCGAAGACTCCGAAGTCGAGAGCACTTCCACCTTCCAGCGCTGAGTTTCCGCATAGCGCGTGTACATGCGAAAAATCTCGGCCGCAAAGAGTGTAGCTTCGTCTCCCCCCGTGCCGGCGCGGATTTCGAGGATCACGTTCTTCTCGTCGTTCGGATCCTTGGGCAGCAGCAAAACCTTCAACTCTTCTTCCACGCCGCTGACGCGAGCTTCCAGCTTGTCGAGTTCCTCCTGGGCATAGGCGCGCATCTCGGGATCTTTTTCGTCGACGAGCACGGCCCGGCTCTCAGCGATTCCCTTCTTGAGATCTTTGTATTCGCGATATTTTTCGACCATGGGCGCAATTTCAGCATGCGCCTTGGCAGTCTTCTGGTATCTCGCCGAGTCGTGCACGATCTCCGGCGACGCCAGAGCTTTGTTCAGCTCTTCGTAGCGGGCTTCGAGTTGATCTAATCTTTCAAACATGTCAGTCGGCTTCCGTAGAGACGTAGCTTCGCTACGTCTCGGTTGCGCCGGGCCCGGTCCGTTGCAGCGGGCGAGACGTAACCACTACTACGTCTCTACGGCATTTTATTGATATTTGGACAAGCGGGAGAAGGTATTCGCGGCGGCGCCGCTAGGCAACTACCAATTCGCCGCCACGTTCTTTTTCGAGGCTCATAGCCTGGTCGAGCGCAGTAATGGCGCATTGCGCCATTTCGTCGGACGGCGGCTTGGTGGTAATGCGCTGCAGCCACAAGCCCGGAGCTGTGATCAACGCAAACAGCGAACCGCGGTGCCTGGCGGCAAAACGGATAATTTCATAAGAGACGCCAGCAATCACCGGCAGCAGGACGATGCGCGAGGCGAAGCGCGCCCAAAACGTAGTGTATGGCACCAGCATGTAGAAACCGATGGAGATCAGCATCACTGTCATCAGGAAACTCGTACCGCAGCGCGGATGGAACGTAGAATATTTCTGCACCGCCGTGGTCGTGAGCGGGTCGCCGTTTTCGAAGGCGAATACGGTCTTATGTTCAGCGCCGTGATACTGGTAGACGCGTCGAATGTCGCTCCACAGCGAAACTCCCCAGATGAAAAGAAGGAACAGAATCAACCGGATCGCGCCGTCGACCAGATTGAACGTGATCCGGCCGCCCAGTGCCGGATCAATCTTCTTGAGTTCCGTCGCCGCCACCAGCGGCACGTACTTATACATGAAGATGAAGAAAGCCAGCGAGATCACGATGTTGATTGCGGCCAACCAGCCGCTGATGGCGGCAGCTTTCTCGCGGGTCTCGGATTTGGGGACCGGGATCGGCGCGGACTCCGCCTCGCTTCGCTTCGGCGGAACAGCCGATTTGGTTGTCTGTACCTGGTTCGCGGCGGCGTCCATCTGCATCACTTCTTCAATCGCGACGTTTGCCGAAAATCGCAGGGCGCGGTAGCCCAGCGTCATGGCGTAGCCCAGCGTCATCACGCCACGAACAACGGGCCAGGCCATCCATTTATGTTTCTCGGACGGCCGCTCCAGAGATTCGCTCATGGTGACCACTTCGCCCGACGGCTTGCGGCATGCGATGGCCCAGGCGTGCGGCGAGCGCATCATCACACCTTCAAGCACGGCTTGCCCGCCGACGAGGGTTTCCTCGCCACCTTCAAGCGCGGGCAAAAGCTGCACCGCGGCCAGGAATCGCAAGTAATTTCGCACGGAACGCACAGTGATTAGATGCTCCAGAAGCCCCGAAAGAGACCTGGGAATAGGTTATCACAGGGTGCGACGGGCTTCGCAGCTACTATTGAGCGAGTAGCTAACTAACAGATATCCCAAGATTTATCAGGCTCATTCGGCAAGCCAACTCAGCTTCATCTATCCTCTCAAAGTCATGCGCAAATTCGCCGAAACCGCCGAGGCAATCGCAGCCACCACCAAGAAGCTGCAGAAGACCGCGCTCGTCGCCGATTACCTGAAATCGCGCACTACGCAGGAGGCTGCGGTATCGGCCATATTCCTCTCGGGACGGCCGTTTCCGGCCTGGGACGAAGCGACTCTGCAGGTCGGTGGAAGGCTGCTGTGGCGTGTAGTCGCGGAGTTATCCGGGCAAGCCGAAGCCGCGCTCACCGCGGCATACCGCAAGCATGGCGACTTGGGAGCGGTAGCCGGAGAGATTTTGCCCGAACGGACAGGGCAAGGGCTGAGTGTTCTCATCGTGGCGGAGATTTTTCGCCAGATCGCAGCCGCCCGCGGACCGGCAGCGAAAACCGCGCTGGTGGGCGATCTACTTCGGCGCGCCACGCCGCTGGAAGCCAAGTACATCGTGAAGATCATGACGGGAGACTTGCGCATCGGCCTGAAAGAAAGCCTGGTCGAGGAGGCGATTGCCAGAGCTTACGGCATCGCAACCACTAGCGATCGGCCTGGCGGGTCGGCAGAAATCCAGCGCGCCAACATGCTGCTGGGTGACATCGGAGAGACGCTGTGTCTCGCGGCGCAGGGCAAGCTGCCCGACGCGAAAATGCGTCTGTTTCATCCTCTGGGATTCATGCTGGCGAGTCCAATTGAATCGGCCGAGGAAGGCCTGAGTTATTTTTCCGAGGCCGCAGTGGAGGACAAATATGACGGCATCCGGGCCCAGGCGCACGTGTCGAGCGGTGAGGTAAAGTTCTTCTCCCGCACCCGCGACGAGATCACAGAGTCGTTCCCCGAACTGCCGGACGCCCTGGCCGGCTTGGCGCAAGATGCAATCCTCGATGGCGAGATCGTAGCGTGGAGCTATGCCAAAGAAAATGTGGGGCGGGCACTCCTGCCCGCCACGGCAGCGCCAGCTGCCGGCCTTGCTTCTCCCCAAAACCACGGTGACCTCGATCAATTCAGCCAAAGCGAGATCGAAGCATCCCACGGATCCCATCCCGGCCACGCGCGCCCCTTCAGCATCCTCCAACAGCGCCTCGGCCGCAAAAAAGTCAGCGAGAAAATGCTACGCGAGATCCCAGTCGCGTACCTGGTGTTCGACGTCCTCTATGCCGGAGGGGAACTGCTGATCGATCGTCCGCTGCGCGAGCGGGCTCGGATTCTGGATGAGTTGCTGGCAAACAAAATCCACCACGGAGGCACCGAGACACGGAGGAAAACAGGCAATATCGCCACACAGAGGACGCTAGCTTTCGGGGAAGTCGTCGCGGAAAACGAACGGACGCGGGCCTACATCATCCGCGCTCCGGTGTTTCGCGCCGCCTCGCCACAGGAACTGGAAGCCCTCTTCACCGCCGCTCAGGCTCGCGGCAACGAAGGTCTGATGATCAAAGATCTGAATTCTCCTTACACACCCGGCAAGCGAGGAAAGTCGTGGCTGAAGATGAAACGCGAACTGGCCACGCTCGACGTGGTCGTCACCGCGGTCGAATACGGACACGGCAAGCGCGTAGGCGTGCTCAGCGATTACACCTTCGCCGTGTGGGACCAGAATAAAGACAAGCTGGTAAACATCGGCAAAGCGTATTCCGGTTTAACCGATGCCGAGATCGCCGAAATGACGCAGTGGTTCCTGGAACACACGATCGAAGATCAAGGATTCCGGCGCGTGGTCGAGCCCAAAGTCGTGCTGGAAGTAGCCTTCAACAACATGATGGAATCAGACCGCCACGAAAGCGGCTACGCCCTGCGCTTCCCGCGCATCGTCCGCCTGCGGCCAGACAAGTCGCCGGAAGAGGCGGACACGATTGAGCGAGCGCGGGAGATTTTCGAGAAACAGAACGCAGCCCGCTGAGCATTACGACGCTCCTGGCGTGGGCATGTCGGTGTTGAAAATATCCAGCAGGACTTCCCAACGGCCGTCGACCTGCTTCTTCCAGACCGTCACGTACTTCCCTTTGTCCGAGATGACTTTTCCCGCCGGGTCGGTGAAGCTCATTTGATACATTCCGCTGGTGTAGCCCAGTTCGCCCGAGCGGGCAACGTCGGCCTTGTCCGCATGCCACGCGATCTTTAAGTTGGGAAGCGCGAAGAATCCGGAGAACGACTTGGCAATAGCTTCCCGGCCCTGCGCAATGGGAGCGTTGGGGGCCAGCACCGCGCCGTTCTCTTCGCAAAACGCCACCGACTTATCGAGGTCTTTGCCGGCGAAAACTTTCATCCACTCTTCGTCGGCGGCGCGAACGGCGTCGGCAGGATTCTTCGGTGGCTTGCCTCCGGCGCTTGAAGGGACAAACAAAGACAGTACCAAACACGCTGCAAGAACCACAGAGTGGCGTGGTTTCATGAGATCCATCCTGAGAAAAGTATTGACGGCGGGATTGTATCACTGCTTAGTGGCTGTGATGCTCTTCGCTCTCGCTCACCGGAATCACACACCCATGCGCCACTTCGCACACCACGTGCTCAAACTGAATCGTGGTGTGGTCGATGTGGAAGTCGCGATGCAACAGGCCTTTCACGTCGCGCAGGATGCGCTCGCTCACCGACGGCGGGATGTCGGCAATCGAAATGTGGCAGGAAAGCGCGCGCGTCTCCGATCCGATGCTCCAGCAGTGCAGATCGTGCACATCGTTGACGCCGTCCACGGAGCGGATGGCAGTCTCGACCAGTTCGAGCTTCACGCCACGCGGCGTGCCTTCCAGCAGTATGTTCAGCGTTTCGCGGACAATGCCGTAGCCCGACCAAAGAATCAGCGCGCCAATGCCGAACGAGAGCGCGGAATCAATCCAATAATTGCCCGTCACCAAAATCGCCCAGCCGCCCACGATCACCGCGGCGGTCGAAAGCGTGTCGCCCACTTCATGCAGCAATGCGCTGCGAATGTTCACGTCGCCGCCCGACCCGCTAGCAGAACGGTAGAGCAGCAGCGCGATCACGCCGTTCATCACCACGCCCGCGGCCGCAACCCATATCATCACTGCAGCCTGCACATGCTCGGGATGCTGCAGTCGGCGAAACGCCTCGTAGAAAATAAAGAACGAAACCGCCACCAGCGAGGTGGCGTTCACCAGCGCAGCCAGCACTCCCGCGCGATGGTAGCCGTAAGTCTTTGTAGGGCTGGCCGGGCGCGACTGCAGATAGACCGCAACCAGGGAAAGCAGCAGGGCGAGGAAGTCCGAGAGATTGTGTCCCGCCTCGGAAAGCAAAGCCAGCGAGTGGCCGCGGATTCCCGCCACCACCAGCAGCGCGATATAGGCCAGGGTCACGGCCAGCGAAATCTTGAGCACCCGTGTCGGGCCGCTCCCGCCGTGAGCATGAACGTGCATGGTCTAAGTTTAAGGGTGCGGAGAGCGCGGTTCAAGCGCACTGTAATCGCGGCGCTGGCTCAATTTAAATTTCTCTGCGCTCTTTGCGGACTTTCTTTGCGCACTCTGCGGTTAAAGTCTTTTGATTTGCCCAAGAACAAGGCCCTTTAACCGCAGAGTTCGCAAAGGAAAGCCGCAACGAGCGCAGAGAGTTTCAAATTAAGCCACTACCGTAATCGCAGCGTTCTCAGCTCAACGTTTAAGCAATCCCTCGAAATACCGGTTGTTGTAGAACGTGGTCGACTTCTGCACGAACTCGAGAATCTTCAGCATCTTTTCGCGGCCTTCGCGGTTCATTTCCTTGAACTGCACCGCCACCCCTGAACCGGGATCAATTCGCGCCACCACTCCTTCGGCCGTCAGCGTGCCGTCGTCCATGGAGAAGCCGAGGCGCAGGTTGGTTCCCGGAGCAAGAATCGTGCTGGTTTCCACGAAGCAGCCGCCGATACTCACATCGGTAAGATTCGCGAACATGGGAGCGCCACCCGCTTCAGCCTGCAATTCGATGGTCACGCGGCACTTCAACCGCGGATGCAGCCGTCGATCTTTGTAGGAAAGCTGCTTCTGCTTCTCCAAGTACATGCGGCGGTCGGCCTGCGCGAGAAGTTTTTCGGCATCCTGCCCATCCTCGGGATACACGGCTTGCCCCAGACTGACCGAAAGAATCTCCTCGCCACAAACATCGAAACCCGCCTGCTTGGCCAGAACTCGAAGTTGCTGGGCTTTCTTGGAAGCCGCTTCGGTGGGCAGGCCGGGAGCGATCACCACAAATTCATCGCCGCCCATGCGGGCCACATAGTCATATTCGCGGCAACTTTCTTTCAACGCCTGAGCAAACAAGCGCAGCACGCGATTGCCTTCCAAGTGGCCGAAGCGGTCGTTGATCTGCTTGAACCCGTCCATGTCCGAGACCATCACGGTCAGGGAAGAGTTGTCGCGCTTGCAGCGCGCCAGTTCGCGCTCCAACTGCAGGAAGAGAGACCGGGCGTTGGGCAATCCGGTGAGATAGTCCGTGGTCGCCGAACTCTCCGCCTGCTGGTACTTGAGTGCGTTTTCGATGGAAAGCGCCATCTTGCTGCTCACCGCCAGTAGAATGCGGAGGTTATCGGAAGTGAAGGCATCTCGCTCCCCGCGATATACGGCGAGCACGCCGATCACGCCCGAAACCCCTTCCAGCGGCACCGCCAGCGCCGAGCGCAGCGTGCTGAACTTGCTGGGATCGTTCAAATACCCGGGTTCGACCGAAGGGTTGCCATTTACGATCGGCTTCTTGTTCTGCGCCACCCAGCCCGAAAGCCCGTGCCCCAGAGGAATCCGCAAAGAATTGAAAAGGCGATAGTTATCGCCGTTCACGTACTCCGGTATCAGCTCATTCTCGCGCAGCACATAAATCGCGATAGCATCGTAAGGAACCATCGGCTTGAGTTTTACCGAAAAAACCGACAGAGTCTCGCCCAGGCTCAGGGAAGCTCCCAAGTCCTGGCTAAGTTCAAACAAAGACTGAGCTTCCTGCCGCGCCGCCGCGATTGAGGAAAGAAACGTGGTTTCCCTCCCGGCATAATCCGGCGCGGTGGCATTTTCAAATCCAGCCGCAGGAGCCTCTCCGCGCTCGATCTTGATGGCCGTCGAAAGTGGTGAGTTCACGTCCTGCGACGATTTGGCCACGGCCAGCCGTTCCAGGTACTGGTAGCGCTTCTGCAATACCGCCACGACCTTGGGATCAAACGACTTACCCGATTCCGCCGCCAGTTTCTGCATCACGTCGTGTAACGGCAACGCGCGGCGGTATTGACGGTCGGAGGCCAGCGCGTCCAGATAGTCCACGGCCGACAGAATGCGCGCTCCGATAGGAATCTCCGCGCCTTTCAACCCCAGAGGATAGCCCGAGCCATCCCACTTTTCGTGGTGAGCACGCACGATGGGCACCACCGGATAGGGGAAACGCACCCGCTCCAGAATCTCTGCCCCCACCAGGGTATGAATCTTCATTTTCTCGAATTCTTCCGGCGTGAGCCGCCCCGGCTTCGAGATGATGTGTTCCGGCACGGCGAGCTTGCCAATGTCGTGCAGCAGTGACGCGGCGTGCAGCGCTTCCAGTTCGGGCCCGGTTATTCCCATTTCCTTAGCCACTTCGATGGCGTAGACGCGCACCCGCTGCAAGTGCTCGTGCGTGGTCTGGTCCTTAGCTTCGATGGCCAGTGCCAGGGCTTCAATGGTCCGAAGATGGAGGTTCGCGATTTCCTCGACGTGGACTTTTTCGTCCTCCAGCTTGCCCAGGTAGAGGCGATACGACCGGTAGATCAAATAAACCACCGGCACCATCAACAGCGAGGTTTCCCAGTTGAACGCCCGATCCAGCCAGGCGATGGTTCCGGCGATGCCTGCACCCACAATGTAGTAAGGGAACGACCAGAAATAGCAGTCCACCAGAATTTTTCTCAGCGGCCGCCGTTCTGTGATCGAAATGACGATGGCGATCGAACCGGCGTTGGCTACAAAGTAGACGCACGCGGCAAACCCCAGCAGAAGCGGACGGCTGCTGATCAGCAGGCTGCTCCAGGGATGGTCATAGACCACGTAGGTGAGCGCCGTGGACATGGCTCCCGCGCACACGTTGAACGTGACCTGAAGGGCATTGGGACGCTCGGGATACAGCGTCTGCGCCAGAATGGAGACCGCGCCCAGGATCAGCGTCTCTGAGAAACTCAGCTCCAGGACGCCCACCAGGATAAACAGGAAGTTCACTGACAAGGTGCCGGTGATGCCGGGCAGAGTCACCTTCAGCCGCGAAGCCAGAATCGCGATGCCCAGGTAGCAGATGAACTCGGCGATGTTCTTGCTGCTCTGGTGGATAGCGCCGTAGAGCAGGGTGGCGGTTCCGCCAGCGATCACTACCCCGACAAACAATTTGCCGAGCAGCGGCATGCCTCGCCACCTGTGGACGCGGCTCGGCACACCCGTAGCGCTATCGGTCACACTTGAAAGCACAGTTGTGTCCCCGGAGACTCCGGAATACCCAGTAATACCAGCTAACGTATTTAGAAACAACGATTTGGGGAGATTTGGAGAAACTTCGGTAACCCGATCCCAGTACCGTCGATAGGGCTCAGAGACAACCCCTTGCCGAGCGCGACGGCTATCCCTCCCGGATTCAATGCACTAGCTGGATGAGTGTCAGATAGGAACCTGAACGAACCGGTTGCCGAGCTCAGCGGGCGATCCGTGACCTACGGCTATGACAACGATTACCACCTGATGTCGGAAACGGTCGCCAGCGATCCGGGAGGCAACAACGGCGTGGAGAGCTACACCTACGACGCAGTCGGCAACCGCAAAACGCTGAGTTCAACCATCCCGTCGCTGTCGGGCAGTGCGTCGTATACCTAACTGAGGATGGGCAGCGAAAACAAAACCTCCGCGCGTTGCTACGATGGGACCGAGAAGCAATTCCGGGCTCGCTAGGGGATCATCACTGCTGATTGTGGTCAGCCACAGGTGGCGGGAAGAAGTGACTTTTGGGAACTCTGAGCGCGGGTACCAAAACCGCACCATCCACTGTCGTATCGGGCGGCATCGGCGCCCGCCCTTGCAACGAACGCAAGGACGGGGCACCCCCGTATTGCTGATGCACGCGAGATCAAAAGCCTGGGCCACCCGCCGGGCACGGTACTACAATGTCCAAACAGGCCGGTTCGAAACCATGGATCAGGTCCCCGGGGACATTTTTGACCCCGCCACCCTGAACCTCTATTTCTACACTGCCGACAATCCCGTCAACCTGACGGATCCCAGCGGAAATGACATCGCGAGTTATGCGGCCCTCAAAAAGGCATTTCGAGGCACGGCATACCAGATACATCACCTAATCGAAAAGCGATTTGTCCCCATTTTCCTCGTTGCCGGCTGTACGATAGCTACCAACTTGTTGCCAGATGAACATCAGTATTATACCAACGCTTGGCGGCAGGCTATTGGTTACACGAATGGTAACAACCCAACAAATACTGCCAACGCTCTTCCCCAGCAAGTCTGGGATGCGGCTCTGGCCATATACGCTGGTAACGCAGCTCTGCTGGCCGCTATCGAGGAATGTCGCCAGCAGCTGGGTCAATAGCATATGAAGAGGTTGCGTCACATGGGAATACGACTGGAAAGCGAAGAGGAGCAAAGGAAGTTTCTCGATATGGGAGTGGAATTTAGCTCCAGTCACGGGAGACCGGGCGGTGGGCTTCTTGCGAACATCGACCTTGTAGACCACGACGTGCGCTGGAGGGAAATCGAACAGTTAACAGTCGGGCGCGTTTTTTTAGATACTGTTGCTTCAACGTTTTCTGTCGCAGACTTGGACTCCGCGAAGTTTCTCCGAGTCTTAGCCAAGCCCGGTGGGTATCCTCAACCCGAGGAGAAGAATGGTTACCTGTCTGCGAGCTATGACCTGGTCGAGTATTGTCCGCACTGCGGTATTGGCAAGAAACAAGTGGGGCCGTTGCGGTTGAAGGGCGCTCCTGCTTTGACAGATAACTCCATCCTGCAGTTGAATTGGATTTTCGACGAATTCTTTGTGTCTCGTGCCACTTGGGAAGCTGTGTTCAAGCCCCTGGGAATTGGCATGCGGCCCGCTGTGTTGCACAAAACCGGAGAGGAGATCACGTCGTCGGTTCAACTCGCCATCCCGGACATTTGTGATTTGGCATTTGACGAAGCGTCCGATTTCGAGGAGTGTCGGGCTTGCGGTCGCAAAAAATATTCGCCCGTTTTCAGAGGATTTCTTCCGGAGCCAATACGCCCGAGCGCCATGATTGTTAAGTCAAGCCGGTCCTTCGGCAGTGGTGCACTTGCATTCAAGCTGGTTCTTGCGTCCGACGCTCTGTACCAGAGATTCAAAGAAGTTGGCCTCAAGGGTGCTAAGTTCTGGGCATGTGCGCACAAACGTTAGGCAATTCGACGATTTCGATAGGTGCGACGGCCGAACCAAGGTTGCCATTGAGGCATAGTCACGCGTGAAACAGACGGAAACGATGGATCACAAAGAAATAGCAAGGTTGATAGGGAACCTAGAAGCCGAGGTTAACAACGGCGGCTTTGACCAGTTTTTCTACAATTCCGCGGGGGACGACACGGCAGAGACCATCCGGGCTCTCGAAACAATTGGGGCAGATACCGTGGCCGACATCGTTAAGAGAGCCGCGGCGAAGTTTCCTGGGGGTGTCCCTCCGAAGGACCGTTTTCAGCGCCAAGACGTGTTACACCAAGTCTCACCTGAATCGGATGCATTCGACGAACTGGATGGAGAGTTTTACGGATATCCTGACGACCTACCGGGGCTGCTCGCAAAATACAAGGACAAGCCTGACTGATCTTAGGACCTAACCAGCACGGCCCAGTCGAATATACGCCGTCCCACACGGAACAATAGAATAATCGCTCGACAACGGGCGGGTGGCCCGGCCTTTCCACCTCTTTTTTCCCCGTTCCGGAACGGTGGGTGCCCCGTCCTTGCGTTTTTTGCAAGGGCGGGCGGCGATGCTGCTTGTACCATTTCGTTGGTCATGCCCAGCGGCTTGCATCGCACCTACGGCGCCCATCACCTGCACTTTATCACCTGCTCGTGCTATGGGCGATTGCCTTTCCTGCGGGCCCCGCGCGGCCGCGACCGCTTCCTGGCGATTCTGGAGCAGACCCGCCAACGCTACCGCTTCGTGGTCGTGGGCTACGTTGTCATGCCGGAACACATCCACCTGCTGTTGACGGAACCCGAAGTCGGAACTCCGTCGACCGTGATGCAGGTGTTGAAGCAGCGCAGCTCCCGCGCCCTGTTGCCGAAGAAAAAACGAGTGGACCCACGGCAACGCGACTTATTCCGGGACGCCGCGCCACGCCGCGCGTTCTGGCAGGCGCGCTTCTACGATTTCAACGTTTGGACGACGAAGAAGCGGGTAGAAAAACTGAGGTACATGCATCGGAATCCGGTGAAACGCGGACTGGTTGACCTGCCGGAGCAATGGCGCTGGAGCAGCTATCGGTTCCATCTGCTGGGTGAAGCTGGTGCGGTGCGCGTGGATGAGGGATGGACGGGGATTTCGTTTCGAGATCGAGTGGCGTAAGACAGCCGCGGTGCAGGCGTCGCCGTGCCCGCCCTTCGCCAAGTGCGCGAAGGACGGGGCACCCCCGTATTGCCGATGCCCGAGATCAAAAGCCTGGGCCGCCCGCCGAAATTCACACTTGACATTGCCCGATAATCCACTACCATATGGTTGTGGATAGATTGGGTACAACGTTTGCCGCCTTGTCTGATCCAACCCGGCGGGCAATGATCGAACGCCTCTCCCGTGGGCCTGCGTCTGTGCATGGATTGACGGAACCGTTCGCACTCTCGCAGCAGATGATTTCAAAACATATCGCCTACCTGGTGCGGGCGCGGATTGTGATCAAGACGAAGCGTGGACGAGAGAGTATTTGCAAGCTTAGGCCAGAGTCGATCAAGGCGGTCAGCGACTGGGCGATCAGCTATCGCCAGTTCTGGGAAGAGAGCTTCGACAAGCTGGATGTAGTTGTAAAGCAAATGAAGAAAGAGGAGGCCAGAGATGACAAAAAGCACGGTGAACGAGACAGAGCGGATGGTCGTCACAAGAGTTTTTGATGCCCCACGCGAATTGGTTTGGAAGGCGTGGACAGACCCGAAGTATGTGATGCAGTGGTGGGGACCAAAGGGTTTTACTTCGCCGGTTTGCAAGATCGATTTTCGCGTGGGAGGAAAATTTCTTTACTGCATGAGAACGCCGGATGGACAGGACGGCTGGAATGCTGGGGAATACCACGAGATTGTTCTGCACGAGAAGATCGTTTACTCCATGTACTTTTCCGACCCGCAGGGAAACAAGGTTGACCCTGCAGAATATGGAACTGAACATGAGGCCATAGACGATGCGCGCGACGTAGTCATTTTTGAGGATCTCGGGAACGGCCAGACGAAGCTCACCTTGATTGGAAATGACCCCATGGAGAGCGCAAAGGAAAGCGGGCAACTCGAGGGCTGGAACGAGCAACTTGATAAAGTTGCCGCAGTTGTTGCGAAGCTAGCGCAGGCGAAATAAGAAGTTGAAATTTTGATTCGCGAAACTCAATCGTGGAGAAGAAATGAAAAGAATACTGTTTCTCGCTATCGTCTTGCTGGCGTTCGCATTTCCCGCCCATACCCAGGATGCGATGAAGAATGACGCGATGAAGAAAGATGCAGCCGTCAAACCTGCCGACCCCGAATTGAAGGTCGTGCTGGATTCCTGGAACGAGATTGGCCGCAAACTCATCGCCATGGCCGAGGATTTTCCTGAGGACAAATACGACTTCAAGCCCACGCCGGCGCAACGCAGCTTCGCAGAGCAGTTGCTGCACGCGGCAGGATCGAACTACTTCTTCACCAATCCCGTCATGGGGAAGGAGCCTCAGGCAGCAGAAGATCCCAAGCGCGACCAATACAAGTCCAAGGCCGACATCGTTGCGTTCGTCAAGAAATCCTTCGCCGATGGCGCAGCCGCCATCCAGTCGAAAGGCGACAAAGGCCTGACGACGGAGGTTGTTTATTTCCCTGACCAGAAAGCGCGTGTTCTCGACATAGCATACGGCCTCATCGAACATAGTGGTGAACACTACGGCCAGCTCGTTGTGTACTACCGCCTCGCAGGTCTTGTGCCGCCGGAGTCTCGGCCCAAGAAGTAAAGCTCAAGAGACCAGGTACCCCGTCCTTATCGCGCGCCGTTTGCGCGAAGGGGCGGGGATTGGTTTTGGGACCTTCAGTATTCAGTGCGCCGCGCGGCATAATGGATATCTCTGCTTTCGTTCCGGCTGGCTGGCCCACCCTTTCCTCTCTGGGATTCGAGCACCTTCCTACTGAGGCTGCCCCATCCTTGCGTTTTTGCAACGGTGGGGATTCGGAGAGTGGATAGCGCAGGTTGTGGCCATTTCCTGTACGCGTCCGTGGTACGCACTCTCCGGAAAGCGCGAAGGGGTGCGGCAGCCTCAGCCGTGGTGGTTTTCACAGGGTCAGAACAGAAAAGGTAGGCCCAGCCGGCCGATTTCTTCACACTTTCCTGTCCCCGGTTCCCCCCGGTACAAGCGTCAGTGGTACCCGCCCCTCGCAAAGAACGCGAAGGATGGGCACCCCCGTGTTGCTGATGCCCGCGAGATCAAAAGCCTGGGCCAACCCGCCCGGGTCCGGAGGGAAATCCTGGGGGTGATCGATGTGACTGAGTCCGGGAATGTCGGATAATATATGTGGCCGGAGCCTGATGCGGAAAGAGATCGCAAGATGTTCCTGATAGATGATCCGCTCTTTCGCCCGATTATTCAGCTTATGGACAACGCCAAGTATGCCGAAGCGTTGCATCGGCTTGATGATTTGTTGCCAGCCTTGAGTACTGAGGAGCGTCCAGCCGGTCTCTACTGGAAGATTCAATGCTTGGCTTCACTTGGCGATTGGAAACGAGCAAAGGCTGGTACCCAAGAGGCTTTGGCGCTGGTTGAAAGACAGACACCCATGGGGATGCGCTTGGAGTTGCTCAATGCGTATCTTCTCCATAGTGATCAAGGGCCTAGTAAGGCAGCGCTGGAGATTCGCAGCATCCTAGATCGCTATGGCGCACGGCTCAGATCCGAAAACCTCTTGTGGATCTACCTGCAAGCTAAATCAGACCTGGGAAATTGTCTGGTGAACGCGGGCCGTTACGCAGAGGCCATTGAGGAATTGGAAGAGGTGTTGCCCCTCCAGGATCAGCCGTCATTTCGGTACTACATTCACTTCTGGCTTGGCATAGCGAATCACGAGTTGAGAAAACTGAAGGAAGCGAGAGACCATTTTGAATCCACAACGGCTGAAGCGAGATCCGTGCCGAAGGGTGCGATAGCTCCATACTATGCAGCAAGAACTCGATATGAACTGGCATTGATCGCATATAAGCAACACCGTTATGAGGATGCCTTGCGGCAGTCAGATTTGGCTTTGGCGGTCGGGCTTCAGGACCCCGAACTACTTCAAGGTGTCCGTCGCCTTAGAGAGTTGGTAGGTGAGGTGCGGGCGTTATAGCGATTCCTGTCGACCCCGGAATTGATCGAATGTTTTAGATGAGCCCCTTGCGGACTTTCAGAAGGAAATCTTCCGCGTCGGCGCGGGCTTTTTCCATGAAGCTGGGCTTGTGGCCGTGTTCGATTTCTATTTCCTGCAGCACAAGATCGACGGCAACTTTCGGCTTGTAGCCCCGTTTTATTAGCAGCTGAGCACGCTCTGCGACAGCGTTGACGGCGGCCAGTCCCGCGGCCGTCTTCATCGCCGCGGCGGTGGATTCGTTTTCACATTTGTGGTCGCGAAACTTCGCAGCCGCCAGGCGGTCGTAAGCGCCCATGGCCTCTTCACCGCTCAGCAGCGTGGGGACGGGAAATTTCCACCGGCAATTCGAGCAGGACCAACCGTTCTCTTCGCCTTCGATCCAGATCAACGAGCGTTCCATATCGCCAAGGCCAACCGCAAGCAGCGCTGCCCCCATGATATAGCGCATTGCCTGTCCGGGACGATTGGCCAAGTGTGAACGTGGGGTCAAGGTTCGAACGGCAAGGGGACCGCGAAATGGAGCGGAGGCCGACGGTTCGGGCGATTTTGCGGGTCGGCCATAGTATCTTGGTAGCTTCAGCAGGCTGCCTTTGCGCCTGGTCCATTGCGCGAGCGCGGAGACGATCCCGGCGCAGAGACGATCGGGAGGAAAAATCTTGAAGATCGCAAATGACATTACACAACTGATTGGACACACCCCGCTGGTGCGTCTGAATAAAGTCACGGAAGGCTGCGTGGCCGAGGTAGTCGCGAAGCTGGAGAGCCAGAACCCGCTGGCCAGCGTGAAAGACCGGATCGGGGTCAGCATGATCGTGGAAGCGGAGCGCGCGGGAAAAATCCATCCCGGCAAAACGGTGCTGGTTGAGCCGACCAGCGGCAATACCGGCATTGGCCTGGCGTTCGTGGCGGCGGTGAAGGGCTACCGGCTGATTCTGACCATGCCCGAGACGATGAGCCTGGAGCGCCGAGTGCTGTTGCTCGCCTTCGGCGCGGAGCTGGTGCTCACGCCCGGACCGAAAGGCATGAAGGCCGCTATTGCCAAGGCGGAGGAAATTGTTGCCAGCACTCCCAATAGCTATATGCTGCAGCAGTTCGACAATGCCGCCAACCCGAAGATTCATCGCGAGACCACCGGCCCTGAGATTTGGGAAGATACGGACGGGCGCGTCGATTTCCTGATTTCGGGCGTAGGCACGGGCGGGACAATCACGGGAGTGAGTGAATACATCAAGCCGAAGAAGGCGTCGTTCAAGGCGGTGGCCGTGGAACCGGCTGACAGCGCAGTGCTCTCGGGCGGCAAGCCTTCGCCGCACAAGATTCAGGGAATTGGCGCCGGCTTTGTGCCGAAGATTCTGCGCCGGGACTTGATCGACGAGGTCATCACGGTTACGAACGACGATGCGATTGCCATGGCTCGACGGCTGCCGCTGGAGGAAGGGCTATTGGTGGGGATTTCGTCTGGGGCTGCGGTGGTCGCGGCTTTGCAGGTGGCGCGCCGGGCGGAGAACAAGGGAAAGCTGGTAGTGGTGGTGTTGCCCTCGTTCGGCGAGCGTTACCTCAGTAGTATTCTGTTCGAAGAATTGCGCAACCGGGCGCTGCAGCTTCCTACGGCGACGGTTGCCATTTGAAGTCATGCCCGGTTTCCTGACCCTAATTCGCGAAGACGTTAACAACGTGGTGGAGCTCGATCCCGCGGCCAAGTCGCGGCTAGAAGTGTTGTTGTGCTACGCCGGGCTGCATGCGGTGTGGGGATACCGCGTCACGCACTGGTTCTGGGGCCACGGCTTTTTTCTGCTGGGGCGATGGCTTTCGCAGGCAGTCCGATTCCTGACCGGGATCGAGATTCATCCCGGCGCGCAGATTGGCCGGCGGCTGTTCATCGACCATGGCGTGGGTGTAGTGATTGGGGAAACGGCCGTCGTGGGCAACGACGTGACGTTGTATCAGGGCGTGACCCTGGGCGGAACCGGGAAAGAACATGGCAAGCGCCATCCTACGATTGAGGACGAAGTGGTGATCGGCGGCGGCGCAAAAGTTCTCGGCAACATTACGGTCGGGCGCAACTGCAGGATTGGCGCGGGTTCGGTGGTGCTGCGCAGCGTGCCCGAAAATTCCACCGTGGTGGGAGTTCCGGGACACATCGTCTTCCGCAACGGCGAACGCGTCGTGATCACCGATCCCAAGCAGATCAACGACCCGCTGTCCGAGGCTCTGGCTGCGGTTGCCACGGAAGTCAGCAAACTGCGCGAGCGCGTGCAGCAGCTCGAGGGCGCGGGCTCAACTCCGCATGAACCGTTGTCAGCATCGCTGCAGAGGATCATGGAAGACATCGATTACCAGATCTAGAGGAAGAACGGAACAAACCACAAAGGACACAAAGGTTCACGGAGGATGAATCGCACACCTTCCTTCGTGATCCTTGGTGTCCTTGTGGTTAAAGTTTCTTGTGTGCTCTAGTGCGCGCCCGCCTTCTCCGAGCCCAGTCCTGTGTTCGACCGCACCAGCAGCTCGTTAAACTTGTGCTGCGAAGTGGGCTCGTGGCTCAACAGCGTTCCCAGGATCGCTCCGATAAACCCCAGCGGAATACTGAGGATGCCGGGATTCTCCAGCGGGAACCACGCCTTCGCCTGGATCAAGTGCCGAGCCGTTCCTACAACCGTGGGCGGATCGACGGCCATCAGGCTGGGGCCGACCAGGATGAGACCAATCGAAGCCAGCAAGCCCACACCGAGCCCCGCCACCGCGCCCGCCGTGTTGAAGCGCCGCCAGAAAATCGACAGCACAATCACCGGCAGGTTGGCTGACGCTGCCACTGCAAACGCCAGCGCCACCAGGAACGCCACGTTGGCGGTGGGGCCGAGCACGATCGCGATTCCGATCGCGATCGCGCCCACCACGAACGCCGAAATACGCGCTACTTTCACTTCTTCTCCCGGTTTTCGCTCCACTCCGTTGTGGATCACGTTGGTCCAGAAATCGTGCGAGAAAGAAGTGGTCGCGCTGATGGTGAGTCCCGCCACCACCGCCAGAATGGTGGCAAAAGCGATGGCCGAGATAAACGCGAAGAAAACGGACCCGGCCAGGGCGTTCGCCAGCAGCGGCGCGCTCATGTTCGTGCCGCCGTGAGTCTTGATGAAATCGGGGCCGACGATGGTGGCGGCTCCGAATCCGAGGAACGTAGTCATGATATAGAAGCTGCCGATCAGCACCATCGCCCAAACTACGCTGAGACGCGCGGTTTTGGCGTCGGGAACGGTGTAGAACCGCACCAGGATATGCGGCAGTCCGGCGGTACCGAAGATCAGGGCCAGACCCAGGGAGATTAGATCGAGCGGTCCATAAGGCGGCTTGTAGCGGAGCCCGGGCTCCAGAAAGTCCTTCACCACCACCGCGCCCTTGGCGTCGTGATAGGTGACGTGCGCGATCGCTTCGAAAAATTGGCTGAAGCTGAAATGGAAATGAGCCATCACCAGGATGCTCAGCAGAAACGTCCCAGCCATCAGCAGAATCGCCTTGATGATCTGCACCCACGTGGTAGCCAGCATGCCGCCGAACACGACGTAGATGATCATCAACAGTCCGACGCCGATCACGGCTTTGTTGTAGGTGACATAGCCGCCGAGCAGCAATTTGACCAGCGCACCCGCGCCCACCATCTGCGCGATCATGTAGAACGTGCTGACGGTCAAAGTGCTGAGCGACGCCATCGCGCGCACCGGCCGCGGTTTCAGGCGGTAGGCCAGCACGTCTGCCATGGTGTATTTGCCGGCGTTGCGCAAGGGTTCTGCAATCACCAGCAGCACCGTCAGGTAGGCCACCAGCCAACCTACCGAAAAAAGGAATCCATCGTATCCCTGGAAAGCGATGATTCCGGCAATTCCAAGGAACGAAGCCGCGCTCATATAATCGCCGGCCACGGCGATGCCGTTCTGCCAGCCTTTAATTTGCCGGCTGGCCGCGAAGTAAGCGCTGGCGCCGGCCGAGCGTTTGGACGCCCAGTAGGTGATGCCGAGGGTGATGGCAATAAAAACCAGAAACATAATCAGTGGAGTGCTCGCCATGGCTACTTGCCTCCTTTGGCATCGGTGGCTTTCTCTACGATGTCTTTCGCCAGACGGTCGAAATCATTAGCCGCCTTGACGTACAGGCCGGCAATGATCCAGGCCACGAAGAACTGAGACAGGGCAAAAAGATAGGCGAGATTCACTTCTCCAATCACCTTGGTGGACATGAATTGCGGCGCGTAGCCGACCAGAACCGGCAGTGCGAAGTAGTAGACAACGAAGAAGATGAAGGCCGGCACGATGAAAATCTTCTTGGTGGCCATCAGGTCTTTGAACGCTTGGCTCTCGGCGATATCATCCCAGGTCGACTGCGACGCCTGGTAGCGCTCTAGCTGCGGTGGTGGGTAATTCTTTGCGGCATCTGCCATAGTGGCTCCCTCAGTTGAATTTTGGCGTTCGAATGTGCGGCGTTCCCAACGAAGACCACATGGCCGCGAACGCTACAGCCTCTTTCCTGCTGTGCTACTGCGTTTTCTCCAAAACGGCGGTGACGGTTAATTCTGATCCGGGCAACACCGTCAGTTCCCGCTTCCACTGCGCAAAACCTGGCATCGAAACCACCACGACGTGCGTGCCGGTAGTCATGCTAAGCACAGAAGGCGTGCTGCCGACGTAGCGTCCGTCGAGCGTGATTTCGGCTCCCGATGGTGTCGAAGTGAAACTGCATTTCTCTACTTCCCCTGAGTCTGCGGAAGCGGGCGCGGCGCTGCCAGTCGGGGCCGCGTCCGGTTGAGTCCCAGCCGCGGCTGCGGGCGCCGCCGGGGCGCCCTTCCCGTCCTGCGCCACGTAGGTGTAAAGCTGTTTCCGCACTTTGCCCCGATCATCCACGTAATACACGGTAAGGCCGTGCTTTTCTTTTCGAGCGTCGAAACTCGCATCCTTGGCCAGCGGCACGCACCTCGAGAACTTCGAGTCTGCGGTGCAACTGATGCGGAACGGCGGCTGGTTTCCCTCCTGCACCAGCAGCGTGTTCGTTATTTCTGCGGTTTTGCTGGAATGGCAATAGGCGTCGTAGTTGAGGGGATCGCAATTCTTGGGAACGCCGCTGTTATCGAAGCTGACGGAGTGGGTTTCCGAATCCAGCACCTTGATGCGGAGACTGCCGTTGCGCTCCGCAGCGCCGGCTAACAACGACACCAGCATGAGGCCTGCCTGCAGAGCCGCAATTCTGCATCGATTCATGGAAGGGCTCCTCCGAATCCTGCCGACTCGCTATCCCGCCGGTCCGGAAGGCATTGTGCGCTCCGGGCCAGCCTCACGCAAGAAATTCTTTCGTCCTCACAGGCTTGGGGAAGACGAACTCAGCTTCCGGCGCGGCGCCGAAACGGAGCCCGCCTCCCTCAGCATGCGGCCTGCGGGCTAACCGTCCCGGTCAGCCCGCTCCGGCCTCAGAACGTGAAAATTGGCCCGAACTCGGTGCGATGATCCTGCCATTCGTTGCTCGGTTTGCCTGCAATCGTGTAGTTCGCGCCACTCACCAGGCGAGTAGCGTAGATCGACTGCTCAAACCCAAACGTAATGTAGGGGTTCACTTTGTAGTACATTGTGGCCGCGGCCAACGTGCCCATCCGAAGCGGCAAGGGAGCCAGAATATTGGCGTTGCCAGAGAAGCCAGGATTTTTGAGGTCCGCGCTCGTAACCTGGTCCTTGCCCATGTGCAGATAGAATTGCCAGCCTCCGTTGTGGCCTCTCGGATCGGCGTTAAACCACCGTGAAAGCGGCAACCCGAGATTGACGAAGCCGCCAAAGGCGTGAATCGGCTTCTGCGGAGCCACCACGACATTGCCCTGCGGGCAGAGCGCAGCACTAGCGACGTTGATGCTGCAACCCAGCACCGCGCCACCGGCTGCCGCCAACGGACCGCCATCCAAAGTGGAGAAGCCGGTAGTGTAGCCTGTGCCCGTGCTGTTCGCGCCGCCTACGATGTTGCTCAACCCGGCCGTATCCGTGGCGAAGGAGTTGACTTGGCCGCCGAAAAAGAAGCGCAAGTCGCCGCCGCGATAAGCGCTGGCCACCAGGGTGAACCATCGTGTGGGCACTTGCACCGCGAATTGTCCTCCCCAGATGGTGCTGGAAGCGCTGAATCCGCCGGGGAAAGCCGCCACGTAGTTCGCCGGAGTAAGCCCGGCTCCGCAAGTTAACGCATTGGTGCAGTACGACGCGTTGGGGACCAATGAGGTGCGGCGGCCCTGCACTCCCGAAAGAAGGATTTGCGCCGGAGCCACGGCCGGTGCTTTATCCAACTGCCACTGTAAAGCCACTCTGCCTTCCACTTCCGGACGGCCCGAGTCGGCACCTTCGCGCTCGGCCTGAGCGAGCTGACCAGCCAGGCCTGCCGAGCCGAGTTTTTCGATCTGGCTGCTGGTCGGCATCATGATGGCAAAGGTCGGAGCCAGCTTGACATTGGCCGAGCCGCCCAGCTTCTGCACCAACCCGATCTGGAACTGCGGGGAACGCTCGTAGATGTCGCCGTACCAGTACGCCAAGGCTGTGGTTTCCAGCAGACTGGGCAACGCGCTGGATCCGAACAGGGTCCAGTCTTGTCCGCCCTCGAAGTAGATATCCGTCTTGTCGCTGGCGGCGTAATCCATGCGCACCCAAGCCTGCCGGATGGAGAACTGGCTGCTGCGAATGGAGGAGACGTCGCGGTTGTTCACTTCGGTGAAGTTACCCTCAAAGTCGCCTTCGAGCCGGCCCGTGAGAGTCAGCTTGCTGGAGATGTCGGGCCACTCGAAGTTGGCTCCGATACGCGCAGAACGCGCCTTCAAGTGAAAATTAGGATCCAGCGTGGGGCCGGTGCTCGTAATCGAGGGAGTCGCCAGGAACAGACCGGGAAACGGCATGTCATCGCCATTGGGATTGCTGGTGTCGTAGACCGCCGTAGCTTTCAAGAATCCGTAAGGCGTCATCTTGACCGGACCCATGGTGAAGGCCGCCTTCAGACCATCCTTGATCGGGGGATCAACCGGCAACACTCGCAACGGCGCAATGGCCGCTATCACGGATGGGCCGGCCGGTTTCGTTTCCCTGGGAGCAGCAGCTACCTGGGGGACTGGGGCTGCGGCAGCCGTAGGGGTTGCGGCAGCCGTGGGGGTTGCGGGCGCCGTGGGGGCGGTGCCTGCCGCCGGCGGGGTTGTTGGATTAGGGATGGCAACTGCCAGATCTGCGGCACTTACCACGCCCTTGCGGGTCAGCGCCTCCACCAGAAGTTGAAACTCCGCCTCCGGCGCAGCGTTGCGAATCGCATTGGCCTCGCTGGGCGCAAGCACTCCCTTCATGACCAGCACGCCGAGCAGCGCGGTGACGTTAGCATTCCCGGCCGAAAGGGCCGGATTCGGATTAGCCGCCGCGGCGGCGTTGGTTGGGTTCGAATTCGTCTTTGCATCGGCGGCGTCTGTCCCAGCTAGAACCGGTGCGGCCGACACAACAGCCAATAAAGCGCTGCAGAGCCACTTCTTCATATTCGACATAGAATGTGATGTCCTCCTGGACCGGGAGCTTGCTATGAAACCAAAAGCGGGGCCCGAAATTCAAGAAAAAACAACTTTGGCCGTAATGGGCGATAACACTAGAACGGAAATCCATGGCCGGGATGTGCGAGCGCTCACCCTCTGGCGTGATGCCCATCACTAAGGATCTGCTGCGCGGGAGCCGCGGAATCGGCTTTTGAGTTGCCGGGCACCGCAGGGAGAAAAACAGACTCGGGGCCCCTGTCTTTGCGCGCGGGCACAACGCCATGTGACGGCGATCACTGCCCATTGCGGTTGACCGCAGCAGAATCCGTGCTACCGTTGACCCCATTGAGCCCACTGTTTCGGGCCGACGGGCCTGTTCCTTCCGCTCTCTGGAGGTCGGTATGAGCGCGCTTCCCCTCACGAAACCTGAAAACATTTCGAATCTGCTGGCCATGGACGAGGAGTATGCCGCCCCCGCCATCGTTGCCGACAATGTCTTGCAGAAAAACTGGCTCGGCGAATGCGAGCGCGCACGCCGTGATCCGGAGGGATTTTGGGGAGATTACGCCCGCCGTTTTCAGTGGTCGCGTCCGTGGAACAAAGTCCTGGAGTGGGATGGGGTTCACCATGAATGGTTCACGGGAGCGAAAACCAACATCACGGTGAACGCGCTCGATCGACACGCGCAGTCGGACCGTTGCAACCGCGCCGCCTTTATCTGGCTCGGCGAAGACGGCAGCGAACGCATCGTCACCTACGGACAGTTGCATCGCCAGGTCTGCCGCTTCGCCAATGGCTTGAAGTCGCAGGGAGTGGTGAAGGGCGATCGCATTGTCATCTACATGCCGCTGACCATCGAGGGCGCAGTGGCCATGCTGGCCTGTGCGCGCATCGGAGCGATTCACTCGGTCGTGTATGCCGGACTAGGCCACACCGCTTTGCGCGACCGCATCACCGATGCCGAAGCGAAGATTGTGATTGCCGGGGACGTTGGGTTCCGTCGCGGGAAAACCGTGAGTCTGAAGGCGATTGTGGATGAAGCCGTCGATGGCCTCGAATTCGTGGAAAAAATCGTGGTCTATGCCCGCGCGAAAACCGAGATCAACGGACCTCGCGAAATCAATTTCAACGATCTTCTGAAGTTCCCCGCAGATTGTCCTGCCGAAGAGATGGACTCCGAAGATCCGCTATTCCTGCTCTACACCTCAGGCTCGACCGGAAAACCCAAGGGCGTGGTGCACGTGCATGGCGGCTATATGGTTGGGACCACTTATCACCTGGAGAGCTTCTACGATGTCGGCGAGCGCGATATTTTCTGGTGCACTTCCGACATCGGCTGGGTGGTGGGACACTCCTACATCGTCTATGCTCCGCTGTGCGCCGGAGTGACCACACTTTTCCGCGAAGGCGCGATCGACTATCCCAGCCCGGGCGTTGCCTGGGACATCGTGGAACGCTACGGCGTCACGAAGATGTTTACCGCTCCCACCGCCCTGCGAATGTTCATGCGCTATGGCGAGAGCTACCCCGCGCAGCGCGATCTCACCAGCCTGCGCGTGATCGCGTGTGCCGGCGAACCACTGAACCCTGAAGCCTGGCGCTGGGCTCAAACCCACCTGGCCGGCGACGGCAAATGGGGCTACGTCACAGATAATTGGTGGCAGACGGAGTTGGGCGGACCGGCACTGGGGACGCCGCCTTCCATGGCGATGCGGCCCGGCAAAGTCGGCGTGGCCCTGCCGGGCGCGGAAGCGGATGTGCTCGACGAAGATGGCAAGTCGGCCGCTCCCGGTGTGGGCGGACGGCTGGTGCTCAAGCGGCCTTTTCCCTGCATGCTGCGAACCGTGTGGCGCGATCCGGCACGCTACGAGCGCGACTGGAAATATTTTCCCGGATGCTACGTTACCGGCGATGTGGCCATGAAAGACAAAGACGGCTACATCGCGGTCCTGGGACGCTCCGACGATGTACTCAACGTTGCCGGGCACCGCATCGGCACGGCAGAAGTGGAGAGCGCGCTGGTGTCGCATGCCGCAGTGGCCGAGGCGGCGGCGATCGGCGTTCCCGATCCTCTGAAAGGGGAAACCATCAAGGTATTCGTACAGGTTCGAGCCGACCATGTACCCTCCGACGCATTGGCCGCGGCGCTGATCGAGCACGTGCGCCGCGAGTTGGGGCCGATTGCGACTCCATCGTCGCTGGAATTTGTGGCGTCACTTCCCAAGACCAGGTCAGGAAAAATCCTGCGGCGCTTCCTCAAAGCTAAAGAAGCTGGAGTGGATGCGGGAGACGTTTCCACCATGGAGGGTTGACGAGATAAGTTGACGAGATAAGAACCATGGAAAAAGCCTGGCAGAATCATGAGAGCCAGGCGCTTCTGGGAAGCCCGCTCTCGGAAGATTGTTTTTTAGGCGTGGGCGGGGCGTTGCAGTTTTCCCGCGCTCGGTCGAACCGCGCGGGCCGCCAGGTCCGCCAGGGTCGGCACCGACTCAGGAGTCGTCAGATGTTGCTCCGGCAACAACGATCCCTTGCGGATCGACTCGGTAAGCATCTCCAACGCCAGGTCTGTATTTTGACGGATAAAAATCGTGGCTGCCAACTCGCCGCTTCTTACCCAGGCTTGTCCGGTCTGCGGCATGCCGTCACAACCGGTAAAAAACATTTTCAGCCAGCGCTCGCGATCTCCCACGGCTAACTCCGAGAACGCCCTTCTCGCGCCCATGGCCATGCTGTCATCTTGCGCGCCCACCAGATCAATGTGCATCTCTTGCGAAGTGCGCAGACGAAGCCAGGAAATTACCGTGCGATAGGAACTCTCCTCCGTCCAATTCGCGCGCATCGATTTCACCTGGACATTGGCCGGCTTGGTCTGGCCCATGCCGCGGGTTCGATCCTTGGCTGCGGAACTCGCCGCCGGACCTTCGATGTACAGAACGGAACCGCCTTCAGGCAACAGGGCGCCAAACTGCTTGCCCTGAATCCTGCCCACTTCTACGTGGTTCGAGCTGATGGAAAAAATGGGAACATGGTAGGCCTGGCGCAGTTGGGGGATGTAGTCCACGTCGTGATTCAGGATGACCCAGCCCATCCCCGCGGCTGCAGCCGCACGGGCCACCTGGGGAAACGCAGTTCCGCCGGCGGGCTCGAAAATAATGGCATCCGGCCGCGGACCGGTTGTGTTTTGAATGAACTCCAGAAGTTGCTGGCTCTGCTTGAGGGAGTCGTTATCCGCGTGAATGATTTTCACATCCACGCCCAGGCGGCGCGCGGCCTTCTCCGCTGCCGCAGCCTGTTCCTGCTGGTAGTCGTTCTCGTCGTTGGTGAGCGAAACCACAAAACTGAGTTTCTTCATCGCAATCCCAGTCCGGATCATAGACCAAGCGGATTCTCAAGCAGAGGTAACTAGAGTAACTGTGAGGGCGTGTTTTCTTTGTCAAAAGAGTACCTCCAATCAAAACGGGACCCAACCCGGCTTTCTCAGAAAGCACACGACCCCAGCCAGAATCACGCGCTCTGTAGCAAAATAGATCGATGACCAGCGTGAGAATGGACAAATGGCTGTGGGCCGCCCGGTTCTTCAAGACGCGAGCCTTGGCTGCGCGCGCGTGTGAACTGGGCAGAATTCAATTCAACGGTCAGCCGGCGAAGCCCGCGCGCGAGGTCCATGTGGCGGACATGCTGCGCGTGACCAACGAGGGCGGAGACTTTGAGGTGGCAGTGCTGCAACTCAGCGACCTGCGCGGCCCGGCGTCAGTTGCGCGGACGCTCTACCGCGAGACGGAAGCCAGTCAGCAGTTGCGACTCAAAGTGGCTGCGGAGCGAAAAGCCGTGAAGCAGTTCGAAGAATTGCCCGCAGGCAGGCCATCGAAACGCGACCGCCGGAGAATCATCCAGTTCCGCGGGCGAGCCTGAGCGCAGCCGGACGCCGACTCCCAGCGAAAGAAAATCATGAAAGGGATTCCAAGGGATCTAGCCTGCGGCGGAAGCGCCTTTGGCCAGGTTGCCGATGAAGGACTGCAGGTTTTCTTTTAGAGAGTCGCGATCGGCATCGGCCAGTTCGACGAAGCGGAACGGTTGCATCCATCCCTGCGTGGCCCACATAGGGAACAGCATTTCAGCCTTGCCGCGAATGGTGGCGCGGTCGATGTGAAAGATCAGTTCCACTTTGATTTTTTCATCCAGCGGTTTTTCCAGATTGATGACCCCGCCCGAGGTCGAAAGCTGATGGATCGCGGCCCGCAGCTGCCGTTTGTTCGGCAGGCGAATCAGCACCAGCACCGAACCCCGCAGCTTCACGCGGAAGGGGCGATCGCTCTGAGCTTCGACCCGCGCATTCATCGGCTTCTCCGCGGGCTTCTCTGCCGGCGTTTCTGTCGCCTTTTCTGTCGGAGTCTCTGCGTTGGCCTCGGTTCGCGTCTCCGCATGCGCCTCGGCCGCGGGGTCCGCCAGCCATTCAAGCCGCTTTTCCGCCGGCGTTTCCGACTTCTTTTCCGCCGGCGTTTCGACTTCCGTCTTTGCGCTGCTATCCACCTTTGCGCTGGTATCAACCCACGTCTCAAGCCGCGATTCGGATCGCCTCTCAGATCGAGTTTCCGCCGGGGTTTCAACTTGCGTCTTTGCGCTGGTATCGACCCAGGTCTCCAGCCGCGGTTCGGCTCGCCTCTCAACTGGCGATTGCGCGTGTGCTTCCGCAGACGCTTCGGCGTGCGATTGGGCCCGCGTCTCGGCCGGAGACTCCGGGTGAGTCTCAGCGGCAGGCGGATTTACCGGCGCAGATTCTGGCGTTTCTGGCATAACTTCCGCTAAGTATGGCAGAGGAATGGAGTTGAGCGAGATTACGGAAGATCAAGCCCTCGCGGGAAGGGAACGGTCGCGGCGCGGCAGGCCCGGCAGAAACGAAGAAACCGCAACAGTCTTTCGATTCTTGCTTAGAACGTTTGGTGTTGGTGGGCTTCGCCCTTCGTGGTTAAATTGAGGCCACTGCCATGCGAGGGCTCAAAGACAAGCGCGTTCTGGTCACCGGAGGAGCCAGCGGAATCGGCGCGGCCACGGCGGCGCGATTCCTGGAAGAAGGATCGCGCGTCTGCGTGCTCGACCGCGACGCCAAGGGATGCGACCAGGTCCGCCGCGAGGTGCCGGGCCTGGCCGAGGCCATCATCGCCGACGTCACCGACCTCATGCAGGTTGAAGCCGCGTTCGCCGAGGCCGTCCGCCTGATGGATGGCGTCGACGTGCTCATCAACAACGCCGGCATCAGCATTCGCCACAAGTTTCTCGACATCACTCCCGAAGAATGGGAGAAAGTTCTCTCCGTGAATCTCACGGGCGTGTTCTACGTGGCGCAGACGGCTGCCCGCCATATGTCGGAGCGTGGCAGTGGCGTGATTTTGCAAACGGCGTCCACCAACGGACTCGTCGGCCAGCCCTTCTACGCCGATTACAACGCCACCAAAGCCGGAGTCATCGCGCTGACCAAAACTATGGCCGTGGAACTCGCGCCGAAGATTCGTGTATGCGCCGTAGCTCCAGGATATGTGCTCACTCCCATGCAGCGCGCCGAGTACAGTGATGCCATGCTCGAAGAAGTGAACCTCAAGATTCCCCTGCACCGCCACGCCGATCCCGCGGAAATTGCCGCGCTCTTCGCCTATCTCGCATCCGACGACGCTGCCTACGTGACCGGACAAGTCCTCACCATCGACGGCGGAGAAACCGCCGGGGGATTGGCGAGCCGGTAGGGGCCCATCGATCGCAAAAACACGCGCAGTGTGGGCCAGCCGTCCGTCAGCTCGGCCACAGCTCAGTCCCCCTCCTCACTCGATTTCGCGCTTCTCAGGTAGCGGACAAACTCTATAGACAGCTCTCACGCAAATACATACGATGCCGAGTCTCACCCAAACATCCTCATCAGTTATTTTCCATACGACTCCGCAAAAGAGACCAAGAGCGATGGGGAGCCAGAAGAACAGTGTTGCGTAGATCTTTGTCGTTCTCTTTGGGAAGTCGACACGATACCAAATGACCACAATTGCCAACAGAAGAATGATCACTTGTGCAAAATCTGGTAGGTGGCTGAGAAGCTCATAGAAGAAAACCCCTATGATCACTTCACCGAGTAACCAAAGCAGCAGGTTCTTGGATGCGGACCGATTGTGCTTGGATAAGCCGATGGTTACCTCCAATTCCTCAGAACCGTCCGGGTACGCGGAGTCCGTAATAATCCTGGGGGCTGGCGGTTGGCCCGGCCCTTCTGGACTGCTTTTCCTTCCCGTTCCAGAACCCTAGATGCCCAGTCCTTGCGGTTTTCGCAAGGGCGGGAACGATGCTGCCTGTACCATGTTGCCTGTCATGCCAAGCGGCGTGCATCGCACCTGCGGCGCTCATCACCCGCACTCTATCACCTGTTCATGCCCGGGGTGGCGCCGGCAAATTGCATAGGTCCTTCGCTTCGCTCAGGATGACAGAGTGTGGGAGATGACGGAGTGTGGGAAATGACAGAGTGTGGGAGATGTTGCCTAGATCGGTTTGCCGCGGAAGAAGTAGATCAGTTCGATGATCAGGATTACGACGACCATCAGTTCCAGCACGAAGGCGCGGCTCTGGTTGAATTGGTCCACCATGAAGCGGTAGAGATCTTCGGCGGTTTGCAGCTTTTCCTTGACCAGATCTTTGTAATCGGGCACGCCGACTTTCTGCGCCGCTAGTTTGTAGAGGCGGGCGGAAAACATGTCGCTGAGGAACTTGATGGCGTTGTCGGCGCGCTCGGTGAGTTCGCTGACGTCGAGCAGCACGGTATGCAGCTTTCCGGCGGCGCGGGCGGTGCGCCAGCGCGACCACAGGCCGGTGCCTCCAGCATCGAGGAAATCGTAAACGTCTTCGAGTTCCTTGGTCAGAAGTTCGTCGTAGTGGCGGAACTCGAGCAACTGCGAGTTGGCGTATTGCAGCAGCTGGATGGCGGTTTCGGCGCCGGTGGGAGTGTCGTAAATGAAAGCGGCATTCCAGCCGATCACCGCGACGTCGTTGGGATAGTAGGACATGCGGGATTGCAGAATCTCCAGCTTCTCGCCTTCGGAAAGGACGGCGGTTTCGCCGCGCACGATCTGGGCGATGCGGTCGGCCTGCGAAGCCAGCAAGTCGGTGGCGGAAGGTGAGCCGGCAATCTCGCGCAGGTGGAAGATGAAATAGTCTTCCTGCAGCCATTCGGCGGTATAGGGCTTGACCAGCGCGGGAGCGGCGAGTTTCAGCTTTTCTTTGACGATGCGGGAGCCCAGGTTCTCGAAGTTGGAGTCGGAAGCCCAGCGGCAGGAAAGCTGGACCAGGGCGTCCCAATCGCCGGAAAACGGCAGCTCGAACACCAGGCTGACTACGCCGTAGTCGTAGTACTTGATCTGTCCGTCAAGGCGCTCGCCGGTTTCGAGGATCAGCGGCTCCAGGGTCTCTTCGACCGGAGGACGCTGATAGCGGACGTATCCAGGGGCCTGGTGCTTAAAGCTGGCTTCGGCCGTCCGGGCGCCGAGAATCTTGCGCAGCTCGTCCAGGCGAATCTCCTCACAAACGTCAAACTGGATCAGGACCAGAGCAGACCCGTACAACGGCGTGGCCTGCGACCGGGCCGCATGGGGATCGGTGGCTCGGCCTTGGGAAAGGTCGTGGCTGGCGTCCGTGCTGACGGTGGTAGTTGTGAATTCGCGTTCCATGGGGTTTTCCAGTTCTAAAAGAATCCAGCGGCGGATTGAGACCCGCGCCAGCTTGCGGCGAGACTTCTATTGTCCCAGAAATCTGGAGCTGTGGCGAGAGGCAGAGGATAGCGGAAAGCTATGGAAACTAGATAAGTTATTTATAATCAACGGTTTCTGCCGATTTTCCATAACAGGAAAGCGCCTGCCGCGAGGGCTCCCAGGCCCATTCCAGCCCGTTTCATCGAGGATTGGACTTCCAATTCGTGCTGGCGGACGCGGGACGATTCGGGATAGGGGTTGCCATCGGTTTGGGCGTCGTCTATTGGGGATTCGTGCCCGGAACGCAGAGCCATTTGCAGGACTTCGGCCAGGTGCAGGGCGTGGCGGTCGGTTCCCTGGGCGATCTGTTCGCGACAGCTGAAGCCGTCGGCGATAATCAGGCAGTCGGCGGGGGCACTTCGGACAGCGGGGAGAAGCTCCAACTCGCCGACGGCCTGGGAAATGTCATATTTGTCGCGCTCGAAACCGAAAGAACCCGCCATACCACAGCAGCCGGGGGCGGGCTGTCGGAAATCGACGTCAAGGCGGCGCAGAACGGACTCTTCGGCGGTCATCTTCTGGATGGACTTGTGGTGGCAGTGTCCATGCAGCAGGGCGGTTCGCTCGAGGCGGGGCAGTTCGAAGTTGGGGGCGTGAGTCTCCAGGAATTCGCTGAGCAGGTAGGTCTGGCGGGCCAGGGCCTGAGCGCGCTGGTCGTGGGGAAACAGGTTGAGTAGTTCATCGCGGAAAACGGAGACGCAGCTGGGTTCGAGGCCAACGATGGGAACTCCGGCTTCGATCTCGGGGGAAAGTTCGTCGAGAATCTGCAGGAGGAGTCGTTCGGCGCGGTCGAGCATGCCGTGGTCATAGAGCGGACGGCCGCAGCACAGGTTGGCGCGGGGAACAATCACGTGGAAACCGGCGGCCTCGAGGACCTCGGCGGCGGCCATTGCCGTAGCGGGCAGGAAATAGTTGTTGAAGGTGTCGGGCCAAAGAAGGACGCGGCGGATCTCCTCAGGGGCTGAAGCCATGCCCTTCCCATTCCTTCTTTGCTCAAACCACGAGCTCTTGAAGCTGCGCGGCGCGAAGGGTGGAATGGTGCGCTGCGCTGGAATGCCCACGGCGAGTTTGGCCAAGTCTCGCAGGATGGGCAGCTGCGTGGACAAGTTCGCCAGGCCGGGAGCGTTCGAAGCAAGTCGTGCCCAAAGATCGATGTTGCCGAAAGCGTAGGCGTTCAGCGGGCGCACCCGGCCTTCGTAATAGTGCGAAAGGAACTCGGCTTTGTAGGTGGCGACGTCGACCCCGACGGGGCAATCGCTTTTGCAGCCCTTGCAGGCCAGGCAGAGGTCGAGCGATTCCTTCACTTCTTCACTGCGCCAGCGGTCGCGGATGATCCCATCTTCTCGGACTGGGCCTTGCGTCATCTCCCACAGCAGGTGGGCGCGGCCCCGGGTGGAATGCTCTTCGTCGCGGGTAACGCGGTAGCTGGGGCACATGACGCCGCCTTCGTTGCGGCGGCATTTGCCCACCCCAACGCAGCGCAGCGTGGCGGCCGCCAGGCTGCCGTGATCGGCGGGAAACTGGAATCGGGTTTGCGGCTCCCAAGGCGCATAGTCAGCGCCCAGGCGCAGATTTTCGTCGAGCTTGTTCGGCGTCTTTCCGGGCGGACCAATCACTTTGCCGGGATTCATCTTCCAATCTGGATCCCATGCAGATTTGAACTCGCGAAAGGCTTGCATCAACTCCGGGCCAAACATTTTGGGGAGAAGTTCGGCGCGCGATTGCCCGTCGCCATGCTCGCCGGAAAGCGAGCCGCCGTAGCTGACCACGAGATCGGCAGCTTCTTCCATAAACTTGCGGAACTTGGCGATGCCTTCTTTCGATTGCAGATCGAAGTTGATTCGGGTATGCACGCAGGCGTGGCCGAAGTGTCCGTAAAGCGAGCCTTTGTAGGCGAAGTTGCCCATCAGCTTGCGGAGAGCGCGGAGATAGCTACCCAGGTTTTCCGGTGCGACGGCAGCGTCTTCCCAGCCTTCCCAAAAGAGCGGCTCGCCGGGGACGTGCGAGGTCACGCCCAGGCTCGCTTCGCGGACATCCCAGATGCGCTTGGACTGCTGTTTGTCGGTGAAGAGGCGCACTTCGGGCGGGCTGGCGGCGCGAGACAAAGATTTCATCAAGCCGCGGGCCTGAGCTTCGGCTTCGGGCGCGGTCGAGGAGCCGAATTCCACCATGAGCCAGCCGCCGCCTTGGGGCAAGAGCGCCAGACCTTCGGAGTTTATTCCCTTGGCGCGCGTGTAGCCGACGAGAAGATCGTCAAAGCCTTCGAGTCCGATAGGATGGTGCTCCATGATTTCGGGAATATGATCGGCACACTGAAAAATGTCGGGATAGGCAGCGACGAGGAGCACGCGCTCAGGAGGGCTTTCCACCAGGCGGCAAGTAGCTTCGAGCACAGTGACGCAGGTTCCTTCCGAGCCGACGAGTGCGCGAGCCACGTTAAACCCATTTTCCGGAAGCAGGTGGTTCAAGTTGTATCCGGAAACTCGGCGGGGGATGTTGGGGAACTTCTGGCGGATGAGATCTGCGTACTGATCGCCGATTTGCTTTAGCGATTCGCGGACTTGAGTGGCGCGGTCCGAGTCGCCGCGGCCCGATAATTCCGGGCCGCCGGACAGCCGGGGGCGGCTGTCCCCACATGATTCATTTAGGCGGCCAGTCCCCACATAATCGATGAAGTTCTGGCCGACTTTCAGGCGCAGGCCGTCGTAGGTGAGGACTTCGAGTTCTTCAATGTTGTCGTCGGTCTTGCCAGCCATGACCGAATGAACGCCGCAGGAGTTGTTGCCGATCATGCCACCGAGAGTGCAGCGGTCGTGGGTGGCGGGGTCGGGGGCGAAGGTGAGGTGATGCTTCTCGGCCGCGTTGCGAAGATTATCGAGAACAACGCCGGGCTGCACGCGAGCGATACGGCGAGCGGGATCGATCTCGAGAATCTGCGACATGTATCTCGAGAAGTCGAGGATCACAGCCACGTTGCAGCACTGGCCGGCCAGCGACGTGCCACCGCCGCGGCAAAGCAGCGGAGCTCCGAACTGGCGGCAGAGCGAGACGGTAAGAAGAACATCCTCGACGTCGCGAGGGAGAACCACCCCGATGGGAACCTGACGGTAGTTGGAGCCATCGGTCGCGTAGAGGGCACGGGCGCCGGAATCGAAGCGCACGTCGCCGCGAATCTGGGTGCGCAGAGTCTCGGCCAGGCCCGCTGCGTCTACTTGCGATGTCTTTGAGGCTTGTGCGAGCTCTACCAATCTATCTGGCATCGGGAAGGCGGCTTCAGACCTCGGACCTCGGACTGCGGACCTCTGCTAAAACAACTGCGCAGTCCGTTGTCATTCCGAACGCCGCGCTTTTCATTGCGGCGGAGGAATCTCAATCATTTCTGCTGCCGAGCGTCAGCCTTTCCTTGAACTAAAAAATCTGTCCGAATTTCCTGTCTCAGTTCGAGGTTGAGCTGGAACCCATTGCACCAGCATTGTGAGTGACGTGCGTGATCTGGATCTTCGTCTGACCGTTTTCTGCCTGAATGTTGATGGTAATCATGTTCCTCTGATCCTGGGCGACGATGGTGCAGTGGTCTTGATCGGCGGTGGTCACCATCGCATTGGGAAACTTTGCCTTGTAGAAGGCGGAAACCTGGTCCAGGGAGTCGCTGCTGTCAAAACTGGCGGCGGCCGTGTGTATGCTTCCCATGGTAAACGTAGCCGCGCCAGCCTTCTGCGCCCGCGCGCCGGGATAAACATCCACGCCCAGGTTACGGGCCACATCCTCAGGGTTCTGGGAGGTCTCCATGTTTCCGAAAGGAGTCTCCACCTTCACATGGTCTCCCTGTTGCCGCACGTGCAAGTTACGCGCGACTCGCCAGCCAATGAACGCCACCGTGGACACGGCGAGAACGCCGAGTATGACAAACACGCCGACGACGATGAGGATGACCTTCAAAACGCCGCTGCCACCGCCGCCCTGAGCAGGAGCTGCTGCCGGAGCCGCGGCCACCGCGCCGGCCGCCGGAGCTGCGACTGCGGCGCCGCACTTGTTACAGAACTTGATCCCCGGAGCAACGCTGACGCCACAGGAATTGCAGAATGCCATAAGTCACCTCACACGGTTCACATGTTCACACAGGATGCGCGCGAGTATACCGCAGACTGGCGGGGAATGGCGGCTAAATCCTAAATGGCAGCCTTGCTTCTAACTCCACAGCCGGGTGCCGTAGTCGGCCATGGAAAGAGCGAGCAGCAGGAAGAGAAAAAAGATGGCGGAAATTACCACCACCTTGGTCATCTTCTCACTGGTTCCCTTGATGTGCATGAAGTAGAGGGCAACCAGCGTGGCTTTGATGGTGGCGATGACGAGAGCCACTGGAGTGTTGAAGTGCTTGAGGTCAACGAAGGCCGCGCCGACCGTCAAGGCCGTGCCGGCAAGCAAGGCGAGCCAGATGACAATGTAGGTCGTCAGTGACGACGAATGTTCGGACGACGAATGTTCCGAATTTCCAGACATGCAAGCCTCACGGGTGCCGGTCAATCAAATAAAGCAACGGGAAAAGATAAATCCAGATGATGTCGACAAAATGCCAGTACAACCCCGCGTTTTCCACGGGCGTGTAATAGTCCGAAGTGAAATCGCCCTTCCAGGCGCGAATGGTGATCCAGATAAAAATGCCGGCGCCGATGATCATGTGCAGGGCGTGCAGTCCGGTCATGGCGAAGTAGAGCGAGAAATACATCTCGGCATGATGCGGGTTAGCGAAGTGACCGGCAGGCTGCCCGGGAATTTTAACCTGCTCAAAGCTGAAAGAAGGGCCGGGGACGTGGTGCTCGTCGAACTTATCTTTGTATTCGATTCCTTTGATTCCCAGGAATACGAATCCGAGCACGATGGTCAGAATCAGGCTGCCGATGAGCAATCCGCGCTTGGCTTGCTGCGCCGCCCAGACGGCGAGAACAACCGTCAAGCTGCTGCAGATCAGGACTACGGTGTTGATCGCTCCCAGTTTGATGCTCAACGAGGAACTGGCCGCGCCGAAGTCGCCGAAGAATTGCAGGCGATAAATCAGATAGGCGCAGAATAATCCGCCGAAGAACATGACTTCGGTGGCCAGAAACAGCCACATGCCGAAGCTGGCCGCGTCGCGCTGTTGCAGCGGCTCGGCAAAGTGATGCAGCAGGGCCGGATTGTGGCCTTCGGCGTGGACGGCGGCTGCGGCTTGACTCTCTGACACCTATGCCCCCTGTTCCGGCGGGAAGCCGCCCAGTTCTTCGTAGTTGTACGCTTCCCAGGTCACGACCGGCTCTTCGTCGAAATTGAAAGTGGTCGGTGGAGACGGCGTCTTCCATTCCAGTCCGGCTGCGTTCCACGGGTTGTCAGGCGCGGGCTTGCCGTAACGCATCGACCACAGGAAGTAGACCATGGGAAGGAGATAGCCGATTCCGAGTACCGTCGCGCCTGCTGTAGAGAGCACATTCAGCACCTGAAACTCTCCGGGATACTGATAATAGCGGCGAGGCATGCCGACATAACCGAGAATGAATTGCGGGAAAAACGTCAGGTTGAATCCAATGAATACGATTAAGGCAGCGAGCCGTGCCCAGCCTTCGGGATAGAGGCGCCCAGAAATCTTCGGCCACCAGAAATGCATGCCGCCGAGATAGCCCATGACGGCACCTCCCACCATGATGTAGTGGAAGTGGGCGACCACGAAATAGGTGTCGGTGACGTGCGGGTCGATCCCCAGGCAGGCGAGGAAGAGGCCGGTCAGGCCGCCGATGGTGAAGAGGCCGAGAAAACCGAAAGCGTAGAGCATCGGCGCGTCGTAGTGGATGGAGCCCTTGTACATGGTCGCGGTCCAGTTGAAGACTTTTACCGCAGATGGCACGCCGACCGCGTAGCTCAAAAGAGAAAACACCAGCGCGGCGTAGACGGAAATTCCCGCGACGAACATATGATGCGCCCACACCAGAAAGCCAAGAACGGCGATCGCGATCGAAGACAGCGCCACGAATTTGTAGCCGAAGATGCGCTTGCGTGTGTAACAGGCGATGATCTCGCTGATGATTCCCATGGAAGGCAGAATCATGATGTAGACGGCGGGATGGGAATAGAACCAGAACAAATGCTGGAACAAAACGGGGTCGCCGCCGAGTTTGGGATCGAAAATTCCGAGGTGGAACAGGCGTTCGGCGGCGACCAGAAGAACGGTGATGGCCAGCACTGGCGTTCCCAAAAGCTGGATGATGCTGGTGGCGTAATGGGCCCAGATGAACAGTGGCAGGCGCGACCAGGTCATACCCGGGGCGCGCATGCGGTGGATGGTCACGACGAAGTTCAGCCCAGTGAGGATGGACGAGAAGCCGACGATAAAAATTGCAATGCCGGCTTCGACGATCTTGGTGTTGGTGTAGGCCGTGCTGAAAGGCACGTAGAAGGTCCATCCGGTGTCGACACCGCCGGTCAGCATGCAGTGCAGCATGATGACGCCGCCAATGATGTAGAGATACCAGCTGAGAAGATTGACGCGGGGGAAGGCGAGATCCTTAGCGCCGATCATCAGCGGCACCAGGAAATTTCCCAGCACGGCGGGGATCGACGGAATCAGGAAGAAAAAAATCATCACCATGCCGTGCATGGTGAAGAGCTTGTTATAAGTGTCGGCCTGCACCAGGTCGCCGGCGGGAGTGAGCAACTCCAGGCGGATGATCAGCGCAAAGAAGCCTCCGATGAAAAAGAAGAAGGTGATGGACGCGAGATAGAGCAGCGCGATGCGCTTGTGGTCGGTGGTGAAGAGCCAAGACAGGGCGCCGTAATGCTTGTTCAGGTAATTCTCGCGTTCAACGGGTTGTGCAACCGCGGTAGCCATCTTATTCCACCTGACTCTTTGCTTTGGTTTCGGGAGTTGCCGTGCTGGCGCTGGTTCCCACCTGCTTCACCGAGGAGAGCGATTTCACGTAAGCCACCAGCGCGTTCAACTGCTCCTCGCTGACCAGGCCTTGAAATGTGGGCATCACCGGCTTGAATCCCTTGACGATCTTGGCGCCGGGATCGAGGATCGATTCCCGCACGTAATTTTCGTCCGCGGTTACCGTGCGGCCATCTTCCAGCAGCACGGGTTTGCCGAACACTCCCTGCAGATTCGGACCGCGCCCCTGCGTGTCGGTGCGATGGCAGGTGGAGCAGCCGAGTTCGGCGAAAATCTTCTCTCCGGTGGCGGAAAGCGGGCCGGCCGGGCCGCCGCTCATCCAGGCTTCGTACTGCGCTGGCTCCATCACGATGATCGAGCCGATCATGCCGGAGTGCTGCGTACCGCAATATTCGGCGCAGAACAAATGATAGGTGCCGGGCTTGGTGGCGCGGAACCAGGCCACGGTGTAGCGGCCGGGAAGCACGTCCTGCTTCATGCGGAACACGGGAACGAAGAAGCTGTGAATCACGTCCTGCGAAGTCATGATCAGTTTCACGTCACGGCCCACGGGAACATGCAGTTCGTTGATTTCACGCTGGCCTTCGGCGTGTTCCAGTTTCCACATCCATTGCTTGGCGACAACGTAAACTTCCGTGGCGTCGCGCGGAGGCGTGCGCTGCTTGAAGTAAACGATCGCTCCCCAAAAGAAAAACACCATGAAAACGCAGAGTGGAATAATCGACCAGGTCAGCTCCAGCGGAGTGGAACCTTCGATCTGTTCGGCTTCAACACCGGCGCGGCTGCGGTAACGGGCGGCAAAATACAGCAGACAAGTGAATACCAGGAGCGCGACCATCCCGCAAACCACCAGCAGGAAGATGTAGATCGCGTCCACCTGGCCCGCCATGGACGAGGCCCGCTCCGGCCACAATGGAAGATTATCGAACATACTTTCTTAAACCCTTGCTTCGCTGAACCTTTGACCCGGCTATGCCTAACGCAAATGTGCTGCCGCGCGCCCTCTCGTGGCGCTCGCCGGCCCCATGCGAAACAGAATCAAGAGCATCCCTCCGATGATTAAAATCGTGAGCCCCGCCCCCAGTTGCAAAATGTTAGTAATGATCGCGCCGTATTTTCCGGTCGCCGGATCGTAGTGATAGCAGTAGAGCAAGATCGCGTCGACCGGACTGCCGATTTTGTTCTGCGAAGCTTCCACCAATCCCAGCCGCAAATCTTTCGGCGGAAAATCCACGCCGTAGAAGTAGCGGGAAATCTTTCCCTGCGGCGTAAGAATCATGATGGCGGTCGCGTGCGCGTACTGGTTGATCTTGGGGTCGTATTGATACTGGAAGCCCACCGCTTTAGTCAGCGCGTTGATGGCGTCCGGTTGCCCGGTCAGGAAATGCCAGCCCTGTTGCGCGCCGGGACGTCCGTAGCGCTGGACGTAATCTTTCTTTTTTGCCGCGGCCAGTTCGGGCGTTTCGTTGGGATTAAAGCTGACCGTGATGACGTCATATTCCTCACCCAGATTGAAGCTCACCATCTTCATCGCGCCGGTGAGTCCGGCCAGCACTTCACCGCACAGCATGGTGCAGTTGTAATAGGCGAGGTCGAGGATGATGGGCTTGCGGCCGAAGTAGTCGCCGAGCTTCACGGTTTTTTCGGTTTCGTCGCGGAAGGTGAGATCAGGCGGTACCTGGGCATCGAGATGCTGTTCGATGCCAACGTTCTCCAGCCTGGGCGGACGCGCGTTGGCCGGAGGCGACATGATTCCCTTCGACATCATCTGGCCAAAAGCACTCGACGCCAGCAGCGCGATGGCAAGGGCCGACCGTAACGCCTGCATCAAATCGAAACTGCGAAGCTGCTTCACTGCGAACTTCCCTTCTTCGTCTTCGTCTTTGCCGCTGCTTTCGCGTGGGCTGCATCGTTTGTTTCTGCGGCCGGGGCGGCCGATTGCGAGCGCACCGGCAGACCGCGCTGCGCGATCAGGTCCATGGCGCGGTCGATCGGAATGTGCACCGCGACGTGGCTGTCATCGACATAGCCATAACTGTTGAGCTTCTCTTCTTCCGCAATGCGGTCTTCGTTCAATTCAGTACGCTCGTCAATCTCGAGTCGCGGCGCGGCGAAGTTGTCCTTCAAATAATCCTTGTAGCCTTCGGGCAGCTTGCGCGTATCCGTGGCAACCTTGGTTGCGAGCGGACTGACCTCGGGCTGGTCTTTCCTGGCGCGCTCGTCGAGAACTTTGTAGAAGCCGGTTACCGCCAGCAGGGCGAGCAAGCACAGCACCGCGATCCCCACCATGAAATAGATCACCCCCGCGGCGCTGAGATCTTCGCGCTCGAAGCCGCCGTTGTCGTGCGGAGTGCTCGTCGGTTTGGCGTCAGTGCTCATATTTCGTAATCGTTTGTTTCGTGATCGTTCGTATCGTGATGGTTCACCCTCGATGCGTCGGTTCCAACACTTCCCCGGCCGAGGGATCGTAAGCCGGAAGCAGCGGCAATGCGTTCAGGTTGCGAAAAAAGTAAGCCAGCCAGAAACCACCGATGGCGATGGGCACAATGATGTCGGCCAGGGTTACGGTCAGAACCTTCGAAAAATTCGGCTCGACGATCCAGAACAAGTCGACATAGCGCATCAGCAGCATCCATACCGCGAGCCAAACCAATTTGCGAATGTCCCGCTTGAAAGAACGCGAGAGCAGGATGGCGAACGGAATGGCGAAATGGAACAAAACGAGAATCAGCCCAATCCATCCCCAGCCACCATGCAGCCGTGTCATATAAAACGTGATTTCTGCTGGCAAGTTGCCCGCCCAGATGATGAGCCACTGCGAGAAATTGAAATAGGCCCAGACCATGATGAAGGTAATCATCCACTTCCCGTGGTCGTGAACAAAGTCAGGCTTCAGCATTTCCGACATGGGCTTGTAGTTGAAAAGAATGCGCTCGACGACCACGGCGAAACACATGGCGGAAAGAACCTGGCCAATGAGAATGACCAGGCCGAAGATGGTCGAAATCCAGCTGGGATCGAGCGACATAACCCAATCGATGGCGGCGAAGGAAATGGTGAATCCGTAGAGGATGAGGCCGGGTCCGGCGACCGCTTTGAAACGGCCGGTGTGGTCGGGAGAGCCGGGCTTGTCGGTTTCTTTCGACCACTTCGAGAGCAGGAAGGAAAGCAGATTCCAGATAGCGAAATAAAAGATGGCGCGAATCAGGAAGCCGCGTGGGTTTAAGTAATCCCGAAGAATGAAGCTGTGTTTTTCCAGATGCTCGCGGATGTGCTGATCCTGAATCGACGCAAGCGGCATCGTCCAGGGATAGATGCGCTGCTGGTATACCGCAATCACCAGCGGAATGAACAACAGAGCGAGCAATGGCACGGTACGCATGGCCGCGCCCAGAATGCGGCGGATGACCATTCCCCACCCGCCGCCGGTCAAGTGCCGGATCATGAGGATGGCCATCGATCCGAGGGCAACACCCAGCCAGCACATGAAGCCGAGCAGGTAAGCACGATAGAACTGCTGTGGCTGGCTGAAGGCCAGGACAACGGCGACGACTCCGAAGACGAGGCCGACGACCAGCGACCGCTGCGAGATGGTCTTCGCTACCGGTGGGGCCGTCAGGTCGAGATGGGTTGCCGTCGCCGCGCTCATTTCACTTCTTCCTTCATTTGTTCTTCGGACTCCGACTTAGTTGCAGGCGCGACCAGGGGAAGAGTTGCACCCGTCCCCGGCTCGCTGAATTTCGGCGGTTGCGACGGAACACTCTGTCCTGCGGGAACATCCGCCATGGTCGCTTTCTGGCTCAACTGCAAGGCGCGGACATAAGCCACAATGTTCCAGCGATCGCGCGTCGGAATCTGCGAAGAATAATCGGGCATGGTGCCGAATCCTTCGGTGATCACATCAAAGAAATATCCCACTGGAGCTTTTTGCAGCCGCGGAATGTGATACGACGGTGGCTTGCGCGCAAATCCCCGCGAGGGAACGAAGCCGTTGCCGTCTCCTAAGCGCGAATGGCAGGGCGCGCAGAAAATGTTGTAGCGCTCGCGGCCGCGTTCGAGAACTTCTTTGGTGACGGGAAACGGCATGGTGTCGCCTGGAGTGCCGCCGATCTTGCCGGTGTAGAAATAAGTGTCTTCGTGCAAGTGTCCGCGTGGCACCGTGCCTTCGACCAGGGGGCGAGCTGAACGCTGATCGGGGAAGAAGTCGCTCTTGGCCAGGGGATTCACGCGCGGCTGCACGTGCATATCGAGGCGGCAGCCGGCGCAGAGAGCCAGCAGTGCCAGCACAGCTGCAAAGGAAACCGCCGTCGAGCTTCGCTCGACTGGACAGCCGAGGGCGGCTGCCGCCACATGGTTCGTGGAGCTGCGCACACCTTTCACGTATTGGCGGAGACGCCGCATGTTAGCTGGGCACCTCCGAGACCGAGCGCGGGGCGAGACCTTCGAGAAACTTGCGCGTGCCCAGGGCGTCGTATTTCTTGTCGGAAGAAAACACGATCAGGAAGAAGCGGTCTTTCGATGCCGACGAGAACCGAGGCACGTTGAACACCGGATGGTAGGGCATGGGCAGGCCGTTCAGGGCCAGCATGCCAAACACTGCCGAGATTCCGGCGAACAGAATCGTCATCTCGAAGGTGATCACGATGAACGCCGGCCACGCGTGATAGGGCTTGCCGCCGATGTTCAGCGGATAGTCGACCACCGAAATCCACCACTGCATCAGGTATCCGGTGCAGCCGCCGACGATACCGCCGATGAGCACGACCAACGGAACCTCATCGTGATGAAATCCGATTTCCTCGGCCAAGCCTTCGATCGGGAATGGGCTGTAAGCGTCGATCTTCTGGTAGCCCGCCTCGTGCGTCTTGCGCGCGGCGTCGACCAACGCCTGGGCGGAATCGAATTCGGCCATGACGCCGTAGATGGGATCGCGCTTCATATTGCGAACCTCGACATCGCGAACCTCGACACCGCGGACCCCAACACTGGCTTCGCCATCATTCCTTCACCTCCGCTTCGGGCAAGAGGGTGCGCATTTCGAAAATTGAAATCGCGGGCAGAATGCGCAGGAACAGGAACATGGCGGCCAGGAACATCCCGATGGTGCCGATGTAGGTCATCCAGTCCCAGCGCGTGGGGTAATACATGCCCCACGAGGAGGTCAGGAAGTCGCGGTGCAGGCTGAGAACGACGATGATGAAACGCTCCAGCCACATGCCAACCAGAATCACACCCGAGACGAAGAACAGCGCGATGGGACTGGTCCGAAGTTTGCGAATCCAGAGCACCTGCGGGACAAAAATATTGCAGATGAGCAGCGCCCAATAGGAAACAGCGTATGGGCCGTGCAGTCGGTTCCACAGCGTGAAGGCGTCATAGCGATCGCCACTGTACCATCCCATGAAGGCTTCAATTCCGTAGCCGTAGGCAACGATCAATCCGGTCGCCAACATGACCTTGGCCGAGTTTTGCAGGTGGCGCTCAGTGATGAAGTCTTCCAGGCCATAAATCTTGCGGATGGGGATGGCCAGCATCAGCACCATCGCGAATCCGGAGTAGATGGCGCCGGCGACGAAGTAGGGCGGGAAGATCGTGGTATGCCATCCCGGGACGATGCCGATGGCGAAGTCGAAGCTCACGACGGTGTGAACCGAGAGCACCAGCGGCGTGGCCAGACCTGCGAGTAGCAGGTACATGGTTTCGTAGCGATGCCAGTGCCGCGCCGATCCGCGCCAGCCCATGGAAAGCATGCCGTAGATCATGCGCAAGGCTGGATGTTCGGAGCGGTCGCGCAACGTCGCTAAATCGGGGATCAGGCCGATGAACCAGAACAATGCTGAAATCGTGGCGTAGGTAGAGACCGCGAAAACGTCCCACATGAGCGGACTGCGGAATTGCGGCCACACGCCCATGGTGTTGGGGATGGGGAACATCCAGTAAGCGAGCCAGGGACGGCCTACGTGAATGGCGGGGAAAATTCCAGCGCAGGCGACCGCGAACAGCGTCATGGCTTCGGCGAAGCGGTTAATCGAATTCCGCCAGGGTTGGCGCAGCAGAAGAAGAATCGCGGAAATCAGTGTGCCGGCGTGGCCGATACCGATCCACCAGACAAAGTTGACGATCTCAAAGCCCCAGCCGATCGGTGTAGTGTCGCCCCAGACGCCGACGCCCTTCAGAAACAGGTAACCGATGGCGAACAGCATCATCATGGTCAGAAGAAAGGCGATGCCGAAGCCGACGAACCATCCGTTGGAAGCGGGACGGGTCAGCACGATGGCGCTGATTTTTTCCGTGACCGTGCCGAAAGTGTAGCCCGGTTCGATAACCGGGGCCCGGTCAGCGGCCAGCGTCGTTTTGTATTGCTCGTCCATGCTCTCTCTGAAGCTTCAGGCCGGGTGCTGCACTTCTCGCCGGGTGCCCCATTTCTCGCGTCTTTTGCGAGAGGTGGGGCTTTTCTAAACCGTCGCTACGTGAACTTCTCCAACTCCGGATTCAGATTTCTAACTTCCGCCAGATACGTAGTCCGCGGGCGAGTGTTCAGTTCGCCCAGAAGACTGTAATTACGCGACTGCGCCTTCAACTTGGAAACCTTGCTGTTCGGGTCGTTAATGTTGCCAAAGGTGATTGCACCAGCCGGACACGACTGCTGGCAGGCGGTCTGCAACTCGCTATCGTTGATCTTGCGATCTTCCCTCTCCGCGTCGATGCGGCGCTCGTTGATGCGCTGCACGCAGTAGGTGCATTTTTCCATCACGCCGCGGCTGCGCACGCTGACGTCGGGATTGCGCATCATCTTGAGCTGCGGCGTCTCCCAATCCTGAAAGAGCAGGAAGTTGAATCGCCGCACTTTATACGGACAGTTGTTCGAACAATAGCGCGTGCCCACGCAGCGGTTGTAGACCATATCGTTCAGGCCTTCGGGCGTGTGATTCGTGGCGCCCACCGGGCAGACCACCTCGCAGGGCGCGTTCTCGCACTGCATGCACGGCACCGGCTGGAAAAATGCCCGCGGATTGTCGCGGTCGCCCTGGTAATAAGCGTCGACGCGAATCCAGTGCATGTGGCGGCCGATCACCACCTGCTCTTTGCCGACGACGGCGATGTTGTTCTCCGACTGGCAGGCGATCATGCAATTGTTGCAGCCCACACAGGAGTTGAGATCAATGGCCATGCCCCAGGCGTATTCTTCTTTGTCGTAAGGATAGGGCTGGTAAAGCGTGAGTTCCTTAGGAACTTCTTCTTCCTTAGCGAAGTCCGGCTCTTTGCGGTATTCCTCGAGCGTGGTCTCGCGGACCAGCGGTCGATATCCGCCATCGGGCGTGTCCATCGACTGCATGCCTTGCGTGGAAGCAAGCTTGTAAGTTTCTCCGGTTTTGCGGATTTGCAGGCCGGTGGCGATCCACGGCGCGGCGGTCGTGCGCAGCGCATAGGCGTCGAAACCCTGAGCTGTGCCGACGCGGCCGGCGCGCTTGCGTCCGTAGCCGAGGAATACGGTGACGGAATTGTCGGGGTGTCCGGCTTGAATCCAGACGGGCCCTTTGGCTTTGCGGCCGTTGAGTTCCAGTTCGACGACGTCTTCGGTATGAATGTCCAGCCGCGCCGCCATCTTGGGACCGATGAGCACGGCGTTGTCCCAGGTGAGCTTGGTCATCGGCTTGGGCAATTCCTGCAGCCAGCCGTTATTGGAGAATTGTCCGTCGTAGATGGTGGGGTCGCGGTGGATGTTGAGCTCGATGGCGTTAGGATCGGCAGGCTCTGTTTCCGAGGCGAACGCCCCGACCTTCACGCTCGGAGATTTCGAAGCAAAATCTGTCCCCGCAATCCATCCATCGTGCAGCGACTTGCGCCAGACCTGCTCGAAGTCGGTGCAGGCCCCGTAGTGGCAAACTTCGATAAGATTCTGCTTCTGCCAGTACGCGCGCACCAGATCGTAGCCCGTGGCATCGGCCTGGCCGGAGAGGAGCGCGACGAATTCCAGCGCGCTCTTGCCGTTGTAGAGCGGAGCGATCAAGGGTTGGATGATGCTGACCGTGCCGTCGTAGGCGCGGGCATCGCCCCAGGCTTCGAGTTCGTGCGTCGCATTCACGTGCCAGTGGCATAGTTCGGCCGTTTCGTTCTGATAAAGGCCGTAGTGGACGCGCAGCGGGATCTTGTTGTTGGTCAGAGCATCGGCGAAGTTAAGATCGGCAGGAGCGTCGTACGCGGGATTGCCGCCGAGGATCACTAGCAGATCGACTTTGCCCCCGCGCATGTCGGCGACGAGATCTCTGATCGATTCGTTCTGATTGACCGGGTTCGCGTCGACCGGGTCGGAGTAGAAAACGGTCTTGCTGACGTTGCCGAGGTTCTGATTAATGGCATGCACGAGGGCATGGACGATTGCCGATTGATGCTCTCCGGCGATGACAATACTAGCTCCGGCATGTTTCTTGAGATCCAGAGCAAGCGCATCCGGAAACAGTCCGGCGTCCGGCGTGCGAATACCTTCAGGACTCTTCTGCGCCGCAACGGAGTAAGCGAGTCCGTGAACGAATCCTCCTATCTCGTCCGCCCTGAGCGGCAACCGATGATCCGCCTTCGCTCCCGTTGAAGTCGGCGTGCTCTCGATCACGTACAGCCGGTTCATTTTCCCGTCGTCGGGATTGCGCCGCTTGGCGAAGTCACGGATGTAGCGGGTGTTACCGGGGAATCCGGCGTAGAGGAAATCGGCGTCGAGCGAGACGATTACGTCTGCTTTCGACAAATCGTAACGCGTCTCGACCGGCTCGCCGAAGGCCAGCTTCGCGCCTTCGAGCACGTTGTCGCGATTGACCGGCTCGTAGACGTGCCACTTGGCCTCGGGATAAATCTTCAGGAAGCCGCGCAGTTGGTCGGCCAGCGTGGGCGAGGAAATAGTCGGCGTGAGAATGCGTATGCCCGCGCCTTTCAGGGCTTTCTGCGCGCTGAGCGGGCCGCGAATCGCGCCCAGAAACGCCTGCCACGAACGCTGATCGCCCATGGAAACCACCGTCTGCGAGCGGTCGGGATCGTACAGGCCAAGCACGGAAGCCTGCGCAAAAATGTCAGTCCCGCCGAGCGAGGCGGGATGCTGATCGTTCCCTTCAACCTTCGTGGGACGGCCAAGATGGCTTTCGACCAGCAGCGGGCTGGCGTATCCGCCAAGCGTGCACGCCGTGGCGTAGAACATGGGCCGGCCCGGAATCACGTTCTCCGGCTGCCGCACATAAGGGACGATCGGCTCGAACGGCAGGCGGACGCAGCCGGTCATGCCAGCCAGTCCCAGGGACGCGCCCATCACCTTGAGGAAGCCGCGGCGCGAAACCGAATCGACCCATTCGGAAGCGCCCTTGGGGAATTCGCGGTGCAGGGCTTGCTGGAATTCCTCGGAGCCGGCAAGTTCTTCCAAGCTGCGCCAGTATTCGGGCCCAGTCTTTTCGGCAGCGTCGTGGGCCGTCGCCGCCTCAATCCGCGAGCGCACGGAGGCGAGGTTCAGTTTCCCCTTTTGGCTCGGGCAAACATCTTCGCGTTTGGACCGGCCGTCTTGTTCTTCGCTCTTCATGATTTCCCGCGCATTGCGCTTACACAACCAGGAACTGTCATCCTGAGCGGAGCGAGAATTCGCGAAGCGAACTCTCGCGCAGTCGAAGGACCCCGTGTTCTCTGAACTCTGCCATGCCGCATCCGAGCGTTCTGACGATGCTGCCCAAGTCGCGGGCGAAAACGCCTTGCATCGCCAGCAAGGGTGGACGCCACCGCGCGGGGTCCTTCGACTCCGAAGTTACTTCGCTTCGCGACGCAACTTCGCCGCTCAGGATGACAAGTTCTCATAGTTCCACTCGTGTGCTCACCGGTGACACGTGCTGCAACTCGTAATGTCTTTCACTCCACGCACGTGATACTTCTTCACCAGCGCGGTCCCCAGTTCGTCCTGATCGGTGTAACTCTGCCCATCAACCACTATCGGATGCGCGCTGGTCGGCTGCTGGTAGCGCATATTGAAAACCTGATCCCGCGGCCGCAGATTCTTTTCCGGCGCGCGGTGGCAGCCCAGGCACCATTCCATCTGCAGCGATTCCTGCTGGTACATCAGCGGCATTTTGTCCACTGGGCCGTGACAGGTATTGCATCCCACTCCCTTATTGAGATGAATGCTGTGATTGAAATAGACGAAGTCAGGCAACTGGTTGACGCGCGTCCACTGCAGCGATTCGCCACTCCTGTAGCTGGCGCGCACCGGTTCCAGCAGCTGCGCGTTGGTCCAAATCTGCGAATGGCAGTTCATACAGGTCTTGGTCGGAGGGATCCCCGCGAAGCTCGATGTCTCGACCGAAGTGTGGCAATAGCGGCAATCAATCCCCAGCCCGCTGACGTGATGCTGATGGCTGAAGGGCACGGGCTGCGGCTTGCGCACGCCCGCGTAAGTGATGTAGGGAGAGCGCTCGAATTCCATCCCCATCCAGGCCAGCGCCGCAACCACGAACACCGCGCCAAAGATGGTGGCGCGGGACATGGTATTGGTGCTGCGATGAAAAATCTGCGGCATACTCGAATGAAAAACTAGCCGATGAGACCCCGACGGACTGCCCCAAGTCTTCGCAACCCAGGTTTTCGCGACCCAGTTTCGGGCCCGGTTGAGTGAAGCTGGTTAGACAAGTCTGTTAGCCAATGAATCCGGAACCCCACAGAGTTCCGGCGATCAGTATGGGAAACACGGAATTATAAATACTTCGTGGAATTTTGTCGCGCAGGCTTCGAATTTTTCGCGGATCGAAAGTTCCGAACTTAACAACGCCGTCATTCTGAGCGAAAACGATGAGCATCGCCGACCGCGACTTCGTTCAGGCTCGCACCTCAGTGAAGATTCATGACCAGCAACTTCGGCTCAGTCATTTCTTCAATCGCGTAACGCAGGCCTTCGCGGCCGAGTCCGGAATCTTTGACACCGCCGTAGGGCATGTGGTCGATGCGGAATGATGGAACGTCGCCCGCGATCAAGCCTCCGACTTCCAATTCTTCGTAGGCCTGGAACAGCAGCTTGGCGTCGCGCGTGAACAAGCCCGCTTGCAGGCCGAACGATGAATGATTCACATGCCGCAACGCGTCGTCGAACGTTTTGTAAGGTTCAATCGTAACCACCGGGCCGAAAACTTCCTGGCAATTCACCTTCATGTCGGGCTTGGTCCCGGTCAGCACCGTGGGTTCAACCACCAGCCCCTTGCGTCCGCCGCCGCACAAAAGCCGCGCCCCGGAGCGCACGGCCTCGTCAATCCAAGCCGTGGTGCGAACCGCATCCGACTCGCGGATCACCGGCCCCACGTCGGTGGATTCATCCAGCGGATCCCCGGCCTTGAGTTTTTTCACGCCGTCGACCAGCAAGTCAGTGAATTTCCCGTACACCGAGTGCTCCACCAGAATGCGCTGCACCGAGATGCAGGTTTGGCCGGCGTAGCCAAATCCTCCGGCCACACAGCGATCGGCGGCATACTCCAGATCGGCGTCGCTGTGCACGATGACAGCCGCGTTGCCGCCCAGTTCGAGAACTACTTTCTTCTTCCCGGCACGGCGCTTGATGTCCCAGCCCACGGGCACGCTGCCCGTAAAACTAATGAGCTTGATGCGGTCGTCGGTAACCAGCAGGCTGGCGTCGTCGTTCGATAGCGGAAGCACATTGAGCCCGCCGTCCGGCCAGCCCGCCTGCTGCACACACTCCGCCAGAAGCAGCGAGCAGAGCGGAGTCTGCGGCGCGGGCTTCAGCACCATCGAGCACCCTGCTGAGATCGCCGGGGCCACTTTGTGCGCTACCAGGTTCAGCGGAAAATTGAACGGCGTAATTCCCGCTACCGGACCCAACGGAAAGCGGCGCACGATGCCCCAGCGTCCGGCGGTAAATTCCTGCCAGTCGAGCGGCAGGACTTCGCCGTAGATGCGCGTGCTCTCCTCGGCGGCGACGTTGAAAGTAAAGATAGCGCGCTCCACTTCGAGGCGCGCGCCTTTGATAGGCTTGCCCGCTTCTTGCGCCAGAGTGCGGGAGAACTCTTCTTTGCGCTCGGCAATCGCGGCGGAAATCTGCCGCAGCACGCGCTGCCGCTCAAACGCCGGCAGACGGCGCGTCGTGCCGAAGGCTTTCACGGCCGCGGCAATCGCGGCTTCGGCGTGCTCGCGCCGGCCTTGCACCACCCGCGCAATCACGCTGCCATCGTAGGGCGCGCGCACTTCGACCAGGTCGCCGTCTTCCACCCACTTGCCATCAAGATAAAAACCGTGCGTTGCAATGGGCGCGATCGTCAGTTCTGCCATGATCTTGTGAACCCCACGGATTCGATTATAGGACGTTCGGCAAGGGGAGGTGCATACGGTCGATTCCAGTTTTTCTCAGCTCGGAAGCTGCTCGCGTAGAGACAGCCGCCTCGACTGTCCAGTCGAGCGCAGCTCGACGGTCTCTGCTCAGCCTTCCTCTACAATGGAGCGCGGCGATCGGCGCATGTCCCTCCCTCGAACCATCCTCGAACTCGCACCGCTCTTGCGGCAGAAAGAAATTTCCCCTGTTGAACTCACGCAGGCTTGCCTGGAGCGCATCGAGAACCTCAACCCCGCGCTCAATGCTTTCATTACGGTTCCAGCTGAACTGGCTCTCACTGCGGCGCGCACGGCGGAAGCGGAAATCGCACATGGCGAATGGCGCGGTCCGCTCCATGGAATTCCGATTGCCTTAAAAGATCTCATCGACACTGCGGGCGTGCGCACCACAGCCGCCACCGAGCGGCACAAAGACCGCGTCCCAACGGAAGACGCCGACGTGGTCCGCCGCCTGAAGCAGGCAGGCGCGGTGATCGTCGGCAAGAACAATCTGCACGAATTCGCTTATGGCGGCAGTTCCCTGGTGAGCTATTTCGGCGACATTCACAATCCTTGGGATACCGCGCGCATAACTGGAGGATCTTCCGGCGGATCGGCCGCGGCCGTGGCTGCTGAACTTTGTTACGCCGCCATCGGAACCGACACCGCCGGCTCGATCCGCGAGCCTGCGTCCCTGTGCGGCTGCGTGGGGCTCAAGCCCACTTACGGCCGCGTTTCCAGCCGCGGAGTCATTCCTCTCGCCTTGTCGCTCGATCACGTTGGACCGCTAACCACGACCGTCGCCGACGCTGCCGTCGTGCTGCAAGCCATCGCGGGCTACGACGCCGCCGACATCACAACTCCAAATGTTCCCGTTGCAGATTATGTGTCTCGGCTGCGCGAAGGAGCAAAGCCTCTGCGTGTGGGCGTGCCCCGAAAGTTTTTCTTTGACGAACTGGATGCGGAAGTTGCCGCAGCCGTCGAGCAGGCGCTCGCAGTAATCAAAACGCTGGTTGCAGAAGTTAGAGAAGTTGATCTCGACGTTCCTACCGACCGCACCCTGCAACTGGCCGAGGCCTATGCCTACCACAAACAGAACGCAGCCGAGACGCCGGAACTCTATCAGCCGGAAACCTTGCGCCGCATCCTGGCCGGCGCGGAAATCTCTGCCGCAGATTACATCCAGCGCAGGCGCGAACTGGAGCAGGCGCGCCGCAGCATCGGCGACGCCTTCGCAACTGTCGATCTGCTGATCACGACCACCACGCCCATGCCCGCACCGCAGATCGCCAACCTCAAGGCGAATCCCGACAATCTGCGCCCCGCCGAACTCAAGCTCCTGCGCAACACCCGCCCCTTCAACGTCTGGGGATTACCCGCAATCTCGGTCCCCTGCGGATTCACAAAGCGCGGCCTGCCGATCGGCCTGCAAATCGCAGGCCCCCACTGGCATGAGGATCTGGTGCTGCGGCTGGCGCACGCGTATGAGCAGGCCACACCGTGGCACGGGACGCGGCTAAACACACTTGTTTAATCTTGGGAGGCGGCGGCGCTGATCATAGTGCGCTTGCATAAGTTCCATCTCGGCAAACGCCGGTATGACACTGGTGTTCTGATCGTGCGTGACGAACCATAGGAACGTCAGACCGGCGCGGGCCTCTTCAGCCATCAGCTTACGAAAAAATTCGCGCCGGAACATGCCGTCCTGTTTCATCGTCAGTCGTACCCTGATTCCCTGATCCTTCCATGAACCGTCTGCGTTTAGTGTGCCTGACTTGCCGATGTAAAGCGGGTGCTCCAAGTCATCACGTTCGAAATAGATGTAAATTCCGGGGGAGTTTGGAACGTGTTCGCGTCTCACGACTTCGTTGATGGATTCGCCGGGAAGCAACGAGAACCGCCCGTTATTACTGAATCTAGTGCGAGCATTTTGGATGACGCTCTCGAAGTTCATACGCTGGCCTCATCTCCCTTACACGGGGACGGTGGACCTTAACAGCCTCGGGGAAGGACCTCTTCGCCGCTTCAGTCCACCGTCCTAACATCATCCGGCAGCATCAGCAGAAACGAGCAGTTCCCCGTCGCCGACGAACACGACAGCGTCCCGCGGCGCAGAACCTTCACCGGCGTGTCGTCAGGAAACGTCAAGTGGAAGTCGGCGGTGCGCAGCGCCTCGGCAACCGGCTTCAGCTTTTCTTCCCCACTCAAAAATTTGATGCTCTCCACTTTTGCGGCCGATCCACCGCCACCGCTGAGCAGCACGAAAAACTCCGCGTTCCCCGTGACCTTGGCCACTTTGCCCAGATCGATGGTGCGCAGATGCTCGAGCTCGGCCTTGTAATTCGCCACAGCGGCGTCTGCCTTGACCGGTCCCCCAGCCAGCGCCGAGAGCCGGTCGCGCGTTTCGGGCGTTGGACGCAGCCCATTCAGCGATAGCGCGTAAGTGCGCAGGGCGCGATCTTTGTTGCCCTTCTTTTCGTAGATTTGCCCGAGATGGTCGCCCACCTCGCCATGATGGCCCAGCCCCCACGCCGCGGAAACATATTTCTCAGCCGTGTCGAGATCGCCTTCCACAAAATGAATCCAGCCCAGCGTGTCCCAGTAGGCAATGAGAGAAGAGACCAGCGGCAACTCCTGCTGCGTGAGGCGATCGAGCGAAACGTTGCGCAGCGCCGCCGCCGTGGCCGACACCGCCGATTCCGCATACTGCTGCGCCTTATCCAGATGCGCCTTCTTCAGCGAAAGCTGGTAAGCAATGTTGTTCCACACCAGCGGCGTGGCCGAGAGTTCCACCGCGCGATCGAACGCCGCCAGCGCCTTGTCGTCCTGTCCCAGGTTCAAATAAGCGTCGCCCAGGCTTACCTGCACCCCCGCGCTGAATCCAGGACCGTCGGGAGTGGGGCTCTCGGGCAGCGACGCGGCCTTCTCCAGTTCGGCCGCGGCTTCTTCATACTTGTGCCACTCGGCGTACATCTGCCCGAGGTTGGAGTGGGCAAACTTGTCCAGCGGATTAATTTCCAGCTGCTTGTGAAACGCCGTGACCGCGTCGTCATACTTTCGATCCTGCCAGTAGACTCGCCCCAGGTTGTTATAGGCGTATTCGTCGTAGGGATTAATTTCGATCTGCTTCTGCAGCGCAGCGATCGCGGCATCGTCCTGGCGCGTGCCCAGGTACGACATGCCGAGCAGGTTCCAGGCAATCTTGTTCTTGGGTTCAATCTCGGTGGCGCGCTTCAAAACTTCAATCGCCATGGCGAGATCGCCACTGTTCATCGCGGCCCGGCCGCTCTCCACCAGATCTTCCGCCTTCATGTCGGCCGGTGGCGTGGGAGTTCCCGCCACCGTGTTTTCAATCGAAAGCTGCTGCGTGAGATCGGCATTTACCGCTCGCCGAAAGGACGCATAGTCGGAAGCACGCGAGGCCGGAAGTTCACCCTGTCGCAGGTTAAGCGTTCGGCCCGCGGTGAAGACGTTGCCTTCGATCTTGTAGGTCGCCTGATAATCCGCATAGTCGCGCTTCAGCGAAAACGGCAGCGGCGCGCGTGCGTTGTACTTGGCCGGCAGTTCCAGCTTGATCTTGTAGACGTATTCCGCCTTAGGTCCGAGCTTCAGCGTCTCGTCATTGCTATCGGCATCGGTATCGTCCTCGTCCACCTCGGGAAGGTTGAAACTTGAAAGCGGAAGCACGATCTCCGTTTTCTTTTTCGACCAGTCGAGATAGTTCACCCGCGACACGTCGTAAGACATCGTAAACGGCTCGCGCGTGGCGGCGGGGTCGCTGACCTTCAGATTCGTGATGTCGCCGCCCATGCCGGCATTCACGTTTTCCACCACTCGCTGCCAGTTGGCCTGCGGCACACGGCGGAAGACTGAACGCAGCATCAACTCTTCGTCGCCGCGGAACACGTAATGCACATGCGCTTCGAGTTTTCCGATCTGGTTGATCTTCCCGTCAATCTCGGAAACCTCGCTGTCGGGCATGGGAGTGTCCGCAGGAGTCTCTTCCAGGTGAGGCGGCACCGTCGAATGCGCGTCCACGGGCGGAATCACCAGCGCCTCTTTCTTGCGCAGGCTGAACGACAGCAACCGGAACGGAGCCACTTCGCTGGTCGTATCCATCCAGACTTCTTCGTCAACGCCTTTTTCCGCGCCCACGGGCAGCATCGTGATCACGTGATCGAACTGCGAAGGCGACGGCACATCAGGATCAAGCTTGCGGCTGGAATTAATCAGCACCGAGTCGGCGTGCAACCCTTCGGCTTCCAGCAGCGACGCCAGCAGCGTGTGCTTGTCTTTGCAGTCGCCGTATTGATTGTGCAGTACATCACCGGCAGCGTGCGGCTGGTAGCGGCCCACTCCCAGCGACAGGCTCACGTAACGGAAATTCTTGGCAACGTAATCATAGAGAGCTTCCGTTTTCGCGAGATCGGTGTCGAGTCCTTTGGTAAGTTCCGCGGCCTTGGCGCGAACCTCGGGTGAGGGATCGCGGCGGTCTTTTTCCAGATCCGCGTACCAGCGCCCAATCTGCTCCCAGGTGGCAAACGTGGTCAGCTGAATGTCGGGATGTTCGTCTTCCGGCTTCTTGTGTTTCTTCTTTTTCTCTTTTTCTTTGTCTTTGTCTTTATCGTCTTCGCGTTCCAGGTGAGAACTGGTCCAGTGGTAAACGCGGCGTCCGTTGGCCTCGGTGATCTTCGGATCCATGCCCGCTTTATTCTTGAGCTCCAGCGGCCGGTCGGCGGGCACATCCACGTCGAGGTCTTCCTCGAGGATGATGTCGCTCTTGTCGAATTCATACTCAGCCCAGAACTGTCCCGGAGCCAGCGCCGTGTGGACGATGGTGACCAGGTCGTACTCGAGCACTTCGCCCGGACGCAGCCCGGGGACGGTCACATGCTTCTGCCGGTAGTCGGTGTAGACCGGCGCTTCGTGTTCCACCGGAGCGCTCAGGTCCTGGATCGCATCGTCGGGCGCCTTGACCACGGTTCCATCTGACTTCAGCACGCGGACGTACGCGATCTCCATGCGCTCGTTGGCCGAGTTGTACCCTAGTTGCAGCTGTCCCCACTGCTGCACTCCCGCCTCGCTCTGCACCCGCACGCGCGCAATGGATTCTTTGCGGCCCGTGCCATCAGCCTCGAACCGGTAACGATTCTGCAGCCGCTCGATGACATAAGCTTCCTGCGAGTAGTCCTTCTCGGTCTCAACCTTGGTGAACGCGAAAGGACCAGAGAGCTTCACACCATTCTTGGCCTGTGGAGTCAAGGGCTTGGCCTGGGATTTGGGCGTGGCCTGGCCTCCAGATTGGGCCGCAGGTTCTGTGGCTGGAGGTTGTGTGGAATCACCTGCGGGTGGACCGGACTGCTGCGCACTGGCAGTTGCGGCCAGAATACAAATAGACAGCATGCGGAGACGAAAGAAGGCTGGAAAAAGATTACGCATAAGTGGCGATTATGTCCTGCGCCGTTCGTATTCTAAGCTACGAAGCTATTGTCCGGCGCAAGCGGCACTCTCCAAAGACGTGCGGACAGAGTGGGGGTGCTACATTCCGCAGTAACATTCTGGGTAATTTCTCTAATTAATCTGTTAGATGCAGGTTTCACGGGGAGCGGTTTTCTCATTGTGAGAATAACTCGGCCCCTGTGATTTCAATCACATTTTTCTCTAATCTAGCCCCAGAACGGTAGTAAAATTCGCCTCAGATAGTCTTGCCTCGCCAAGAAGCGGGGCAGGCGTGACGCATAATGTTCTTGCGCCACGATCTTTCCGCTCGGAGGGTTTCTAGCATGGAAGATCGGGCCCCTGTCGTCTCATCGGCTTCAGTTTCTCATGGTTCAGTTTCTCAAGCCAAACCCGCCACTACGCAACACGAAGGCCGCGGCGCCTGGGTTCTCACCGCCTACGGCATTTCCGGCTTGGCACTGTTCGGACTTATCGCTTACTTCTTCTCGGACTTCATCTCCCGCTAGTCCGGCCCGCAGTCACGAACGAGCGTGCGCGCTCGCGGACGCGGGTGAAGTGTAGGTTCCCGCCCTCGTTCCTACCGGCGCCCCCAATGAGTGCAACAGCGATTTATCGTCAGTTGGCAGGGGCGTGACTTCTTTTCCTCAGCCTGCATACAGAACCCCTGAAACGCATTCAAGGTTCATGACACTATTCCGCAGATGTGGGGTAGTGGGCGCCACACTCGTTCTGGCGGGCCCTGATTCGATGCTGTCGCTTCAGTTCTAAACCCATCCGCCGTGTCCCCGATAGCCCCACGAACACTAGATGCGCCCCGGACCAAGAAAAAAGGAGAGAACATGCACCCGAAATCAAATCCTGCCGCTTTGCCGCACTCAACTCGGGAAGCAAAAATGTCTTCCGGCCAACGTAGACGTGTAAAGGAAACCACGCCGACGAGAAGGATTCTCATCCTGCTGATCGCGACGGCTGCATGGGCAAGTTGTGCGACATCCTATGCCCAATCGATTCTAGGCAGCTCCGGAGCCGGTTTCCAAACTTGGACAGCAACAGATCTCAATAACAACGGTGCACCTTATTGGGACGCCGTCACCGAAAACTACCTCGGTAATAAAACCAACAAGAATGTAGGGTTTTGCCTGACCGGAACCGGTGACTGTGTAGGTATATTGACTTCGGTCTTCGCGCCTGGCCCAATCCCATTCTGGGGCATGACCTACAACTCGGCCGGAGACCTGCAGGGGGCCATCGACCCTGCAGTCTATTTTCAGCGCAGCGAGGAGCACCTCAAAGCCACTTTGCAACTTCAGTTGTCGAGCAAAGCAACTGAGATCAACGAGTTTGGCTGGTTCGAGACGAACAAGACCGGCACCGTTCTCGGGCCTAAGCACCGGCTCTTTCAGGGCTCTGGGGTTCCGCCGGGCAGTTTGACGCCCGACCCGGTTGGAAAAGTTGTCCTCTTTAAACCAACCCAGTATTTCGGATATTACTATCGCGATGTGAGCGAAGGCGGTTGCCTGGTTTACACGCTTTCCAGCTTTACGGATCCGGTTTGTTCAGATCACAACTTTGCCGTGTTTGCCACGAAACCTGGAGCGCACCGGAATGCCTATGTCATCGCTGGTGAAGACCCGCCCGGTTGCAACGACGGCGATTGTAACCTTACCTTGGTCAGGGTCGCCCCCCTGTGGAAATAGGCGCAATCGCACTCAAGATCACGCCGCCTGTCCTGGGTGTAACCGCGATGTTTCGACAGCTATGATTCAACCCGTGCAATTTGGGTTTGGCGTTACCCCTGTCACTTGTCGTGCCGACCCCGCGGCTGCATGCTTTACGGTATGTTCCTGGCAACAGGCCTCGAGGATGCGGCAAGCACATCCCGAATGCCCTTGTCGTTTGGTTTGAATACGGAGTGGCAGGTGTGAAATACAGCGATGTCTTTACGGCGGCGGCGCCAGGAGCAGGCCCATCGGCGTACAGCGTGGCTAGCGACGCAGCGGGAGAAAAGCTGATGATCCGTTACAACCCAAAGAATCCTGCTGATGCTCAACCTGTCGAGAAAAGATGGCATGACCTCAAGGTGTGGTGGATCGGCAAAGTTTGGGAATTTTAAATTGCAAACAGGCGTAGGTGTTGAAAAACTCACTCACCACAGGCGATTGAACTCACTGATATTTGCCGCCCCTCCGCCCGTCTCGAAAACGTGCCCCGACCCCTGAGCCATCCGTTTTGAACGTGCTACAATGACCCACCGTTAGGAGTTGCAACTGCTACACCCGGCACCGGCGCGAACCCCACAAGATTGCGAGATCGACGAAAGAATAGACCGTGGCCAAACCTCCCACGTCCACTCCTGAACCCGTCACTTACGCCGATGCTGGCGTCGACATTAGCCGCGCCAACCGCACCAAGCAGCGCATCAAGTATCTAGCCCACAAAACCTTCACCCGCGGCGTACTCAGCGAAATCGGAGGCTTTGGCGGCCTGTTCGCGGTCGACAAAACCAAATACACCGACCCCGTGCTGGTTTCAAGCGTAGACGGCGTAGGCACCAAGCTGAAAGTCGCCTTCGAGATGGGCCTACATTCCACCATCGGCGGAGACCTGGTCAACCACTGCGTGAATGACATCCTGGTGCAGGGCGCCGCGCCGCTGTTTTTCATGGACTACCTGGCTACAGGCACGCTCGACCCTGCGATCGCCGAAAAAGTTGTCGAAGGCCTGGCCGACGCCTGCAAGCACAACGGATGCGCCCTGATCGGCGGCGAGACCGCCGAAATGCCCGGCTTCTATCCCGACGGCGAATATGACCTCGCCGGCTTCATCGTAGGAGTGGTCGAGCGCGAGCGCATCATCACCGGCAAAGATGTGCAGATCGGCGACATCGTTCTCGCCCTGCCCTCCAACGGCCTGCACACCAACGGATATTCCCTCGCCCGCAAACTGCTGTTCGAAGTGGCGCGCTATTCCCCGGAAACCTACGTCAACGAAATCAAAAACAAAGTCGGCAACGAGCTGATGCGCACCCACAAAAGCTACTGGCCGTCCCTGAAGAAAATGCTGGACGCGCAGTGCGTCTCGGCGCTGGCGCACGTCACCGGCGGCGGCATCACCGACAATCTGCCGCGCGTACTGCCCCGCGGAACCGCGGCGCTGATTGAACTCGGTTCCTGGCCCGTGCAGCCCATCTTCGAACATCTGCAGGCCCTGGGCAACGTCCCTCAGGAAGAAATGCTCCGCACCTTCAACATGGGCCTGGGCATGCTGTTAGTGGTGCCTTCTGCGAAATTCAAGAAGGCCCAAACTGTCCTGGAACGCGTCGGCGAAAAAGCCTACACCGTCGGCCGCATCGTGAAGGGCGAACGCAAAGTGCTGTACAGCTGAAGACCTATTGCAGATTGCTGATGGATGATTCATGACACTAACCACTGACCCCTGATCCCTGATCCCTGATCCCTGACCCCTGACCCCTGATCCCTGACCCCTGATTTTCAATCACCCATGCACTCCCTAGCCATCCTGCTCTCCGGACGCGGCTCCAACTTCGTGGCCATCGCCGACAGCATCGACGCCGGCCGCATTCCCAACGCGCAGATCGCCGTAGTCATCTCGAACAAGCCCGACGCACCGGGCATTTCCATCGCCCGCCAGCGCGGCTTGAATGCGATGGTGATTCCCTCGAAGGACAAGCCCCGCGAAGAACACGATCGCGAAGTTGTCACCGCGCTAAAGCAACACAACGTCAACCTCATCTGCCTCACCGGATACATGCGTCTGCTCTCCCCCTGGTTCGTGCAGCAATTCCTGCATCGCATTCTCAACATTCACCCGTCGCTCCTGCCAGCGTTCCCCGGCCTGGAAGCACAGGAGCAGGCCTTCGCCTATGGCGTGAAAGTCTCCGGCTGCACCGTACACTTCGTCGACGAAGAACTCGACCACGGCGCCATCCTCGTGCAGAAAACAGTCCCCGTGCTGGATAACGACGACGAGCACAAGCTAGCCGCCCGTATCCTGGAGCAGGAGCACATCGCCTACACCGAGGCGATCAATATCGTTCTGGAAGGGAAATCCACAGTTATGGGGAGACGGCTTGTGACGAATGTCACATAAAAACGTCGGGCATTCTGAGTACATTTCAGATTGTAGATTTTAGATTGCAGATTTGGTCGTGGCCGGTTCAACTACTTCCGACGAATTAAAACGCCGCACGAAGAGCTTCGCACTCATGGCAATTCGGCTGTGCCAAGGCCTACCCCGTAGCCAGGCAAGCACCGTCATCACTCGGCAACCGCTGCGTTCTTCCACCTCCGTAGGGGCGAACTATCGCGCCGTCTGCCGCGCCCGGTCTACCGCAGATTTCGTCTCGAAGCTCGGAATTGTCCTTGAAGAAGCAGATGAAACCCTGTTCTGGCTGGAGCTTCTCATCGAAAGCGGGGTCGCCAGTCCCGAGAAAACTGCCACGCTGTTGAAAGAGGCAAACGAACTGGTCTCCATCTTCGTAGCGTCCCTGCGAACAGCAAAGGGTCTAAAATCTGCAATCTAAAATCTCAAATCTACAATTCTTCCTCTTATGATGACGCAGTGCCAAACCCGGCCATAGCCTCCCTGCGTACAACAAAGGGTCTAAAATCTGCAATCTGAAATCGCAAATCTACAATTCTTTCCTATAATGACCCAGTGCCAAACTTCGCCCCCGCAGACGAGCAGCTCACCTACCTGAAAAAAGGCGCCGCGGAAATCATCCGCGAATCCGAACTCCGCGCCAAGCTGGAAAAGTCCCGCGCCACCGGCAAGCCCCTGCGCGTGAAGCTCGGCATGGACCCCACCGCGCCCGACCTTCACCTCGGCCACACGGTCGTGCTGCGCAAGCTCAAACATTTTCAGGATCTCGGCCACACCGCGATTTTTCTGATCGGCGACTTCACCGGCATGATCGGAGATCCCACCGGCCGCTCGGTCACGCGTCCGCCGCTCACTCGCGAGCAGATCGAGCAAAACGCCGAAACCTACAAAACCCAAGTATTCAAAATTCTCGACCCGCAGAAAACCGTCATCGACTTCAACCGCCGCTGGATGGGCGCATTCACCGCCGACGATTTTGTGCGCCTCCTGGCCAAGTACACCGTCTCGCAATTGCTCGAGCGCGAGGACTTTCACAAACGATTCCAGGAAGAGAAGCCGATCTCCGTGCACGAACTGCTCTACCCGCTGGTGCAAGGCTACGACTCGGTCGCGCTCGAAGCCGATGTGGAACTCGGCGGCACCGACCAGAAATTCAACCTGCTGGTAGGCCGTGAACTGCAACGCGCCTACGGCCTGGAATCGCAAGTCGTCCTGACCACACCGATTCTCGAAGGCCTGGACGGCGTGCAGAAAATGTCAAAATCGTTGAACAACGCCATCGGCATTCACGAAGCGCCGCTGGAAATGTACGGCAAGCTGATGAGCATCTCCGACGAAATGATGTGGCGCTACTACGAACTGCTAACAGACGTGCAGGTAGCCGACATCGAACAAATGAAACGCGAAACGCACCCTATGCAAGCAAAGAAAGAACTAGCAAGACGAATCGTGGTGGATTTCCACTCGGCAGAAGCGGCGGCGAAGGCAGCAGAAGATTGGGCAAAGCAGTTCCAGAAGCGTGAACTGCCGGAAAGCGCTCAGGAGGTGATCGTCAACATAGCGGATGTCGGTTTGATCGCTGACGGCCACGCCCTCATAAAGTTGGACCGGCTCCTCGTACAGTGCGGACTCGCCAGTTCTTCGACGGACGCCTCAAGGAAGATCAAGACCGGCTCAGTCAAGGTTGATGAGGGAGTAGCTTTGCTTCCGCGGTTCGGCCGCATACTGACCCAAGCGGGACCTCTGAAACTTGCGCTCAGAGTGGGGAAGCTGCTGAGAATCGCCATTATCGAATATTGATATGCACTCGCAACAACTCATGTGGGGACAGCCGCCCTCGGCTGTCCGGGCGAGCGAAGCTCGCCAGGCTTTCCTCGCCACCATTCCCAATCTGAAATTGCACGAGAATTTATAAGGCTCTAAAGCCCCGCAGTCCCACAATCCCCACTAGACTTCCACAAAGCGATTCTTCGCTCCGCCGGACAGCCGAGGGCGGCTGTCCCCACACGGTCAATTCTGCTACGCTCTCCCGCACATGCGCGCCGCCGCCATCTTCGGGCTGGGATGTTCCCCCGACGACCTCAAGCCTTTTCAGGACGCCGGGGGGCCGGAAAATGACTGGCGCATCGGCATGCCCTCCGCCTCCGATCAAGCCGACGCCATCCTTCTTTTCGGCGGCGACGGCACCATCCACCGCCATCTCGGCCCACTGGTGAAGCTGGGATTACCCGTGCTCATCGTTCCCTCCGGCAGCGGCAACGATTTCGCACGGGCTCTCGGCCTGCGCAGCCTGCGCGATTCGCTGGCGGCGTGGAAAAGTTATTGCGACCGAAAAGATAACCTGCGCGCGATTGATTTAGGCGTGATCACTCCGCTGGAATCCCCGAGCGGAGCTCCTTCGACCACAACCCGGGCCTCGGTGCGCCCGAACGACTTTACCCCTGACTCCGTCCCCGGCACTCGCTACTTCTGCTCCATAGCTGGCGTTGGCCTCGACGCCGCAGTCGCCCGCCGCGCCAACCACTTACCACGCTGGCTCCGCGGACACGGCGGCTACGCGCTGGCTCTCGCTCCAACCATGTTTCAGTTCGCCCCGTTTCCCATGAAGATTCTCACGCCAGCCGTGCCCGACCCCACGGAGACCTGTCATCCCGACCGGAGCTTCCCATTCCCGCAGGGAATGGGAAGCGCTGTGGAGGGACCTTGCGTTCCTCCGCACACGCTGGAAGTTAAATGGGAAGCCAAAAAATCCCAGCCCACCCTCCTCGCCGCCTTCGCCAATACTCCCGCCTACGGCGGCGGCATGAAGATCGCCCCGCGCGCGCAAATGGACGACGGCCTGCTCGACGTCTGCGTGATCGGCGGCATCGATCCCTTCAAGCTCGCGCGCTTATTCCCCACAGTCTATTTCGGACGCCACCTGCGCATCCGCGAAGTCGACTATTTCACCGCAGCCCATCTTCGCGTCGAGACCGAGCACCCGCTCGACCTCTACGCCGACGGCGAGTACGTCTGCCGCACTCCGGCGGAAATCAGCGTCCGAAGCGCCGCGCTGAGATTGATCGTTCTTCCGTCACCAGCAACTTTCTAGAAGTTGCCGCGCAAATCGTGGCCCGGCGTAGTTGGGAGGGCAGTCTCCTTGACGGGAAAGGAGAGAGCGCGTACACTCCTATCCCAGATAGGGGAGAGGAGAGCCTTTGACGAAACCGGTTGAACTCCCGCAGGGCACACTCGAGATGCTCATCCTCAAGGCGGTCTCGCTCGGGCCGCTGCATGGCTACGGCGTCCTGCTGCGCATTCAGCAGATCTCCGGCGAACGCCTCGAAATCCTGCAGGGTTCCTTCTACACCGCCATCTACCGCCTTGAAAGCCGGGGCTGGATCAAAGGCGAGTGGAGTGTGTCGGAGAACAATCGCCGCGCCCGCTTTTACTCGCTGACCGCTGCCGGTAGGCGTCAACTCAAGGCCGAGACCGCCAAATGGATCGACATGGCCGCTGTCGTCGCCGGCATTCTCGACAAGAAGGCGGACGAGACATGAGTCTCCTCGCCGCAACTCGCAAGCTCTGGCACTCCATCGCGCCACGCAGCCACAGCGACGTCGAGGAAGAGTTTCGTTCTACCCTCGACGTCTACCAGGCAGATTTAATCCGCCAGGGCCTCTCCGAAGGAGAAGCCCGCCGCAAAGCCCGCATCGATCTCGGACGGCCCGCCGCCCAGTACGACACTTACCGCGACGCCATCGGCCTCCGCCTCTTCGATGAGTTAGGCGGAGACATCCGCTACGGCCTCCGCGCGCTGCGCCGCAACCCTGGCTTCGCCTCCGTCGCTGTGCTCTCTCTTGCGCTCGGCATCGGCGCTACCACGGCGATGTTCTCGCTCATCTACGCCGTCCTGCTGCACCCGTTTCCCTATGCCGGCGCCGACCGCATCATGAACCCCCACTTTGTCCTCGCGCAGCATCCTGACCAGTTCCAGTGGTTTACCCTGAGCGAGGCACAGTTGGATGACCTGCGCCTTGCAGCCCCGGTGGAGTCGGTGCTTGGCTTCAACAACTCGCACATGGAGATCACCGGCGGCGCACTGCCGGAAGACATCTGGGGCGTGTACCTCACCGAGAATGCCGAGACTTTCTTCGGCGTGCGCCCGCTTCTCGGTCGCAACATCGAGCCCTCCGATGCAGACAACGGCGGTCGCTCCGTCGTTGTTCTCAACTATCGCTTCTGGCAGAGTTACTTCGGCGGCGATCCCTATGTCATCGGGCGAACGCTGGATATCGATCATGCCCCCTACACCATCATCGGGGTCATGCCGCGCAGTTTCGCCTTTAGTGACACCACCGGCGTCGGCGATGTCTATCTGCCGGGCAGTCTGCTTCGGGGTGTTGCCCACGATCCCGCCCCCTCCTACCTGCCGTGGATCAAGCTGCGGCCGCACGTCACAGTGGCCGCCGCCAACGCGGCGATCGAGCCCATCCTGCGCGATATCATGAAAATCCGCTCTGTAGCCTCGTTGGCCTAAAATCTCGGGCTGCAGCCCATCATCGTGCCTTACATGCAGGGAACCGGCCGCACCTTGACACTTCTTCTCGCAGGCGTGGTGCTCTTGCTCATCATCGGCTGCGCCAACTGCTCCATCCTTCTGCTGGCCCGGGGCCGCGCGCGCCAGCATGAACTCGCCATCCGCAGTGCGATCGGCGCAAGCCGCTGGCGCATCGTGCGCCAGTTGCTCGTCGAAGCCATTGTCATCTCGTGCACCGGCGCGGCCCTTGGCGTGGCTGCGTCTTACTGGCTGGCAAAGCTTCCCCTGTTGCTTTCTCCGGATTCCTTTCCAGCCGAATCCTTCATCCGCATCAATGCTCCCATCCTCGCATTCTCCATTGCGCTCGCGCTGCTCTGCGGCATCCTCTTCGGCCTTGTACCGGCATTGCGCCTCTCGCGTCACGATTCCGCGCGTACGCTCCCCGGCAGGCAGATTGGCGTTGTCGCGGCTCCCGCAAAACATCGCTGGAGCGTTCTCATCGCCGCGCAAGTCGCGCTCACGCTTCTTCTTATGGCCACTGCGGGTACCGCCATTCGCAGCTTTCTCCAGCTCATGCAGATGCCGCTTGGCTACGACCCTTCAAATGTCATGAAGATCGGCATCCAGCTGCACACCCACAACCCGGCCGAGTGGAGCCGCCTTCAGACCCGCGAAGCGCGCACCGCTTACATCGAGCAGATCCAGGAGAAGATCGCGTCCGTCCCCGGTCTCTCGGCCGTCGCTGTCAGCATCGACGCCACGCCGCCCGATGCTGATGTTCCGACCTCGTTCATCGTCGACGGAAGTGGCGATGGCGAGCAGCCGCAGGCTCGCGTGATGTTGGTCGACCAGCGGTATTTCGCTGCGCTCCGCATTCCGCTGCTCCAGGGCCGCGTCTGGAATGCGGACGAAAACAGCCGCGGAGACTTCATCGCCATCGTCAATCGGGCTTTCGCGACGCGCTATCTCTCCTCGTCCAATGCCCTGGGCCGGCAGCTACGCATTCCCGTTCTCCCTTTTCAGAATCGATTCACGGCCAGTTCTTCGCAAAGCACCGCCTGGCGTCAGATCGTCGGCGTCGTCGGCGATGCGCGTAACGACGGCGTCGATCACCCCGTCGTCCCCGCCATCTACCTTCCGTACACCACCCTGATGCGGCCCTACGTGCAGTTCCTCGTCCGCACCCAGGGCGATCCGCTCACCTACCTCCACTCCATCCGCACCGCTATTGCATCCATCGCCTCCGACCAGCAGATCTCCGCCAGCGGCTTCAACCGCACCTTCACCCTCAACGAAGCCATCGAGCGCGACGCACAGTACAGCCGCCAGCGGCTCTTCTCCATATTGTTTGGCGTCTTCTCCGCCATGGCGCTGGCGCTCGCGTTGGTTGGCATCTTCAGCGTCGTCGCTTACAGCGTCGCGCGGCGCACTACGGAGTTCGGCGTTCGCCTGGCGCTGGGCGCGCCCCGCGCGCACGTCCTATGGATCGCCGCGCGCATCGCGCTCGTCAGCTCGGCCGGGGGCATTGTCATTGGTTTCGCCTTCGACAGCTTTCTCGGCGCCGTCCTCGCCCACTGGATGCAGAGCGCCTTTGCCGCGCGCAGTCTGTTCGCAGCCGCCGCGCTTCTCGCTCTCAGCGCATTCCTCGCCTGCCTGTTGCCCGCCCGCCACGCTATCGCCGTCCCACCGGCCCAAGCTCTGCGCAATGAATAAAGCCTGCCCCATTTGACCAGAGCGCGGCATACCCCGTGCGGGTTCACTTCACGGGCAAAGCTGTCATTGATGGCGTTCCAGACGTGTGGTCGACAACCCGGAAAAGGGGAAATCAGAATCTCGATCTTCCCCCAAGTGCTAAACTTTCCCCATGCCTGAAGGACGACGTTCCCGCACCCTGCTCTGGATTCTGATTGGCGGAGGAGCTTTCTTCCTCTTCGTGCTGGCGGTGTTTTCGCTGGTGTATCTCACCCTGCATGCGGGAGGCACTGAGGCCAGCAGCTTCAGCGGCTTTGGCGATCGCATCGGCGTGGTCGACCTCGACGGCGTGATTCTCTCGCCGCAGCCGGTCGTGGGCCAGCTCAAGAAGTTCGGCGATGACTCTTCCATCAAGGCCATCATCATTCACGTGAACTCGCCCGGCGGAGGCGTGGCCGCGTCGGAGGAAATTTACCGCGAAGTCAAGCGCATTCGTGACGAAAAGAAAAAGCGCATCGTGGTTTCCATCGAGACGGTGGGCGCAAGCGGCGCGTTTTACGTGGCATCGGCCTCCAACAAAATCTACGCCGACCAGGGCAGCATCGTGGGATCGATCGGTGTGATCGCGCAGTGGGTGAACTACGGCGACCTGCTCAAGTGGGCCAAGCTGAAAGACGTGGTCATCAAGACCGGCGAGTTCAAAGACACCGGCAATCCCTCGCGCGACCTCACTCCCAACGAGCAGGCCTATATGCAGGCGCTGATCGACAATATGTTCGGCCAGTTTATCCAGGCAGTCGCCGATGGCCGCAAGCTGAAGTTCGAGGACGTAAAAGCCATCGCCAACGGTAAAGTCTGGACCGGCGAGCAGGCGCTCTCGATGAAGCTGATCGATCAGGTCGGCGATTTCGAATCGGCCGTGGCCGATACCGCCAAGTCAGTGGGAATCAAAGGCGAACCCACGCTGGTGCGCCCCGACCGCGATCGCAAAACCATGCTCGACCTTTTGACCGGCGACATCACGCAATGGATCCCCGGCCGGGAAAAAATGCTGGAACAGCAGGTCGGGTTTTACTATCTATGGAAGTAGGTGGGGACGGGCACTCTTGCCCGTCCAGCCGGCGCAAGCCGGCTTCCGTGTGGCAAGCGAGCGTTTCATCAGCGCTGATGCGCACGCGGCTGGGTGCGGGCATGCTTCTCAGCTACTTCTCTTTCAGCCCCTGCTTGCGGATGATTTCCTTCTGCTCCGCCGTCCACGCGCCGGACATATCGCCGTGCTGCCCCAGCATCTGTTTGTCCGCGTACATCTGCTTCGTAAGACGAAAATACTTCACGTTCGCGTAATCCCCGGACTCATCCCACGCCTTCGCCGCGCCCGAATCGTGATAGCGGAACGTAACGTTCTCCCCGTTGTGGACAACGTTGCTCCAATCGTCCATGGCGGTGATCGTCGACGCCGGGCTCCCGTCTACATTCCTCTTTAAAATTGCCTTCTCTTCCAGAACGCCGGGAATGGTAACGCCATAAATCGTCTTATCGGCCGACTCGGAGAATTCAAAGGAAACGGTGCTGACCTTGCGGAACGGCATCGCCGGCTCACCAGGCACCGCGACATACAGGTCGTTCATGTAGACCATCATCTGCCGGAGCGCCTCGCGTTGCTCAGGCGAAGCCTTCTGGTCGAGGTAAAGCGTTGCAAACAATCGCTCCGCCTTGGCGTCCACCAGGTCGCCGACCATAGCGACGTTCAGCCCGTCAAGCTTGACCTTCCCGTAGTGACCGGTCGTTATGTGGGCCGCGTCTGCTGCGTAGCAGGTTCCGTGCGTGGGAGGTCCGTTGTGCTGGCACGGGCACGCAAAGGCCGTGCACTGGCACTGGAACAGGCCAACTCCTTCGATTTCAAAGTCCTGCACGGCTTGCTGGCCCGCTTTCTGCGCAGCGAGGAGGCCGAAAGCGCACACCACAGGCAAGGCCGCGAAAACTCCGAGAGCTGGTCGACGCATAAACGTCAGCCTCCCCACAAAACTGGGCTGATGGCCTGGCAAGGCTAGCGCTGTCCCTCAACGCCGTCAAGCCGGCCATCCTGCTTCCGGATGGTTCTAGAAGGGTTCTCCGGCTAGAAGCAAACGCTGCTTTTGTACTTACGGAGGGCTTGACCCCACCTTCCCACTTGCGTACAACCCCTGAAATTTGAGAAGGTTATGGAGGTTCTGCCCATGCAGGCCGGAGCTAATCTGAACTCGGGGCTGCATATTTCGTAAAGAACGACGGGCCAGGCGCAGAGGCAGAGAAGAGGGGTTATGACCAAAGCCAATCTGATTGACGAAGTCTCGCGTTTAGCGGAACTTACGCGCAAAGACAGCGAAGTGATTGTCGAGACCATCTTTGACAGCGTGGTACGCTCGCTGCGCGCGGGCGACAAAATCGAGATTCGCGGCTTTGGCAGCTTCCGCACCCGCCAGCGCAAACCGCGCGTCGGACGTAATCCCAAGACCGGAGAGCGCGTGGAAGTTCCCGCCAAAAAGATTCCTTTCTTCAAGCCCAGCAAGGAGTTAAAGGACCTGGTCAACGAAGCGGCAGCTGCCGCAGCGGCTGCGCCTCCTCCCCCAACCGCACCGCCGACAGCGTAGTGGTCCATGTGGCGACAGCCGCCTCGGCTGTCACGCCGCGCAAAGCGCGGCAGTGTATGCAGTTCGCAAGCCAGCCAGCAGAATCCCTACTTACCACCGAAATACAAATCGGCGACCTTCAGCGCTAACTCTTCCGGATTGATGTCCGTGCGGTTGGCCAGCACGATGATCGTCAGGCCATCGTCGGTGAATCGTTGGATGGTGGTGCGGAATCCGATGGTGCCGCCGTCGTGCGACATGCGCTTGTGACCGCGGTAGGGATCGAGAAACCACCCGAAACCGTAGCTCACGGGTGCGTCGTCCAGCTTCGCCGGGCCGCCGGAGGGCTGCACCGGAGTCAGTGCAGGCTGCATCTCCGCCGCGCTCAACAGGGCGTGGTCGCGAAGTGCGCGATCCCACTTCGCCAGGTCGTCGAGGGAAGAATAAATTCCCCCGTCGCCGAGCACGGCGGATGTTGGGCTTTGGTCGGTCTCGCGGAAGACCTCGCCTTTCGCCTTGTCGTCCTTCGTGTGGCCGTAGGCGCGGTGCGGCACCTCGTTCTTGCCCTTCTCATAAGCGACCGTGTTGGTCATTTTCAGCGGGGTGAAAATTCTCTCCTGCAGAAATAGGCCGAAGGGCTTGCCGGAAACTTTCTCCACAATCATCGCCAGCACCGCATAACCTGAGTTGCTGTACTCCCACTTCGTGCCTGGCGGAAACTCGCCGCCGCTTTGCCGTTCGAGCAACTTCAGCACGCCCGCGTCGAGAATCTGCGGAACTTTTTCCGGCGGCGTGTCGGGATACTGCTTCATCAGCAACTCGCCGTAGTCGGGAAGTCCGGACGTATGGTTCAGCAGGTTACGAACCGTGATGGCTTTGCCATACGCCGGGAACTCAGGGAAAAAATCGGTGAGGTGGTCGTCATAGTGCAACTTGCCGTCGCGCGCCAGCAGCATGACGCACGCCGCGGTGAACTGCTTGGTAAACGAGGCCAGGCGGAAGTTGGTGCGCTGGTCAATTTTCGTTCGCGTGCGAAGGTCGGCAACGCCGTATCCGCGGCGAAACACCACGCGCCCGTCGCGCACTACGAGCACGGCCGCGCCCGGAGCGTCGCTGGACTCGAGGGAAGCAAAGATGGCGTCAACTTGCTTCTTTGAAACCTGCGCCGGAGAGTTTGTGACGGAAACGATCCACGCCAGAGCAAGGAGCGCCGCTGCAAGTCTTGGTTTCATATTATCGTGATCGTCAACGGTTTCAGGTGGACAGTCCCAAAAATTCGCAGATTGCCGGAACCTTCGACACGATAGCAGATGAGGCTGGCTGGCGGATGGAGGAATTCCTGACTTGCCCTGTCCGCTTTTGCTAAGGCTCCCAATTCGGGCTAGCAGTGTTCAAACGCTTCAGCAGGCTCCTCGCCTCTGGCAGATCGGGATTAAATTCCAGCACGCGCTGTACCGAATCGCGGGCCTTGTCAACTTGTCCAGCGACACAAAAGACGCGAGCGATATCCATCCCAATCCGGCTCTGGCCGGGGGCGCGCTGGAATGCATCCTCCCAGAGCCTGAGGGCGTCACTCAAGTGCCCGCTGCGGGCTTCGATTACGCCCAGGTTCGTGGCCGCTTCGATCAATGTGGGGTCGAGGGCAAGAGCTTTCTGATAGAACTCGAGAGCGTCGTCGACGTTCCCTTTCTTCTGCGCGGAATATCCCAGCGCGGAGAGCAGCGCGGGATCGTCGGGCGATGTTTTGATGGCCGCCCGAAGCAACCTCTCGGTTTCATTCGCCGCCGCACCGCTGTCATTTCCCGCGAGCGACACCCAGGCGAGAGCCAGGTCGCGCGCGTCTTCGCTGGTTTTCTTGGCGTCGGGAAAGCGGATCAAGCTCGGCAAAGCCGGCCCAAAAGTCTCATCCTCGAGAACCGGCTCAAGAACCGGGGGAGAAAGCCCGGCTCGGCGCAGAATTCGGTGATCGGTGACTTCGGTGTGGGCGATGTCTTTGCTCAGCGAGGAAGGCATGTGGCAACTTGTGCAGTCCGTCTGCGCGGCGTGATGAGTGCTTCCAAACTTGGCGCCATGACACGCCAGGCACTTTCCGCGATAGTAAGAAACGCGCTCCTCGGCGGAGGGCTGGTAGTGGGGGTCGTGACAACTGGTGCAAGACATGGCGTCGCCCGACTTTTTCTTGCACACGCTTTGCGCCAACGCCTCAAATTGACCGACGGCCCCAAGGCCGGGACGGCGGTCCTCTGCAAACACAAAATGATGGACGTAGTCGGAGAGCAACTGGCCGGGTCGGAACCCATAAGCGTGCCGCCCAAGCGGCTCAATCGCTGCCTTGCCTTCGAGATGGCACTGCATGCAGACGGAGTCACGCCGCGCCGCATCGAGTTTGGCTGGATTAACGATGGCGCCGCCCTTGGCGTGCGCGGCTCCCGGTCCGTGGCAGGCTTCGCACGACACGCCCGCGCTGGAAAAAGGGACGGCCGGGTAACGGTTCTCCGTTCCTTTCACGGGCGGCTGCACGCCGGTGAAATGGCAACGTAGGCAACTGGTGTAGGCCGGCAGATTCATGGGAATCTGGTGGGCGTTGCCGTACGCCGGCGCCATATCCCAAACCTGCCGGTCCGCAAACCAGTTCACTGGAGATTCAAACAGAAACCCGTCCACAGCAAACAGGTAACTCGCCCCCCGCCGTCCGGAACCAATGTAGTAGAGCAACTCGCGCTTGCCCCGCACTTCGGGATCGTTCGGCCGTTCGAAGCTTAGCCAGGCCTTGCCCGCCTCCGCGTAGATTCGGTAGTGAACGCCGGACGTGCGGTGCACAAAGTCGGCCGGGACCAGGTTGTTGAGTGCGGGGCCGCTGGCGTGCGCCATGGAAGTTTTCTGGTATGAGTTGTAGATCGACGAATGGCAGCCGGCGCAGGCATCATTTCCGACGTAGCCGTCCGAAGCGTGAGTGGGGGCCGCAACCGGCGCTTGCGCCAACGATGCGATGGACGTCGACGCCCAAAAAAGCGCGGCCAGCAGCAACCTGCGAAACCAGGAGGCTCTGACCCGGAACGGCCAGAGACGCAGAGCAAAGAGGAAATCTCGGAAAGCCGCCTTCATGCTTTTCCTAGACTGAGTTGCCCAGACTCACCATGGGCATGTGACTCAGCGGTCAGGAAGCGGTTTCTTCAACCGCATGCTGGGACCGCGGTGTTAGATGGATTGTTTATTCGGGGGCACGTAATACTTTTGCAGAGGTGAGTAATAGTTTGTAGAGGTGTGTAATCGTTTGTAAATTCGACGCGTCAGAAGAAATCGTGCGTGGATCCGGCTCTGGCAGCTTGTTAAGGCGGGTTGAAGCGGAGGAGGTCGCGGAGCCGGAAGTGCTGCTCCTCACCGAGATTCTGACTTCGTTTGAGCAGCCGGCGGGACTTCTTTAAGCCGGGTCGCGCCCTTCATGCTCCATGCGGCTCGTTTCCTCGGCGCGGACCCGGTCGAGCGCCTTGTTCCGGCCGTTCTACGACTGCGGGACCTTAGCTGCAGAAAACAGATCGAGTAAGTGCGGTGGAAGGCCCTTAGGGCTTTGCGGGCAGCGGCTGCCAGAGCTCAATCTTGTTCCCGTCCGAGTCATAGATCCAGGCAAAGCGACCGTAGGATTCATCCATGCGCTTGTCGTCGATCTTTACTCCTTCTTGTTTTAAGCGGTTAAGCAAAGCATCCATATCGTCCACGATGTAGTTGATCATGAACGGTGCAGGGCTGGGATCTAAATACTTCGTGGAGGCGGGAAAAACCGTCCAAACGGTAACGTGTTCCTTTTGCGGGTCGTCGTGTTCGCGCCACGGAAGCATCGCGCCTTGGCCTGTGTCAGCGATTCCAAGATGCTTCGAATACCATTCGCGCATCTGATCGCGATTCGCGGACTTGAAGAAGATACCGCCGATTCCAAGGATGCGCCCGCGTTGCTCCGTTTTGACAGGCGGCTTCGACTTTTCAGGTTGCGGAGATTTCACGTCCTGTCCTCCTGTTGAGCGGGCCGAGATGAGCAACAGCGAGCCGAGGGCAATTGTGCTCCAGGGTATTCCTTGCATCGGCGGATTATACATAAGTGTCGATTCGAATGGAGAAAGCGGTGCGCTCTTCGCTCTTCGCTCAAGGTTCGCCGCTGAAGGTTCGCCGCGATTCACCCTTTTCTAAATCGCGCATGAGTTCTCGAACTGGGCGGGAATGATTTCGGCTGCGGGGCTGGCTGGCTGGCGAGGGCGCTTGCTCGCGTCAAACGCGGAGTCCGGCAGCACCCATCAATCTGCCGGTCTTGCCTTTTTCCGCGCGATAGGAAAACAGCAGGTCCGTGTTGCAACTCGTGCAGAGCGGGAGGGATCCGATGCTTCTCGCCGGCACTCCCACCGCTAGCAGTTGTCTCCGGTTGGCTTCCACCAGATCGAGAAAAATCTTGGGCGGCAGTTCGCCGTGGCCGGGGGCGCGGGCGTTCAGAAATAAGAGCGGATATTTTTCGCGGACGGGATCGGACTCTTTGACTTCGCGGAACAGGCTGTCCGCGTAAGAAAATTGCGATTCGAACTTGGTGCGGACTTCTTCGCCCACTTCGTAGCAACATCCGCCAACGCCGGGGCCGATGGCCGCTTGCAAATCTCCCGGACGGCTGCCGAACCAACGCTGCATCTCGCCTACGCCTTTTTCGACGATGCGCTTCACCGTGCCCCGCCAGCCGGCGTGAAACACGCCCACCGCGCGGCGTTTGGGGTCGACCAGAATAATCGGAAGGCAGTCCGCGGTCTGGATGCCGAGCAGCAGGCCGGGAGTGGCGGTGATCAGGCCGTCGCCGGTGAGAGGTTCGCTGGGGGCGGAGGCGAGGTGATGGGCATCGACGTGATGGATGATGTCGGAATGGACCTGGCGCAGGGTGACGAACTGCCAGCGCCGCGCTTGGTCGTGGCCATTCTGGCGGCTGCTCGGACCGCTCGTGCCTGAAGCGCCGAGTGCGCTCAAGAACGCGGCGCGATTGCGCTCGACCGCGGCGCGCGCGTCCTCTTTCGTGAATCCGAGATTTAGATCACCCTTGCTGTAGACGCGGGAGAATCCGCCGGTGCGCGTGGAGAAACCGTGAACCAGCCACGGCAGCTTTTCCAGATTCCGAGCGCGAAGGATGTTGAGTTTGGCTTTCTTGCTGGTTGGTTTGGAATCCCGAGTCGCCACAGTTTCATGTTAACCGAAAGAGCTCGGACGTCAGGCGTCGGACCTCGGACTGCGGACCTCTGACTGCGGACCTCAGACCTCAGACTCCGGACCTCGGACGTTCGACCTCAGACTCTGGGCCTCCGCCTCCCGCGGACTCGGAGCGCGAAGCTCAGTGCTCAGCGGTGGCAGCGAGGAGCTACGCCGGAGATCTGAGGCCCTGAAGGTCTGCGGTCTGACGTCTGCGGTCTGACGTCCGAGGCCGCCTTTCGGAGCAGATCCGCGGCCGTTTGCCCGCGCCGCACCCAAGCGTTATAGTTTAGGTACCGATGTTTGAGAATTTCACCGCCACTGATCGCTGGACGAAGAAGCAGGTTCACTGCGTGTATCAGGCCATGATCGTGGCCATTGCCACGCGGCATGCCGATGCCGTCGATATCAAGTTTCTGGTGGATGGAAAAACGGCGTGGGTGGCGCTGCCGCATCCGGCGTGGGTGGAATACAAGAACCGCACCGGCAAGGCCATCACGGACTCGCTGGCGCTGGAGATCGCGGGCCATTATTTGAAAACGGCAATCGAGTCCGGCGAAGGCAGCGGGCGCGATATGTATTCTCTGACCGTGGAGGAGACGCTGGCGCATCTGGACGCCGCGGTCTCTGCCATGCAAGCGGAAGTGACGGCGTAGGATCTCCCCCGGCTCCCAGGAAAGCAGTTGCATGTTCAAATCCGGCCCTGCTTCGCTTTGTCTCCCGCTTTGCGCCAACTGCACCTATTTGAGAACCGGACTTCATTTGAAACCGGGATTGCAGATGAGGCCGTATCGCGGCTGATGGCGCCCGTGACGTCACTTGGCAGGCCGTGGGGTTTCAGGCACAATACGACGTTTGCCTTTTTCGCCTTCGTTCCGGGTACTTGAGGAGACTTTATGGCTACGACCATGCACATCAGCAATGTTGCTGAGTTATTGAGCGAAGGCAGGACTCACTTCAACCTGTCTCCCGCTCTGCTGGTGGAGCACGCCATCCGGCGCAATGAAGCCAAGCTGGCGGCCAACGGCGCGCTGGTGGGCTACACCAACCGCACCGGCCGTTCGCCCAAAGACAAATTCATTGTGCGGGACGAGACCACGGAACACGCGGTGGCGTGGGGCGCGGTGAACGCTCCGTTCGAGCCGGGGAAATTTGATGCGCTTTACGAACGCGTCATGGAACACCTGCGCGGGCGGGAACTTTTTGTGCAGGATCTTTTCTGCGGAGCCGACCCGGCTTATCGCCTGCCCGTGCGCATGGTGACGGAATACGCCTGGCATAACCTGTTCGTGCGGCAATTGTTCCTGCGGCCTTCGGCGGAAGAACTGAAATCGCATCAGCCGGAGTTCACGGTGATTGCGGCGCCCGAGTTCCAGGCTGACCCCAAACGTGACGGCACGAATTCGGAAGTTTTCATTCTCCTGAACTTTACCCGCAGGACGGTGCTGATCGGTGGAACGTCCTACGCCGGGGAGATGAAGAAATCCATTTTCAGCATCATGAATTTTCTTTTGCCGCCGCGCAACGTGTTTCCCATGCACTGTTCCGCCAATGTGGGACATAACGGCGTGAGCGCGTTGTTCTTCGGACTTTCGGGAACGGGCAAGACCACCCTTTCCGCCGATCCTTCGCGCGACCTGATCGGCGACGATGAACATGGCTGGAGCGCCAACGGCATCTTCAACTTCGAAGGCGGATGCTACGCCAAGTGCATCAAGCTCTCGAAGAAAAACGAGCCGCAGATCTGGAATGCGCTGCGCTTCGGCTGCGTGCTGGAAAACGTCACGCTCGACCCGCAGACGCGCGTTCCCGATTACAACGACGACAGCAAAACGGAAAACACGCGAGCCGCGTATCCCGTCGATTTCATCGACAACGCGGTGATCCCCGGCATTGGCGGACATCCCAGGAACGTGGTGTTCCTGACCGCCGACGCGTTCGGAGTGTTGCCGCCGATCGCTCGCCTGACGCCGGAGCAGGCCATGTATCACTTTCTCTCGGGCTATACCGCGAAGGTCGCAGGCACGGAAGCCGGGGTGAAAGAACCCACAGCAACATTCTCGACGTGCTTTGGATCGCCGTTCCTGCCGCTTCGGCCCAAGGTCTACGCCGAAATGCTGGGCCGCCGCTTGCGTGAACACAACGCGCAGTGCTGGCTGGTGAATACAGGCTGGCAAGGCGGACCTTACGGTGTAGGCCGGCGCATGGACATTCCCTACACCCGCGCCATGGTCGACGCGGCGGTGGAAGGAGAGCTGGCGCGGGAAGAATTTGAAATCGAACCGACATTCGGCTTCAGCATTCCAAAAAATTGTCACGGCGTGCCTCCGTATGTGCTGAACGCACGCAACAAGTGGGCGGACAAAGCCGCCTACGACAAAGCCGCCGAAGACCTGCGCAACCGCTTCGCCAAGAACTTCGAGCACTTCGACCCACCGGCGGAAGTGAAGGCAGCGGGGCCGCGGGCGCAGCGGTAAGATTCGTCGACTCCGACTACGGGCGACATTAGCGGAAACGGCAATCGATCAGAAGTGGGTTCCTATGCGGTTCAATTGCACCTGCGTCGCGATCACGGTTCTGTTCCTGGCTTGCGAAGCAATTTCACAGGAGTGTCCAGAGATAAAGGACGAGAAGACGGCAGCCCAATTTCTCGTGGACCACAAAGCAAACAGCACAGCAGAAAATCGCCACTGTGTGGATGGTGCCTTCAGTATCCTAGGTAGCGCCACCGCTTATAAGAACAAGAACTACATCAAATTCCTGGTCGGGATGCTCGACTTCGAGCGGTGGACCCCCGACTATGCCGAAGCCAGTGAGCAGAAATATCCAGCGATCAATGAGCTGCATCATCTGAACGGGCTGGGCAAGAATGTAGTTCCATATCTCATCAGGGGCATCAAGCGGAGTGATAGCGAAGTGCTGCGAGCCAACGCCGCCGAGACCCTCTACTACATCTATTCAAAGTGCGGGGCGTTGGGAAAGCTGACCCAGGAAGCTGAAAGGGCAGATATCCCTTCCGACCAAAAAATACGGCTCGAAGACGCCGCAAGACACGTTGACGAGCTGACTTCTCCGGGCCCGCCCTGCGATGCGATTTCATCCGAGCAATAGACGCGGCCGGGCATCCTTTCGCGGAGTTGCACTGTTTTTGAGGCAATCCGCCCGAAGCATCTCAGTTTCATGGCCTTGCGAGGCTTGGCCCCTGTGCCAAAGTACTCTCGCAAGTGCATGAAAATAAATCACTTAAACATCGCCACTGAATCGGTTTAACTGGCCGCTGCAGGGCTGTCAAGGGTGGCCGGTCCCAAGGTTCGGCTCGCGCGTTCCAGGCGTGACAGCTGTCGCCGGAGTCGCCGCATCGAGCGCTTCCTGAGACGAGCAAGGCTGCGGGGTTAGCTCCCTCCCGGGCTTGGAGCATCGACGGGGGGCGCCGGGCTTGGCCCAGGCTTGGACGGCCGAGGCGGCCATCGCCACATGAGCCGGGATGCTACTCAGAAAATGTGGAGACAGCCGCCCTCGGCTGTCTGGCCGGGCGAAGCCCGGCTGCGGCCCACTGCTCTATCCCCTACAGCGTCACCTCCATCTGTAGCGCTTCGATGGTCTCGTTGAGCGTCTTTTGCGCGGCTTCGCGTTTTGCCTGCAGTTCGGTGATCTCGCGGCGCAGGGACTGCATGCGGTCTTCCTGCTCGTTCAGTTCTTTTACGTAGCGCTCGACCAGCGCTTTTTCTTCGGCGCTGCCCTTCAGCGCTTTCATGTTTTCGCGCACGCGTTGCTGATCTTCGGAGATGCTCGTGATCTGGGTTCTGCGTCCGGCGATGGTGGCGTCGAGCTGCGCGATGTCGTTTTTCTGCAGAATCACTTTGCGCAGCACTCGTTCCGTTTCGATGTTGATCATCTTCTGCACCAGGAAATATTTAATCTGATCGTCGGTGACGTTGGACAACTGATAGCTGTTCAGGATGGGACGGTATTCCTTGACCGTCAACGTCGTGGTCTTCTTCGGCTCGACGCTGAGACGGAAACGATGGAAGGACGCAGAGCTCTCGGCGGGAGTTACGTCGTCGGTAAGTTTCCATCCGGCGCGCGCCGGATGCTCGATGACCACCGTCCGCGCGGCGGTGTCGCGGTTGCGGATGGTGTAAGTGTTTTCCTGGCGCTCCTGGGTCATCTGCGTCATGGTGCCGTGCGCGATGATCACTTTGGTGACGCGCTGGCTGTCGGCTTTCTGTTTGCCGTCGACCAGAACACCGAGATCGGCGGCGTAGGAGAGCAGGCGTTTTTCACCGGGCTTGACCGGATCCATCAGGCCTTCGCCGGCGAAGGCGTCACCTTCGAGCACGTTGAAGCTGCCGCCGTCGAGCGTGAGGTCGCTGGTGTTGTTCATCCACAGCGCGCGCAGCACGGAACGTTCCGAAGGATTCCACACCGAAACTTTTTCCGCGTCGATGCGCGATTGCAGAATCGGAACCAGCGCCGACTGGTTCTTGCGGATCGTGACGTGGTCTTTGAGCTTGTATTCGAAGAGGTCGCCGAGGTCGCGGGTTTGGGCGGTTGAGGTGGTAGCTTCGAGAGATTCGGCCATCTCGGCGGAGTTGGGACCGAGGCCGACTCTCTCCATTCCGCCGCCATGAAAGACACCGCCGCCGGCGCCACCGCCATTGCCAGCGCTGAGAGATTTTTGAGCCCGCGCCATTGGAGCAGCGCTGACGATTCCGCCCATGCTGCCTCCTGCCACTCCGCCGGGTACGCCCCCAACCACACCGCTCGGCGGAGGCGGCGGAGGCGCGGGCGCTTCGTCTTCCATCGTGGCTTCATGCGTCTGCGGCGAGAGCATCGCGTTCTCCGGCAGTGGCACGACTGGCCGCCGCGTGTAATACGGCTGCGAAAGTTCCTGCACGAACGATTGCGGCGCGCCCGCCACCAACGCCAGTTCCACGTTCTTCCAGTCTTCGCCCACGGTGTTGTCGACGATGGCCCAGCCCTGCAGCAGCGGCTTGCCTTCGTTCGGAATCACGATGCGGTAGGTGCTCTTCCACACCGGAACTTCGCTGATGTAGCTGACCAGCAGATCGCGCTCGCGCTCGCCGGCAGTAGAAATCGTCATGCGGCGGACATCCTGATCGCGAGCGGAGGCGACCAGCCCAAGATATTTTCCTACTTCTTCGTTCACTTCTTTTTCGGCGACGCGAACGCTGGTGGCAGGCGTGAGATCGAATACGCGCACTTCGCCCGCGTCGCTGACAATGGAAATCTGATCGACCGTAATTTTCTGGTCGCCTTTGATGGGAATCTCGCGCTCATCGATGCTGAGCAGACGGCCGGTGGCGCTCTCGGCGCCGCTCTTCACTTCGAGGCGCGCTCCGCGCAGGGCGTCGAGAAACTGCGCCGTGGTGGGGTTCTCGCCCACCGGCAAATGCAGCGAGCCCAGGCGCTTGGCCAGCGGCGCATTCGAGTTGTAGCTGACGCCGGTGATGCGTCCCTTGCCCAGATCGAGCACCGTCAGCGACTTCAGCACGTCATTCAATTGTGCGGTCGTGAAATCCACGTTCACGTCCTGGCTGCCGCGGACGTGACCGGCGTGCTCGAAATATCCGACGCCGTTTTTGTAGAGAATGACTCGGGTTACGGGCAGGCGTGCGGCCGCGTCGGCGGGGTTTGGGGTTCCAGAAGAAGACTGGCCAGATGAAACTGCGATGAGCAATACGACAAGCGAAAACCACAAGACTGCAACTTTCGAAGCGCGCATGAGTCCTCCGTCGATCAGGTTCGAGCGTCATCGATAGAACGCCGAGCGCGTTGCTGCTTGCGCGACCGGCTGCGCGACGCTGCGACCCTGCATGAGACTTAGACACCGAGCGGAGGGCGTCTGGAGTGGTGGATGCAAGAGCTGTGTTTTGAGATGGCTGGCGGGTCAGGCTGGCAGTCAGACTGGTTAATTGAGTCACGACGCAGCGGGGCTTCGCCCCCGCTGCACAGCCGAGGCGGCTGTCGCTACGTAAGTGCTTATGCCTTCTTGAGCAATCTCGTGATCCAGATCAGGAAAACCGCGCCGATGATGGCCACTACGATCGTGCCGATGAAGCCGCCGGCGCTGATGCCGAGCGCGCCCAGAAGCCATCCCCCGATGACGGCGCCGACGATGCCAAGCACGATGTCCATGACCACACCGTAGCCGCCGCCTTTCATGAGTTGCCCTGCGGCCCAACCAGCGATCAGGCCAACCATGATCCACCAAATCAAATTATGCATTGCGAACCTCCTGCGCTGGATTTCGTGATCGTTCTTATGAGAACGATGGGGCCGATAAACGCGGGCCGCGAGTCGTCGAGAGGAGAGTAGGGCCGCGGAAGGAAACTGTCAAGGCGCGGCGTGCTCCGGCAGCGTCGAGTTTGCCGACTCACATGAGCGTCTTTCCCCGGCGCGTGTGATTAAATCAATTCATGTTTGCACGCAAGATTCGCGTGGAGTATGAAGCGCAGGGAGAAAAACTTCCTTGTCCGCTGAAGTGGCTGGATAGTTTTTCCATGCGCAACTTCACCAACGCCAGCGTCTTCGACGACACGCTGCCGGTTTCTGACGGGCAGATGGAAATCGGCAGCAACGTTCCGCTCGATCAACTGAAAGAGGCCATGGAAGACTGGTTTCGGCGGAAGGGATATTTGGCGAAGGACGCGGGATTGACGGTGACGGAGGTGGGACGCTAAAGGCAAAAACACAAGGTCCCTCCACTGCGGTCGGGATGACAATCCTTGAGGGCTGCTCTAAAACAGCGGCTACTTGTCGTAGTGCAGCAACGACATCACGTCGTAGCCTTTCAGTTTGTCGCGGCCGTGCAGGAAGTCGAGTTCGACTACGAAGCCCAGGCCGGCGATGTCGGCGCCTAACGATGAGGCCAGCTTGGCGGTGGCTTCGGCGGTGCCGCCGGTGGCCAGCAGGTCGTCGACGATCAGAACGCGCTGGCCTTTCTGGATGGCGTCTTTGTGAATCTCGAGCGAGTTGGTGCCGTACTCGAGGGCGTAATCGTATTTGACGGTTGGAGCCGGCAGTTTGCCGGGCTTGCGCACGGGAACGAATCCGGCTTTGAGTCGGTACGCCAGAGCGGGGCTGAAGATGAAACCGCGCGCTTCCATGCCCAGGACGAGATCGACTTTTTCTTTGGCGTAATATTCGGAAAATTTATCGATGAGCGCGGCGAATCCGGTTTTGTCTTTCAGCAGGGTGGTGATGTCGTAGAACAGGATTCCGGGCTTGGGGAAATCCGGGACTTCGCGGATCATGCGCTTTAATTGAGCAGCGCTCAGGCCGGAACTCGATTTCGACGTTGCTTGCGCCTTTTTCTTCCTCTGCGAACTGGGCGGCACTTACCACGCTCCTTCGATGCGAAATAGACTGAGGCCGGCAGCGGGCTGGGCCTCGGATTCTTCCACGTTATCCACGCGGGCCGCGCGCGGGCCATCGCGCAGACGCGAACGCAGAGCGGAAAGCTGATCACGAGTGCCCTGGGCGAGTATCTCCACGCTGCCGTCGTGATTATTGCGTACCCATCCGGCAATGCCCAGGATGTGCGCTTCCCGCTCGACAAACCAGCGGAAGCCGACGCCCTGGACGCGGCCGCGAACCACGAGGCGGCGAGCCTCGACTGCTTTTTCGGTGGAAGTCATGCTGTGAAATGCAGAAGTAAGAAGTCAGAATGCAGAAGTAAAAAGCGATTCGAACTTCTGCATTTTGACTTCTGACTTCTTACTTCTGACTTTCCCTACGCTCGCGACAAATACACGCCCTCGGCCGTATCCACTTTGATCTTTTCGCCTTCGTTGATGAAGGGCGGCACTTGTACTACCAGGCCAGTTTCGGTCTTGGCGGCTTTGGTCACGCTGGACGCGGTCGCGCTCTTCAGGCCCGGCTCGGTTTCAATCACGGTAAGAATCACGGTCTGGGGAAGCTCGATGCCCACGGCTTTGCCGTCGAAAAACTCCACTTTGATTTCGAGATTGGGGATGAGGTAATCCACGGCGTCGCCCAGGATTTCCTTGGTCAGGTAGGTCTGCTCGTAGTTGGCGGTGTCCATGAAGTAATAACTGTCGCCATCGGCGTAAAGGAACTGCATGTCGACTTCATCGACGGTGATCTTCTCGATGGGGTCGGGCGAGCGGAAACGGTGCTCGAACATGGCGCCGGTACGCAGGTTGCGCAGTTTGGCCTGGATGAAGGCGCGCAGGTTGCCGGGCGTGCGGTGTTCGACGCTGAATACCGAATGCAGATCATTGTTGTGCTTGATGATCATGCCGGGACGCATCTGGGTGGCAGGGATCGACATTGCTTGAAGAAATCTCCTTAAAACGATTGCGGTTTGCATGAGCCAGCGGACGACGGGCAGGCCACAGTTCCGCCGCTACAGGGGCAAAACATTCATTTTACACGCAGCTGCAGGGGAAAGGAAACCGCCGCCGAGCCGGCTCGGTCAGACAGCCGACCTACATACCGATCTCCCCAGCCAGGAACTGTCTTTCCGGGATTGTGCCGCCTGCCTCCTGCAGGACTAGAATTGGTAAGTTAGGCTGTACTTGTCGTTATCCGCAGTTCAAGCCCGACGGGGAACACGATCGGGCGGAAGCGAGGTCTTTATGCGATTGGGAAAGTACGAATCTTCAGAAGACAGTCATGTAGGAACGGCAGTCACTTTTCTGCTGATCGGATTGGGCGCGGGCGCGCTGGCTGCGCTGCTGCTGGCTCCAAAAACCGGCAAACAGCTGCGCCGCGATTTGAAGCGCGGCTTTGATGATGCCAAAGACGCGGTGGGCGATTGGGCGGACGAAGCCAAGGACCGAACCCGGGAAGCGGGTGACCGAGTACGTGATTTTGCCAAACGCGGCGTGGATATGGCCGAGGATCTGCGCGACACGGCTCGCGAAAAAGTGGAACCGCTGCGGCGCGTGATTAACCGGGACTAGGGGCGCTGGACCTCGGACTTCAGACCTTGGGCCCTCGGACTTCGGACTTCAGACTCAGCCAAAAGCCTCCAGGCAGGCGTCCGAGGTCCTACGCCGCACCGTCGTTTCAGCTGAAGATCGCGGCGAAGAAGCGGCTTAGGCGGTGCAGGAATGGATGTTTGACTCGCGGCTCAGTGTCGCGTGCCAATGGCGGCTGGACGATTGTCTCCAGGCTCATCTGCCGGGATGAGTCCTCGAGCGGGAGAGCTGCGATCTCCTGCAGAATCGCTGGCGGAGGGCCCATCCCGCGGTTCCTGCCGCTGAAAACAAATGGGGCGTCAACCTGGATGTGAACCTCCCCGGGCTGCGGCGGCGGCAAGGGATCGGTTTCGGAGCCGTGCGACGGCATCGTTGCGGGAGACGGCTGGGTGCCTGGAGCATCGCCAGCGGCAGGCGCTCTTTCTCTGCCCGGTTGAGCGGAGGGATTACTTAGGTTGGCCTTCTCCGGCAGATCGGATTCGGGCGCGGCCGTTGCAGCCGGCGTATTCGCGAGCACCGTATCCGCCGGCATCACGGGCGGAACCGGCGGTGGGCAGCCACATTCCAGGGGAACGTTGGCGTCCACTTTGTCGATTTGGCCGGAGTGAAACACCACCTGCTCGTTCGGTTTTACCTGATAGATGCGATCTCCCATCAGTTCGGAAACGATGGCGGAAGCAGTATTGCCCATCAGCGCGCGCACACAGGTATTGCCGTGGGAGTCGGCGCTGATGGCGTAGTGGAACTGCCCCGGCCCCGCGAACAGGATGCGGAAATCGGGAGTGAGCACGGAATCGGCAGCGGCGTCGAGCGCGTAGTGAGCCTCGAGCGCGCCGCTGCCCATGCCCAGCATCAACTCGTGCTTGCTCTTCGAAGGAGTCACCGAGACTGTGGTGCGCGGGCAGACGCGAATCTCTCCTCCGCGCGATAGCGCCAGAATTGCGGTTTCGGCGCCAGCCGTCACTGAGGACCCCGCGCCGATGCGGCTTCCGGCGAGCACCATGGAGCCATCGCCGCCGCTCACCGGCACCACCGCGGGTACGCTGGCGGTGGCTAAGGTGGGCAGCGATGGCGGCATCGCCGAGTTCTTGGCGGCGTTCGCGTCCTCGGCGGGCTTCAGGCGGATCATCAGGCGATTGCCAGCCGCATCCCAGCTGTAGCCATAGGGCGCAGACAAATCCACCACAATGCGCGTGACCGGAGGCTGGTGCCGGTATTGTTCGGTGCGGATGGATGCGATTCCGCCTTCGTTCACTGAAATACGCTTCTTCACCGGGCCCAGCCGCGCATTAGGCAGGTCGACGACCAGGCGTGCCGGGGAGTCGAGCGTCTGGATCGCGGGCACGACGGGGTGCGTGGACAGAATTTCGAGTGCAGGAGTGCCGTGCTCGTGCACGATTCGCACACTGTTGACCAGAGGTGCTGGCGCGGAACTCTGGCTGGCCGATCGGACGGGCAGGGTGAGAGCCATCAGGGTCACACACGCAAACTGGAAGGAAGATCGCCGCAAAGACACTCCTGGAGGCACCGCAAAGCTTATGAAGGAACATATCACCTGGAGCGGGAGGGGTGAAGAGCCAGGGACTCGGGGGCAGGGGTCAGGGGCTAGGGGGCAGGGACTCGGGGCCTAAGATTCGGGAAGGAATTCGTATTCTTCGATCACGGCGGCGACGGCGATGCGGCCCTCGCCTCCAGCGTTTTCCACGCGGACGACGCGTCCCTTGCATTGCACGCGGATGCTTTCGGTCAGCGTGATTTCGGGAGGCAGCGTAAGGGTGAAGCCGATGGGAGATCCCTGGGCGACGGCGGACTCCACGTAAAAGCAAATGCCGCGGGCGCTGACGTCACGCAGGTGAGCGGGCTCGCCGGGCGCAGCGCTGCCGTCCCGATTAACGGCAACGGGAATGCGGAGCGCAAACCTCCGCGCGGCCCGTTTCTCCTGGGCATCAGCCATGCACATCTCCAATTCTGATCTTGGTGTTGCTATGCCATAATGGGCAAAGATCGCGGCAGGGTCAATACCACGATCGTGCGAAAAATAGCCCGTTCGGGTTATATTTTTTCAGCCGCGCCGCGCACCGCCGTTCCGTGCAATCATCATTTAGTGATCGTCCGCGGAGTCGCTTTGGTTTTCGTTCTCGATAACTACGATTCTTTCACTTACAACCTGGTCCAGTACCTGGGGGAACTGGGAGCCACGGTGGAGGTGCGCCGCAACGACCAGGTTACGGTTTCCGAGGTAGAAAGAATGAAGCCCGAGCGGATTGTGCTTTCTCCCGGACCCTGCACGCCGAGGGAAGCCGGAATCAGCATCGATCTGATTCGCCACTTTGCCGGGAAGACTCCAGTGCTGGGAGTGTGCCTGGGACACCAGGCCATCGGCGAAGCCTTCGGCGGGCACGTGGTGCGGGCAGGGCATGTGATGCATGGCAAGACCAGCGCCGTGATGCATGACAACAAGAGCATCTTTCAGGGTCTGCCCATGCCGATGACCGCCACGCGCTACCACTCGCTCATTGTCGAAGAAAAAGATCTGCCGCCGGACTTGGAAATCAGCGCCTGGACAACGGAGAAAGACGGTACCCGCACGATCATGGGGCTCCGGCACAGGCAGTATGCCGTTGAGGGAGTGCAGTTTCATCCGGAGAGCGTGCTGACGGATGCGGGGAAGAAGCTGGTGGCTAACTTTTTAGCAGTGGCCAGTGATCAGTGACCAGCATGTTAGTACTGGCTTCGCTCTCGTACTAGCGAGTTCAGCAAGCCATTCAGAATCTTCCCAACTTCCGCCGAGGAGCCAAGTAGACTCTCGCTCTGATCGTTTTCCAGGTAGCCGAGTTCGCGGGCGAGCAGCACATACGTCTCAACTTCCATCAGAGATCCCCGGGCATGCCCCAAAGATTGTTTGAACTCTGCCGTGGAGAGCCTAGCTTGACCTTCCGCGATATTGCTGGGAATTGAAACCGCTGCGCGTCGCAATTGCGCAACCAATCCGTAAGTCTTGGGTTTCGGAAACGCTTGCGTGCCGCGATAAACGTCTAATACCAACGTCAGCGACTTTTTCCAGACGACCAGGTCGCGATAGGACTGAACGATAGGGCTGACGGAGCATTGCATCTGGCCAATATGCACGCTGAGCTGTCTGACCGAAGGTGATGAACGTCACAAGCGCCTGTGGATTTCCCGAAACGGCAGCGTGGACTGGCCACTGATCACTGATTCTCATCAGCCGCCGTTCCTCGCCATCTCCACGGCTCTAAGCACTGCCTGCGCCTTATTCATCGATTCCTCAAATTCACTAGCCGGATCAGAATCGGCTACGATTCCCGCTCCTGCCTGAAGATAGGCCTGTTTGCCCTGCATGAGAAGGGTGCGGATGCCGATGCAGGAATCGAGATTCCCGGCGAAGTCTGCATACAGTACAGAACCGCCGTAGATGCCGCGGCGCGTCGGCTCTAACTCTTCGATGATCTGCATGGCGCGGACTTTGGGTGCGCCGCTGAGTGTTCCGGCGGGAAAGCAGGCGGCGAAGGCGTCGAGGGCGTCGAGATCCATGCGCAACTTTCCTTCCAGGGCTGAGACCAGGTGCATCACGTGAGAGTAGCGCTCCACGTACATCAGATCTTTGACTTTGACGGAACCATATTCGCTCACGCGCCCCAGATCGTTGCGTCCGAGGTCGACCAGCATGACGTGTTCGGCGCGTTCTTTTTCGTCATTGAGCATTTGTTGTTCAAGACGCGCGTCTTCGGCTTCGTCACGCCCGCGAGGATGGGTGCCGGCAATCGGGCGATACTCCAGCTTGCGCCCGGTGACGCGCACCAGCATTTCCGGCGAGGAACCCAGAATGTGAGTGCCGTCCATGCGCAGAAAATAAAGATAGGGCGAGGGATTCACTTGGCGCAGGGCGCGGTAGAGATCGAAGGGCTCGACTTCCGGCTCGAAGTCGAGGCGCTGCGAGAGCACAACCTGAAAGATGTCGCCGGCGGCGATGTACTCCTTGCAGCGTTCCACGCTCTTAAGGAAATGGTCGCGGCTGGTGCCGGCATGAATCTTAAGCTTTGACGCTTTGGCCGCCGCGGATTTTCGCCACACTCCGGGACGCAGGCCCGCCGCTAGCTTCTTCTCGATGGACGCGATGTCGCGGAGGGCGCGATCATAGGCCTTGCGTGGGCTTTCGCGCGAAACGTCAGCCGCGGCCATGATGTGAATCTGATGGCGCAGGTGGTCGAAGGCTAGCAGGCGATCGAAGAACATCATTTCGGCGTCAGGAAGGCCGAGGTCGTCCTTGGCGCGCTCGCCTATTTTTTCCAGCTGGCGCACGACATCATAGGCGAAATACCCAACGGCTCCTGCGGTAAATGGAGGCAGTCCCGGCGCTGCGGCGGGGCGGTGCGATCGCAGCAATTCTTTCACCACTTGAAAAATGTTCCCTGGGCGCTTCTCGCTGCGGCCGTTTCGTTCCAGTTCCACCTTGCCGCTCACAGCCCGGACTCTCATGTAGGGCCGCGCTCCTAAAAAGGTGTAACGCCCGATCTGCTCGCCGCGCTCGATCGACTCGAGCAGGAATGCGTGCCGCTCTTTCTCGGCGATGGCAAGGAAAGCGGAAACGGGCGTCAGCAGGTCCGCCGACACGGACTTGACCACCGGCACCAGCGTGGCTTCCCGGGCGAGGTGGGAGAATTGCTTGAAATCCGGTTGCAGCATACTTTTGACACCAAACCGCCGGAAGGCGCACCTTACTGCGATGCTTTGTGACCTCGTGCCGAACCGGGCGGGTTTTTCATTATAGGGGAACAGGCTTGGCGAGGGTGTCGTATGCGGGTATTTTCCAATGCCCCAAATCCATCGTTACCTTCAGGTTGGGAACTTTGGTCACGTTGCTGAGGCGGGGTCGAGGGCTACAATTAGAAGGTCCATAGACTCAGTGGGACAGTTTCGAACTCTTATGCGGCGCTTGCGTCTTGGCCTAATCGGCCGGTTGGCGGTCGTGTGCGGACTGTGCGGCTCGCTCGGTGCCTTCGGCCAGAGCGCCCCGGTCTCGTGTACGACTTCCCCGCCGACCACGGGAGATCAAAACGCGTCGGTGGCGGCCGCCGCGCGAACCACCAAGAAGCCCGCGGCCCGCGCCAAAAAGGTGATCGACGACGACGATCTGGCGCTCCACCAGGGGCCGATCCCGCGGCTGAACCTGGATGGGGTGGACAATACGGCTGAGATCGTGGCGGCCATCAAGAAATACAAAGAAATCCACACCCCGCAGCAGACCGAACAAGCCTTGCATGACTGGTTCGATGAAACCAACGATGTGCTGACCGCGGCGCTGCGGGAAACCAACGCCTTGCGCGACATCCGGGAATCTAACACCAATAACAGCAATGACTTATGCCAGGACAGCGGCGACTGGGAGCAATGCCAGAAACTGCGCATGGCAGACGCACGCGGAGCCCGGCGCGACCAGAACAGCATCCGGAACGACGGATTCGTCACGGGACGCATCCAGCAGGCGCTGCAGAAGATTCGCAGCGATCTCTTTCTCGTGGGAATGCGCTACGAATGGTTCAAAATCCAGAACGCGAACGGATTCGGCAGTTTCTGAAGTAACGCCAGCGAACCACCAATCCAATTGACGGAAGCTTCCACGCCGTCGAAGATTACAGAAAGCGAATCCAACCAAGCCGATGCGGATCAAGTTCTGGGGCGTGCGTGGTTCCACGCCCACGCCACAAGCCGAGAACATGCGCTACGGGGGCAACACCTCGTGCGTGGAGGTGCGGTTTGGCGAGCGCATTTATATCTTCGATTGCGGCACCGGCTTCCGCGTGCTGGGGCACCAGCTGAAGAATGAATTCGGCGACCGGCGGTTTCATGCTCACGTTTTCGTTTCGCACTTTCACTGGGACCACATTCAGGGTATGCCGTTTTTCCGGCCGTTGTATGACAATCCTGGAGGACATTTCTCGTTTCACTCTTCCAGCCGCATCCGCAGCCTGAAGCAGGTGATGGCCGAGCAGATGGCGGCGCCTTATTTCCCCGTCAACCTCAACGAGATGAAGGCCAAGCAGGATTTCTTCGACATCGAGAACGGCAGCGTGCAGCTCGAAGACGGCGTTCAACTGCAGGCGGCGTGGCTGAACCATCCGCAGGGTTGCATGGGGTTCCGGCTCGAGACCAAAGACGGCATTCTGGTCTACGCCACCGATAACGAACCGGGCGACGCGGGATTCGACAAAGCGGTTCGCAAATTAGCCGCCGGCGCGGACGTGCTGATCTATGACGCACAGTATTTGCCGGAAGAATACGAAGCGAAGCGCCGCGGCTGGGGACATAGCCACTGGCGCGAAGCTGTGAATGTGGTCATGGAGAGCGGTGCGAAAGAACTCATCCTTTTTCATCACGACCCGGACCACACCGACGCCGTGGTCGACAAAGTAGTGCAAGAAGCCAGAAACTATTATCCCAAGGTTAGGGCGGCTGCTGAGGGGATGGAAATCAAGCTGTAGGCTCCTCTGATTCCTGCGCCCCTCGTCGCCAAAACCTTAAAAGCCTCCAACCGCTGAGAGCGCAAAGAAAGGCCGCGGAGGTCGCGGAGAAAATCAAGCGGGTACGATTTCCTTCTGGTTTTCTTCGCGACCTCTGCGAGATCTCGGCGATCTCTGCGGTCAAAGGCTTTTTGTTAGATGTCGTTGCCAATTACGCTCGCGGCATCCAGTGTCGCAACATCTTTTATCGCGACATGACCCAGCGTCCCTCGCGATAGCGGATTACCGGCGGCAAGTCCTTCCCCGGCCACTTCATCAGTGTTCCGATCGCCAGCTTGCGCCACGGCTTGGCCAGCCCGGGAATCTTTTGCATTCTCGCACTGAGTGAACGAAACCCGCGCAATAGGGACGCATCCGGCAGCAAGGCAACTTCCTGCTCCAGAATTTCTTCGTGAATGTTGTGGCACTCTTCCAGGTTGCGCAAGCCGAGCGAATCGGGATGAGAACGGAAACCGCCGATCAGAGCGTCGACGGGATAGAGTTTCGCGAAGCGAAAGAACCGCACCCACAGCTCGAAGTCGCTGGCGCTGCGCCGCGAATCGTCCACCCGGCCGCCCGCGCGATCCCACAGGCTGCGCCGCCAGAACGTTGACTCCTGCTGAATGTAGCGATTCGCGCCCGCCAGGAATCGCATGCGCGACCATTGCCGCAGGCGCAGAGTTTCCACTGCCATGCCTTCGTCGCTGAATCCGGTGGGGCGGCCGGTGATCCATTCCACTTCCGGAAAGGTGCGAAACACGCTGCCCACGACGAACAGCGACCCGGCATGCAGTAGATCGGTCGCGCTGATCCATCCCATACCGCCACCGCCCATGCCGCCTGTCGCGTCGCGCGTGGCAGCCGCGGACGTTCGTGCGAAGCCCCTGTTAATCGCGTCATACATGCCGCGATCGCTCTCGCTGAACCACGCGTGCAACTGCGTTTCATACTTGCGGATGATCTCGACGCTGCCGTCAGTCGAGCCGCCATCGGCAATCACATACTCCAGATTCGGATAACCCTGGCTCAGCACCGAACGGATGGTGGCCTCGAGATAGCGCGCCGAATTGAAGACAGGCGTGACCAGCGCGATTTTCGGCCATGCCCCGGAAATTCCATCCCCATCGCCGGCAGAGAGCCTGTTGGCCGAAGCCGGATCGTTCGAGGCCGGGCCTACCAAGGCGTGGCATCTCCCGCAACGGCGACGAGGTTCTCCGAATCAAAATACGGCCGCGGCGTCAGAGGAACAGGCATAGCGGTGGCGGCGTCGAAGCAGTAGATCCGGTATCCCTGCTGCTCCAGCAAAGCGAGCACTTCGCGGCTGCTCGCGCCTTGATGTTGCAGTGAACGGTCTGAGATTTCGATAAGGAGCACCGGTTTGAACTGCCGCAGAGTTTCCTCCGCCCCACGCAGCGCTGCCATCTCGGCGCCTTCAATGTCCATTTTGATCACGTCCACCCGCGCCAGTCCTTCGCTGTGGACGAGGTCGTCGAGTTTCTCGGCCTTCACCCGCTCGCGATGATCGAGCGGAGTATCGTACGCAAAAGCTCCCAGGGTATTGTGCCCCGATTTTCCCAGCGGAGCGACCGACAACTCGAGTTCCGCCGAGCGATCCGCAAGCGCCTTGTGCCTCATGCGAACGTTGGTCAGCGCATTTAGCTTCACATTTTTTTCGAGGATCGCAAACTCGCGGCCGCTCGGCTCGATCGAAACCACCGTGCCTCCGGGGCTCACCCGGCGAGCGGCAAAGACAGAATAGAGTCCCATGTTCGCGCCCGCGTCAATGAACGTCATGCCGGGTTTGAGGATCCGCTGCAGCAGGCAGAATTCATTGGGCTCGTAGCGCCCGGTGACGAACACCGAACAACTGGTTTCGTTGCCTGGATAAAGAAACAGTTCCAAGTTCTCCAGCCACGGAACCGCAAACGGCTGCCGCAGCAGCGGCCACAGCTCCCGGCGAAAACGGTTGGCAGACCCGACGCGCTGTCCCGAGCCCAGCACCCATCCCGGAAACGGCTCCAGCACCGGCCTCGCCGCCAGGCGAGGTCCGAGCCAGCCGCTGAGACTCATGTTTGGCATTAGTCCTTGAGCAAAGAAACCAGGCCCGGACTCTGCAGCTCGTTGCGCGAGGCCACAAAAACACCGCGTAACGGATGGCCGTCGCGAACGCAGGCCAGATCGTTCGTCCATGCAAAACGAAAATCTTCGTGCGCCGGCGGCGTGGCCGGCGCGTACACGTGATTAAACCCGGCGCGATTCAGGCCCAGCACCACGTAATGCGGCGAGGGCCGTCCGGCCAGGCCGGCCATGGCTTGATTGAAGTCCGTGCTCTCGTCTTCGATGCGAACCACCGGAAGCGTGTGATCGCTGACCATGGTTTCCAGCAGCAGCATTTCTCCGCACACCGCGGCCATATTGCGAATGGACTGCAACGGATTTTCCAGATGATAGAGCAGCCCGTAGGAAAAAACGACATCAAAACGTCCGAAGCGCGACAGATCCTGCTCCACATCGCCGACACAGCCTTCGAGTTGCGGATAGCGCGCGCGCAGGCTTTCGATGTTCTGCTCGCGCCCGTCGACGCACACTACCGAGCAGCCCATCTGCTGCAGGCGAATCCCCAGGTGCCCTACGCCGCAGCCGAGGTCGAGCACGCGCTTGCCCTTGAGCGGCAGGCCGAGCGATTCCAAATGCGCCATGCGCGCGGCGTTCAGGGCTAGCGCCTCAGGCGTGTCGAAGACTTGCACGCCGCCGCGTTTGCGCACGTCTTCACTCTGATAATGGCGCCGCTTCACCTGCACGGGATACGGCAACTGTTCGGGCAACAGGGCGGGCGGCTTGCCGTCGAGCTTACCGTCGCGCTTGCCGATGGTCCTAATTTTCTGCAGGATGCTCATGAGGTTCCGCGTCCGTGCTTGGAGTCGCTCGCTTCGCGCAATGGTGGGGGCGTGCTCGCGGTTTGCCGCGAGCCGAAGAGGGCGCGCTTCACCAGCTTCGCCATGCCCAGCGGCCGCGATGAGTGGCGCTTGAAACTTTTCCACAAATGCCGCGGATTATTGGTGACTGCCTGCAGCGTGAGTTTATGGGTGGCGTCGTCGATGGTATAGACGTAGCGCCAGGACAAGCCTTCGTCAAAGTCGGCGGGATTCTGCTCGCACGTGAGCCTGCAATTCAGGATGGCTTCTTCGCTCGCCATCATGCCAGCTTTACCCGCGCCGTAGGTGGTGTGCGAGTAGTCGTGATTCTGGTGGATCGCGGTCACCACAGCGGAAGCATCCACGACCGGCGCGCCCAGCGACCGCGCCTTCCACAGCAGCCAGTTGTCCCACCAGAAGCGGCCAATGGCGAGCGAAGGCATCGCGGGATACAGCCCACGGGAGAATGCGAAATAGTCGATGTTGCGGGCGATCTGCAGGCGACCTTGGCTGCGTGCTAACTCTTTGAGTTGCGCGGACCAGTTCTCTTGTTCGAAAACCAGAGGCTCGGTAACGTCCAGGTCGGTGCGGCGGCCGACCATCAAGAAGCTCTTTGTCCAGGCAGCCGCGCGCGATACGGCTGCGACGAAGTCGTCGAAAAGGATGATGTCGGCATTCACGTAGCATAACCACGAACTGCGCGTGAGCTGTTGTGCTTGGGCAAACAAGTCGCTCACCAGCGGCGTGCCCCACTGGTTCTTCGCTACTGTGGGAACGTGTCGCACTCCAAGTTCGGCCGCGACTTCGGCCGTACCCTCGTCGGTGCCGAACAAGATCACGTCGGGCCGCGGATTCATGCGGGTCCAGCTGGCGATCGCGTTGCGCTGGATGACAGCAATGTGTCCGCGAAATGGTTTGGGGATGGCGAAAATGGTCAGCGGAGCCGACGCCGCGCCACGCCCATCACTGGCAGCTGCGCTCATACGAAGCCTTCCCCAATGCCCAGTCCCAGGTAGTCCACGCCGGGCGTGTCGTGCAGAAACTTCACCGCGCGCCAGCAATCGATCACGGTCCGCGGATCGCCCGGCCGCACCCATTGACCGCCGGGAATCGCGCTGAACTCGGGCCACGACGTGGCCAGCACCACGAGATCGGATTTGGAAATGCACTCGATAGCGGTTGTGGCGAAGCTCACGTTGGCGATCGCGGCGGGAGCGGAAATTTTTCCGTAGGCTGGATCAAACGCCAGAACTTTCATGCCGCGACTCGCCAGTTCCTTGGTCAGCAGGAAACCCACGGCTTCTTCCACCACATCGGTGCCGGCTTTGTAGGTCAGGCCGAGAATGCCCACCGTCCCCTGCTTTCGGTGCTGCACGCGATGTTGAACCAGATCGGCCAGCCAGATTCCCTGCAGGCGGTTGAAGCGGTCGACCGTCTGCGCCAGATCCGGCGGAACGCCCAACTGCTGCGCCAGTTGCACGAGAGCAAGATTGTCGCGCGGGAAACATGGCCCACCGTAACTCACCGCGCCTTTCAGATATTTCGCGCCGATGCGCGTGTCAAGGCCGAGAGCCGAAGTGATCACGTCGACATTCGCGCCGGGCAGGCGCTCGCAAATACGCGCCAGCATGTTGGCGTAGCTGATTTTTGTAGTGACGTAAGTGTTCACCGCAAGCTTCGTAACCTCGGCATTCACAAACGCCATGCGCGCCACCGACGGCTTGTTCTCGCACACCTGCGCGTACAGCGACTGCAGCACGTCGCCGGCGTGCGCGTCGGATTCGCCGATCAGCAGCATGTCAGGATTCAGGAAGTCGCGGATCACGCTGCCCAGGGCGATAAACTCTGGGCTATAGCACAGGCCGAAGTCTTTACCCTTACCCCCGCCCATGCGCTTGCCGCTGGCTTTCTCCAGCATCTCGCGCACTGGACCGCCGGTGGTGCCGGGCATCACGGTGCTGGTCAGGCAGACCAGGTGATATTCATTTTTCTTGGCAAGTGCGCGGCCGATGGCTTGGCACACCGGCTCTACGTAGCGCAGCGAGAATCCGCCGGCTGGATCGCTTGGAGTCGAGACCACGATGAACGTAATCTGCGTATCGTGGACCGCGGCTTCAATGTCGGCGGTCGCCGTGAGCCGTCCTTCGCTCTGCGCCAGCATTTCCGCGAGGCCGGGTTCGTGCACCGGAGGCTGGCCCTGGTTGATTGCCTCCACCTTGCGCGGATCCTGATCCACGCCGATCACGGTCAGACCGCGCGCGGCCAGGCACGCCGCCAGCGGCGATCCCAGTTTTCCCAGCCCGATCACGGAAGCTTTCATCATTAATTTCAGTATCCCCGGTTTTGCGCGTTTGCTCTGACGCTTGGACTCAATCCCGGGCTCTCTCGAATCCTCGCCGCTCGGACAAGAGCGAAACCTCAGCGGCTAAAGCCTCGAATTGCCCGCGCCTGCACGGCACGGCTGGAAGCCGTGCCCTTCCCAAAAACGCTCGCTTACAAAACCGTTCTCTTACACAAACCGTTCTCTCTCGAACCCGTGACTACCCAAACTCTACGACGTGACTTCTAGATCGCCTCCGCCGTCAGGCACAAGTGCCAGCCGAAGTGCCGCTCCATCCAGTGGTACAAACCCGGCGGCGTCCAACTCCAGGGCCAGTCTTTCACATACTCATACTTGACGTACTCGGCGATGCGGTACGGGAAAATGTGGTCCACGAACGCGTTAGTCATGCGGAATCCCGAGTGCTCGATCAGCGCGCGCCCCTCGCCGCGAGTATAGGAATAGGTCACCGGGCATCCGGTCTGCGCCTCGGAATGTCTGGCAATCAAATCTTTCAGTTTCCAGAACTGTCCCTTGCCGTATCCCATCAGAATCCAGAACACTTTCCACGACGGCCGGTAATAGACCATGATCTTCACCGTGGTCTTCTCCGGTCCCCCGGGCCGCGCGTACTGGCGCATCTGCTCGACCACGCGCTCGGGATGCGGCGTGTGATGAATCACGCCAAAAGAATAAATAAGATCGTAAGGCTCGACCGGCACAAACGACGCGAGTTCTTCAGCACTGCCGTTGTAGAAGTTGACTTGATTGCTCAACCCGAATACATCCACGCGTTTGCGCGCCACCTCGATCGACTGCGACGACAAATCCACCGCCGTAACCTGCGCCCCGTGCCGCGCGAAGTTAACGGTATCGGTGCCAATGCCGCATCCGATTTCGAGCACGCGCTTGCCGCGCCAGCGCTCAAAATCGGCAAACCGCGGAATATGCGGCTCGACAAAATATTTCCGCGCCTCGACCTCGTCGAAATATTCGCGCGTGCCCAACGGCTTGGGCGAGTGCCGGATGTTGCACGGCCGCTGGTCCCAATAACTGCGAACCTGTTCGACCGTAACCTGGGAAAAATCAGACATGGGCGTTGTTTGGTAATCGTAATCTTGTTGTTAATTGTCAGTAGTCGGCGAGCGCCGCGCCTAGACGCAGCCTGCCGAATGAAATCTCTGACTAGGAACTTCGAGTTTATCGAAGTGACAACCGCAGCGGCAAGCGGTGGCGGAGCATCGTGGAAAGTATTTTCATGGAACCGCCGGTTGGCGCCAATACGCACTGAACTCAAGGTTCACTGCCAACCGGTGAACCTGCTGGTTCCCGGCTGAGGAGGATTTCAAGGGCTGCGAGAAATCCTACTCCCAACGAAACACCTTCGCCGAAAGCGCCGTGCACACGATAAACACCACGGCCAGTGCCGCCACGTCGCCCATGTGAGCCGACCATGCCTCGCCTCTCCAAGCCCCCTCGAGCAGCGACACCGCGTAGGTCAGCGGCACAACCCTTGCCACCGCTTGCAGCGCTGGCGGCAGCGATTCAACCGGCACGAAGAGTCCCGACACAGCGAGCATCGGGTACAGAATAACGGCGCCGATCGGCTGGGCAAAGCGCGCCGTGGGAACGATGCTGGCGATGAGAAAGCCGATCGACAGAATGCTGCAGGTGCTGATTAGAAGCGCCATCGTAAAGCCGAACAGTGGAACATGGATTCCGACCGGATAGTAGCGTTTGCCGGCGAGCACCATTAAGGCCAGCGTGGCCGCGGTGAGCAGCAACTTGACGACCACGTGCGCAGTGAGGATCGTCTGGGGGCGCAGCGGAGTGGCGCGGAGCCGTTTGAGAATTCCCCCCTCGCGGTAGATCGAAATGATGGTGACCAGCGACAACACGGCGCTGATGGCGATCAGGACCGCGGCAAGCACTGGCAGACCGACGCTGATAAAGCTGTTGGCGGCGAGTGAGGTCGGTGCGAGTCCGTGGCCGACCACACGCCCCGTTACCAGGAACACCGCTACCGGGATAACGATCGTCCCGATTGCCCCCAGCGGCTCGCGGAGGAATATCTTGATCTCGATCCACGTCAATTTCCACAGCCCACGCAGCATCATGAATCACGCCTAGTCGCGAATCGAATGACCGGTCAGCTTGAGGAATACATCCTCAAGGTTGGGAAGAATGGTGCGGAAGTCTGTGACGCGGATCCGGTTCTCGGAGAGGCAATGAATCACCTCGGTGACGAGATCGTCGCCCCGACCCCGAATCGTGAACTGCGAGTTGTTGCCCGGATCGCCGCGCGAATGGCCGGACGAATTGCCGGAAATGACCGCCTCGACTCGCGGGATGGTTCGAAAGTGTTCCGCAGCGCTCGAGTCGACTGTGGCGAGAACGACGGTTCGTTCAGGGCAGTGCCGCTTAACCAGCCGCTCCGGGCTGTCGATGTCGATGATGCGTCCATGTTCAATGATGGCGACCCGGTCGCACAACCGTTCGGCCTCCTCCATAAGATGTGTGGTCAGGAAAACCGTCTTGCCGCGCTCGCGGATGCCGCGCACCAAGTCCCAGATAGCGCGCCGCGCCTGCGGGTCCAGTCCCGTGGTCAGCTCGTCGAGAAACACCAGTTCCGGATCGTTGATCAGCGCCAGCGCTATGAACAGCCGCTGCTTCTGCCCGCCCGACAATGTCATGAACCATGCATTCCGCTTGTCGACAAGGCCCAATTGTTCGAGCAGCCGTTCGCCATCAATCGCCTTCCTCCGATAAAGCGAGGCCCAGAGGTCGACCGCCTCCCACACTTTGATCCGCTTCTGCAGCTGTGCCTGCTGCAGCTGAACTCCAATCCGCTCCTGCAGCTTGTAGACGTCGCTGAAGGGATCAAGGCCCAGCACCGAGATCACGCCCCGGTCGGGCGTGCGCAGACCCTCGATGCACTCCATCGTCGTGGTCTTGCCTGCGCCGTTCGGCCCGATGAGTCCAAAGATCTCACCGTCGTTGACCTCAAACGATACTTCGTCGACTGCTACTGTAGAGCCGTAGGTTTTGCGGATTTTGGAAACTTGAATAACTGGACCCATGATCGATTACAGGGGACTGGTAGATTTGCTGACCGCGATTTAAGAGGCTCTATCTCGGGCTTAAGTCTAGGTCCTGCCATCTTGGATAGACAAGCGTCTGCCCTCCCTTGCTTCCACTCCCTCCCGCCTCATATACTTCTGAACGTTTGCCCGCCTACCCCGGGAACGCATCCCGGTGCGGCTCGCATCCGCGATGCCATCATTCCGGAGAATTCTCTTATGAGTACTGTCGCCCCTCCACCGCCCATCGACAAAGAAGCGAATCCGTGGGAATCCCAACGCGCGCGCTTCGACCTGGCCGCCCAGAAACTCAACCTTGATGAAGGCCTGTGGCGCGTGTTGCGCTATCCCAACCGCGAACTGATTGTGCACATCCCGGTTTCCATGGACGACGGGCATCTCGAAGTCTTCACCGGATTCCGCGTCCAGCACTCGATTGCGCGCGGTCCCAGCAAGGGCGGCATCCGTTACGCGCCTGACGTCACGCTCGACGAAGTGCGCGCCCTGGCTGCGTGGATGACCTGGAAATGCGCCGTGGTCAATATCCCTTTCGGCGGCGCAAAGGGTGGAGTCATCTGCGATCCCCACAAAATGTCGATGGGCGAACTGGAGCGCATGACCCGCCGCTACACCGCCGAACTGATCGAATTCATCGGCCCGGAAAAAGATGTCCCCGCTCCCGACGTCAACACCAACGAGCAAACCATGGCCTGGATCATGGACACCTATTCCATGCACATGCGCCAGACCGTCACCGCGGTCGTCACGGGCAAGCCCATCAACATTGGCGGATCGCGCGGCCGCCGCGAAGCCACTGGGCGCGGCGTGATGATCGTGTGCGATGAAGCCATCCGCAAGCTGGGCCTCGAGCGCGAGCGCAGCCGCGTGATCATCCAGGGCTTCGGCAACGTAGGATCGAACGCCGCCGTGCTCATGCACCAGGCGGGCTACAAAGTGATCGGCATCGCCGAAGTCGGAGGCGGCTTGCTCAACACCAACGGCATCGACCTGAAGGCCCTGTCGGATTACCGCCAGAAGAACGGAACCGTCCACGGATTCCCCGGCGCCGAAAAAGGCGACGCCGCCGACCTGCTCACTACCGAATGCGAAATCCTCATTCCCGCGGCTACGGAAAACGTCATCACCAGCCGCAACGTGGACAACGTGAAGTGCCGCATCCTGGCCGAGGGCGCGAACGGCCCGACCACCTCCGCCGCCGATGACGTGCTCAGCGACAAGGGAGTCTTCGTGATCCCCGACATTCTGGCCAACGCCGGCGGCGTGACCACTTCCTACTTCGAGTGGGTGCAGGATCGCCAGGGCTACTTCTGGAAAGAGTCGGTGGTCAACGAGCAGCTCGATGCCATCATGAAATCGTCGTTTGAAGATGTGGTCCGCTACGCGGAAACGCACAAGGTCAACAACCGCATCGCGGCCTATATGCTGGCCATCGATCGCGTGGCCTACACCATTCGCCAGCGCGGAATTTACGCGTAGGAGCCCGAGCCCCACTTCTCGCGCCAAGAGCGCGCGAGAAATGTGGCACCCGACTGAGATTCACCAGTGCATGCATTGACGTGGAAGAGCGGCGCTTCAGCGCCGCCTAAACGACAAAATGATAAGGGCTTTAGCCCCCGAGGGTCTGGGCCCGTCAAGGAGGACCTATGAAATCGATTGGCAGAAATCTAGCGGTAAGCGTTCTGGCTCTACTGTTCGCCGTTTCATTGTCGAGCGTGGTCGCAGCACAGGCAAGCGAGCCCGGCTCGAAGCCCGAGATGATGGCGACGCCAGCCGAGATGGCCTCTACGGCCGCAGCCGACAAGCTCGACATCAACACCGCCACGAAAGATCAGCTCAAAGCTCTGCCTGGCATCGGCGACGCCTACTCGCAGAAGATCATCGACGGCCGTCCCTACCGCGCCAAGAATGAACTGGTGCAGAAGAAAATCGTCCCGCAGGCCACGTACGACAAGATCAAAGATTCGATCATCGCCAAACAACCGAAGGCGGCCGCAAAGGCGAAGTAATTCGTAGAGACGTTGCTTGCAGCGTCTCTGCCCGCACGACCACGATCGCCGCCTCCCCAGAGGCGTAGCAAGCTACGTCTCTACGACATATTCTCCGCAACTTCCTTCCATTGCGTTCCCCACTCCCGTGGAGGATAATCAACCTGACCTTCCGGCCGATCCCCGGAACCACCCCGCAGTGTGAACCTGCCCAACTCCATCACGCTGATCCGCATCGCCAGCATTCCTCTGCTGATCTGGATTCTATCCAGCAGCCGTTTCAGCAGCCAGAATGGCGAAAAAGAATTGCTGGCCTCGATCGTGTTCATCGCCGCGGCCTGCACTGATGGCATTGACGGTTATCTGGCCCGCAAGCGCGGGCAGATTACCACTACTGGCATTCTGCTCGACCCTCTGGCCGACAAGCTTCTGATCGCTGCGATGTTTGTGACGCTGGTGCAGTTCAATCCCAGCCTGGTTCCGGCGTGGGTTGCGGTCATCATCATCGGCCGCGAATTCCTGGTCAGCGGCCTGCGCTCGATTGCCGCGTCTGAAGGCTTCACCATTGAAGCCAGCGAACTGGGCAAATTCAAAATGGTGGTGCAGATCGTTTCCGCCGTCGCAGTGATTCTGGATCACCGCTGGAAAACGTGGCCGGTTTATGGTCCGTATGTTTTTCCTATTCACTGGATCGCCTTCGCGGCAATCTGGTTTATGGTTTGCGTTTCTTTGGTTTCGGCCATCGATTACTTTGTTGCGTTCTGGTCGAAGATTGACGGGCGCGTGGTGAAGCGCCGCCGCCGCGCCTTTATCCTCAGCCGGCGCAGGAAACCGGTACCGCCGCCACAGGCTGACCGCGATGTCGCTACCACAACCTAGCTCGATTTCGGTCGCAAACTCGCCGGAGAAACCCGCAGCCGGAGCGGACTTCGAGTTCTCGCCGGCCGAGCGAACTCTGCTGCTTAGCCTCGCGCATGAGGCAATCGTCTCTGGCCTGCAGCGCCGGGAAATTCCGCTCGACCCGCCTACCGCTCATCTCGCGGAACTGCGCGGCGTTTTTACTTCGCTCTACCGCCAGGGACAGTTGCGCGGCTGTGTAGGATATGTGTTTCCCACCACCCCGCTCTATCGCGCCGTCGCGGAAACCGCGCGCGCCGCTGCCTTCGACGACAATCGTTTCAATCCCGTGAAGTTGGACGAGGCGGTCGGCCTGCAGGTTGAACTGAGCATCCTTTCGCCCCCGCAGCCCATTACTGCCGACGCCGTCGAGGTAGGCCGGCACGGTCTGCTCATCAGCTCATCCGGCTTTCGCGGACTCCTCTTGCCGCAAGTGCCCCTAGAACATAGCTGGGACCGCACCACATTCCTCGAGCAGACCTGTCGCAAAGCCGGCCTTCCGCTCGACGCTTGGCAAAAGGGCGCCGCCATCGAGGCCTTCACCGCAGAAGTGTTCGGCGACTGCAGTGGCTAGTCGCTAGTGGTTAGTTGCTAGTAGAAACAGAAAAGCCGGAAACGGTTCCCGTTTCCGGCTTCTAAACTAGCCACTATCCACTAGCAACTGCCTTACTGCACCTGATCGATTTCCACACCGTCGCCAGCGTGCACATCTTCGAGAGCGAAGATGATCATGCCGGTTGCAGTCGTGGGAGTCACGCCGATCACCACGATTTCACCTACCGACCGTCGCGGCAGGTCGCGCACGTGAATCACTGGACCATTCGACTTGGTGAACATGTGTGGGTCCACCGATGGAGTCTTCAGCTGAGTATCTTCGGCGATCGCGGCCTTGAATGACAGGGAATCCACCGGATCCGCCAAGTCGGCGGTGTAGAAACGCACTGCCCGCAAGTAGTCTCCCACTTTCACTCCCTGGTTTGCCCCCACGTTCATGTAAACCTTGTGGCCTGTTCCCAGGGCGTAATCGAAATCCTTGGCCATCACGATCCGGCCCGTGAGCTTGTTGCTGGCAGGCAGAAAACGGTCGAACTTGATCGGACCATGGAAGCTGAACGTAGGCTTTTCCGTGAACGGGATCGCCGTGTCGCCGGGATTGATGCCGTCGCAGGAGTACTCGATCTGCCCAATCGCCGTCCGGCTGCGCGTATCGACAATGCGCACGCGGCCCACTTCTTCGTAGGGCTGTCCGGTCTCTTTCATCAATTTCTTCTGTCCCGGATACATTTCGTATTCGTTCATATCGCGCAGAGCGCGCACAATGTTGTATTCGGCGCCATCGGCGTATCCCGTGCCCTGCAGATAGACCATGTCGCCTTTCACGAACTTCGTCGTGGTGGGCGTTTCGAGGCCTCCCGCGATGAAGTTTGCGTCAGGCAAAGTCCGTCGGCTGACGAACCCGGCGCAATACAGGTCCGCATAGGTCGGCGTGGGTACTCGCTCGACGGGAAAGCTCTTTGACGTCGGCACACTGCCCTGCGGGGCATCGGCGGTGCTGCCCTCGCTGCTCGACTGAGCCCAGGCGGCCGTGGTGATCAGCAACACTAACAGTAATGTTTTCTTCATGTTACCTCCGGGCGACGCCGTCCAGCGCGCCTGCTCCTGGTGACCAATCTCGTTAAGTGCCAGAAAGGAAAGGCCTCAGCGCAAGGTAACAACTGGGTAAGGGTGGGTCAAGGTTACGACGGTGTCAGGCACGCTGCGGCGAAAGTTTTTGGCTGTCCCCGTTAATCGGTTGTTGCATATGCAATTAAGCCCCTGTAATAATTCGCCGTCATTCAACTGCTCATGAATTCTTCCCCGACCGCCTACATGCCACGCTTGCTTCCCCTGCGACTGCCGCGAGTGTGTGTGGCCGTGATTGGGTCCGACCCCGGCGAAATGCTGGAGAAGGCCGATGCTCTGGTTCGGGATAACTCCTTTCTTGAGTTCAGATTGGACTACCTTTCCAAGCCCGGGCTGGCGATTCCGAAGCTAAAGCGCTTCATCGAATCGCATCCCGGAGCGGTAGTCATTGCCACTTGCCGGCGAGTTGCTACTGGGGGTAAGTTCCGCGGTTCCAGCGTGTCGCAGCTCGACATATTGGCAAAAGCCGCAGCCGCGGGTTGCCAGATGATCGATGTCGACCTGCAAACGGCCAGCCAATGCAAGCCCGGACAGTTGCAGAAACTGCGGGGCCGCGCTGCTATGGTCTTGTCATTCCACGACTTCCGCGGCACCAGGAAGCTCGACGAGACGCTGGAAAAGATGCTGCCGATTCCCGCGGATTTCTACAAGGTCGTCAGCACGGCGCAAACCCTCGCCGACAACGTCACCATGATCAAGTTCCTGTCCCGTGAAAGTGACAAGCACTCACTGGTCTGCATGTGCATGGGAGAACAGGGGTTTATCAGCCGAGTGCTGGGAGTGCGGGCAGGCAGCGTCTTCACCTTTGCCTCGGCCATCGCCGGCGAGGAAACCGCCGCGGGACAGGTGACTGCGCAGGAACTGCGCAATTTGTACCGAATCGAGCAGGTCGACCCTGCCACGCGCGTATACGGCGTGGCCGGCGACCCGGTGGCGCATTCGCTTTCTCCCGCCATCATGAATGCGGCTTTCCGGCGTGAAAACGTCAACGCCGTGTATCTCGCCCTGCACGCCAAAACCATCAAAGACTTAATGACTTGCGTGCGGGACGTCCCCATTCACGGGATCAGCGTGACCATGCCGTACAAGCAGGCGATCCTGCCCTACCTCGACAACACGGACTCCCACACCACCAAGATTGGCGCCTGCAACACAGTAGTGCGGGCGCAGGATGGCAAGCTTTATGGCTTCAATACCGATACGGCGGGCGTGGTGCGTCCGCTGGAGAGACGGTTAAGTACTTTAGATGGAGCCAGAATTCTTGTTTTGGGGGCTGGCGGAGCGGCTCGAGCGGCCGTCTTCGGATTGAAAGAGCGTGGGGCCGAAGTTTACATCCTGAACCGAACCGTCGGCCCGGCGCAAAAGCTGGCGCGCTCGGCCCACGCACGTTCGATCAAACGCGTGGATATGAAGAAGTTAGCCTTCGACGTGATCATCAACGCCACTCCGGTCGGCATGGGAAACTCGCACGAAAGTCCGCTGCAGGAGAAGGAGATCAATGCCCGCTATGTCTTTGATATGATTTATGATCCGGGCGAAACCAAGCTTCTGAAACTGGCCAAAGAGCGGGGTGCGCAGGTGATCCCCGGCATTGAGATGTTCGTTCACCAGGCAGCGCGGCAGTTTGAGATCTGGACCGGGAAGCCGGCTCCGGCCGATGAGATGCTGCGAGTGGTGCTGCTGGCCCTGCAGGAGCGAGCGACGAAGGCCGTGGCGGCTAAATAAGGCACGTTGCGATGCTCTGCGAAAGGAAATAGTTGCTTTTTTCAAGGTCTCCGAAGTAATATGAAAGCAGGGGCTGAGATTGTAACTGGCCTCTGGTTTTAGTCCAGTACCGCCCGTCCCATACTTCCAAGAGCTTTTTCAAGCTTTTTTGACACGAGAGGTGGCCCGGTCCGCCTCCGTTCCCGGTTCGGAGAGTTCAAATATGGCGTGGTACGCGTACTGCCTTACCGAGCACCAAACCCTCCCAAATGGAACCCGCACCCGCCGCCCTTTCCTGTTAGAGGGCGTGCAAGGGGTGAATGGAGCCGCAGTTCTGAGTTATCCCAGTGGTGAATTCGCAGTGATTGTCAGCGAATTTGACCACACAACCGGCGAACTCGATCAGAAGTCAGCCATCGAGCACGCGCGCGTAGTCAGTTCCTGTTTCCGCAACTCCACCGTACTTCCGTTCCGTTTTGGCACGATTTTTGAGAGCGACGACGCTCTGCGGCAAGCGGTTCGCGTGAACCGGCGGGCTTTCGGCTTGAGCGTAGCGAAACTCCGCGGGAAGTCCGAAATGCACATCAAACTGGTGGTGCGCGACGGTTCCCTGCGCGAGGCCATGATCGACATCGAACTGCCGGACACCGTCGGCGGCGATTACCTGTCGAAATTAAAGGTGAAAGCGTCCCGCGAACGTGAACGGCAAACCAAGGCTCGGGCGCTTTCGGTGCAGGTGCACAAGCTGTTCAACCCGCTGGAAGAAGAAGTGAGCTGCAAGAAGGTTGCGCCGGAAGGCATGCTCATCGACATTGCCCACCTGATCGACTCCAAGAGCGTGGAAAAGTACCAGAACCGCTACACGACCGCTGCCAAGCAGTTGAAGAACTGCGAAGTAGCGATCAGCGGTCCCTGGCCGCCTTACCACTTCCTGCCCGGCAAGCTGCGCACCGTGGCCGGCAACAGCTAGAGTCCAGACTTAGAAGTCTAAACTTAGAAGTCCAGGAAAGTTCGCACCTCCGCAAAAAGCCCCTGGTCGGCCAAAACCAGCCAGGGGCTTGACTTTTGGGCTGAAGCGGACTTCGCGGTGCACCCTGCCTTGTGCAGCGTATGTGCATTGTTCTGCACTTCCATTTTTGGACTGAACCCAGCCCCGGCCTGATGCGCGGCGGAGAAAAATCCCCCTAACTCCCTGCCAGTCATTCACTTATTGCGGAAGGCTGGCGGAACGGAACGCAGGTTGGCCTTTGGCTTGAGAAGTGCTTCGTCTACCAGTAATAAAAGAGGCCGCAAAAAAGCACCATGACCTTCACTCTCCAACGTTTCCGACATTTCCCAAATAGCCGTTCCGGCTGGCGGAACGGTCTCATGCATCGCCTTTCCTGACATCACCTTCCTATTGCCTCTTTAGACTGTGGCCCCAGAAATGGGGCCACTTTTGTTTGGATGGAGAGCAAAAGGCACAAAACGTTCACCACAGAGGACACGAAGTCACACGAAGGACACGAAGGAAACCCTAACCCGCTGAACCTTTCCGATGCCACCCCGCCTGAAAGAGCGTAGAGCGGCCCTGGATACTTTGGGCCATCTCGCGTTCACTTACCGTGTCGTGCAGGGGGCAGGATGGGTGGTCTCCTGGCACGATCTTTGTCAGGGGCCTCACCGGGCTCGGGAGGTGGTTCTGAAGCTCTCTTGGCATGGGGAGTTTCGTTCTCCGCTCTCCGAGTCGCGTGTACTCCGTCGTCATCATGAAGAAGAACATTGAGCAGCGAACTGTCTACGTGCAAATTATTCCCATGGCGGTAGTTGATAAAGCCCAGGTTCCTGAATCGGTTCATAAAGAAGCTGACCCGCGAGCGTGTCGTCCCAACCATCGCCGCCAGAGTCTCCTGACTTAGTCTTGGGACTGACATTTCCGGCGCGCCTTCCTTGCCGAAATGCGCCATCAACAGAAGAACGCGCGCCAACCGCTTTTCGCTGGAGTTGAATAATTGATCGACCAAATCATCCTGATACCGGATGTTCCGCTTCAGCAGGTATTTGACGAACAAGGCCGACAATCTTGGTTCCTGGCTCATGGCATGCGCCATCGTATCCCGCTCGATGTGCAGCAGGACGCAGTCCGTCAATGCGGTAGCAGACGACATGCGCTGGGGCTGACCGGCCAGACCGCCTTCTCCAAAGAAATCGCCTTCGCCTAAAATGGCAAGGGTTGCTTCTCTCCCGGCTTCCGATACCACGCTGAGTTGTACCTTCCCGGTTTGGACGAAGAATAGGCCGTCCCTGGAGTCACCTTGAGCGAAGATTGTCTGCTTCTTTTGAAAAGACATCATCTCCCTGCCCTTCCCCGCCGTTGAAAGAAAGGCGAGGGGACTGAAATAGGGCTTTTTCTTAGCGGTCGTGATTTGCTTTGTCAAAAGGCCGTCCTAACTGGAGACTCCACTTCTTTGATTATCGGGGTAGGGCCAGACCGAAGGCTGGTCTGTAATGCTCATCACTGCGGAAAGAAGAAGGCCGAACTGGTTTGGGTTCAGCGGTAAACATGAGCATCTTGTAATCCTGCCAAACAAAGCGGCCGTGAGGGTCCCGATTGAGTGGGGCGACTATGGGTATACATCCGTTGACCGAGAGGCGTACAACTGGGGCGAATGAGATGGCGCGGTCGGCTGCTTCACCCGCACAGAGGAGCGATTCGTGGGCGCAAAGACTTGGATGCTGGTGTACGCAGATGCGAAAGTCGGAGAAGCATTGAGGAGCAATCCGCAACTGGATCGCGCCGCAACACTGCGACTCGCAACCAGCTTGTTTCCCAAGGACAAGCTTGAGCCGCTCGGAGAGGGAGATCTCTCTTATACCTGCCCACCCAACAACGAACTTCACATTGGGTGCTTTCCAGACGTTGCTATTTTGGCGGCGAAGGAGTTTGGAATCGACTATCCGTCCAAACTGGCGGAGCGGTTCATTTCCGCCGGAGGCAGCGGAGCAGTCTACCTGCACGCGATGCACAGCGTTGTCGATTGGTTTGCCTTTGCCAAGTGGATGAACGGTAAACTTGTTCGGTCTCTCAGCTTGTCTCCAGACAACGGCATTTTGGAAGACCTAGGGCAACGGCTACCGTTTGAAGAGCTATTCTGGTCGGGAAATAATCCCGTTACGAACGATGACGGAGAAGATGAGTACCCACTGCCGTTCCACCCCCTTGAGCTGGGAGAAGCAGCGCTAAGAGAGTTCTTCGGCTATCAGCTCGAAGGCTTTACGGATTCTGCGCTGCTGCAACCCGAATCAATACCGCTCCTCAAATACAAGCGTGGGCGGTATCGGTGGAAGGTGTGGTGAGTGAGGGCGCAGCGCCGCGGTTTTGTTGGTTCCAATAGTTGACTGAAAGCGGCCACTCGACCATGGCAGGAGTTGTCTTGCGTTGGTTTTTGTTTGGCGCCTTTCACGAGCGTACGTGGGGGCAGTTTTTCCTGGAGCGCGAACTAGCCTTGCCGTCTGGGGGGGACTATCGGAAGTTGCTGATCAGAACCACGTCGCTGGTCTCGCTTCCTCTGGCGACAAACAGTTGCTTACCGTCGCGTGACCAGGAGAAACCAAAGATATGGCCGGAAGTGAAGTCGGTGACCTGATGCGGCTGGCCGCCTGCCAGCGGCTGCTCCCAGATATTGGTGGCGCCTTTGCGAGTCAGTGTGTATTGCAATCCTTTGGCGTCGGGGGACCAGCGCGGCTGACCAGCACCGGTCGGGCGCGGGAACTCATGAAGCCGGGCGCCACCCTCCGCCGGAATTACAACTAACTTTCCCTGGGGCACGGGACTGCCTTCCTGGATGTCGTAGGCGATGAATTTGCCGTCGGGCGAGATGCGCGGGTTTCCCCCGCCCCCGGGCGCACTCGCAATTTCCGTAGGACTGCCTCCTTCCACCGGCATACGGTAAAGCTTGGTTCCCGCCTCCGTATTGGTGTCGTAGACGAGCCACTTGGCATCCGGCGAACAATCTTCCTCCCCGATGTACTCGTCAACCAGCCGAGTGGGGTTCGATCCATCCGCGTCGGTTCGCCAAATGTCTGACTTCGTGCCGTCGTAGGAATCGAACAAGAGATAGCGGTCTCCGCAAGCTGACATCGCGCCGTAATTGCGTGCCTGCGGCATCACGATGGTTCTCTGGCTGCCGTCGCTGTTCATCAGATCCAGCTCGCTGTCTCCACTGCGTACCAGCAGCTTCCCGTTGGGCCCAGGCGCGACGGCAAGGTCCGGTTTCGCCCCAGAAGTGATCTGCGTTGCCAGGGCGGCCTTGCCTCCCGGCACGCGCCAGACGTTCGAAATCTGTGTGCTATCGACCGCCGCCAGTATCTTCCCATCACGAGTGAGGTCGAGACGCGCGCCGTAGTTGGACAAGTCGTTGGTGAACCGCAGTGATTCGCCCTTGGGATAGGAAACCTGCCAAAGCTGAGTCCGGCGTTCTTTGGGAACGCCCATCGGGATGAGCAGGGAGTCGCCCTCGGGCAGCCAGACTGGCCGCCCCAGAAAATCGGCGCCGGAGTTGAGCGTCGTAACACCACCGTCTGCGACGCGGATGACGTCCAACACCCATTTTGTTTCTTTCCCGCTTTGCAGCGCAGCCAGGGCAATCGTTTTGCCATCCGGAGACCAGCTCGCCCCCCACATGTAGACCGGATAGATTGGCAGGCTGGCCAGCAGCCGTTCGCCGCTGCCATCGGCCGAGGCGACGCGAAGTTCCACCGTCGCCGCGTCCGGTAATCCACGCATGAACACGATCCGCGTTCCGTCCGGCGAGAACCCGACTGGCGCGTCAATGTCCCGAATCAATTGCCTGGGATTTCCACCCAGCACCGGCATCTGGTAGAGGTAGCTGTAGAGTTGCGTGGTCTTGTCGGAACGCACGTAATAAATGAAGTTGCCGTCCGGAGAAAACGTCACGCCCTTGAAGTCCACATCATCGGGCGGCAGGACCTGCACGTCGCTCTTGGTTGCGACGTGGCGCATCCACAAACTCTGCTGCTCGCCGTCGCGCAGAACGTACACCACGTAGCGTCCGTCGGGCGCGATCGCGACCAGGGTAGCCTTGCCGCTCTCGGTGAGCTTGGCGATCTGCATGTTCTGCAGGTTCAGAGCGTGGGTGCGGTTCAGAAGCTTGTATCCAACGAAAGCGGCGATCAGCAGGATCATTGCGGCGGCCGCAACGGCGATTTTGCCCCGCCCTTTTTTCGCAGGCGGCGCCAGGACTGGAGCGGATGCCAGTTGTGCCGACGAAATCTTGCCGGAATCTGCTGCCGCAACACCGCTGCCTGATCCGCTCTCGACAAGAACGTGCCCTGAACTGGTGTCCCGCTTAACGCGCTTCAGGTCGGCTCGCATCTCGGCGGCGCTCTGGTAGCGCAGGTCGCGGTCTTTTTCGAGGGCCTTGTTGATGATCTCTTCCAACTTGGGAGGCACGTCGGGATTGAGCCGCACCGCGGGCACAGGAGCGCGGTTCACGATCGCTTCGCAGATCATCGCCGAGCTTTCGCCACGGAAGGGCAACGCCCCAGTCGCCATCTCGTAGAGTACGGCCCCGAAGGAGAACAGATCGGTCCGGCCGTCCAGTTCCTTGGCGCGCACCTGCTCCGGCGACATGTAGGCCACAGTTCCCACCGTCGTGCCCGGACTGGTCAAATGCTGTTCGTCCACCGTATGCGTCTGCGTGTTCGCGGAACCCATCTGGCTCGCGGAACCGCCGCCGGGCGCGACCTTGGCTAATCCAAAATCAAGAATTTTTGCGTGCCCGCGTTTGGTGACGAACAGGTTTGCGGGCTTGATATCGCGATGCACGATGCCTTCCGCGTGGGCCGCGTCGAGGGCGTCAGCGATCTCGATGGCCAGCGAGAGAATCTCCTCGATCTCCATGGGACGCCCGCTGATGCGGTGTTTCAGCGTTACGCCATCCAGGTACTCCATGGCGATGAACGCCTGCCCATGATCGTCGTCAATTTCGTGGATGGTGCAGATGTTCGGGTGATTGAGCGCCGACGCGGCCTGCGCCTCGCGTTGAAAGCGGGCCAATGCCTGAGGATCCTTGGCGACCTCATCGGGCAGAAACTTCAGGGCCACAAAACGATGCAGCTTTACATCCTCGGCCTTGTAGACCACACCCATCCCGCCGCCACCGAGTTTTTCGATGATGCGGTAGTGCGAGATAGTCTGGTCGATCATGTGCTGCGCATCTTACGTGGGGCGAAAGGGGCAAGTCAATGAAAGCCGTGAACTTGGTGGCGTTTAAGAGCCACAGGTGGCGAAGCGAGGACCAAGAGTCCCACGGGACGGCCGCAGCCAAGATCACCCGTCCGTTTCGCGACTGCGGCACTTCTCAGATACACTGAGCAACGACCATGCCAAAGACATCGTGTTGCCGCAGTTTCTCTCTGACCATATTCCTTGCCCTGGTTTCGAGCGTCCTCAGCCAGGCTCAGAACCAGACTAAGCCCGGTCCTCCTGCAGGAATGCCGGCCCCGTTTGCGCAGCCGCATCAGGCGAGTCTCCCGCCGCAGTTGTTGGAAGAGCTGGGGGCGATCAAGTCGGCGGCGCTGGCCGACGATTACGCTTACCATCAGCTCGCCCACTTGACGGAAAACATTGGCCCGCGTCCGACTGGATCTCTGCAGGCGGACGCGGCGGTGGGTTATGTTGCCGGGGAGTTGCGGCAGCTTGGGCTGGACGTGCATCTGGAAGACGTGAAAGTGCCGCACTGGGTGCGGGGCGCGGAATCCGCGGAACTGGTGGAATATGCGGGTCAGGTGAAAGGCACCGCGCAGAAGATCGTGCTAACGGCGCTGGGCAGCAGCACTGCAACGCCGGCTGAGGGAATCACCGCCGACGTGGTTGTGCTGAATAACTTCGACGAGCTCAAGACGCTGGGTCACGGAGGCGTGGCGGGCAAGATCGTGCTGTTCAACGAGCCCTTCGACAAACAGAAAGCGGCGGCCGGCATGGCATTTGCCGCGTATGGCGAGGCGGTTCGCTATCGGGCTGCGGGCCCGAAGGCGGCAGCGGACCTGGGCGCCGCGGCGTGCCTGGTGCGGTCGGTGGGCAACACGGATTATCGCCTGCCGCACACTGGCTTCGCTTTTCCTGCCGGAATCCCGGCCGGCGCCGTCACTGCCGAAGATGCCTCGCTTATCGCGGACCTTGCCGCGCAGGGCAAGATTCGCATGCATCTGACGCTCACTCCGCAGAAGCTGGCTGACACCACCAGTCATAACGTGGTTGCGGACGTGAAGGGCAGTGAACATCCGGAGCAGATCGTGGTGATCTCCGGCCATCTCGATTCCTGGGACCTGGGCACAGGCGCGATCGACGACGGTGCGGGAGTGGTGATCGCCATGGAAACTGCGGAGTTGCTGCAGCGGCTGCATCTGCATCCCAGGCGCACCATCCGCGTGATTGCCTGGATGGACGAAGAAACCGGCGGCTCCGGCAGCAGGGCTTATACGACGGAGCATTCGGCGGAATTTCCCAACTACGTGGCGGCGATTGAAAGCGATGCGGGAGCGGCGCATCCGCTGGGATTTGAAATCAAGGCCAGCGCGGCGGCTACGGAGATGCTCAGGCCCGTCGCAGATGTTCTGCAAAGCTTTGGAGCAAACATCCTGCAGGAGAGCAGTTTCGCGCCGGGTGCGGATATCACAACCATGTCAGACGCGGGCGTTCCCGCGCTGGGCGTGATGCAGGACGGGCGCACCTACTTCAACTATCACCACACTGCCGCTGACACGCTGGATAAAGTAGTCCCGGCGGAACTGCGGGAGAACGCCGCTGCGATGGCGGTGATGGCTTATGCGCTGGCGAACTTGAAAGAGCCGCTGCCCAGGTAGCTCTGCGCCTGGGGCCGAAAAAAAAGGCGAGCCGCGCTCGACGGACAGCCGAGGGCGGCTGTGCCACATTAGCATCTCACCGCGAAGCGCCCTCTGCCTGTTGACGCATGTCAATTTTGGCGCTTATTATCTTCGTTTGGCCTTAATGACAGGGACGCCTCCGGGAGGAGGCGTCCCAACAAGTTTGCAGCGGGCATAATTTGAGTGGGTGTAATTGGCGTGGCCCATTTTTAAATGACCCAGTTTTGAAGTGACCTATGGATAAGAAGAAGTTGGAAGCATTCAAGAAGCGGCTGGAGACGCGGCAGCAGGAACTGCGCCGCACGGTGAACCGGACGCAAAAGGACGGACGCTCGGCGGACGAGGATACGGCGCAGGACATTGCCGACCGCGCCGCCAGTTCCTACACCAAAGAGTTTCTGTTCAGCCAGAGCAATAACGAGCGGCAACTGCTGCAGATGGTGGAGAAGGCGCTGCTTCGCATTCGCGAAGGCAGCTTCGGCGAGTGCATCCACTGCGGAAAAGAGATTAATGCCAAGCGGCTCGAGGCGGTGCCGTGGACGCGGCACTGCATCGAGTGCCAGGAAAAACTGGAGCAGGGATTGCTGGAGGAAGCTCCGCGGTAGAGACAGGCTTGTGGCGAGCGACGCCGCCGACTTTTCTCGGCGGCGTTTGCTTTTGAACGGGATAGAAATTTGTCCGCCGGCCGCGGAAAAACGGTCGAGCTTCGCTCGACGGACAGCCCAGGGAGGCTGTCCCCGCATGAGGATCTTTGTCCCCGCACGAGCTCTCCCTACATGAACATCTCCCGAACGAGACCCTCTTGTTTTGACGGCCTTATTTTGTCCCTGTTAAACTAGTTGTTTGTCATCTTAGTTCAACCCTCCGTCGTTACCAGTAGAAGGGAAGTCCGTGCGCGCAGAGACCCGCCATCAACTCAAGCAAGACGCCTTCAGCCGCGTCACCATCGCGACTGCCGAGAAGACCGCTCATTGGACGGTGGAGCATAGATCCACGCTTCTCATCGTCGGCGTAGCGATTGCCCTGGTCCTGGCCGCAGTGCTGGGCGGCTGGTATTACCTGAATTCGCAGGACGAGAAGGCCAGCTTCGATTTCGCCGAGGCCGTGCGAACCATGGATACGCAGCTGCGGCCTGCCGGGTCGCCCGCGCAGCCGGATGTGCCTTCATTCACTTCGGCGAAAGAACGCGCCGACGCAGCGCACAAGCAGTTTCAGGCGATCGCGGATAAGTATCCGCATACCCGCACCGCCGATATGGCTCATTATTTTCTGGGAGTCACTGCCGCGGATGCGGGCGACAACGCGGGCGCGGAACGCGATCTGAAGCAAGTTGCTTCTTCAGGAAACGGCGAACTGGCGTCGATGGCGAAGCTGGCCCTGGCATCACTTTACGGCGATACCAATCGCACCAAGGACGCGGTGGCGCTCTATCAGGAGTTGATGAAAAAGCCGACGCGCTCGGTGAGTAAAGTGTCGGCGGAGTTGCAGCTCGCCGAGTTATATCAAACATCGAACCAGCCGCTCGACGCCAAGCGCACTTACGAAGAGATCAAGAAGGACAATCCGGCGAGCGAAGCGGCGCAGCTGGCCACGCAGAAGCTGACCGAGCTGAAGTAGGAAAGCTTTTAACCGCCGAGGACGCGGAGAAGGGCCGCGGAGGTCGCAGAGTTAGATCGAATCTTTAAGTTCTTCTCCGCGATCTCGGCGGCCTTTTTTGCGCTCTCCGCGGTTAAAAGCTCTTCGCTGTTCTTTCCCCATTTCCCCTTTTCGCGCAGGTTGAGTAGGATGTTGCTCCAGCGGGACTTCGCCCGCGGACCAACATGGCCGACATCTCCTTCCGGGTTAACGGCAGTGAAAAAAAAGTAAGTGTCTCTCCGCAGACGCCGTTGCTCTGGGTGTTGCGCGACACCCTCGAACTTACGGGAACAAAATTCGGCTGCGGCGCGGGATTGTGCGGCGCTTGCACGGTGCACGTCGATGGTTCGGCCGTCCGATCGTGTTCGACGCCGGTCGAGCAAGTGCAGGGAAAGAGCGTTGTCACCATCGAAGGCCTGGGTGCGAACGGGCTGCACGCTCTGCAGCAGGCCTGGATCGCGGAGGAAGTTCCGCAATGCGGCTACTGCCAGACCGGGCAAATCATGACGGCCGCGGCCTTGCTGGCCAAGACGCCGAGCCCTACCGATGACCAGATCATGCAGGCGATGAACGGCAACCTTTGCCGGTGCGGAACTTATGAGCGCATCCGCAAGGCGGTGCATCGCGCGGCGGGAAATGGAGGCGCGCGATGAGTCCGCTTTCCCGCCGTGAATTTGTCGCTGCCGGCGTTGCCGCCGGAACTGGGCTGGTGATCGGTTTCTATTTGCCGCACGGATCGCGGTCTGGCAAAAGAGCTTTCTCTCCCAACGCGTATCTGCGCATTTCGCCTGACAGCAAAGTGACCATTGTGGTCGCGCGCTCGGAGATGGGCCAGGGAGTGCGCACGGCGCTGCCCATGATTCTGGCGGAAGAACTCGAAGCCGACTGGAAGCAAATCGAGATCGAGCAAGCCGGAGCCAGCACGCTTTTCGGCGACCAGACCACCGGTGGAAGCGCCAGCATCCGTACCACGTGGGATCCGATGCGCAAGGCCGGTGCCGCCGCCCGCGAGATGCTGATCTCTGCCGCGGCGCTCACATGGGGCGTCCCGCGCTCGGGATGCACTGCGGAAAACGGCGCGATCAAGCATGCGGCGTCGGGCCGCAGCCTCGCGTACGGAGAACTGACTGAAAAGGCGTCCACGCTTCCCATTCCTACCGACGTCACGCTAAAGGCGAGCAAAGATTACAAAATCGTTGGGCAGCGGTTGCCGCGCGTCGATACACCCTCCAAGGTGACGGGAGAGGCCGTCTTCGGCATCGACTTCCGCCTGCCGGGAATGAAGTTTGCCGTGCTGTCGCGTTGTCTGACCATCGGCGGGAAGCTGGCGAATTTCGACGATAAAGAGTCGAAGAAAATCTCTGGCGTGAGCTATGTGGGCAAGATCAGCGATGCCGCCGTCGCTGTGGTCGCCGACAGCGTGTGGGGCGCGATGGAGGGTCGCCGCACGCTGAACGTCGCGTGGAACGATGGTCCAAACAAAGAGTTGAATACCGCCGCTGTGACGGCATCGTTGAAGCGAGCAGCCTCGAAAAAAAGCGCGAGCTTGTACTCGGCGGGCGACACCGCAAAAGCCAGCGGACGCCGCATCACTGCCGAGTACGAGTTGCCGTTTATGGCGCACGCACCCATGGAGCCAGGAAACTGCACGGCGCACTTCCAGGGCACGAGATGCGAACTCTGGGCACCCACGCAGGTTCCCCAAGACTGCCGCGATTCGGTAGCACAAGCGATCGGCCTGGATCCCGAGCAAGTAAATGTGAATGTCACGCTGATGGGCGGAGGCTTCGGCCGCCGCCTCGAGCACGACTACGCAGTGGAGGCCGCGCTGGTTTCGAAAGCGATCAACGCTCCGGTGAAGGTGATCTGGACGCGCGAAGATGACATGCGCTTCTCCACTTATCGCCCGGCGAGTCTGCACCAGTTGAGCGCTGCGCTGGACGGTGCGGGATTTCCGGCAGCGTTGACCCACCGCATTATTTCGCCATCGATCAGCGGACAGAAAGGCCAGCCCACACCGGGCGGCGTGGATCCCGATCTGCCCGACGAGGCGGGCCCGGTCTATGGAATTCCCAACTACTCGATCGAATACGTGATGGCGGAAACTCCGGTGCCGCTGGGGTGGATGCGCTCGGTCTACGCTCTGCAAGCGGCTTTCGCGCTCGAGAGCTTCATCGATGAACTCGCGGTGACGGCGGGAAAAGACCCGCTGCAATACCGGCTTCACCTGCTGGCGAAAGATCAGGACCTGCCCTACTTCACGACCACCTGGCACACCGCGCGCATGCGCGGCGTGGTGCAACTAGCGGCAGAGAAAGCAGGCTGGGATAAACCCGTGCCCGCCGGCCGCTATCGCGGAATCGCCTGCTTTGGATGTTTCGCCTCATACATGGCGGAGGTGGTCGAGATCACCATGGAGAACGATCAGCCGCGCGTGCATCGCGTAGTCGCCGTGGTGGACTGCGGCCAGGTGGTGAATCCCAGCATTCTCGAGCAGCAGATTCAGGGTGGAATCGTCTATGCTTTGGCGAACGCGCTGCGGGCGAAGATCACGATCGAGAAAGGCCGCGTCGTGCAGGGCAACTTTGATGACTACTCGCCACTGCGCATGGAGGAAACGCCAGTCGTGGAAGTTTACGCCGTTCCCAGTACTGAGGCGCCCTCCGGCATCGGCGAGCCGTCCGTACCGCCGCTGGCGCCGGCGCTGTGCAACGCGATCTACGCGGCGACGAAGAAGAGAATCCGCTCGCTACCAATACTCGGCTAGCAATTTCGATGGAAAGACATTTGAAGCTCACACGGGTCGGCCTTCTTGTCTTGCTCTCTCTCGTGTCGGCAGCGGCGCAGAACACCGCTCCACTCTCCTCCGTTCCCGCCGCGCGCCTCGCCCACGTCCGCCACGGCATCAATCTCAGCGCATGGTTCGCCCAGGTTTACGATCCCAAGGGATACACGAAAGAACATTTCCAGAACTGGACCACAGCCGCCGATATCGCTCTGATCAAATCCATGGGCTTCGACCACGTCCGCCTCAGCGTAAATCCGCAGCCCATCATGGACGCAGGCCAGCGCGGCGCCACCGCCGAATATTTCGGTTATCTCGACACCGCCATGAAAATGATTCTCGATGCCGGCCTCGCCGTCGAACTCGACATGCATCCCGAATCCGATTTCAAAGCCCGCCTCAAGGATGACGACTTCGTCGAGCAATTTGCCGATTTCTGGCGCACCGTCGCGCAGCGCTATTCGTCGTGGGATCGCGATCGCGTGTTCTTCGAAATCCTGAATGAGCCGGAAATGTCCGACCGCTATCGCTGGTACGGAGTGGAAGCAAAGCTGGCCGCGGCCATCCGCCAGGCAGCGCCCGCGCACACGATTATCGCGACCGGGGCGCGCTGGAGCGATGACGACGACGTGGTTTTCCTCGAGCCTCTCCGCGATCCCAACGTCATCTACGTTTTTCATTTTTACGAGCCGCATGTATTCACTCACCAGGGCGCAACCTGGGGATCGTATTACTGGCGCTGGGTTAAGGGACTGCACTATCCGTCATCCCCGGAAAATGCCGCGCAAGTTGCGTCCGCGCTTCCCGAGGCTGTGGACCGTCTGCAGGTGATTCGCTACGGTCAGGATCATTGGGATGCATCGCGCATCGAAGCCGAGATCAATCAGGCTGCCGATTGGGCCAAGCAGCGCAACGTGCCACTGATCTGCGACGAGTTCGGCGTGCACCGCCCCTACGCCGATCCGCACGACCGCGAGGCTTGGCTGAAAGACGTCCGCACCGCACTCGAACGCCACGGCATCGGTTGGGCCATGTGGGACTACTCGGGAAACTTCGGCGTGGTCACCAAAGAAAACGGGAAAGCCGTGCCCGACGAAACCACGGTGCGAGCGCTCGGCCTCAGAATGCCCTGAAGCCTCGCCGCTCTGCGGCACACTTGATACACAAGCGACCCCGGAATTCGTCCGGAGCATAAGGCCTGCCGCGTGCTGGATTCCGATCGGCAAGAGTGCGAATCGCTGGCCAGAAAAGTGATCCTCGCGCTGATCGTGCCTTGTGTGCTGGTCGTGGCGTTTCCAGCCTACGCGTACTTCGAGGGCCTGCGGGTCGCATGCATGCACACGATCCTGGTGCTGACATGGTCGGTGCTGCTGACGAATATCGTTCTCATTCGTTTCCGCAAGCTGCCGTTCACATGCACCCTGCCGCTGTTCAAGCAGCATTCCATCGTGACGCTGCTCGCCTGCTTATTCGGATTTCTCACCTATGCGCTTTCGACGGCGGAGTTCGAGGCATCGGCCTTATCGCAGCCCGCGCGCCTGATCGGCCTTGTGCCCGTGGCCGCCGTGGCGTGGTATATCCCGCACCACCTGGCGAAAAGCACGATCGATATCGAGAGAAAGCTGATCTTCGAGGAATCCGCCACGCGGACGATTGAGGCGCTGCGGCTCGGGGATTACGGTCGCTAGCGGCTCAGAAAGCTCCCAGCCATTTCACAGGGAAGCGAGCGGCAAGGGCGTTGGCTAGGCGCTCGTCCGCGGTGACCAGGTCCCTTTTGAATTGAACTGCCAAGGCCACATACAGACAATCGTAGACGGCGCGATCGTGTGCGAAAGCAATTCTTAGAGCTTCCGGCAACAAGACCAGAGACGACACGGTTTTGAAGTCGCGAGCCTGCATATCCGCCGCCACCGCCTCCGCTTCGTCCTGTCGCCACCGGCGCTGCCGCGTGCCCTTCCACAAAACATTGCCGACCTCGGCCCAGAAAACGTCGGGCACGATGAAGTCGACCTCGCCGTCGGCATAGCGCTTGAACAATCGCAGGGATTCGTCAGTTAACGGTTCCCGGGCCAAAGGCATTGCCCACTTTATGGCCACGCTGGCGTCGAGAACCAAACTCTTCAACGCTCGCGGTCCTCGCGAATCATTTCTTCAGCCGAGGGAAACGGGCCTGGGCTCAGCGGAGGCCGCGCCCGGAGTTCGGCCATCCGGTCATAGAATTCCTTGCGGCTCTTCAGTTCTGCCGCGGTCGGAATGTTCTGTTCCAAGAGTTCAATGACCTCCGCCGCAATCGACTTGCGGTTGGCGCGAGCCCGCTTGCGCAGGGCCTTGTAGATTTCATCGGGAACGTTTTCCACGTAGAGTGTCGCCATAGGGAACTCCTAGGGATATTCTAGCACTTTCCGTGGAAAACAGCCGGCACGGATTTCCTCTTTTACCTGTTTATGTAGTACGACGACCCTTGATTTATTTACCTGTTTAATGCATAATTCCAGGTAATGGTCGACCCTATCAATAGCGTGCTGGAGACGGCCCATCAGAAGCTCGGTCAGCTCCTAGCCGAGCGGTCCAAGATCGACAAAGCGATCGTTGATTGGAAGCGCGTAATCGACAGTCTTTTAGCCGTGTCCGAGAGCGAAGACTCCGACCCTTCCGATGTTGAAGTATCTGCCCTCGTGGGAAATGAAACGGGGACCAGAACCATCAAATTTACCGACGGTGTTCGGTTGGTCCTCAGGCAGAATGCAAGCCGCGAGATCCCGATTTCGGTACCTGAAATTAGGGAACAATTGATAAATCTCGGCTTTGATTTTGCGAAGTACGCGCAGCCGCTTGTTCCGATCCATAACACCCTGAAAAGACTTGAAGACCAGCGCGAAGTTTTCCCCATAAAAAACGATCAAGGTCAAACGCTCGGCTATAGGTGGATTTCTCCGATTGAGCGAGCCTTGAATGAGGAGAACGTCCAGCCGTATGCAAACGCTTATGCTGGGTTGGTGAGTGGCGAGATGTCGACTTCACTGGACGCAACCCCTCTTCCCGCTGACCATCCGTTGCGGAAATTGCGTCGCACGGTTCCGCCTCCGCCCGGATCGGCAGGCGCAGCGTTTGAAGCCTTAAAGATTGCACACGACCGACTCAGGAAGAAATGAGCTTGAATTAAATGCGAAAGCCCCGCGTCAACGGGGCTCTCAGGAAGGATGAAAACAGCGTGGTCATTCGAATTAAGATCACATTCGCTGCTGGTCAGACCGTAGAGATCACGGTCGAACCTCCACCCTAAATCACAACTAACGCATCACCCCGTCTGCGGCCAGAAACCGCAGGCGGGGTTTAATTCGACTGACAGTAATTGTACATTGAGCTGCGCATCCGGTTCAGCCTTTCTTGACACCCCCTTCCCCCACCCTTTATCCTAAGTCTTGCTCCTTGCGGTACTTACGCCTCTTGGCGAGCTTCCGCGGAACTGGTGCGATCACGTTGGGGCGCGGAGGTTTCTCATGTTCCTCGACATCCAAGAACTGGAACGCCATCCTATTGATTTCAAGGAGGAGTTTCAGCCCGGTGTCATCGACCTTGGTGAAGACATCCGCCAGCGCACTCCGCTCAAAACCAGCGGGCGCGCGGAGCTGGTCGAGGAGCATCACGGCAAGCACAAGACCGTCATCGACATACGCCTGAGAGGAACGCTCTGCGCGGGTCTGGAATTGAATTGTGCCCGGTGCCTGGAACCGGTGGCGCAGAATATAACGCGCGATTTTGACCTGCTGTACCGGCCCCTCGGCACCGACGCTGGCCGCGACGAGCTTTCTGTGACCGACGCCGAAGCCGAAATCGGCTACTATCAGGGCGAAGGTCTGCTGCTCGAAGACGCTCTGCGCGAGCAGGTGCTTCTGGCCGTGCCGCTGAAAGTGACGTGCCGCGAAGATTGTAAGGGCCTCTGTCTGCACTGCGGTAAGAACCTGAATCAGGAACAATGTTCCTGCACCGTCCCGATGGAAGACCCGCGGTGGTCGGCGCTGAAAGAGATCCGCGGACGGCTCGAGAATTAATTTCCGCGAGAAATTAGTTCTGCGAAAACCAGTTTTGCGAAATTAAGAAGCACGAAATTAAGAAGAGCGAAGGAATTCATCCACCATGCCTAATCCAAAACGGCGACACTCCCAAAAACGTACCTCGACCCGGCGCGCCCACGACGCCCTGAAGGGCCATTCACTTTCTGAATGCCCCAACTGCCACGAAAAGAAAATGCCGCATCGCGCCTGCCCGAAATGCGGCTACTATAAAGGACGCGAAGTCCTCGACGTTGAGGAAGCCAGCTAATTCAGCCGGCGAAAACGGAGTCACTCTCGTCAACCATGCCTAGCGTGATCGCGCTGGATGCGATGGGTTCCGACCGCGCGCCCAAGCCTGAAATCGAGGGCGCTATTCAGGCTGCGCGCCAATACGGCATGCGCGTGTTGCTGATTGGTCCGGAGGCCGAAATCAAGGCGGAGCTCGACCGCCATTCGTCGGCTCTGCGCCTGCCCATCGAGATTGTCCACGCCAGCGAATTCATCACCATGGAAGATAAAGTGGAGGCGATCCGCGCCAAGCGCGACTCCTCCATGCGCGTGGGTTTGCGGATGGTGCGTGAAGGCCAGGCCGCCGGCTTCGTCACCGCCGGCAACACGGGCGCAGCCATGGCCACCGCCAAAGTCGTGCTCGGCGCCATGGCCGGAGTCGACCGCCCCGCGCTCGCCGCCGTGTTTCCCACCGCCCCCGGGCCCGTCGCCATGCTGCTCGATGTGGGCGCGAACGTCGACTGCGAGCCCCACAACCTGGAACAGTTCGCCGTGATGGGCGATATCTACTTCCGCGCCATGTTCGGAAATATGTCCGGTAAGAAATCCGGCATGCCAGGCCCGCGCGTCGGTCTGCTCTCCATCGGCGAAGAAGAAAGCAAGGGGAACCAACTCACGCGCGAGGCCTTTCACCTCCTCAAGCAGCTGCCGCTGAATTTTGTGGGAAACGTCGAGGGCCGCGATTTATACAACGGAAAAGTCGACGTCATCGTCGCCGACGGCTTCGTCGGCAACGTGGCCCTGAAAATTTCCGAAGGAGTGGCCAATCTGGTGCGCACTGCATTGAAAGAGTCGCTCAAAGCGACCATCACCCGCCAAGTAGGAGCCTTGCTCTCGCGCAGCGCCTTCATCGATTTCAAAAAGCGCCTCGACCACACAGAATACGGCGGCGCGCCGCTGCTCGGCGTAAAAGGCGTGTGCATCATCACTCACGGATCGTCGAACGCCAACGCCTTGAAGAACGCAATCCGCGTGGCCGCTGAGTTCGCCGAACGCAAAATCAACGATTCCATCGAGCGCGGCTTGGCGGCGCTGAAACCGGCGACCGTAGAACCCGAAGTAGCGCGAACCACCTAGACATGCGAGCCTTCACCCCAGCCTGGTTCGTTCCGCTGTTCATCCTGCTGTCAACCGGCATAATGCCGGCTCAAGAGGCAGTTACGTTTTCGACTCCGGATGGCTATCGCCTTCACGCCGACCTCTATGGAAAAGGTGACCGAGGCCTCGTGCTCGCTCATGGCGGGCGCTTCACCAAGGAGAGTTGGCACAAGCAGTCGGAGGTTTTTGCAGACGCAGGATTCCGCGTGTTGGCCATCGATTTTCGCGGCTACGGGCAGTCTTGGGAGCTCGGCAAAGAAACCGAAGACTGGAAGCATTACCCCGACGTGCTGGCCGCAGTCCGCTACCTGCACAATGCCGGCGCGAAATCGGTTTCCGTGGTCGGCGCGAGCATGGGAGGAGACGCGGCGGGCGACGCCGCGGCCGAATCAAACCCCGGAGAAATCGACCGGATCGTTCTGCTCGGGTCCGAAGGAGGCGATTCACCCGAGCGCTTGAAAGGACGAAAATTGTTTATCGTTACCCGCGACGACGAGAGTGGCGACGGTCCACGGCTGCCCGGAATCACCGAGCACTATCGGAAAGCCCCCGACCCCAAGAAACTCGTGGTCCTCGAAGGGTCAGCCCATGCGCAATTTATCTTCGAGACCGACCAAGGTCCGCGGCTCCTGCAAGAAATCCTGCGATTTCTTTCAGAGCATTAGTGTCGGCAGGCTCGTAGGCAGTCAGTCGCGGAAAATCGACTAAGCTGCTCGATATCGTTCATGACAGAAACCAACCGCACGCTCGCGCTCTTCTTCCCCGGCCAAGGTTCCCAATCCGTCGGCATGGGCAAAGACCTCTATGAAAAATATCCCGCCGCCCGCCAGACCTTCGAAGAAGCCGACGCCGCCCTTGGCTACAAACTTTCACAGCTCTGCTTCGAGGGTCCCGAAGACCAGCTTCGCCTCACCGAGATCACACAGCCGGCAATCCTCACCGTCTCGGTCGCAGCCCTGCGAGTCCTGGAAACTCGCGTCCCAAGACCCGCCTACGTCGCCGGACACAGCCTGGGCGAATATTCCGCGCACGTCGCCGCCGGAACCTTCGCGTTCGCCGAGGCCGTCCGCGCGGTTCGCAACCGCGGCAAATACATGCAGGAAGCAGTTCCCGTCGGCGTGGGTGCGATGGCCGCCATCCTCGGCATGGAGTTCGAGAAAGTTGCCGCCGTCTGCCACGACGCGGCGCAAGGCGAAGTCTGCGAACCCGCCAACATCAACTCACCCGAACAGATCGTCATCTCCGGCAACGCCGCCGCAGTCGAACGCGCCACCAAACTCGCCGACGAACGCGGCGCCAAACGTGCCAAGCTGCTGCCCGTGAGCGCGCCCTTCCATTGCTCACTGATGAAGCCCGCACAAGATCGCCTGGAAGCCGACCTGGACGCATTGAGCCTGCAGAAGCCGGCCTATCCTGTCGCCTGCAACGTAGAAGCCGCCTTCGTCACCGACGTACTTCGCGCCCGCGACACTCTCGTCCGCCAGGTCACCGGCTCGGTGAAGTGGGAGCAGTGCATGCGCCTGCTGATCGCGCACCATGTAGAAACATTCATCGAAGTCGGCCCCGGAAAAGTTCTCTGCGGCCTGATGCGCCAGATCGATCGCTCGAAGACGTGCCTCAACGTGGGGGACGACGCGTCGCTGAAGAAGACGCTGGAACTTCTTTCCTCCCCCGCATGAAAGGCGGTTGTCGGTCCGGGATTTATGGTTTGAAGTTAAGCTAGAAGCTACTAGCTAGAAGCTAGCAGCTAATACGGCGAAAAGCTCATCGTCTTATCCGACTTCTGCACCCATACCCGCGCCGGGTCTACACGATCGTTCACCGTCACATCCACGATCACGCCGCTTCCCCCGCCCGGAGGCGAACCGGCGGCATAAATCTTGTAGGTCTTGATCTTCCCCCACTCGCCGCCCGGACCCCAATCCTGATAGAACTCGTTGTAGGGATATTTCTTAAAACGTTCGGGATGCTGCTTCCACTGCGGATCGTGCATCCAGATGCCGTAAGCCGTCTCAAAATTCTGATTCTGCAGGGCATCAAAGAACTGGCTGGCAACGTGTTCTTCCGGCCAGAAGCGAAACCACCAGCCGAGAAAAGCCAGCAACAACAGGAAAACGACAGCGGAAATAATTCTCCTCCGTCGCGTGCGCTCTTTTCCCGGATCGTAATCCTTGGCATCCAGCAGCGTCATACCCCTCTAGCATAACGGACACAGCCCCCAAGTCAAAAGTTCCCGGAAAACAAAGAAGTATCACACACTGGATTGTGTGCCGTACATTGTGTGGCGCGGGCACTCTTGCCCGCGAAATGCCGTCAGGGCATTGACTTTTTCGGCGCCCTCGGCGATCTCGGCGGTGAATACGCTTTTACAGCGTCCGCTTAAACAACGGAATAGCAATCCCCAGCGTAACCGCTGCAAAAACGGAAAGAAAAAGCATATCGCCCCACACCGCCGACAGCGTCGTTTCCTTCAGCAGCAGGCACTTGAACCCATCCACCGCGTAAGTGAACGGATCCACTCTCGCAATCCCCCGCAGCCACGGCGGAAACGCCTGTATCGGATAAATCGATCCGCTGGGGAAAAACAGCAGCGTATTCAAAATGCCAAACATAGCCCGTGGCACCAGCGGGTCCTCGATGCGCACCATCAGCAGAAACATCATCGTGTTGAACGCCAGCGACGTCAGCACGATCATCACCAGCAGCCCCAGGATCGTGGCCGGATTGAAAATCGTGCTCACCCCGGCCAGCAGCGACCCGATGACGCAGATGATCACCCCCGTCATCACCGCTTTGATCGCGCCCGCCAGGTTCAGTCCCAGCACCAGTTCGAGCTTAGTGATGGGCGTCACCAGGTAACCCTCATGCACGCCGCGCGCTTTGTCGTCGATGTAAAGCATGCCTCCGCCAATCATCACCGAAACGAACATGGCCAGCGCCAGCGATCCCGGCAGCAGATATTTCATGTATTCGATGTAAGGATAAAGTTCGACAATCGAGAGCGCGGTCTGCTGCAGAATGCGTGGCTCGACCGTAGGCTGGTTCAGCGCGGCGGTCAGGTCGGTGAGTTCGCCCTCCAGCGCCGAGCTCATGAAGTTGTCGCTGTTGTCCACCACCAGCGCGATCTGTGGATGATTGTCCTCATACACGCGCCGCGAATACTGCGGCGGGATAATCACCGCGCCTTCGAGCTTGCCGTTGCGCACGTCATCCACGGCCTTCTTGGGATCGTCGTAATAAATCGGCACGAAAGTTCTAATGTTCGAGCGCACCGAATCGAACGCTTCGCGGATCTTCAACGCCTGCGTCCCGCCATCCTGGTCGACAATCGCCAGCCGCGCATCACGAATCTTTCCTCCAAACGCATTGCCCAGAATGATGAGCTGCACCAGCGGAAAAATCATCGACGCCAGCATCAGCGCCGGCGACCGGAAAAACTTGCGCATCTCGCGCTCGACAATCGCCATCATTCGGTTCATACGTCAGTCCTGAGTCCCGAGTCCTTGGTCCCGAGCTCTGAGTCTCGAGTCCGCTCCGGCGCTTTGTGACTGCTTTGACTCATGCCCTCACCTTCTTAAACTCATGTCTCGCGTCCACCGCCGACCTCGGGACTCAGGACTCACGACCCGGGACTCACCACTCAGGACTCACGACTCAGGGCTCTTCACGGTTCATAAGTCAGCCCTGAGTCCCGAGCTCCGGGTCCCGAATCGGGTCGCGTTCTTTCAGAGAATTAATCAACCCGCTCAAGATGCGACTCAGCTCGTTGAGTTGTTGAGACAGGCTGGCCGTTGTTGCGGCGGCCAAGTACTGCCGCTGTTGCGCAATCAGCACCTGCGTTTCGATCTCGGCCAGAGAGCCGCGCGCAAGGCGTAGGAATCTCACAAAATCGCGATTGGAATAGTGAGCTTTTCCCTCGGCAATGTTGCTGGGGACCGACACTGCAGCGCGACGAAGCTGGCTCACAAGACCAAACTGTTCATGCGATGGAAATCCTTCGGTCGCATCGTAGATCGCCGCGACCAGCCCCATTCCCTTCTGCCATGCAATCAAGTCCTTGTAACTACTCTGACTCATATGCTGAACCTTCATAACTCGTGTCTCGCGACAACCACGAATATCGGGACTCAGACCTCGGGACTCAGACCTCGGGACTCACGACTCACGACTCGCCGGACTCACGACTCGGGACTCACGACTCTTCACGGCTGCAATCCCGGTCTCTGTGGCATCACGAAGGCGTAAGCCTTCTGCAGTTCGTCGCGCAACTGCCGCCCCGTGTAGTGGACAAACACGTCGTCCAGCGTGGTGTTCTGCACCGAAAGCGCTTTCACCGCAACCCCGGCAGCCACGGCCATCTCCACCAGTTCCGTGGTCGTGCGCGAGCCGTTGCCCGTCAGCACGCGATACATTCCCGCGCCTTCGTGCTGCACTGAGGTCACGTCGTCGAGCGTGTGCAACTTCTGTTCCCAATCCGCCGGCGGATCTTCGAATTGCGCCTCGATCACGTTCGATCCCGGCACGCTCGCCTTCAGCGCCGCCGGCGCATCCAGCGCCACCAGCTTGCCGTGATCCACAATCGCAATTCGGTCGCACAGGCGGTCAGCTTCGTCCATGTAATGGGTCGTAATCAGGATGGTCAGCTTGCGCTGGCTCATGATGTTGCCCAGCATCTCCCACACTGCCACGCGCGATACCGGATCGAGTCCGGTCGTGGGTTCGTCGAGAAAAAATATTTTCGGATGATGCACCAACCCGCGCGCAATCTCCAGCCGCCGCCGCATGCCGCCGGAAAGCGTTTTCGTCGCTGCATCCCGCCATTTCGTCAGGTCCACCAGCCCCAGTAGTTCCTCGATCGACCGCTTCCGCTCCTTGGCCGGAACGTCGTAGAGCTTGGCGTAGATATTCATATTTTCCTCGACCGTGAGGTCGAGATCGCTGGTCAGCGCCTGCGGAATCACTCCAATCGTGCGCCGCGCGGCATCGGGTTCCTTGGCCACATCGTGGCCGGCAATCCTTGCGCTTCCAGACGTGATCGGGATGAGCGTCGTCATCATGCGAATCAGCGTCGACTTGCCCGCGCCATTCGGCCCCAGCAGCCCGAAAATCTCTCCGTCTTTCACGTCGAACGAAACGTTGTCGACCGCCGTAAAGTCGCCATACTTCTTCACGATGTGCTCGACCTCGATCGCCGACTGAGCAGTCGGGTCGTACACCGGCTTCTCCAGAGGCTGAGAAACGGTATGAGGAGCAGTTTGTGTGGCCGGCACCGTGGCCGAACCGTCGCCCGCATTCGTAGTCGTGGGCGAATTCATCACCGCGACCCCGCCGCTGCCGTGCCCTGCGCGCTTCCCTGGCCCTTCATCTGCTCCGGCGACACCAATACTTCCGCCGTCATCCCCGGCACGAATGCGCCCTTGGGATTCTCGAGCCGCACTTTGAGAACGATGGTTCTGATGTCACGCTTGCGCCGGCTAACGTCGCGCTGCGTAGCGAAATCTCCCTCCACGCCTTTGAAGAAAACTTTCCCGCTGGTCACGGTCCCGCCAGGCAGCCGCACGCGCAACACATCACCGTAACCGATGTGGTCCGCGTAGGTTTCCGGGATCGCAGCCCGCGCCCAGGTGTCGGTCAGATCGACGATGGTGACAATCGGCGCGCCAATGTTGACCACTTCGCCCTGCCGCGCCGCCCGCACCGAAACTGTGCCGGTGACGGGCGCGTAAACGTTGGTGTATCCCAACCGCACAGCCGCCTGGTTTTTCTGCGCGATCGCATTCTTGAGGTCGGCTTGGGTAGACTGCACCGTGCTTTTGGCCGCGTTGGCCTGATGCGTCCGCGCAATGGCTGAGTCCAGGTCGGCCTGCGCCGCCTTCACCAGGTCCTTCTGCGCCTGCACGGTGGCTTGCGACGCCTGCAAATTCGTTTCGGCCTGCACCCGATCCTGATCGGAAGCTACGCCCACTTTGGCCAGTTCGATGGTGCGCCGGCTGTCGCTCTCGGTGCGTTCGAGCGTGGCTTGCGCTTGTAGAAGCTGCGCTCTTGCTGAGGAAAGTTTGGCCTGCGCGTTGGCCACATCGCTGGACGTTGAGCCGGAAGTCGATTTTTCCGTGGATTGCATCTCCGACACTTTGTGCTGCAGGCTGTTGATGGTCGCAGACGCCGCGGCTTCCTGCGTCTGCAATTCCGACGGGTCCAGCACGGCGATCAGGTCGCCCGCATTCACCGGCGTGCCTTCATCCACCAGCAGTTTCTGGATGCGGCCTTCCACCTGCGCGCTCACAATCACCTGATTCGAATCGACCGTGCCGATCAGCACCAGGTCTTTCGAGTGATCGGTCGAGAACGTGTAGTAAATCGCCGCGATCACAAAAATAATTCCCAGAAGCATGAAAAAACGATTGCGCGCGCTCATGAGCGTGCTCCTTGGCTGGGACTGAGGGTCGGGCCCGGGCTCCGAGTAAGACTAGCTTTGGCGTCGGGCCGGAACAGCGCCGCCGAAATGAAGTCGAGCACTGCGGTCTTGCGTTCGGCGATCCGCTCCGGTGTCAGCGGATTGAAGCCCACGATCTTCTGCATCATGGGCGCGCTGCTGAAATAAAAAACGATCATGGCCACCATCGAAGGAACGAAGTGAGCCGGGCTCACTTTCCGGAATTCTCCTTCGGCGATGCCTTTGCCCAGTAATTCTCCGACGCGCGTGAAAATCGGCTGAAAATAGTTTTTGATCAGTTTGTCGAGATGCGGCGACTGCCCATCGCGCGCCCGCATCATCTCGCGCTGCATCAACTTGGGATAAACCTGGTTGGCGGCCACGAAATCGAAATAGGCAGCCACATAAGCCATAATCTTCTCGCGCGACGGCAAATCGCTATCCAGCACGCGAAACACATTCACCTTGAGCGCCGAAAAGGCTTCATCCAGCACAGCGCCGTAAAGCGTTTCCTTGTCTTTGAAGTAGTAGTAAAGCAAAGCTTTATTGACGCGGGCCTCGCGTGCGATGGCGTCGGTGCGCGCCCCGGCGATGCCATGCTCGGCGAACTCCTGCGCCGCGGCCTGCAGGATCGCCGCCCGGCTCTCCTCCGGCTGCCCGCGCGTACCCATACGCCCGAAGTGGGAATGAGGATGAAGTTGACGATGATGGCGAAATAAGCGAGCCATAAATCCCGTCCGCGGCTTCGATGTTGTACCGCGAACTCTTAAGTAACCAGTTAGTTAGATTATACACAACCTCGCGCGTGATGCAACTAGGATTTCCCCCCAGTCAGCCTACATCGCCAAACTGCCCCGTAGCCGGACGTAACTTGCCGCTGCCAAAAGATTGCGGCAAAGTCCATTGGAGGCGACCAACTGAAGCCTGGATGAGAGAGTTCGAGCACTTGAGGCGAGTCCTTGAGCCACGAGCCTGCAATCACGACGCTATTTGGCCCGCGTAAGTCCGCCGGGGAAACGCCCGACCCGTCCCCAGCAACCACATTGAAAAACTTCGGGCGATTCCTGGGTCGTGTGCTTGTGTTCATCTCGGTGCTTTTTTTTCTTTTAAGCGGATATGTTGCCTTTGCTCAATACTGGATTCAGACGCAGTGGACAAAGGCAGATGCCACCGTGCTAAGCGGCGAGCTTAGTGAACGTTCATCGGGATCCACAAACAGGCCAGGCCAAGGCGGCACGTCTTCCAAATCGTATTTCTTCCATTGCACGGTTTCCTATCCAGTGCAGGGGGAGACCAGGCAATCCGAACTGGAATCGCCCGGGTCCGGCTACAGAATCGACGCCCAGGTTTGGGCTGGGAGCTGGTCGCCGGGCCAGCATATTGCCATTCTGTACAAGCCCTCGAACCCGAGTAGGATTCGGCTGGCGGACAATCCGGCTGAGGCGACTGCGATGGGTTCGTTGCGACTGGCGTTCTATTTCTTCGTTCCCGGCATGCTGCTGATCCGGCTATCCAGGTCAGAGCGAGTCGATTCGCGATAATCCCAACTTCCGTTTCGGTGAAACAAGCGACGTCCCCCCGCACGCCTCGGACATTGTCGCCGTCACGAGTTCGCAAAAGTGGGATAATCCGATTGAGAGAGTAAACTTTCGCGAGGGCGCAGTTGAGCATCACGGCTGATCGCGTGCGTTGCGCGGTTTTTATTTTCGCAGTGGTTGGTCTCATCTTTGCGTCTGCTGTTTCTGCGCAGCAGACGCCCCCGGTCCCTGAGATACCCGACACGTTTAACTTAGACGTGAAAGCAGCGGCGCGGCTGCGGCCGAAGTTGATTGCCGAAAGTTCGGCGGCCTCGGGCGCGTATGCGATCGGGCAGCGCGTTCTGGTAAAGCTGGTCGCGCAGGCGCACACCAGCCGCGACGTCGCCTGGGAGCTGCGCATCGTCAACGATGGCCTGCTCAACGCTTACTCCTCGCCGGATGGCACCATCTACGTCGAAAGCGGCCTCGCCGAGTTGGCTGGGCCCACTCCCGGCCTGTGGGCGGCACTCCTGTCGCACGAGATCGCGCACATCGTGCGGCGCGACTGGGCGCGGCGCTACTTGTACGAAAAATCGCTGAGCACTAGTGGATCTCTCCTCGTGATGGGCGACCCCGGTTTGCCCGCGGCCGGCTGGGCGGACGCGCGAACGGGTGCCGACGATTTCGCCCGCTTTTGCCGCCAGATGGAACTGGACGCCGACCGCGAGGGCCTCGCGTTGATGGCGCGCGCCGGCTACCATCCTGATTTCGTTCCCGCGCTGCAACATCTGCTGCACGCGCAGGACACTCGCGAGCCGGCCGACGCCACACATCCGCGCTGGGAGGAACGAGACCGTCAACTGGAGCGCGCCTATGTTGCGGCCAGCATTGATTTCGCCCACCGCTGGCTGCAGTGGTACGCATCGCCAGGAGGCAATCCGCCGATTGTGGTGTTTGAGGACGAGCCGACCACGCGGAAAGCCGGGAACGAATGGGAAGTGCAGATTCCGTTGCGCTGCGAAAATCTGGCCGGCGCGGTGGAAGTGGTTTTGCAGCCGCGGTCGTCGCACAACGCCGCGGGACCTGTGCTGGGCGCTGCGGGATATCGTCAGCGCCTGCCGGAGTCGAGCCGGCAACTCCGGCAACTGACCGGCTGCACATCGCCCAGGACCACGGTCACGTTCAAGCTGGCGAATGATTCCTTGCAGAAAACGGGCGGCGGCCCGTGGGCCGACGTTTTCGTTTTGGATGGCGAGGAAACCGTGCTGTCGCGCGCCGAGGTGCAAAGAGCGCGACGCTAACGGGCTACGTTGTTCCGCCTGCGATCGAGGGCACCAGCAGGACTTCATCTCCCTCCTGGAAGGCATAGCTGGGGCCGCCCAGGAAACGGATGTCTTCTTCGTTTACGTAAATGTTGAGGAAGCGGCGGACCTGGCCAGCTTCGTCGCGCAGGTGAGGTTTCAGCTCGGGGAATTTTTCGTCGAGGACGGAGAATAATTCTCCCAGGTTGGTAGCCGCGCAGGAGAGCTTGCCGACGCCGGCGGTGTGGCGGCGGAGGGCGGTGGGGATTTGTACGGTGATTGGCATTGGCGCCTCCTGGGTCCTGGGTCGTGTGTTTCTTGGTTTTGTAGTGACCGCAAAACCAAAAGCCGGTCGCGCATTCGCTCGACCTGGACGGGCAAGAGTGCCCGCCCCCACACAAACCTTACACACACACAAACCTTGCCCTACACAAACTCTGCTTCTTATGCGCCGACCGTGGCCGCGGATTCTTTTGCGACTTCGACTACGTCCAGCGTTTGCTGCAAATAGTTTTCGAACTCGGCCAGCTTGGGAGCGATTGCGCGCTCTTCCTGATAGACGCCGGCCAGCGCGTCGGTGGTTTTCAGGCCGTTGCCGGTGATGCAGAGGACCGTTGTTTCTTCGGGCAGGATGCGGTCCTGGCGATAGAGCTTGCCCGCGCAGCCTACCGTGACGCCGCCGGCAGTTTCGGTGAAGACACCTTCGGTCTCGGCCAGCAAGCGGATCGAATCGATCACTTCGGGATCGCTGATGTCTTCGCTCCATCCGCCGGTCTGTTTTATGGTTTTGATGGCGTAGTGTCCGTCGGCGGGATTGCCGATGGCCAGCGAACGGGCGATGGTCGCGGGTTTCTGCGGCTCGATCTCGGCGCTGCCGGTTTTCACCGCGGTTGAAATCGGAGAGCATCCCGTAGCTTGCGCGCCAAAGAATTTTACTTCTTTGGCTTCGACCAGACCGAGCTTCACCAGTTCGTCGAATGCCTTCTTGATTTTCACGATCAACGACCCGCCCGCCATGGGGCAGACCACGTTGTCGGGCAGGCGCCAGCCGAGTTGTTCGGCGATTTCGAAGCCGACGGTCTTCGATCCTTCAGCGTAATATGGCCGCAGGTTTACGTTGACGAAGCCCCAGTTGCGCTCGTCGGCAATCTGCGAACACAGGCGGTTGACCTGGTCATAGCTGCCAGCTATGCGGACTACTTTCGCGCCGAACACGTTGGTGCCGAGAATTTTTGCGGGTTCGAGGTCCGCGGGGATGAAGATCCACGCCTTCAAGCCTTCGCGGGCGGCGTGCGCGGCCACGGCATTGGCCAGGTTTCCGGTTGACGAGCAGGAGACCGTGTCGAAGCCGAACTCGCGCGCCTGCGCCAGCGCCACGGCCACGACCCGATCTTTGAAGCTCAGCGTGGGCAGGCAGACGGCGTCGTTCTTGATATAAAGATTCTGCGGACGCGCGCCCAGCGTCGCGGCCAGCCGCGGCGCCTGCAACAGCGGAGTGAAGCCAACGGGCAGGCTCGGATGAAATCCATGGGGGAGGGGCAATAGCTCGGAGTAACGCCACATGTTCGGGGCACGCTGGGAAATGCGCTCTCTGGTAAACGTTCCTTGGGCAATCTGCGCGCGCACGGCGTCATAGTCGTAGGCGACTTCCAGAGGAGAGAAACACTCATCGCAGATGGAACGAGGCTGGTTGCCCCAGGTCCGTCCGCATTCCCGGCAGCGCAGTTCGTAGTGAGACATATAGCTACTCGCTTTCTTTTTTCGTGAACCCAAAATCAAAGCGAGTAGCTGGGGACGAGCCTCGAAAAAGCGGCCCAAAATACAAAGGCCTCTTTTTCCAGGAAAAGGAAAAGAGGCTATCGGAAAGCGAGTGCCAATACAGCGCGCTTGCCGAATCCCATGTTCCCTGTTTCCAGGAGAGAGTTGGCACCAAGCACCCGGGATATATGATCCCGGATCGGTTGCCGTGGCGTCACAGGGCTCGTCCCTCAGCCACTCTGCATGAAATTCAGGTCTGCTCCCCACGTGAATGAAGAACAAACTTGTCTTGAAGATGGTACAAAATGCTGGCGGGGGAGTCAAGAGTAAACTGGGGCGCTAGTGGAGACACTGCGATTCCTGGCGATTTCGCGTGGTCTGGGATCGCGGCTGAAGAGCTCTTAACCGCAGAGATCGCAGAGAAAGGCCGCTGAGGGCGCAAAGAAGACGACGCAAAGAAGACCGCTTGTGCGTGTCACAGTGGACCCGGGTATCACGACATCATGAATGCGCGCTCCCAGACGATCAACCGCTCAACGCTGACATTGCTGGCTGCCTACTTATTGTTGCTGGCGGGAGTAAGGTTCTCCACCGCGGCCCAGCACAATGAGCAGGAGAAGAAACGCGACTGGCCAACCTACGGAGGCGCGCCCGAAAACAATCACTATTCGGCGCTCACGCAGATCAATCGCAGCAACGTGAAGCAACTCGCTGTTGCGTGGAGTTTCGACACGCAGGAGGAAGGCGGTCTGCAGACTAGCCCGATTATCGTCGACGGCGTGCTTTACGGGATCACTCCCACACAAAGAGTCTTCGCGCTCGACGCGGCAACGGGCGCGTTGCTTTGGAAGTTTGACTCCGGAATTCGGGGCACGCAGCCGGATCGCGGACTTGCTTACTGGTCGAACGGCAAAGGTGGCGGAGGCAAAGACTCAGACCGCAAGAGCACGAACGACAAGGTTCAGAACAACGACCCGCGAATTCTGGTGGGCGTGATGAACTTTCTGTACGCGCTCGATGCCGCCACCGGCAAGCCGATTCCGACTTTCGGGCATGATGGACGAATCGATCTCCGCGAAAACCTGGGCCGCGAGCCTGCTGCGGCGCAATCGATTACCATGACCAGTCCGGGCATTGTCTACAAAGATCTGATCATTGTCGGGGGACGAAATCCTGAGACGCTGCCCGCGCCTCCCGGCGACGTGCGCGCCTTTGACGTGCGCACCGGGCAGATGCGCTGGTCGTTCCACACGATTCCTCGCCCCGGCGAGTTTGGCTACGACACCTGGCCGAAGGACGCATGGAAGACCAGCGGTGCGGCTAACAACTGGGCGGGATTCGCGCTCGACCCGAAGCGCGGCATCGTCTATGTTCCGACTGGCTCGGCGGCATTTGATTTCTATGGTGCCGACCGCATCGGCGACGATCTGTTTGCCAACTGCCTGCTCGCGTTGAACGCGGAGACGGGCGAAAGAATCTGGCACTTTCAAGGAGTGCGGCACGACCTGTGGGATCGAGATTTCCCTTCCCCGCCCGTGCTGCTCACGGTGAAGCGCGACGGCAAGGATATTGACGCGGTCGCGCAGACCACGAAGCAGGGATACGTTTATCTTTTCGATCGCGAGAACGGCAAGCCGCTGTTCCCGATTGAGTATCACGACTACCCTCGCAGCACAGTCCCCGACGAAGTCGCCGCTGCGCAGCAGCCACTGCCCACCAAACCCGCGCCCTTCGCCCGCCAGCGTCTCACAGAAGATCTGTTGACCACTCGCACGGCCGAGGCGCATCAGTGGGCTATCGACGCATTCCGAAAATTTCGCAGTGAAGGTCAATTCGTTCCTTTCAGCGTGGGAAAAGATACAGTCATTTTTCCCGGCTTCGACGGCGGCGCCGAGTGGGGCGGTCCCGCGGTGGACGCGGAGACTGGCCTCATCTACATCAACGCCAACGACGTGGCCTGGACGGGTGCGCTTGCTCCCAACACCGGCGAGCACAGTCCCCGCGCGATTTACCTGAGCCAATGCGGCGTCTGCCACGGGGAAAACATGACGGGCTCGCCTCCGGCGATGCCGTCGCTCGTGGGAGTGGAAACCAGGCTGACGCACGCGCAAATCGCGGCCACGATCAAAAACGGCAAAGGACGAATGCCGGGCTTCCCGAATCTCAGCGACGATGAAACGTTTGCCCTGCTCGGCTACCTGACCAGCGGCGAGAACAAGGAACTGGCCAGTTCGGGCGCGCTGCCGCTTGCTATGAAATACCGCTTCACAGGCTACAAGAAATTCCTCGACGCGGAAGGATATCCCGCCGTGACGCCGCCCTGGGGCACGTTGAATGCGATCAACCTCAATACCGGCGAATATGCGTGGACGATTCCGCTGGGAGAATATCCGGAGCTGGCGGCGCTGGGACAGAAGGAAGTCGCGCTGAAGAATACGGGCACGGAAAATTACGGCGGCCCAATCGTGACTGCCGGCGGGCTGCTCTTCATCGGCGCCACCAACTTCGACAAGAAATTCCGCGCGTTCGACAAAGCAACCGGAGAGTTGCTGTGGGAGTTCACGCTGCCGTTCGCGGGCAACGCCACTCCCGCCACCTATGAAGTGAACGGGCGGCAGTTCGTGGTGATCGCGGCCGGCGGAGGGAAAGATCCGAAGTCGAAGTCGGGAGGAATTTATGTCGCGTTTGCGATCCCGAAAGGAACCCACTGACAGCGCCTGTGGTCGATCGCCGGGACCGGCACGGAAGTGACGCTAATCGAGCAACCCCAGGTATTGGACGCTCGCGGAGTTTCAATCAACAATCAAAAATCAACAATGCCCTTCAGCGACTGTACTGATTCTTCTTCTTGTCTTCGTGCCGCTCGATTCCAAGTTGTATCAGACGGTCGATCAGGTCCGCATATGCCAGCCCGGACGCCGCCCACAGCTTGGGATACATGCTGATCGCGGTGAATCCCGGCATGGTGTTGATCTCATTCAGGTAAATCTTTCCCGACTTCGCGCCTGACTTGGTTTGGGAACCAGGTTCCATCAGAAAATCTACGCGCGCTAGGCCCGAGCAATCCACCGCTTTGAACGCTGCGATCGCCAGTTCCTGCACGCGCTTCGTGTCCGCCTTCGAAAGCTTTGCCGGAATGATCAGTTGCGAACCCTCGTCGAGATACTTCGCCGTGTAATCATAGAACTCTTTGCCGGGGACGATCTCGCCCGGAAGCGAGGCGACTGGATCGTCGTTTCCCAGAACCGAGCACTCGATCTCGCGCGCCTTTTTATTCTTGCCGCCCACTCCCTGCTCGATCACAATCTTGCGATCGAACTTCGCCGCCTCTTCGATCGCTGGACCAAGCTCCTTGCGGTCGTGCGCCTTGCTGATTCCCACCGACGATCCCAGATTCGCGGGCTTCACGAACGCGGGATACCTCAATTTGCGCTCGACCAGTTTCTCAACTTTCTTCGGCTCGTTTTCCCAGGCGTTGCGCAGAATCGTGACGTGCTTCACGATCGGAATCCCCGCCGCAATGAACAACGACTTCATGATGTCTTTGTCCATTCCGGCAGCAGAGCCGAGAACGCCAGCGCCCACATACGGAATGTCGGCGAGTTCGAGCAGGCCCTGGATCGTGCCATCTTCGCCGAACGTGCCATGCAGCACAGGAAAAATCACATCTACGTTAATGGCGCGATCGCTGGCCCGCCGGGTGAGCGCGGCATCGCTCTGAAACGGCACCAGGCCGCTCTGCCGGTGCACGGGCTCGGGCGGCACGATGACCGCTTCACCCCGCGCCAGCACTGCCGCCGCCGGCGTAGTGTCGGGATCGCCCGCGCGAAGATGACGCGGCTCGATCACGATCTTGCCCTGCAGTAGGTTCTCCGCATGCTCGGCCGTCAGCCAGCGCCCGTCCTTGGTGATGCCGATGGGAACGACTTCATATTTATCTTTATCGATTGCGTTGAGAACCGACGCCGCCGAGAGCAACGACACTTCGTGCTCCCCGCTGCGTCCGCCAAACAGAATGCCGACCCGAAGCTTTTTCATGACCTTTCAGTGTGGACGCGCGCAGAGTTCCGCGTCAATCGCAGGAATGGTTCGCAGTGGGACATCAGCCACGGATGAGCACGGATTTCCACGGATAACCCTTGATCTTGTTTTCGATCCGTGTGAATCCGTGGAGATCCGTGGCAACCCGTTCTTTTGCGCTACAGAATCTTCTTCCCGAACGCCGACAGCGCCAGTTCTACTGCCAGCTCGGCCGTGCGGTTGTGTTCGTCGATCACCGGATTCACTTCCACGATCTCAAAGCTCAACATGCGTCCGTGGTCGGCAATGATCTCCATGGCAAGGTGCGCCTCGCGGTACGTCGCGCCGCCGCGCACCGGAGTGCCTACGCCCGGCGCGTCCTCAGGATCGATCCAGTCCATGTCGAGCGAAATGTGGTAGCCGGCGGTGCCACGGGTGGCCATGCTTAGCGCGTCTTCCATCACGGTGCGCATGCCACGCTCGTCAATGTCGCGCATGGTGAAGACGCCGATGCCCGCTCGCCGCACATTTTCTTTTTCGACGGCATCAATGTCGCGCACGCCCACCAGCACACAATTTTCCGGCTTCACTTTAGGGGAGAAATCGAAAATGTTCGACAACTCCGCCGGTCCCAGGCCCATCAGCGCCGCCAGCGGCATCCCATGCACGTTGCCGCTGGGCGAAGTTTCGGGAGTGTTGATGTCGGTGTGCGCATCGATCCAGATCAGCCCGATCTTCTGATTCTGGCGGCGATAAAATTCTGCCACGCCCGACACCGTCCCGGCCGCCATGGAATGATCGCCGCCCAGCGCCAGCGGAACCTTCCCCGCTTCCAGCGTCTTGACGACGAGCTCTGCATGCTTGGTGCAGGTGGCCGTGATCTCTTTCAGATACTTTGCGTGCGGATCGCCTTCTTTTTTCTGTTCGGGGATGGCGACGGCCACGTTGCCGCCGTCCTCCACTTCGTGCCCCAAGGCTTCGAGCCTCGCTTCAAGCCCCGCGACGCGCACCGCGGACGGCCCCATATCCACGCCGCGCCGCGACTGACCGAGATCCAAGGGCACACCAATCACGCGGATTTTCCTGGGAGAGATGTTAGAGGAAGTCATAGGTTGTGAAGGTCTTATTCACCGCCGAGTACGCCAAGAACGCCGAGAAAGCCGGAGACAAGTCATTGTTTTTCTCGTTCTCCTCTCGGCGTTCTCCGCGATCTCGGCGGTGAATAGGACTGGCTCAGCGTCTCGATTCGCCCTTCACCCCGAGACATTGTCGAGCGCGCCGCATCCGGAAATTCATTGACAATTCTTTTCAGCCCGTTTTTCAGCACGCGAACATGAAAATTGATGAGCAAGCCTGCTCGTTTACCGGACAGGCGAAGATATGAAAACAACTGCGCGTCGTGGATCGGGACAAGGTGCTCGACAGCCTTTATCTCCACTACAACGGAGTCCTCAACGACCAGGTCAAGACGGTACCCGCAATCAAGCTTCACATCACGATAGACTACGGGCAGAGACTTCTGTTCCTCGACGTTAAGGCCCGCCTCCCGAAGTTCGTGCGCCAAACAAACTTGGTAGGCTGATTCCAGTAGTCCAGGCCCCAGGTGTCGATGCACCTCGATTGCCGCCCCGATGATCCGTCGCGTAATCGAATCGAGCCTGTCTTTTTCTTCCATACTCGGCGCTCTCGGCGTACTCAGCGGTGATGAAGCTTACGGGTAAAGCCGGTACAGCATTCTCGGGAACGGAATCGTTTCCCGAACGTGTTCGAGTCCGCAGATCCAGGCCACGGCGCGCTCAATGCCCATGCCGAATCCGCCGTGCGGCACGCTGCCGAATTTTCGCAAGTCGAGATACCACTTGAACGCCTCTTCGGGGAGGCCGTGCTCGTGGATGCGCCGCAATAGCAACGCGTGCGACGCCATACGCTGCGAGCCGCCGATGATTTCGCCGTAGCCTTCGGGCGCGAGCACGTCCACACAGAGGGCCAGTTCCGGACGCTGCGGGTCGGGCTCCATGTAAAACGCTTTCACCTTTGCCGGGTAACGATGCACCATCACAGGCTTGTCGAACTGTGCGGAAAGATACGTTTCGTCCGGCGAGCCGAGGTCGCCGCCCCATTCAAATTTCGATTCCAGCGCGCCTTTCGCGTGGCCCTCCTGCAGGTTCTTGACCGCATCGTCGTAGCTGATGCGCGGGAATGGCGGCTCGATTTTTTCGAGCTTCGAAACGTCGCGGCCAACTATTTGCAGATCAGCGCGCCGCCGCTCCAGGCAGCGCTTCACGATAAAACTGATCAGCCCTTCGGCGAGTTCCATCACGTCGTCAAGTTCGGCGTAAGCGACTTCGGGCTCGACCATCCAGAACTCAGTAAGATGCCGCCGCGTCTTCGATTTCTCCGCGCGAAACGTTGGGCCGAAGGAATACACCTTGCCCAACGCCATGGCCAGAGCTTCGGCGTAGAGCTGGCCCGACTGCGTGAGGAACGCCTGCTCCTCGAAATAATCGACAGGAAAAAGGGTGCTTGTCCCCTCGCACGCCGCCGGAGTAATAATCGGGGGATCGGTCAAGGTAAATCCGTGCTCGTCGAAAAAGTCGCGCGCCGCTTTGATGATTTCGGCGCGCACGCGCAAAATCGACGCCTGCCGCTGCGACCGCACCCAAAGGTGCCGATGCTCCATCAGAAAATCCGTGCCGTGCTCTTTGGGAGTGATCGGGTAAGGATCGGATTCCGGCACGCGCTGGATCACCTGCACGCCGGCCACGTCGAGTTCGTACCCGCCGTGCGCGCGCTTGTCGGCGCGCACTTTACCTTCGACAATCACGCTCGACTCCTGGGTCAGCGTCTTGATCGCGTCAAATACTTCCGGCGTAACCGCGTTCTTGGGCACCACGCCCTGAATCACGCCCGACCCGTCGCGAAACTGTGGAAACAAAAGCTTCCCGCTCTCGCGCAGGTTATAGAGCCAGCCGCGAATGGTGACAGACTGGCCTTCGTGCTTGCCGATTTCCGCGATGGTGGTTACAGGTGAGGACATAAGGTTCAAAAGCTATTTACCGCCGAGCACGCTGAGAGCGCAGAGAAAATAAATGCATCTCTGATTCGTGATGCCGGCGGCGGCACCGCCTTTTCTTGCAAGTTCTTTCTACGGCGTTCTCAGCGTCCTCGGCGGTGAATTCGTTTAAGCGGTCTCCAGTTTCTCGAACGTCTCACCCAATTTATCCAGCGGGTTCACTTTCTCGTCGCCTTCCAGTTCCAGCAGCAGTGGCGGAGTCTGCGGCGCCGAGCGCAGCAGTTCCATAGCTTCCTTCCAGTCGATCGTTCCGTCGCCCGGCCAGAGATGGGAATCCTTATCTTTGTTGTTATCGTGGATGTGGGTGGAGCAAATGTGGCTGCGCAGAGTTTCGAACGCCTCGCGCACCGAACCCATGAGGTGTGCATGCCCCACATCGAAACACACTCCTACGTCGTCGAAGTGGGCGCTGCGAATCATTTCCACCAGCTTTTCGGGCGCAGAAAGCTCGTTGGGAATATTCTCCAAAAGAATTCTCACGCCCAGCGGCTTGGCAAAGGCGCGCAGGTGCTCGATCGAGGTCATGGCCGCTTCAAATTTCTTTTCGCTGAAGTCTTCATTGGGCGTGCCCAGGTGCTGCACCAGAAACCGGAACGGAATCTGCTCCGCGATTTCAAGCGCGCGCTTGATCTCATCCATGGCTTCGATCCGGCCCGCACGGTCCGTGGAGGCGATGTTCACCGGAGGCGCGCCGGCGCGCCCCCACTCGTAATCGGCGTACAACGGCGAGTGCACGGAGTTGAGGGGAATCCCGCTGGCGCGAAACCACTCGGCAATCTCTTTGACGTGCTGCTTGCGGTTGGCGTAGTCGATATGCTGCCGCGCGGCGAAAATCTCCACCGCCTGCACGCCGCTGCGGGCAAACCCGTCCAGGATGCCGGGATGCAGCCGCTCTTTTACATAGACGAACGTCGATACCGCTTTCAGCATGCCAGCCTCAGTAAGAAATTGCAGATTTCAGATTTTAGATTGCAGATTGAAAACCCACGACCGAACGCGCCCGCTGTTCAATCTAAATCTACAATCTGAAATCAAAAATCTGACATCGCTTCAGTACCCTACTGCCTTCCCGTTATTTCTTCCGTCGGGCGCCCCCAGGCGCTCGCCGGTTTTCGGCTCGATCATGATGCACTCGGCATCGCTCCAGTAGCCTCCGCCGTCTTCGCGCAGTCCCATCTGAACGTGGTGTCCCATCTTCTGCAGCGCGCTCACCGTATCCGGCGAGAACCATTTCTCCACGTTGACCACGTCGGGCAGCCACTGATTGTGAAATCGGGGAGCGTTTACCGCTTCCTGAATATTCATCCGGTAATCCACCACGCCCATGAGGACATTCGCCACGGTCGTGATGATCTTCGAACTTCCCGGCGACCCCAGCACCAGAAACGGCTTGCCATCGCGCACCACAATAGTCGGCGTCATCGATGAGAGCGGGCGCTTCCCCGGCCCAATCGCATTCGCCGCGCCCTGAATCAGGCCGTCGGCATTGGGCACGCCAGGTTTGGCCGAGAAGTCGTCCATCTCGTCGTTCAGAAGAAAGCCCAGCCCATCCGCCGTCACGCGCGATCCGAACCAGTCATTGATCGTAGTGGTCACGGCAACCGCATTGCCATCTGCATCCACCACCGAATAGTGCGTAGTGTGCTGCCCTTCATGAAAATTCGCCGGCGGCGGATGCGTCGCCGCAAACTGTTCCAACTCATTGAAAATCGCCGGCCGCTTCAACTCTTTGCTCACGCTGGCACGCGCCGGATCAATCGACTCCCGCCACGCCGCCGCATATTTCTTGTCGATGAGCTGGGCCACGGGAATCTTCGAGAAATCCGGATCACCCATAAATTCCGCGCGATCGAAAAACGCCCGCCGGAACGCTTCCGTCGTAAAGTGGATCGCCTGCGACGACCGGTTCCCCAACTTCGCCAGATCGTAGCCTTCCAGAATATTCAGCGACTCAATCAGAACAGTTCCACCAGAAGAGGGCGGCGGCGCGCTGAGGATTTCGTATCCGCGATACGTTCCACGAACCGGCTCGCGTTCTTTCACCTCGTATTGCGCCAGATCGCTGGCGGTGATGATGCCTCCGCCTTTTTGAATCGCCGCCGCCAGTTCGCGCGCCATCGCGCCGTGATAAAAATCGTCGGGCTTCTCCGCAATCCGTTCCAGGGTGCGCGCCAAGTCCGGCTGGCGGAAGATGTCGCCCGGCTGGTAGTAGTTGCCGTCGCGCTGAAACACCCGCCGCGATTCGGCAAACTGGCCGAGGTGCGGGTCGAACTGAAAATCGCGCGCTTCTCCCCAGCTCAGCGCATAGCCGTCACGCGCCAACTTGATCGCCGGAGCCATCACCTGCTGCAGCGTGAGCTTGCCATATTTCTGCTCGGCGAAAACCATCCCGGCAACCGAGCCGGGCACGCCAATCGCTTTGTATCCATACTCGCTGGCGCCTTCGATCACATTGCCCTGCGCGTCCAGGTACATATCGCGCGTCGCCGCCGCAGGAGCCTTCTCGCGATAGTCAAGAAAGTGCGCCTTGCCATCGGCCATGCGAATGAGCATGAAACCGCCGCCGCCCAGGTTTCCCGCAGGCGGATGCACCACCGCCAGCGCGAATCCGGTAGCCACCGCCGCGTCCACGGCGTTGCCTCCGGCCTGCATGATTTCCACCCCGGCGCGCGAAGCCAACTCATGGACGCTGACCACAATCGCATGCTGCGCATGCACTGGCTGCGTAGAAGCGGCAGCGCCCGTCGCGCCGCCCACCACAACGGTTATCAGAAGCCAAATTAGTGATTTATGAGGAGATCGCATGCGGTGAAGATTTCCGAGGTCCCGGCTACGACACGAGCCGAACTTTGAGGCTAGCCGACCGCCGCAGGAGAGTCAAATCGGACTTGCTGCGGGAGTCCTCGTGCGGTTAGCTTGTGTGGGGCGGGCACTCTTGCCCGCCAACTCTATCCACGAAGGAAGTCTTCAGCCCTTCCTCTTTTTCTTCCGAGGAGCACGAGCCGCGGCGCGCTTTTCTTGACTCGAGATTTCACTCTTGGCGCCTTCGCCGCCACCATCTCATACGACTGCCGGATGAACTCCTTCAGTTCGACATCCCGCAGCGCGTCGAGCCGATCCAACATCACCCACTTATAGCGCCCTACGTATGGCGCCGGATGAATGTCCGCGCGTTCGATGAGCTCGGCAAATGTCTCCGGCGTGCACTTGAACGTCAGCCGCTGTTCATCCAGGCCCAACACAGCAAACATCTTCCCGCCAACCTTGAAGCAGAGAGCATCGCCCCATTGCAGTTTCTCCATGGCGCTTGGGAAGGCCAGGCAATACACGCGAATCGAATCCACGTTCATGAAAAATAATTTACCGCCGAGAAGACGTGCGCCGGCAGAACCAGGTGCAGGATGCTTCGCCGATAACCCCAGCCTGAACGACGAGCAGAGGACGGGCTAACGGCCGTCACAAAGCGTTTCGCTGATCGATGACGGCTGAAAGCTGACAGCTGCTACACCTGCTGCCGCGCTTCTCCCAGCGGAACCTGCACATCCATCTTCTTCTTGCCGCGATAGATGGTCACCTTCACCGTGTCGCCGGCGCGGTGGTTGTTCATCATCTGAGCCAGGTCGTCTTCGTCCTGCACTTTCTGGTCGTCGATGGCCACGATCAAATCGCCGCCCAGCATGATGGGAGTATTGCCGAGATATGCCCGTTCGTTGCCTCCGTGCAATCCCGCCAAATCGGCGGAGCCGCCGGGAGTCACCTGAACAATGAGTAGTCCGTAGTCGGCGGGCAAGCCAATCTCATCGGCCAGTTCCGCGCTGATGGGAATGGTCCGCACGCCCAGCGCCGGACGCCGCACCCGACCCAGCGTCATCAGATCGTTCAGCACAGCCTTCGCCGTATTGATGGGAATCGCGAATCCAATACCTGCATTCTGATTCACGCTGGAAAGAATCATGGTATTGATGCCGATCACTTCCCCGTGCCAGTTCATCAGCGGCCCGCCCGAGTTGCCGGGATTAATCGCCGCATCGGTCTGAATTGCTTCATCAATGGTTGCGCCGTTCGGCTCGCGCACCGGACGGATCGAACTGACGATCCCGCGCGTCATGGTCCCCGCCAGCCCAAACGGATTGCCAATGGCATACACCTTCTGCCCCACCTGCAAATTGTGCGAATCGCCCAGCACCGCCGGAACCAGATCGCCCGCCTTGATCTGAATCACCGCCAGGTCGTGCGCCGGGTCCGTCCCGATCACCGTGGCTTTGTACTTTTTGCGATTATGCAGCGTGACTTCCACCTGCCGCGCGTCGGCGATGACGTGGTAGTTGGTGAGGATGTGCCCGTCCTTATCGATCACGAACCCGGAGCCCTGCCCCTCCTGCGGCACCAGCCCGTAGAAGAAGTCAAACGTCATGGCGCGCGAAGTGACGTTCACGACCGAAGGAATATTCTTCTTGTAAACCGCGATATTGTTCTGCTCTTCGCCGTCGAGCGCCTCGCCGGGCGCGGCCTCCGTGATCTCCACATTCGCCGGATGGCTGAACCAGTTCACCGGATTCGCGCCCGCCAGCTTCGCATTCGAACGCCACGTCGTGAAATAAAAAAACGCACCGACAATCGCCAGCGCCAGAATCAACGGCCGCATGAGCTTCATGATTTCAAACCACCTAAAGGTAGATACGAAGTCCGGGAGCCGAAAGGTCCCGAACAGTTCATTCTAAACAATGCCGCCGAACAATGGGGCGTGGTGTGGCGCAGCGGTAAGGCAGGGCAGATTCGGATCCTCAATGCGACGACAAAGAAGGGCGTCATCCTGAGCGTAGCCGTTCTTCAGGCGGAGCGAAGGATCTCGCGCGGATCACACGGTCCGTGGGGAAGAACGCGGGAGGCGGGTCCGTAACGCCGCCAGGGCCGCGACTCGCGAGATCGTTCGCGCCGATCCTCCGGCAGAAAGCAGATTCCTCCTGCCTCGCTGCGCTCGCGCGTCGGAATGACAACGCTTGATTTCGTCAGATCTTCATCGCGGCCTCGGTGCGCAGCCTCTCCCACAATTCGCGCACTCGCTCCCGCGTCCCATCCAGCGAGCCGGAGTTGTCGATTACGAAGTCGGCGGCTTTGATTTTTTCCGCTTCTGGAAGTTGAGCAGCCATGCGGCGGGTGACTTCTTTGCGGGCGGCTTCCAGGTCTAGTTTGTGGCGGGCGGCGAAGCGGGCTACGCGCTGCGCTTCACTGCATTTCACCACGATCAGGCGATCGAATTGTTTCGCCGCACCGGCTTCGAGAATGAGTGCGGCTTCCACGATGGCGATGGCGTGGGGATCCTGGCGTCCCATTTCTTCCATCCACTCGACCTGACTGCGCAGAACGGCGGGATGCACGATGCGGTTCAACTCTTCGACCCGCGCGGGCGGGCTGGTTGGTGCGCCGGATCGGTCCGCACCCGATCGGGCAGGATTTGTTCGGGCAGAACTTGTTCGGGCAGAACTTGTTCGCACTGAACCTGATCGGGCCGCGGCCGGGTTGGTGGGATTTGCTCCGAAGGCCAACTCGGCTAGCTTGGCCCGGTTGACGCTGCCGTCGGGGTTGAGGATGTCGCGTCCGAAGTGGCGGACCACTTCGTTGTAGACAGGTTCCCCGGGCTGCATCAGAGAGTGGGCGATACGGTCGGCTTGAACCAGATGCGCGCCCAAGGCGACAAACATCTCGCCTACGACTGACTTGCCAGAGGCAATGGCGCCGGTGAGACCGACTTTCAGCATGCGCCCGCCCAAGTCGAATTCACCACGGAGACACGGAGACGCGGAGAAAACCTTTTTTCCTTTATTCTCGGCGCCTCCGTGTCTCCGTGGTGAACGATCACGCGCGTGACAACTCCGTCACATGGCTGCCTCTTCGCAGTCTCGCCGCTTTCACCGTGTTAAACATCAGCATGGCGATGGTCAGCGGGCCAACGCCTCCCGGCACGGGCGTGATTGCCCCAGCAATTTCAGCGACTTCCGGATGAACGTCGCCGACCAGGGTTGAGCCTTTGAGCTGAAAAGTCTCTTCGCGCTTCGAGTTGCCCGCGAACAGGTGGGCGAATTCGATGGGATCCGTCACTTTATTCATGCCGACGTCGATCACGGTAGCGCCGGGCTTCACGAAGTCGCGGGTGATCATGCCGGCGCGGCCGATGGCGGCCACAAGAATGTCAGCCCAGCGGCAAACTGCTGCCAGATCATGAGTTTTCGAATGGCAGACGGTCACCGTGGCGTTGCCGTTGAGCAGCAGCATCGCTACGGGCTTGCCGACAATGTCGCTGCGTCCGACGACCACCGCTTCCTGTCCGGCGATGGGAATGTTGCTGCGTTTCAGAATCTCGATGACCCCGGCGGGCGTGCACGGCACCAGTCCGGGACGCTGGGTGGAGAGAAATCCGACGTTCATGGGATGGAATCCGTCGACGTCTTTTGCCGGGTCGACGGCCATAAGCACTTTCTTGGCATCGACTTGCGAGGGCAAGGGCAGCTGCACCAGGATGCCGTCGATCTCGTCGCGGCGGTTCAAGTCGGCGATCACTGCCAGCAATTCGCCAGTTGTGACAGTTTCGGGCGGGGTGAGGGTCTCGCTATAGACGCCAACTTCTTCACAGGCCTTGACTTTGCCGCGCACGTAAATCTCGGATGCCGGATTGTGGCCGACTAAAACCACCGCCAGGCCGGGTCGCACTCCGGCGGCAGCCATGGTTTTGACGTCCGCGGCGACTTCGCTGCGTATCTCGCGCGCGATCTTGGTGCCGTCGAGGATAGTGGCGGGCATGGGTCGGGCTTCGGCTTTCGGGCTTCGGCTAGAAATCTTACACCGCGGAGTGCGTTGAGCATATTGCTGATTGTTGCTTTCTGATTGTTGATTGAAGACCAACCGCTGGCAGAAGTGGTTTTAAAATCAATAACCAGCAAGCAACAATCAGCAATGGTTTACGGCCGTGTCGTACAATGCTTTCCATGATTGCCAAGGATCTGCTCGAAATTCTGGTTTGCCCGGCGGACAAGCAGCCGCTTGAATACCGCCAGAACCCGGAGAGCTTGAAATGCACGCAGTGCCACCGGGTCTATGCGGTGAAAGACGGCATTCCCATCATGCTGGTGGATGAGGCCACGATCGAAGCCTCCTAAGGCCTCTGCGGGTAAGTCTCTTCCGGCCGAACTGAGTCGGCTTGCGCTGAAAACTCAGTTCCCTCCAGTCGCCGCGCCTACTCGACGGCCTCGGTGCCCGGTTCCCCAGAGCCGATTCGGATTCCCGTATTGATTCGAAAGAACCAGATCGGGACTTCAGTTCGGCTTGCCTGACCCCTCAAACTTTCGGCCTATCGGGCCCACACAACCGGGCTATACGTGTTTCCGCGCCCCAATGACACTACGTGTCAGTTTTGAGACCAAAGTAACACGCTGAAGGCACGCCGCTAGGCCCACCGAGGACCCAGCTTTGCCCGCAACTTCTGATATTCACAGGGGTTTACTAAAACTAAAGCAGCCTGCCTTACGTACATGAAAATAGAGGGCAGGTACGGCAGCAGAATTGCATGCAACTTGTATGGCTGCCGATGAGTCTAATAGCACAAGCAAGTCGAGGTCGGAGTCGGAGGTGATGACGGCCATGAACGAAAGAATCGGTAACGACAAAGACAGATTCACGATAACCGAATTGGCAGCGCTACGGAACGATCTGCTCCAGGGGGGCATGATCGATTCCTATGAGGCCGCGGAGCTCTTGCAGGTGTTCCTGATGGGCCGCGGCTATGGGGTATCGCCCAAGGACGCTCTGGATGCGGCGGGCCGTGTCGAGATGGCAGGGTGCGCCCTGCCGGTTCTGCAGCATGAACTGGAGAACCTGGCCATGGTGATGTAAAGCTTCCTGCGGCGCGGGCCGGTGACCCCGCGCTGTGGCGCAACTGGGCCAAGCAAGGAAAGAGCAACAAGAAATCGACATTCTGGGTCGTCGATCGAAACAAGACCGACTGTACTCAGTTCCACGAACGGGAAAGCCGGGCCAACCAGCCCGGCTTTGTGGTTTTTGGGGAGGCCTGGGTCCAGAGTTCCCGCCTGTGTACCATACCGGACGGGCAAATGGTTGGGAGGCTCAGGTGGTGCGTCTGCGGGTTTGAACGTGGGCACACCTCGACCTGTTAAACTCTCCCCCATGTCGGCGTTTGTCCTGGTGCACGGCGCGTGGCAGTCGACCGGCACGTGGGACCGGTTGGCGCCTTTGCTGGAAGAACACGGCCATCGCGTGATCAAACCGGTGCTCACGGGGCTGGGCACGGATCAAGACCGCCTGTCTGCCGACGTTACGCTGCGACGACATGTAGAGAACGTTTCTCAGGAACTGTCGAAGCTCCGCGACCCGGCGATCCTGGTAGGACACAGCTACGCGGGCATGATCATCTGTGGCGCGGTAGAGGCCAGCCCATCGCAAGTGGAGCGTCTGGTTTTCCTGGATGCCTTCGTTCCGGAAGATGGACAAAGCGTACTGGACCTGCTTCCTCCTGAGATGGGCGCGTATTTTCGCGGCGTTGGGCAACAGCATGGAGACGGCTGGCGCTTGCCGGGCGGGGAGGGCCATCTGGATCTCTGGGGGCTGAAGCCGGGCGAGGCGCGGGATTTCGTGCGCGCCAGACTGTGTGATTTCAGTTTGCGTTGCTTTGAGGAGCGGCTTCGACTTCCGGCCAATCGAAAGGCCGGCGTTCCAGCCACTTACGTTAGCTGTGTTGCGGAAGGATATCCGGCGAGGCCGTACTTCGCGCCCTTTGCCGCAAAGTTCGCGGAAGTAGAGACGGGCCACGACTGCCATGTCGAACGTCCGGGCGAGATCGCCGACATTTTGTTGTCGGCGGCGTGACCGCTTTATTTGTCCCGCTTATTTCTCCAGCTTCGCGAGCCAGTTGGGAATCACGGACATGGGCGCACGCGCCCAGCAGCGATTGAATCTCGTACGGCCCGAATCTCGCGCCGGCAGGCAGCCCCATCTGTGCGCCCGATTGTATGCCAATGGCTCCGACCGAGAATCCCGTAACTGTCTCTGGCTCTGTCCAGCCGCATAGATCAGTCCCCGACAAGCCTTATCGGAAGCGGCCATCGAAGAAAGGGTTCACGTGCTCGGGGTCGTATTTGAAGTCCACCAGGCCATCTCGGTAGTCCAGCCTGACCTCCAGCATCTTAAGCAGGTCAAATCCTAGAAAGCCAGCAATCTCCGTCCCGGTGCGGCGGCTCAAGTTGGAGAGGTCGAGTGTGATGATGTCCAAGTTCGGCTGCCGCAGGTGTCCGAAACGCAAAGTTGCTTTCCTGGAGCTGTAGACCTTATCTACGGCGCCGTTCACACCGTGAAACTGCGCGTGGTCTTCTGAGTCAACCTGGCTGACTTGCCGTCCAACACGCACCGAGAGAAGATTGCGGGAAGCGGCGAAGTTGAGACCGAACAGTATGGATTTCGAATCGTTCACACGGGTCGGCACCAAGACCTGGGAGCCGAAGCGGAAGACTTTGGTCCACTCCTCCATTTCAGGAGCAATGTAACGATCTTTGGGCAGGCGATGTGCAAGTTGCGTTTTCGGCGAGGGAAATTTCTCATCCTTCGGGCTCGCCTCGTTAGCGCCGTCTTCTTTCTGCTCGGCGTTCGCTTGCTCCTCTCCCTCGCTGTTCAGGGAGGTCGGAGCCACGATGTCTTCGGGACGCTTAGGCAAAGGGGATAGTTTGAGACGCATCCCGGGAACGTCAATGTCAACGAGATAGCTGGCGAAAACAGCAGCCCCGATCAGCCCGTCTTCGTCGAGCACCGAGCCTTTGTCGCTCACCGCGACGACGCAGTCCTGGAACTCGAGCTCGCCGACTCGAACGTGGTCAGCTACCGCCCAATAGCCACTTTGCAGGCCCTGGTCTCCGATGCCTCCGTAATGCGCCTCAGAAATCCGCGTCAGTCCCGCTTTCTCCGCGAGTTTACGGTTCACCATGATTCCGGTCGCGCCGGTATCGAACAGGAGGCGAACGGTTCGACCATTGATATTGACCGACAGGCCTACGCCCCGCACGCGATGTGCGTTGGCTGAATACATGGACACCAGCTTGGTCTCGGTTTGCTCCACCTTGCTGACCAGCTTGCAGGCGTGGACGGGCTTATCTGCCGTCGCTTTCAGAAACTCCAAGGACTCGGTCATCCGCTTTGTTTCTTCTTCATCCTCGGGATGCGGACCGCTGAGATAGGCCTCCAATGCCGCCAGCCTCTCTTTTCGTGGAAGCATTCTCAGCCACGCCCTCTGTCCCTCGATGTTGTCGGGAGCGATTTCGTGTGCGCTCTGCAGCTGGTCGTAGGCTTTGCGGTAGAAGGAGTAGGAACTGTACAAGCGTGCGAGCCCGAGATAAGCATGTACTTCCTTGGGGTCAAGCTTCTTTGCCGCGAGGTATGACAACTCGGCATCCGGCATTTCGCCGCGGCGAAGCTGGACATCACCCTTGGCTGCCACCAACGCGGCCGCGTTGGGCTGTGCGGATAAGGCGGCGTTGACCGCATCCAGCGCTTCGTCAATCTTCTGTTGCCGCAGCATTGACCGCACCAGCCCAACTTGCGCGGGGACGAGCCTGGCATCTGCCTTGAGCAGCAACCGATAACTCGCCTCCGCGTCCGCGAACTTGCCCGCTCGATAGAGTTGGTCAGCAGCTGCAATATCCGGATTGATCGCGAGCAGCTTTGGGTCATCGCCAAAGGCTCCGCTCTGTAGAGAAGACAGCAAGAGAGGGGCGACAAGAGCCGAGCGCAAGAACCAGGACAAGGACGGGCCTCCCGCTAAAGGGAGCAGCGTAGCATGAGTTTTGGTTCCCAGACAGTGAGTTCGGCCACGTCGGCTAACCGACTCAACACGTCGCCCATTCGTTACTCATAGCGCAGGCTCTCGACTGGGTCGAGTTGGGCGGCGCGGGTGGCGGGGACGGTTCCGAAGATGACTCCGACCAGCGATGACACCACGATGGCGATGATTGCCGACCAGCCTGAGATGGGGATGCGGTAGTCGGTCACGAAGCGGACGGAGTAGGGCAGGGCCAGGCCGATGGCGATGCCGGCAATGCCTCCGATGAGCGAGATCAGAATGGCCTCGGCCAGAAATTGAAAGCGGATTTCGCGCCGGGTTGCGCCGATGGCTTTGCGGATTCCGATTTCGCGAATCCTCGAGGTCACCGTGGCCAGCATAATGTTCATGATGCCGATGCCGCTCACGAGAAGCGTAATCATGGCGCTGCCCAGCAGTCCCCAGGTGAGGGCGGTCAGAATGCGATCGGCGGTAGCCAAAATGTCGGTCAGATTCGACACGTTGTAAACCGATTCGGCGCGGTGGCGCGAGTGCAGTACGCGCCTGATCTGCGCCGTTGCCGCCATTACGGAGGCGGAGTCCCGCATGGAGAAGTAAATCATTTTGACGCCGGGAGTTTCCAGGAAATAGCGGCTCACGCTGTAAGGGATGACCATCGAGTTGTCGGTCACTTCCGACTCGCCGAAAGTCTCCACACTCTCTTTGAAAGTGCCGATCACGGTGAAGGGCAAACCGGTCAACTTGATCACCTTCCCGATGGCGGCCTGGGGTGACCCGTAAACGGACCGGGCCATCTTCTCGGTGATGACTCCGACTTTGTTATGGGCCTGGGAATCTTCGCGATCGAAAAAGCGGCCGGAGAGAATTTTCAGGTTGCGCACGCGCTGGTACTCGGGATACACGCCGAGAATCTGGATATCTTTTTCATCACCGTTGCCGACCGGAATGCGCTCGCCCAAGCTGACCACGGGGGAGGCCGCGATCACGCCGGGCACCAGGGCCTGTACGGCCTGCACGTCTTCGACGGTGAGGGGATCGAGGCTGGAATTGCTGATGTGCTGCGCGCCCTGATATTCGGCCCAGATTTCGTTGGTGCCGATGGCTTCGATCTGGCTCAGGGCATACTCCCGCCCGGTCATGCCGATGGTGACGACGAGGATCAGCGAGGCCGTGCCAATGACCATCCCGAGCGCGGTCAGCATGAAGCGGACTTTGTTGGTGCAGAACGTGTCGTAGGCGAAGTTCACGATTTCCCCGAGGGCCATATCGGGGCGCAAACGGGATCGCACGCGGTCGGTGGGGCTCGGCATGACTTACCAAATGCTACGGGACTACGGCGACAGGGCGCAAGGGCGAAGGCAGGCGTGGACACGTCAGTAGCGGCTCATTTGTACGTCTTCGCTTCTTTCGGGCGCTTTCTTGGCGCACTTTCTTGGCGCAATCGTGATTAAAGTCGGTTGATTTTCTATCCAAGAACGAGAGCCTTTAACCGCCGAGATCGCGGAGGAAAGCCGCAGAGCGCGAGGATATTCTAGATGCGACACCACTGACTCGCGCTTGGACGTGCACGGAACCGGCCGATTGTGGCAAAGTAGTAGGACATCTTTCTGAAAATTGAATTCAATTCCGGATACGCGAGGATCGCCTATCTCCTCGGCTGACGCTGCTTTTGCCGCAGACCGTGATGCACAAACTTCGCGCCAGCGAACTCGCCGTTCGCTTCTCTGGATGGTGCTGGCCGGTCTCGCGATCCGGCTAATCGTGGTTGGATTTCTCTATCCCGAACGTACCGACCCGGCGCGCGATCATTGGCGATTCGGCGGAGAGGCGGGAAGAATCGCGCGCTCGATCGCGCAGGGGGAAGGATTCAGCAATCCCCTGTTCGGCCACACCGGGCCAACGGCGTGGCTTTCGCCGGTATTCCCCTATCTGTTGGCGGGAATTTTCAAGCTGTTCGGTATTTACAGCAAGGCTTCGGCGCTGGTGGCGTTATCGCTCGACAGCTTGTTTTCCGCGCTCACCTGCATTCCCGTGTTTCTGATTGCCCGGATGCACTTTGGGGGGAAAACTGCGCTATGGGCAGGATGGGCGTGGGCCTTCTTTCCCTATGGCATTTATTTTTCCGCCGACTTCATCTGGGCCACTTCGCTGACCACGCTGCTGATGAGCCTGGTTTTTCTCTCCGCGCTGAGGCTGGAATCTTCTTCTCGAACTTTGGAGTGGGTGGTCTTCGGAGCGCTTTCTGGTCTGGGCGCATTGACCGATCCCGTCATTTTGTCGGTGGCTCCATTTCTGGGCGCATGGATGTGGTACCGCAGGCGCGAGAAGAAGGCGCGATGGTTCGTGCCAGGAATCGCGGCCGTACTGACGGTTGTGATCGTGACCGCACCGTGGATGATTCGAAACTATCGCATCTTCCACAAGATCGTGCCTTTTCGCAGTTGCCTTGGCCTGGAGGTTTATTTCGGCAACAATCGGGATACTTGGCATTGGGGCCCTCCCGGATATCATCCTTCCGACAACGAGGAAGAGTGGAAGGAATACCAGCAACTGGGAGAGATCGCGTATGTGTCGAAGAAGCTGGATCAGGGCCTGGATTTCATCGACCACCATCGCGGCTTGTATGTTTGGATGACGATGCGGCGGGTCGTGTATTTATGGACCGGCTACTGGAGCTTTAGTCCGCGATACTTGCACGAGGAGCCGATGGACCCTGCAAACATTGTTTTCTGCACATTCCTGACGGTGCTCACTCTCGACGGCCTGAGGCGGGCATGGCGTGGCAATGGCGGAGCCAGAAATGGTGTTGATGTGGCGATGCCTTACATCATCGTGTTTTTCTTTTTCCCCATCGTGTATTACCTGACGCATCCGGAAGACTATTACCGGCGGCCGATTGATCCGCTATTTGTGGTGCTCGCAGCTTACTCGGTGGTGTCGTGGCGGCAGGAGCGGCTGACGCGACGCGCAGCGCGCGGTGCCGTGTGAAGAGGCTGCAAACGGGATTCTTTCTGCTGCTGCTGCTGACCTTCGGCGCTCTGCTGGTGCACGGATATCATCCTTACGCCGAAGATGCGGAAATCTATCTTCCCGGCGTCGAGAAGATTCTGAACCCCACCTTGTTTCCAGTGGGCCGGGAATTCTTTGCTTCACACGCCAGCCTGACGCTGTTTCCTAATCTGATTGCGTTTTCGATACGCGTCACGCATGTGCCCCTGGAAGTTGGGCTGTTCTTGTGGCACGTAGCGTCGATTTTTTTATTGCTGCTGGCTTGCTGGGAGCTGAGTAGCGTCTGCTTTGCGAGCGCGAGGGCGCGGTGGGGAGCGGTGTGTATGGTCGCGGCGCTGCTGACGATTCCGGTCGCGGGAACCGCGCTCTACATCATGGACCAGTATCTGAATCCGCGAAACCTGGCGGCCTTTGCGGGAATTTTCGCGGTGGCACGAACACTGGAACAAAAATACCTGCGGGCATTGCTGTGGCTTGTGTTCGCCGCCTGCGTGCATCCCTTGATGGCGGCCTTCGCGTTTTCGTTCTGCTTGCTGCTGGTCGTGATGAAGCTGGTATCGGAGAAATACGACATGACGTTTGCCGCCGGCCAAGGTGCTGGCACCCAGATCATTGCCGGTGCGGCGACCGCTCTCGGCTGCCTTCTGCTTCCGTTCGGTATTTCACTGGGACCTGCGAGTTCGGAGGCCTACCATCAAGCGGCGATGCGGCATGGGTTTCATTACATCCAACGCTGGGAATGGTATGAACAGCTGGGGATTTTCGCTCCAGTGCTCTTGTTCTGGTGGTCCGCACGCGTGGCGTCCGCACGCAGGGCTCGCGAGCGCCGGTGGCGCAGCCTGGAGCTCCTGTGCCGCGCTTTTATCGTCTACGATTTGATTTATTTCGTGATGGCGCTGGCGGTCGATCTGCCTGCCCGCTTTGAAAGCCTGGCGCGACTTCAGCCCCTGCGCAGTCTGCACCTGCTCTACATGGCGATGTTCGTGGTCATCGGCGGGTTTCTCGGCGAGTATGTTTTGCAGAACCGGGTGTGGCGCTGGCTCGCGCTGTTTATTCCCCTGAGCGCGGGGATGTTCCTGGCGCAGCGGGAACTGTTCCCGGCAGGCTCGCATGTCGAGTGGCCCGGTGCCGCGCCCAGCAATCCGTGGGCGCAGGCGTTCGTGTGGATCCGGCAGAACACTCCGGTGGATGCCGTGTTCGCGATCGACCCTGAATACATGCAGATTCCGGGCGAGGACGAAATTGGTTTTCGCTGCTTGACGCAACGCAGCCGCCTGGCCGACGCTAATAAAGACAACGGCGTGGTGAGCATGTTCCCGCCGCTGGCCGAGAAATGGTGGGAGCAGGTGAAGGCGCAGACGCCGTGGAAAAAGTTTGGTCTTGAAGACTTCGCGCGACTGAAACAGAAATACGGCGTGGGATGGGTGGTGGTGCAACAGCCGGGAGTCGCCGGCCTCGATTGCGCATATCAAAACGCAGCCGTGCAAGTTTGCCGGGTTCCGTGACTGGACCGGCGCCGCACGCGCTGGGCCTCAAAATTAACGTTTCGGGTTCTTCCATCGGATACAATCATTAGAAACCGAGGAGATTTCAGCTCATGTCTACTGCGCAGGCCGTTCAAGCCCCCGTTCGGCTATTCCCTTACGAAAGGTGGGGCTCTGCGCTGCCTGGACTGGCGAAGCAATACCGCGACAACGACCCCTGTCCGCATATTCTGCTGAAAGATTTTCTCGAGCCTGACGTCGCGATGACGATGGCAGAGGAATTTCTCCGGCCCAACAGCGCTGCGTGGACACAGTACAAGCATCCCAACGAAAACAAGCTGGGCATGCCGCGGCGCGAGTTGTTCCCGCCCACGATTGCCGCGGTCACCGAGGAATTGAATTCGCCGGAGTTCACGGCGTGGGTATCGGAATTAACGGGGATCCCGAATCTGATTGCCGATCCTATGCTTGAAGGCGGCGGGTTGCATCAGTCCGGGCCGGGCGGTTATTTGAACGTGCACACGGATTTTTCCATGCATCACTTTCACACCAGCTGGCACCGGCGGGTGAATCTGATTCTGTATCTCAATCCGGGCTGGCACGAGGAGTGGGGCGGCTCCATCGAATTGTGGGAGCGCGGCATGAAGCGCTGCGCGGCCAAGTATGCTCCGCTGGTGAATCACGCTTTGGTTTTCACTACGGATGAGCGATCGCTTCACGGCTTCCCTGATCCACTGACTTGCCCCGAGGGACAGTCGCGCAAGAGCCTGGCACTTTACTACTACACGGTTGAGCCGGGAAAGAAGGTGGTCGCGCACTCCACCGATTATTTCGCGCGGCCGCAGGATGGCTGGGGAAAGTCGGCCATGATCTGGCTCGACAAAAAGGCGGTAGATCTTTACTCGCGGGCCAAGGTGAGGTTTGGATTCTCGGATGAGTTCGCGAGCAAAGTGCTGGGATTTTTGTCGCGGAAGAAATCCTGAGCTATTCCCCGTGCTTCAACTTTCCGTCGGGAGTAATCTCGGCTCCCACGCAGTGAACAAAATTATTCTGAAGTTTGGCACACGGTTTTGCCTCAAAGTTCGCAGGCCCCCATTTGACCAGACTGGGTTTGCCATAGAGTGGGGTTTGAAAGTATCTCCACAGCAGCATGTGCTGGTCGGGAAAAATCAGCCAGTCTGATTCCTCCGCTCCGGACCCGACCATGAGCAGCGCGACGCCACCCTTGGCCGCATCTACCGCAGGCATCACTTTGTCCCGCCCGATCGCCTGCATATCGGCGGCAAACACGCTCTTGGCCGCATCGCCGAAAGATGTGGTGTGAACGAAATCCAGGCGGTAACGCACATCCGGGTGCTGCTGCGCGTATTGATTCAGCCAGGAAACTGATAGGACCAGCTTCTCGAAATCCGGTACGCTCTGAAGAAAATCATCGACTCCAACGACGTTGCCATTCACAATCCGCAAGGAGACTTCATCGTCGAAGAAATTGTGCGGCGGGTCGGCGACCTGGAGTTGCAGATGAAGGTTAGGCTCCTGCGACTCATCGACAGCCTTGGATTCAGGCGCACGCAGCGCGGGATCGCCATAGTTGTCGATGGTCGCGAACTCGATCGTGTATCGGGAGCGAAGGGTGTGGAATGTGCCGCCGGTTTTTCCTTCAACGTCGAGCATCTGGGCCTGATGCTCTACCACCATCATCACGGCGCCTCCCAGTTCCGTGGCCAGGTTTTCGCCCGCTAGCCGGGCACGATTGGTGGATTTTTCCGGCATGAGAGCGGCGATGGCGCGCGAAATATCGGCGTTGAACGCAGTCGTATCCGTGGCCGTGCCCGCAAGACGCCAGGGCAGCATGAAGGGAAATCGCGACGAGGAACTCGCTTCCAGAGTCGTGAAGTCCTCAAAATTGACAGCGACCTTCACCAACAGAATGGGACGGCCGCAATCGGCGCAGGAGTAGTGCCGCTTGTCGAAGAGGCTGGGGACGACCTTGTTCACCGTGACCGGATCGGCGAAAGTCGATTCCAGCATCCGCTCGTGGACGGGTCCATTGTTGGTGACTCGGGTCTCGGCAAAATGCTTCGCTACCGCTGAGGCATTCGCCTTGAGCCAGGCCGGCGTGACTCCCAGGTCGTCAAGACTTGGTTCAGGTTTCGCGGGCGCGCTCAGGGCTTTCGCGAGAGCCGCTACCAGGCTCGCGTCGACCGCATGATCGTCCCGGAGATACACTTCGCCCTGGCGATGGATCACGAGATGAGTGCTGCCGGGCTGATCCGTTGCGGATGGACTCGATTCTTTGTGGGCCCTTCCAGGCCCTCCTCCCATTTCTGACCAGGTCGACGTGATTTCGATGCGGCGAATCACTCGCGGATTCTGCGCGGAAGCTGGGCAGGGGAGCAACGCGAGCGCGCCGAGAAAGAACAAGACGGTTTTGCAATATCGAGACATCTTCTGCTCGACCTCGCTGGATGTTTGGATTTACGCAACTATATACCAGTTCAGCGGAGATGCTGAGAGAGGAACAAAAATCTGCAGGCTGGGGTGCGCGCGCAAACGACGGAGACATGGGCTGCGGTGAACGGCGCGGCGAGCCTCAGGCGGAGCGGACAGTTTCGTTGCTCGGCGCGTAATACGAGGGGAAGCCGGGATCGAGCTTGCGTCCTTTGTCGCTGAAGCGGCGCAGGTGGATCAATCCCATTCGCTGCAGCGCGAATTGCAGGGTGGTGCCGAGCACGCCGAATCCGTAGGAAACGCTGCGGCGGAAATTGATGGACGAGGCTTCTTCGAAATATTTCGTCGGGCAGGATACTTCTCCGATGCGGAACCCGAAATACACGCACTGGGCGAGCATCTGGTTGTCGAAGACGAAGTCGTCAGAATTCTCGAGCAGCGGCAGTTCGCTCAACACCTTGCGGCTGAAGGCGCGATATCCAGTGTGATATTCGGAGAGCTTCACGCGCAGGAAAAGATTCTCGAAAGCGGTCAGCATGCGGTTGGCGATGTATTTATAGATCGGCATGCCCCCGAGCAGCGCCCGTCCGCCGATGATGCGCGAGCCCAGCACCACGTCGTAAACGTCATACGCCACCATGCTTCCCATCGCCGTAATGAGCAGCGGCGTGTACTGATAATCGGGATGCAGCATGATGATTACGTCAGCGCCGGCGGCAAGGGCCTCGCGATAGCAAGTCTGCTGGTTGCGGCCGTAGCCATAATTGCGGTCGTGTTGGAAGACGTGCAGGCCGAGACGTTCGGCGAGGGCAACGGTGCGGTCCGAGCTGTGGTCGTCGACCAGAATGCGGATATCGACCAGGTCGGGGAGATCGGCCACGGTGGCCTCGAGAGTCATCTCCGCGTTGTAAGCGGGCATGACGACCGCGATTCGTTTGCCGTTGATCATAGTCGGGTTAGACCAGTTTCTGAGTCCAGTTTCGCTAGATCGGTTTCGCCGGACCGGTTTCGTCAGACCGGTTCGTTTGAGCGCGTGCTGTGCGTACTGAAATGCTACGCGAAATACGGAACCGCAAGGTTCCGCAAAACGCGCAACCAAAAGGTTCCAGAAGCGAGAGCCGATTGAAAGTGAGTGCTGCTTTTATGATACCCGAGATGGCCGTCCGGTCGAAGAAAACCGTCGAGCTGCGCTCGATGGACAGCCGAGGGCGGCTGTCCCCACATAAGCATCTCCCCGTTGCCCCTCGCTATGGCACATGCCGAATCGTAGCGCCACGGGCATTTCGCCGCGTTACTTGATGCCGTCGAGAATCGAGCCGACGATTCCGCCGACCACGCCACCCTGCACGGATTCCCTTGTCGCCTGATGCGGCAGGTATTCGTTCAGTTCGTGGGCCAGGCGGGAGATGGGCAGCGTCTGCAGCCAGATTCTGCCAGGACCGGTTAACGAGGCGAGGAAGATGCCGTCGCCGCCGAAAATCATGTTCTTGATTCCCGGGACAGTGGCGATCTGAAACGAAACACTGGACTGAAACGCGCCCACGTGGCCGGGGTGAACACGCAGAGTCTCTCCGGGCTTAAGGTCTCGGATCACCAGTTCGCCAGACAGTTCGAGCCATGCCATGCCTTGTCCGCTAAGCTTCTGCAGCAGGAAGCCGTCGCCGCCGAAGATGCCGGCGCCGAGGGATTGCTGGAAGCCGACTCCGATTTGAATCTGCTGCGTCGCGCAGAGAAAACCGTGACGGTGAATCAGGTATTCCTGGGCGGGACCTACCTCGACCGGCACAATGTGCCCCGGCATTTTGGTCGCAAAAGCCAGTTCTCCCGCAGTGCCCGCAGAGCGGTATTCCGTCATGAACAGGGTTCCACCGCCGGCCACGCGCTTCAGTACGCCAAAGATTCCGCCGCCTCCGCCGAATTGCGTGTGCGTGGTCATCTGGATCGAGCTCGACATCCAGGAGAGTTCTCCGGCTTCGGAAATGATGGATTCGTTGGGCTCAAGGATGAATTCGAGCACGGGCATGGTGGTCCCGGTAATACGGCTTTGCATGGTTTCTCCTGAGGGTGCGGGTTGCGAAGTAACGGCTCGCGGCCTTCCGCCTGAAAGCTCAGAGTATATACGGACGAGGCGTCGCGGCGGTTCGTTTTGGGTTCGTTGGCCATCTCGCCGAGAGCGGCGCCTAGGGTTGCTCCAATCTGCTTGCCTGTGAAAAACTATTAGCTACGGCTTGACCCTCGGCGCCTGCTGGGCGGGTTTTCATTTTCACTGGCCATTATTCATTAATGGCTATTCATTGCGATGACAACGAAGAAAACGTTATTCGAAAAGATTTGGGACGCGCACCTGGTGGCCCAACCGGGCGGACGGTCTCCGATCATTTACATTGACCTGCATCTGGTGCATGAAGTGACTTCTCCGCAGGCGTTCGACGGGCTGCGGGCTGCGGGGCGGAAAGTGCGTCAAGCGGCGCGGACGGTCGCGACCGTCGACCACAACATTCCCACCGCGCCGCGTGGGACTCCCATTACGGATGAGATTGCGGCACGGCAGATTGGGGCGCTGCAGGCGAACTGCAGGGAGTTTGGCGTCCGCCTGTTTGATATGGACTCGCCGGAGCAAGGCATTGTCCATGTGATTGGGCCGGAACTGGGGCTGACGCAACCGGGGATGACGATTGTCTGCGGCGACAGCCACACCAGCACGCATGGGGCATTTGGGGCGCTGGCGTTTGGCATTGGAACGTCCGAAGTGGAGCATGTGCTGGCGACACAGTGCCTGGCGCAGCAAAAGCCGAAGACGATGAAGGTCGAAGTGCGGGGACGGCTTGCCGAAGGCGTTGGGGCGAAGGATCTCGCGCTCGGGATTATCGGGCAGATCGGTACCGACGGCGCGAGCGGACACGTGATCGAGTACGCGGGGGAAGCGGTGCGCGGGCTCTCGATGGAAGGGCGCATGACGCTGTGCAACATGAGCATCGAGGCCGGAGCGCGCGCGGGGATGGTGGCGCCCGATGAGATCACGATCGCCTATGTCAAAGGAAGACGCTTTGCGCCGGGAAAAGACGAATGGGAGAAGTCGGTCGAGAAGTGGCGCACGTTGGCGACCGATGATGGAGCGGTTTTCGATAAGGTCGTCGAGATTGATGCGGCACAGCTTTGTCCGTTTGTGACCTGGGGAACGAATCCGGGGATGGTAGCTCCGGTCACGGGACGCGTGCCCGATGCGAGAGCGTTGAAGGATTCCGACCGGCGGGCGACGGAGCTCGCTTTGCAGTATATGGGCCTGGAGGCGGGCAGGCGCATTGAAGATATCGGCATCGACCGGGTGTTCATTGGATCGTGCACGAATTCGCGGATTGAAGACTTGCGGGCAGCGGCGCGGGTGGCGCGAGGACATCATGTGAGCCCCAAGGTGCGGGCGATGGTAGTGCCGGGTTCGCAGACGGTGAAGCGCGCGGCCGAGCAGGAAGGACTGCATCGCGTCTTTCTGGAAGCGGGATTTGAGTGGCGCGAATCGGGATGCTCGATGTGCCTGGGAATGAATCCCGATATTTTGCAGCCGGGTGAGCGCTGCGCTTCCACAAGCAATCGGAATTTCGAGGGCAGGCAGGGGCGCGGGGGGCGGACGCATCTGGTGAGTCCGATGATGGCGGCCGCGGCGGCGATTGAAGGGCATTTCACGGATATACGGAACTGGAAGTTTCAGTAAGTCAGGGGTCAGGGGCCAGGGATTAGGGGTCAGTGAAAGATTGAGATCGCCTATATCTATCGAGCTTTCGCGGACCAGTTCAAGGACATGAGATGAATCCGTTTACCGTACATCGCGGGCGCGTGGCGCCGCTGGATCGGGTCAACGTGGATACCGATCAGATCATTCCCAAGCAATTTCTCAAGCGGATCGAGAAAACGGGATTCGGCCAATTCTTGTTCTACGACTGGCGCTTTTCGGCAGACGGGAAGAAGAACGCCGATTTTATTCTCGACGAGCCGCGCTATGAAGGCGCCAGCATTCTGGTGGCGGGGAAGAATTTTGGCTGCGGGTCGTCGCGCGAACACGCGGTGTGGGCGCTGGCGGACTTCGGATTTCGCGCGGTGATTTCATCTTCTTTCGCCGATATCTTTGCCAACAATTGCACGAAGAACGGATTCCTCACCGTGCTTCTGAGCGAGAGTGAGGTCGCCGAGTTGATGCACCGAGCTGGTGACATTGACGACTATCGACTCACCATCGATCTGGAAGGTTGCGAAGTGCGCGACGAGCAGGGATTTCGCGCAAAGTTTCCCATGGATGAATTCGTGCGTCATTGTTTGCTCAATGGTCTCGACGATATTGGGCTCACCTTGCAGCACGAGGGGGAGATTGCCGCCTACGAAGCGCAGCATCCAGCGTCGGCGGCGCTGAGCGCGGCGGAACGGACATCAGCGTGAACGGAGCGTAAATGCGCGTAAAGATTTGTAAAACATTCGCCCCGGTCTTGACCTGCTGACGGGCCGCAGTTGATGCTGGTTTGACGCTAAGTTCTGGTGTTTCAGCGGTGTTTCGGTTCCTGCCTCAGCACTTTTGCGGAGGGCTCCCTTGGGCATTGAAGAATCCAGCCGTCTTCGCGCCTGGATTGGCGAAACCGAATGGAACACGTTTACGTCTAACAGGTACCGGCTTATTTCGAGGGTGCAAGAGATGGTTTATGAATACTGAAGTTGTGAAATTATGAGCGATTCCTACTCTTTTTCGAATCAATCCCAACCGAATAGAAATCGACGCCACAACGGCGTTGTGCGTCGGCTTGCTTTGGCGTCGGGACTGGTAGCATGCGCCGCATTGGTTGCGTGCAGCGGCGGCGCCGACGCCAAGCAGCAGGCGCAGGCCGCTGCCCCGCGATCGGTTTCCGTGGCGATTGCCCCGGTACAGCGGCAGGATATGCCGGTTTACCTGGAGGGTCTGGGCTCGGTCACCGCGTTCAATACGGCCAACATCAAGAGCCGAGTGGACGGCCAGATCATGCAGGTGAATTTCACGGAAGGGCAAACGGTTAAACAGGGCGCGCTGCTGATTGTGATCGATCCGCGTCCCTACGAAGTGCAACTGGAACAGATGCAGGCGCAGTTATTTCGCGACCAGGCGCAGTTGCGCGACGCGAGGTTGAACCTGGATCGCTACACGACGCTGATTCCTTCGGGTTCGATTTCGCAGCAACAGGTGGACACGCAGAAGGCGCTGGTGGATCAACTCGACGGCACGGTACGCACCGATCAGGCCCAGATCGACAACGCGAAGCTGCAGATCGTCTACTGCCACATCACCGCGCCGTTTAACGGGCGCGTGGGGCTGCGGCAGGTTGATCCGGGAAATATCATCCATGCGGCGGATACGAATCCCATGCTGATTCTCACGCAGCTGCAGCCGATTGCCGTGATCTTCACGCTGCCGGAAGATGTGCTGCCGACGGTGTCGCAGCACATGAAGAACACCACGCTGCAAGTGGACGCGTTTAACCGCGACGATCAGACCAAGCTGGCCACCGGAAAGCTGCTGACCATCGATAACCAGATTGATCCAACCACGGGCACGGCCAAGTTGAAAGCGGTGTTCGACAACAAAGACAACCAGTTGTGGCCTAACCAGTTTGTGAACACCAACCTTCTGCTGGAAACGCGGAAGAACGCTACCGTGCTGCCGACGGCGGCGATTCTGCGCGGCCCGCAAGGGACGTTCGTTTACGCGGTGAAGCCGGACAAAACGGTGGAGGCGCGTTTAGTCACGGTCTCCCTGACGCAGGGCGACACCACGGCCGTTGCCAGCGGGCTGAACCCCGGCGACACGGTGGTGACCGACGGGCAGGACAAACTGCAAACCGGCAGCAAGATCGAGCCGCGTAATATGAGCCCGAAGACCGGTAACGGCAACCACCAGCCGGCGACGGGAACTCCAGGTTCATGAGTCTTCATTCACGAACTAGCCGTCATGAGTCACGGAATACGCCCGCATGAGTAAACCCAGATGAGTCCATCGCGATTATTCATTCTTCGCCCGGTTGCGACTACGCTGCTGATGGTGGGAGTGCTGCTGGTGGGGTGGGTTGCATTCATGCAGCTTCCGGTCTCGGCGCTTCCCGAGGTCGATTATCCAACCATTCAGGTGTTGACGTTTTATCCGGGCGCCGATCCGGACGTGATGGCGTCTTCGGTGACTTCCCCGCTGGAGCGGCAGTTCGGGCAGGTGCCGGGACTGAGCCAGATGACCTCGACAAGTTCGTTTGGCAGTTCGGTGATCACGCTGCAGTTCGGGCTCGATCAAAGCATCGACGTGGAAGAGCAGCAGGTGCAGGCCGCGATCAATGCGGGTTCCACGTATTTGCCGGCGGATCTTCCGAATCCGCCGGTTTACAACAAGGTGAATCCAGCGGACGCTCCGATTCTTACGCTGGCGATGACGTCAGACTCGCTGCCTCTGTCGAAAGTGGAAGACATGGCGGACACGGCGCTGGCGCAGAAAATTTCCCAGTTGCCGGGAGTGGGACTGGTTTCGATCAGCGGCGGGCAGAAGCCGGCGGTGAGAATTCAGGCGAACCCGACGGCGCTGGCTTCTTACGGATTAAGCCTGGAAGATCTGCGCGCGGCTCTAGTACAGGCCAACGTGGACCAGGCCAAGGGCGTGATCGACGGCGCGCGGCAATCGTACACCATCGGAGCGAACGATCAGCTGCTCTCGGGCGATCAATACAAACCAATTGTAGTGGCCTATCACAACGGCGCTCCGGTGCGGGTGAGCGACGTGGCGAATGTGATCGACGGGACGGAGAACGTCAGGCTGGCGGCGTGGATGAATCTGACGCCGGCGGTGATCGTCAACATTCAGCGCCAGCCCGGCGCCAATATCATCAGCGTGGTAGATCGAATCAAGAAACTGTTGCCGCAGCTACAGGCGTCGCTGCCGGCGGCGGTGAAAGTGCAGATTCTGACCGACCGCACCACGACGATCCGCGCCTCCGTGAAAGACGTGGAGTTTGAATTGATGCTGACCATCGTGCTGGTGGTGATGGTCATCTTTCTGTTTCTGCGGAACCTTTCGGCGACTGTGATTCCCAGCGTCGCGGTGCCTCTGTCGCTGATCGGCACATTTGGCGTGATGTATCTGCTGGGTTACAGCCTGAACAATCTGACGCTGATGGCTCTGACCATCTCCACGGGATTCGTGGTGGATGACGCGATCGTGATGATCGAGAACATCGACCGCTACCTGGAGATGGGGGAACAGCCGCTGGAAGCGGCGCTGAATGGCTCGGGGCAAATCGGGTTCACCATCGTCTCGCTGACGGTCTCGCTCATTGCGGTTCTGATTCCTCTCTTGTTCATGGGCGACATTGTGGGGCGGCTGTTCCGGGAGTTCGCGGTGACGCTGTCGGTGACGATTCTGGTGTCGGCGGCGGTTTCGCTGAGCCTGACGCCGATGATGTGCGCCAAATTGCTGAAACATCGCAAAGAGGGCGAAAAAGGGCGTTTCTACGAGGTTTCCGAGGAGTACTTCAATCGCGTCATTGCGTTCTACGGACGCACGGTGAAGTGGGTGTTGAAGCACCAGACGGCAACTTTGCTGGTGACCTTTGCCACGCTGGTGCTCACGCTGGTTTTGTACGTGGTGGTTCCGAAGGGATTTTTCCCGGTGCAGGATACGGGCGTGATTCTGGGAGTATCCGAGGCGCCGGACAGCATCTCATTTGATGCGCTGGCGGAGCGCCAGCAAAAACTGGCAAAAATTATCCTCGACGATAAAGAAGATGTCGAGAGCTTGTCATCGTTCATCGGCGTGGACGGCACCAATACCACGCCGAACGTGGGCCGCATTCAGATCAACTTGAAATCGCTGGATGAGCGCAAGGACGACGCCTCCACCATCATCCGAAAGCTGCAAACACAACTGGGGAAAGTGGATGGAATTACGCTCTACATGCAGCCGGTGCAAGACCTGACGGTGGAAGACCGCGTGAGCCGCACCCAGTTTCAATATTCGGTGGAAGATGCCGACGCTCAGGAATTGGAGGAGTGGACGACAAAGCTGGTGAGCAAGCTGCGCACGCTGCCGGAACTGACAGACGTGGCCACCGATCAACTCAACAGCGGTCTCAAGACGAACATCACCATTGACCGGGACACGGCTTCAAGGCTGGGGATTTTTCCGCAGGCCATCGACAACACGCTTTACGACGCGTTCGGCCAGAGGCAGGTGTCCACGATTTTTACGCAGTTGAACCAGTATCACGTGATCCTGGAGGTTCTGCCCAGCTTTGCGCAGAATCCGGGATCTTTGAAAGATATCTATATTCGGCCAAGCACGGTGAGCACGAACACGGGCGCGCCTTCGGCGAACGGAGCTTCGGTAAGCACCAGCGGAGCGCCGGTGCCAATGACGACGTTTACGCGCATGCAATCGAGCCCCGCGTACCTGGCCGTGAACCATCAGGGTCAGTTCCCGGTGGTGACGCTTTCGTTCAATCTGGCGCCTGGATCTTCGCTGGGAGACGCGACCCGCGCGATTGAGGCTGCAGAGAAGGAGATCGAGCTGCCGGCGAGCATGCACACGGCGTTTCAGGGGACGGCAGCCGCGTTCCAGAATTCGCTGGCCAGCGAGCCTTACCTGATTCTGGCCGCGGTGATCACGGTCTACATCGTGCTGGGCGTTTTGTATGAAAGTTACATTCACCCCATCACGATTCTTTCGACGCTGCCCTCGGCGGGCGTGGGAGCGATTCTAGCGCTGCAGATCACGCACAACGATCTGACGGTGGTAGCTCTGATAGGCATCATTCTTCTCATCGGCATTGTGAAGAAAAACGCCATCATGATGATCGACTTTGCTTTGGAAGCTGAGCGCGTGGAACACAAGCCGCCGGAAGAGGCGATCTTTCAAGCGTGCCTGCTGCGCTTCCGTCCCATCATGATGACGACCATGGCCGCGCTGCTGGGCGGTTTGCCGCTGGCTCTGGGCTCAGGAACGGGAGCTGAGTTGCGGCGGCCGCTGGGCATCACCATTGTGGGCGGGTTGCTGCTCAGCCAGTTGCTGACGCTTTACACCACGCCGGTGATCTACCTGTGGTTTGACCGGCTGGCGCGCCGGTTTGAACGATACAAGATCGGCAACGAAATCACTGAAGAGCCCATGCCCGCGGATTAGGCGTGGAGGTTCAATGCGCGGGTTAGACCCGCAGGTTCGAGAATGAGTATTTCGGCTCCGTTTATCCGGCGACCGATTGGCACGTCGCTGCTCGCGGCGGCGTTGCTCTTATCGGGGATTCTCGCCTTCAACTTTCTTCCGGTGGCTTCGCTCCCGCGCGTGGATTTTCCGGTCATCGGTGTGGGCGCGGGATTGCCGGGCGCGGACCCGCAAACCATGGCGTCGGCAGTGGCTACGCCGCTGGAGCGGCAGTTCGGGCGCATCTCCGGCGTAAACCAGATGACTTCGTCGAGCCAGTTGGGCTCGACCGGCATTACGCTGCAATTCGATCTCAACCGCAATATTGACGCCGCCGCCCGCGATGTGCAGGCCTCAATCAACGCGGCGCGCAGCCAGCTTCCCGCCAACCTGCCAAGCAATCCCACCTATCGCAAGGCCAACCCGGCGGACGCGCCCATCCTGATTCTGGCGCTGACCTCCGACACCATGACCGTGCCCCAGATGTACGATTCCGCCGATTCGATCCTGGCGCAGAAGCTTGCCCAGGTAGACGGCGTGGGCCAGGTTTTTGTGGGCGGAGCGGCGCAGCCCGCTGTGCGCGCGGAAGTGAATCCCACACTGCTGAACAAGCTGGGAGTTGGCCTGGATACAGTTCGCAACGCGCTCAATGCGGCGAATGCCAACCGGCCCAAGGGACAGGTATCTGACAGCACGACTTCGTACTCGTTCACCGATACCGATCAGCTGTTCACCGCAGACCAGTACCGGCCGCTCATTATGGCCTACAACAACGGTGCGCCGGTGCGTCTGGGCGATGTGGCCGATGTTGAGGATTCGGTGTCGGACAGCCGCAACCTTGGCCTGGCCAACGCCAAGCCCGGCGTTCTTATCATCGTGTTCCGGCAGCCGGGGGCCAACATCATCGCGACGGTCGATCGGGTGCGGGCCCTGATGCCATTCCTGCAGTCCTCGATTTCCCCAGCCATCCTGCTGACGATTGCCATGGACCGCACGGTTACCGTGCGCGCATCGGTCAAGGACATCGAAACCACGCTTATCATTTCGGTGATTCTCGTCGTCCTGGTCGTGTTCGCGTTCCTGCGCACGGTGCGAGCCACGATCATTCCCAGCATCGCCGTGCCGCTCTCGCTGGTGGGAACTTTCGGTGGAATGTATCTGCTGGGCTACAGCCTCGACAATCTTTCGCTGATGGCGCTGGCGATTTCGACGGGATTCGTGGTGGATGACGCGATTGTGGTGTTGGAAAACATCACACGCTATGTGGAGCACGGCATGGGAGCCGTGCGGGCGGCGTTTAAAGGAGCGGCGGAGATTGGGTTTACCGTGCTCTCGATGAGCACATCGCTGGTGGCGGTGTTCATTCCGCTGCTGATGATGGGCGGGATCGTAGGCAGGCTGTTCCGTGAGTTTGCCGTCACACTCAGCATTGCGATCGGAGTCTCGCTGCTGGTTTCGCTGACCACCACTCCCACGATGTGCGCTAAATTCCTGCGCCCGCCGAAACAAGAAGAAAAACATAATTTTTTCTATCGCGGCAGCGAGTGGTTCTTCGACCGGCTGCTGGCGACCTATACGGTGGCGCTGAGGTGGGTGCTGGCGAACCAGCCGGTGACGCTGACTGTGACCATCCTGGTGGCATGTTTGAGCGTGTTCCTTTACATCAAGGTACCCAAAGGCTTCTTCCCGCAGCAGGACACTGGGCGCATTATGGGCGGCGTGATGGCGGAGCAGGATATTTCGTTTCAGTCCATGGCCGACAAGATGACGCGGTATGTGACCATCGTGATGAAAGACCCGGCCGTCGACACCGTGGTCGGCTTTACCGGCGGCAACACTGCCCTCAACCAGGGCCGGTTTTTTATGATGTTGAAACCGCTGGACCAGCGAAACGACTGCAAACCCAAACATTTCTGGCAGCGCTGCCCGGTTGTGACCGCCGACGATGTGATCAATCGCCTGCGGGGCAAGCTTGCGGTGGTGCCGGGCGCGACGTTGATCTTGCAGTCGGCTCAGGATCTTACGATTGGCGGGCGGTTCGGCAACGCACAGTATCAGTACACGCTGCAAAGTTCGAATCTGGATGACCTGAACAACTGGTCCCCGCGGGTATTGGAGAAACTGAAATCCCTGCCCGAATTGCGCGACCAGAATTCAGATCAACAGGATCGCGGTTTGCAAGCCAAGCTAGTGATCGATCGGGACACCGCCAGCCGCCTGGGAATAAGTCCTCAGACCCTGGATAACGCTCTCTATGACGCCTTTGGCCAGCGCCAGGTCTCGACCATGTACCGGCCGCTGAACCAGTATCACGTGGTGATGGAGGTTGCGCCGCAGTTCCAGCAGACTCCCGAAGCCCTGCAAGACATTTACCTGCGTTCCAGCGCGGGCACGCCGGTGCCCCTGGCCGCATTCACCCACTACGAGCCCTCGAACACGCCCCTGGCGGTGAACCACCAGGGACAGGTTCCGTCGGTGACCATCTCTTTCAACCTGGCGCCCGGAATTGCCCTGGGCCAGGCTACCCAGGCGATCGAACAGGCACAGCGCGACATCGGCTTGCCGGCGACGGTGCAGGCTAGCTTTCAGGGCACTGCGGCTGCGTTCCAGGACTCGCTTTCGAGCGAGCCCATGCTGATTCTTACCGCATTGATCGCGGTATACATCGTGCTGGGAATGCTTTACGAAAGCTACATTCATCCCATTACGATTTTGTCGACGCTGCCCTCGGCGGGCGTAGGCGCGCTGCTGGCGCTGCTTTTGACTCATAACGAGCTCAACGTGATCGGAACCATCGGCATCATCCTTCTGATCGGGCTGGTGAAAAAGAACGCGATCATGATGATCGACGTGGCCCTGGAGGTGGAGCGTACCCAGGGCAAGAAGCCGGTGGAGGCCATCTTCGAAGCCTGCATTCTGCGCTTCCGGCCTATCATGATGACCACCATGGCAGCCCTGCTCGGCGGACTCCCGTTGGCGCTGGGCAGGGGCACCGGGTCGGAATTGCACCGTCCCCTGGGGATCACAATCGTGGGCGGGTTGATTGTGAGCCAGGCGCTGACCCTGTTCACGACTCCCGTGATCTACGTCTATCTTGATCGTTTGCGGCTGGCGCTGAAGGGCGGTGAGGATCATGCCTTGCCGGATACGGCTGCGCCGGGAAGCCCCCGACCGACCCTGGCTGGCTAGCGGATCACTGACCGCACTCCCGATGCAGCCCGTTTCTGATGCAACCTGAGTCCGCGAGGGCCGCATCGCAGCATCCGGCATCCATGATCTTACGGTTACGGCGGGTCGCCCAATCGAACGCGCCATCGTCCGCCAGTCCAAAAACTACCAGCGGGAATGGCGTGTCCCGGTATGATATGGGTAGAATAGGTTTTCAAAGACGCCTTTTGTCTGAAGGGAAAATCCTCAGGGGAAAGCTGTGGGTTCCGGGCCATTGCATGCCATGGCTGATTTTGCGTCCTGCCCAAGACCAATCCTTTGAAGCCAGTTCGGCCGATGCTGCGGGTGAAGGACAATGCACTCTCCGGATGCGGCGCGGATAGCCTGGCGGTTGCCTTTCTCTCGCGGTGAAAATTTGTCTTAGGAGTCACGGATGCTAAAGAAAGCAACGGCGCTGTTGGTGGTGGCTTTGAGCGCTGCGACATGGATCAGCTGTGGAGCGACATCGAATCATTACGTCTTCGCCACCATACCGGCGACCAACCAGATTGTCGTGTTCCGGGAAGACCCCAACTCGGGGGTGTTGATCCCTCTGCAGAACAGTCCGTTCACGAGCGGCATCGCACCCGAAGCGGTCCTGCTGCATCCGTCCGGAAAGTATCTCTATGTCGCGAATTCGGGTGAGGATAACGTTTCGCTGTTTTCTATCGCGCCTTCTACGGGCATCATCACCGAATCCGGGCCGCGCACGCCTACTGGCGGAACGACCCCGATGCTTATGGCGGCGGATAAGAAGGCAGGGCTCTTATACGTAGCCAATGCGGTTTCCAATAACCTGTCGGTTTTTACGATGGCATCCGATGGAAGCCTGGCCGCTCTGCCGAATTCCCCTTTCCCGCTGGGCGTGTCGCCGACCGGCCTGGCGCTGTCGCCCTCTGGCGGCCTGGTTTTCATCGGGAGCGGACAAGGCGAGATTTTGGTGTATACGCTCAACGCCGGGGTGCTGGGTTCACTGGTCGGAGTATTCCCGACCGCAGTTAACACGACGGCGTCCGGTCTGGTGGTTGATTCCACCGGGTCATTTCTCTTTGTCGCGAATGGGAACGGCAGCAACTCGATCTCGGAATTCTCGATCGGAGCAGGAGGAGCTCTGGCTCAACTCCCGGGCTTCCCGCTGGGCGAAACTGGAACGACCTCTCCGGTCTCGCTTCTCATCGATCCCTCGGGCAAGTATCTCTATGTGGCCAATCAGGCGTCGAACAATCTGGCCGCGTATTCGCTTGTGAGCGGCGGTGGTCTGACGGTTCTTACCAACTCGCCGTTCGGCACGGTCAAGGCGCCAACCTCCCTCGCAGCGGACCCCAATGGAAACTATCTGATGGTGGGCAGCCAGTCTGGAGCGTCCATCGAAGTATTTTTGCTGGATAGCGGCAACGGGACGCTTGGTGAGGTAGCGAGCTATGGGACGGGCGGGTTCCCTTCGTCGATCGCGGTGCTGCAGTAAGCTGGGATCGGGAACTGGGGTTGGGGAAATGGATCGGCTGGCTTCGCGTTGGCGCATTTAACAACGCGATGACAACTGCGGGCTTCGTAGTTGGGAAAATGCTCCTTGCCGGCACTTGTCAGGCAGGCACATAACGGGGTTGCGCAAATTACGTTGAACTCGCGCGCGACCATTTTGAGACAGCCCAGACCGAGGGGGCCAGCATGAAAATTGCCAGCGCCGCCAGCGCGTTTCCCAAGCATTACTACTCCCAGAAATTTCTGCTGGAAAAGCTTCAGGAATATTGGGGCGACCGGCTAAGAAATCCGCTGCTGCTTGCCCGCTTGCATCGCAACGTGACCGTGGATGGACGCTACCTGGCGCTGCCTACGGAGGACTACAACAAGATCACGACCTGGGGGCAGGCTAACGATATCTGGATCAAAGTTGCCCAGGAGTTGGGCGAGCAGGCGCTGTGCCGCGCCCTGCATCATGCCGGGCTGGAACCAGCGCAACTGGGAGCGCTGTTCTTTACTTCGGTCACGGGAATTTCAAGCCCCTCGATTGATGCGCTGTTGATCAACCGCATGGGGCTGCCGCGCAACATCCGGCGGGTGCCGATTTTCGGGCTGGGGTGCGTCGCGGGCGCCGCCGGCATTGCGCGGGCCGCGGATTACGTGCGAGCCTATCCTTCGCAGGCCGCGGCGCTGGTCTCGGTGGAACTTTGCTCGTTGACTTTGCAGCGGGACGATCTTTCTGTGGCAAACCTGATTTCGTCCGGGCTGTTCGCCGATGGATCGGCTGCGGTGGTGGTGTGCGGCGCTGACATGAAAGTCACCGGACCGGAGATTCTGGCAACCCGATCCGTTTTTTATCCTGACACGGAAGAAATGATGGGCTGGAAGGTTTCCGAAAAGGGCTTCAACATTACTCTTTCGCCCGAAGTGCCGACTTTAATTCGTGAAAATTTGGGGCACGATGTGGACGCGTTTCTCGCCGACCAGGGTTACAAGCGCAGCGATTTGAACAGTTGGGTGCTGCACACCGGCGGGCCGAAAGTGTTGGAGGCCACGGCGGACGCTCTGGAATTGCGCAACGGCCAACTTGATGCTTCGTGGGCCTGCCTGCGGCGAGTGGGAAATTTGTCTTCGGCGTCAGTGCTGGTCGTGCTCGAGGACGTGATGAGGAACCGCCGTCCCGAGCCGGGCACTCTAGGGCTGCTGGCGGCCATGGGTCCGGGATTCTGTTCGGAGCTTTTGCTTCTCAAGTGGTGAGGTTTCGCACTTGCTGAAATCTACCGATGTGTTTGTGATCGGCGGCGGACCCGCCGGCCTGGCGGCGGGAATCGCGGCGCGGCGACTGGGATTGCGCGTCGTGGTGGCGGACGGCGGCCAGGCGCCGATCGACAAGGCTTGCGGCGAGGGGTTGATGCCGGACGGACTGCTCGCGCTGCGGGAGCTTGGCATCACATTGAAACCAGGCGATGGTTATCCGTTTCGTGGCATCCGGTTTCTCAGTTCGGGGCTGTCTGCGGACGCGCTATTCCCTTCCCGCGGCGTCGGCCTCGCCGTTCGGCGAACCACGCTTCACCGCATCATGGCCGATCGGGCTGCGGAAGAGGGAGTTGAGTTACTTTGGCAGACGGCGGTCACAGGCATTTCGGGTGAAGAAGTTCGGCTGGGAAATCGCACAGTCTGCGCGAAGTGGATTGTGGGCGCCGACGGAGCGAATTCGCGTGTGCGTGGCTGGGCAGGCCTCAACGCGCGCGCTCGGACGCGCCTGCGCTATGCCTTTCGCCGGCATTACCGCGTCGCCCCGTGGAGCGATCACATGGAAGTCTACTGGGGCGATTGCAGTCAGGGCTACGCCACGGCCGTTAGCGGCGAAGAAGTTTGCGTAGCCGTGGCTTCGTGTGACCCGAAGCTGCGAGTGGAGGAAGCGCTGTCCGCTCTTCCTGAATTGCAGGCCCGGCTTCGCGGCGCCGAGACCACTTCAGCCGAACGCGGAGCAATCACGGCGAACCGCACCGCGAGACGCGTTTATCGGGGCAATGTGGCGTTGATCGGCGACGCCTCCGGCACCGTGGACGCGATCACGGGGCAGGGACTGGGCCTCTCTTTCAGCCAGGCGGTAGCGCTGGCGCGATGCTTTCGGTCGGGCAATCTTGAGCTCTATCAGGCGGAGCATCGCCGCCTTGCGTTGCGGCCGCTATGGATGGCCCGACTAATGCTGACGCTCGACGGTCGCCCCCGGCTGCAGCGGCGAACTCTGCAGGTTTTCCGGCAACGGCCGGAAATCTTCGCCAGATTGCTGGCCTTGCACGTGGGAGCCTTGTCACCGGAGAGCCTGACGCTGGATGGAATCTCGTTGGGATGGGGACTGCTCACTGCGTAACTTCATGGATTCAACCAACCGCCGGATTCTAAGGACATATCTGCCTCGCAAATTGGGCGTTGTTGTAATCGGCCTACTGTTGGCGCCAGCTGCCTTCGCGCAACAGACCACGCTCCAACTCGATCCAGCTCAGACTTCCGTCAGATTCACCTTAGGTGATGTTTTGCACACCGTGCATGGAACCTTCCAGCTGAAACGGGGCTCGTTGCAACTCGGTCCGGCTTCTGGAAGAGTCACTGGCGAAATCGTGGTCGATGCGAAAAGCGGGGACAGCGGCAGCAAGATGCGCGACGCCAAAATGCACCGCGAAGTGCTGGAGAGCGCACAGTACCCGGAAATTGTGTTCCGTCCAGACCGCGTGGAAGGGGCCATGAGCCTAAAAGGAAAATCGACGGTGAAGGTTCACGGAATTTTCACCATTCACGGAGTGGACCGGGAAATTGAGGTTCCTGCAGAGGTAGAATTGGCCGCGGATCGTTGGACAGCCACTGTCCACTTCACAATTCCCTATGTGAAGTGGGGAATGAAGAATCCGAGCGCACTGTTTCTGCGAGTCGACGAGTCGGTGCAAATTGATCTTGTGGCAGCGGGAGGCGTGACGGAGCCGTGAACGGAGAGCTCGGAGGTGTGTCGTGAGTCGCAAGCGCCTTTGCTTTAGCTTGTCCCTATGCATCCTAGCGACGATTCGGTCCTACTCCGTCGGCATAAAGAATCTCCATATTGACGACCTTGTCAAAGCCTCTGACGTAATCGCAATCGCCGAGGTCATTGACGTGAGAGCGGTCGGCGCCGCACCACCGATTCCCTTTCACGACCAATTGTTGGAGGCTCAGGCTTACGCAAGCAACGTTCTGCTCAAGCGAATCGTAAAAGGAACGGCGGCCGACAGCCTTACCGTCGAGTACGCACTCCCCATTTCGTTTGTCGGATATAGGGGACTACAGCAGGGAACCCGAATAATATTTCTACGTCGGCAGCAGGGACACTACAGCCTTGCAGATCCGTATTACCCTGACTTCCCAGCGGTCGAAACCCATTCTGACACGGCGGGACTGCAGTCGACGGTAAACGACTGCGTGACCAGGGTGGTGCGCGAACTAGTCGCCGTCATTGCGTCGGATACGGCCTCGCCCGCCGAAAAGGATCAAATCCTGCAAGTCGACTATGCGTTGCATGCTACCCACGAAGTCGTGGCCGCGTTCAGGGAGGGGTTGGCCAGTGCGCAGGAGCCCGAGCTAAGGCAAAGGCTTCAGGGGGAGCTTATAAGTTTCGGCGACGCCACCCAGCTACCGAGCGTTGCACAACTACTTCTGACGGACAGTGCTGCGCGCGACCAGAGAGCATGGCTACTGTATGTCATCGGAAACCGGTTGAGTGACCAACGTGCAATCCCAGCGCTGGAACCATTGCTTCTCTCGGGGGACGATTCGATTCGAGAGGCGGCTGTCGAAGCTCTTTGGCACATCGCAGACCTGGCTGCAGCCCCCGCACTTCTGAAGGGTCTGCAGGACCCAGACGAACAGGTGCGCTTTTACGCCGTTCGTGCGTTTTCAGATATCGCCAACGAGCCAGGCTGGGGCGGCCCAAGCGAGTCGGAGTTTCAGCAACATCAACAGAAATATTTGTCTCACTGGCAAGATTGGGCAACGAGTAAAGCACACTGAGGGGTATCGATGCCCTCCCTCAGAAACCATCCTGCGGCGTTACTCTCTTGCCCTCGACGCATTGATAGCAGCGGCCGGCGGCCAGGTTCTTGTAGTCTTCGCTTCGGCCGCTGGGCCACTGAATTACGACGCGATCAATCTGGTCGCGTTTCTCGAGACCGAAGGTTACGGGAAGTTCGGACTGCGACAGATAGCTCGATCCGCTCTTCACCATTCGCGATTGGACTGACCCTCCGTGAAAGATCTGAACGGTGGCGCCGATGGCGTCGCGGTTTGACTTGGTGCCGACCAGACGAAAGCGGATGCTTTTATTCCCCGCCAGTTGATCGTTACGATAGAGATACGCGGGGCCATTGTTGGTGGTGAGCAGAAGGTCGAGATCGCCGTCGCGGTCGAAATCGGCGCAGGCCAGGCCGCGGCCTACTTTCGGTTGATTGAAACCTCCGCCGAGTCCTGCGGCCACATCGCGGAAGCTGCCCTTGCCGCCGTTCAGAAACAGTTGCGGCGGCTGAGCGTAGCCCACGTTGCCGCGAATATTGCGCACGGTTTCGTCGATGTGGCCGTTGGCGACGGCGAGATCGAGCCAGCCATCGAGATTGGCGTCGAGAAAAACGCAGCCGAAGCCAAGGCTGGTTTTGGAGGCTATACCGACTCCGCTTTTCGCGGCGATGTCTTCGAAACTCTTTCCGTTCGAGCGGTACAACCCGATCATTTCGTTGTCGAAGTTGGTGATGGCGACGCCGGAGCGGCCGGAGTTTTCGAAATCGGCAGCGTCCACGCCCATGCCTGCACGCGCTTTGCCTTCGTTGCTGAAAGCGAGGCCGGCATCGACGGCTGCATCTTTGAATGTTCCGTTGCGCTGGTTGCGATAGAGTTTGTTCGGCTGCGTGTCGTTGGCCACGAGCAGGTCGGGCCAGCCGCTGCGGTCGTTTTCTTCACCGTCGAGCATGGCGACCCCCAGCGATTTCGAACTGCTGTCGAAAATGCCGCTCGCGGCGGTGACGTCCTCGAAGGTTCCGTTGCCGCGATTGTGGAATAGCCAGCAGGTTTCGCCGCGATACGCTTCCGGCGTGCAATACGACTTGTGTTTGCCATCAAGGCTGCAGAACACGTCGTGCTCGGGCGACCACTTCACGTAGTTGCAGACAAAAAGATCGAGCAGGCCGTCGCGATCGTAGTCGAACCAGAGGGCGGAAGTGCTGAATCCTTCACGCTTGCCCAGACCACTGGCGGAGGTTACGTCGACGAATGTGCCTTTGCCGGTGTTGCGAAATAGGCGGTTCTGGCCTACGCAGGTGATGAGAATATCCGGGAAGCCGTCATTGTTGTAATCACCAACGGCCACGCCCATGCCGTAGAGTTCAACGTCGAGCCCAGCGTGCGTGGTCACGTCGGTAAAAGTGCCGTTGCCGTTGTTGTGATAGAGATGCAGGGTCGAGCGTAGCGTTTTGTGTCCCGGCCAGTTCATGCCGTTGACCAGCAGAATGTCCTGCCAGCCGTCGCGGTCGTAATCTAGAAACGCGCAGCCGGAGCCCAGAGTTTCCGGCAGAAGTTTTCCGCCGTAGGCTCCGCTGTTGTGCTGGAAATGAATTCCGGCTGGCGTGGTCACGTCGACGAAGCGAAACCCGGGAGCGGATTCCCGGCCGGTCTGAGACGGCAACGCGCGGGCCGAGATCGCATCGAGCAAAGGAAACTGCGACAACGACGCCAACCCGGCGATTCCCTGCAGAAAAGACCTGCGATTCACGGAACGTTCACCAACCCGGCACGGATGGCGTAGACGACAAGCTCTGCGGTCTTGTGAATCCCCAGGGCGTTCATGATATTGGCGCGATGCACCGCGACGGTGTTCGCGCTCAGGTCAAGAACGACGGCGATCTCTTTGTTCGATTTGCCATCGACAATCATCTGCAGGACTTCGAGTTCGCGGTGGGTCAGGCTGTTGCGTTCACCTTTGAGAGTCGAGTTTTGTTCCACCTGGGGATCGAAAATGGTTTCTCCCGCGGCCACCTTGCGGATGGCGGCTCCCAGTTCCAAATCGAGCGCATTTTTCAAAACATAACCCTTAGCCCCGGCGTCGACGGCCTGACGAACCCAGGTATTCTCGCTGTGCATGCTGAGCATGAGGACGCCGATCTCCGGCGAATCTTCGAGGATCTTGCGCGTGGCGTCCAAACCGTTCATGCCGGGCAGCGCGCAATCCATCACGACTACTTTCGGATGCAGCTCGCGCGCCAGTTCGATGGCTTTTTCTCCGTCGCCGGCTTCGCCCACTACTTCCATGTCGCGCTCGTCTTCGAGCATCCGCCGGAAGCCGCGCCGAACCAGGCTGTGATCATCCACCAACAGTACTGTGATCTTCTTTGCCATGAGACTCCACTTTCTCCCTTGGAACCACCAGATGCACCCGCGTTCCACCTTCAGCAGGGCGCGACAGCACCAACTGCCCGCCCATCAGTTCCGAGCGTTCGCGCATCGCCACTAAACCAATACCCTGCCGCGGCAGCTGCTCGGCGAATCCCCCACCGTGATCTTCCACGTCAAGTTCGAGAGCTGCGGGCAGAAAACGCAACCGAACCCACGCCTGCTTTTCGCCAGAATGCCGCGCCACGTTATTCAGCGCCTCCTGCAGCACGCGGTAGATGTGCACGCCCGCTGCGCCCTCCACGGGAAAGGGCACGCCTCGCTTCTCATAGGATATGGCAATTCCGGTTTGCCTTTCCACGGTTGGAATGTACCAATCGAGCGTGCTCTCCAGGCCAGCCTCATCGAGCATGACAGGATGCAGCGCTTGCGACAAGGTGCGAACTTTGTCCAGGGTCGATTGCGCGATCTCGCGGACCTCTTGCAAATCGGCGCGCAGCGGGGAACCTTCCGGGGCTTGATTTCCGGCGCGGTGCAGCATCGAACCCATCGCCGTGAGGATCTGCCCGAACTCGTCGTGCAGCTCGCGCGAGATGTAGCGCAGCGTTGACTCCTGCGTGGCAATTAATTTTTGCGCGAGTTCGCTGCGGCGTTCGGAAAGTTCGGTCATGCGGACAAACAGACGCCGGTTCCAGCGAATCAACGAAAGGCCTGTTAACAGGACTGCGAACAGAGTTGCGGCGAGGAACACGTAAACCTGCCGCTGCACGCGGTCGTAAATCTGCACGATCTGCTGCCCTGCCTGCTCCTCGTTTTCGGTGTTCTGCACCAGCAGCCGGGCGACGGCGGTGCTCAGCGCGGCTTGCCGGGATTGAAGCGAGAGCTGAATCTCCGCGCGCGCCTCTTTCTCTTTGCTTTCGTGCGCCAGCGCGAAAACGCGGTCGACCGCGTTCCAGAACTGACTAAACTGGCTGGCCAGAAAAGCGCTTTGCTCGGGAGAACGGCTAGCGGCAAAGCCGGACTCGATCTGCATGGCATCGTTCAGGTCGGTGCGAATGCGCTGGAATTGCGCCGACCACGCGGTCAGGGGATAAGGTTCGTCGTTGCTGACCATGTCGCGCATGTCCACGGCCAACAAGTTCAAATCATTCTGGATGCGCAACAACTGCAGCGAGTCCTTGCGATTGCGGTCGACCAGTTGGGTCTGTAGCTTGCGCAAGCCGGCCACCTGCCGTGTGATGTAAGCTGAGTAGGCCAGCACCACGGAAAGCGTGACCAGCAGGCCCAGAGCGAGGCCCGGAGTCGGCGAGCGGTCCGGCGGAGACGGGCGGGACACGCCCCGAGCATACATCGGCTGAGGCAGAGCTGTCACAGTGCCGGGCATCGGGCTTCAGCTTTCGGGCTTCGGCGAAAGCGAGTTTCGATTGGCGGCCACGGGGGCATGGTTTGAGATTTCCAGGTTTCGCTGACGCCCGATTGACGAAGCCAGAAGCCCAGAGCGCCGCGCGCAGTGCAGAATAAATGAAGCAAATGCCGCTCGAATGGAGTCAAACAGGAGATTGAGTCCCGCAGAGAAAGATCCTACGAAACCCGCGAAAAGCCAACGACTGAAGGCGGTTCTGCCGGAAGTCTGGAAGCTGATGCGTCCACGGCGCTGGCTGCTGGCCTTGGGCTTCGTGCTGATGGTGATCAACCGCGTGGCGGCATTGGTGCTGCCTTACTCGACAAAGTTCCTGATCGACACAGTCATCAACAAACATCACATTGAGCAATTGCGGCCCCTCGTCTTGCTCGTGCTCGCGGCCACGCTGATTCAGGGCATTACATCTTTTTCGTTGACGCAGTTGTTGTCGAAAGCGGCGCAGCGGCTCATTGCCGACTTGCGCCAGCAGGTGCAAGTGCACATTTCGCGGCTGCCGGTCGCTTTCTACGACAGCAATAAGACCGGAAATCTGGTTTCGCGGATCATGAGTGACGTTGAAGGTGTGCGCAATCTGCTGGGCACCGGGTTGGTGGATTTTGCCGGCGGAGTTCTCACTTCCGCGATTGCTCTCGTCTTACTCTTCCGCACCAGTTCTCAGATGACCGTCATCGCAGTCGGCTCGCTATTCTGCTTCGCGATAGCACTGAACAAGGCATTCGCAACCATCCGGCCGATTTTTCGGGAGCGCAGCAAAATCAACGCCGAGGTTACGGGCAGACTTACCGAGTCGTTGGGCGGCGTGCGCGTGATTAAGGGCTACCACGCGGAAGAGCGGGAGGAGTCGATTTTTGCCAAAGGCGTCCACCGGTTGCTCGATAACGTGATGCGCACTTTGACAGCAACGTCGGTGATGAGCCTGTCGGCCAGCGTGCTGTTGGGATGCGTGGGCGCGGTCACGATGTACGTGGGAGCGCACCAGATCGCGGCCGGCACTCTGACCGTCGGCGGATTTTTCTCTTACACATTGCTGCTCGGCTTCCTGGTCGCGCCTATCATGCAGATTGTTTCCATCGGAACCCAGCTGACCGAAGCGTTGGCCGGACTGGAACGCACGCAAGAGATTATGCGCGAACGGCCGGAAGATCAGGACCCGAAGCGTTCCACGGCTCTACGCGACATAGTGGGCACGGTTGAATTTGACAACGTGAGTTTCAGCTACGACGGGAAGCACGAAGTGTTGCGTAACATCTCGTTTCGCGCCGAGCCCGGCACCGTAACCGCGCTTGTGGGTTCTTCGGGATCGGGCAAATCTACGACCATCGGGCTGATCTCGGCCTTCTATGTGCCAACCAAGGGCCGAATCCTGGTGGACGGTGTCGACCTGAGTACGGTCCGACTCGATTCGTATCGCACAAGGCTGGGAGTCGTGCTGCAGGAGTCGTTTCTGTTCGATGGAACGATTCGCGAGAATGTGGTTTTCTCGCGCCCTGAAGCCAGTGAGGAAGACTTTCTGCACGCCTGCCGGGTCGCGCGCGTCGACGAGTTCGCGGAATCTTTTGCCGACAAGTACGAGACCGTGGTGGGCGAACGTGGCGTAAAGCTCTCCGGCGGGCAGCGCCAGCGCATCTCGATCGCGCGGGCCATTCTGGCCGAGCCGCGCATTCTAATTCTCGATGAGGCAACTTCCAGCCTCGACTCGGAATCCGAGCAGACCATCCAGCAGGGATTGTCTTACCTGATGCAGGGACGCACGACGTTCGCTATCGCGCACCGGCTCTCGACCATCCGCCGCGCCGACCAGATTCTGGTGATGGAGCAGGGACAGATCGTGGAGCGCGGCACGCACGAGCAACTTTACGCCGCGCACGGCCGCTACTACGATCTCTACACCCGGCAGCAAGGTGTGGAGCAAAACCTGTTTCTCGCGCCTGGGGAAGGAGACAGTGCTGTGGATGAGAACGGCAATTCCCTGCCAGGCCGCAACGGTGGCGGAAAGCCGGTCGACGCCATCGGCGTGCTGCGAGGAGAGATTCGCTAGACCGTATGTCCACTGCCCCAGGAAATCCTCCGAATGGCGCGATCGCCACCGAGAATCTCTGCCGCCATTACCGCATGGGTGAGACTCTAATCCGTGCCGTGGACGGAGTTTCTCTCGAAGTGCGCGCCGGAGAATTCGTTGCGCTGCTGGGCAGTTCGGGCTCGGGAAAATCTTCTGTGTTGAATCTTATTGCGGGTCTCGACCGACCGACCTCGGGAAGCGTCGTGGTGCAAGGCAAGGATCTGGCGCGGCTCTCGCGCGAAGAGTTGGCCAAGTACCGGCTCCACGTCGTGGGAATGGTTTTTCAGTCCTTCAATCTGATTGCCAGCATGACGCTGGCGGAGAATGTGGAACTGCCCCTGCGCTTCGCGGAAGTCGATCGCGGCAAACGCGCGAGTCTGGCTCAGGCGGCGCTAGAGCGCGTGGGGTTGAAGGCGCGCATGAACCATCGTCCTAGTGAACTTTCCGGCGGCGAACAGCAGAGGGCCGCCCTGGCCCGCGCCTTGATCAACCGTCCGCAGCTCTTGCTGGCCGATGAACCCACCGGGAACCTCGACAGCCACACCGGAACCGAGATCATGGACCTGCTGCGTGAATTCAACGAGCGTTTAGGGATGACGGTGGTTATGGTGACTCATGAACGCGCTCTCGCCGAACGCTACGCCCGGCGAATGATTTTCCTCGCGGACGGAAAATTGATTGACGACCGGGTGAATGTGCCAACGACTGCGGCCGCTGAAGTAAGTGGAGTGCAGCGATGAAGATTCCTGACCTCACCGAACTGGCGCTGCGCAACCTGCGCGAGTCGTTGCTGCGAAATTCTTTGACCACGATCGGCATTTCCGTGGGAGTGGCGTCTCTCGTGGCCATGCTTTCGCTGGGCATTGGACTTCAGCAGATGGCCTCGCGGCGGCTGGGGAAGTCGGGCCTCTTCGACACGGTCATCGTGAGCTCGCGGCGTGATTTGCGCAGCATGGGCCGTGAAGAAGAGCGCAACGGACCCGCGCCGGGCGAGAGCCGCATTCTTGACGAAGCGGCGCGGCAAGAGATCGAGCGGCTGCCCAACGTTCTCGAAGCGTATCCGGATATTCGTTTCATCACCGAACTGCGTTACGAGGACATGCCTCATCTGACCACGGTTTCGGCCATGCCTGCCTCCTACAAGTCGAATGATGCGTTCGATGGAATGCAGGGAAGCTATTTTTCTTCCGACACTGCGCCCGAGGCCATCTTGCAAAAGTCGTTCGCCGAGGAGTTGCTGGGCAAGACGCCCAAACTTGGAGCGCCCGATCCCAACGTCGCCGATCTGGCTGCGCCGCTGCTGGGCAAAGAATTAGTCATGCGCTACGCCCAGCGCGAGACGACATCGTCGAGCCAGGCGGCGTCTGCTTCTCCTTTGTCATCTCCATCTTCATCGAGTGCGGCAGAAGGGCTGGCTGGGGCCGCGTACTCGGTGGTTTCGCGCGAACAGAAACTTAAGATTGTTGGCGTTTCCGATCTTGATCCGGAAAGCATGCGCGGTCCCACGCGGGCGAAGGTGTTTCTCCCGCTCAAGCTGGCCGAGAGCCTGCATGTGATGCAGCCTACCGACTTGCGCGAGGTCTCGCGCGCGGCCAGCGATCAGCCGGTCTATTCGTCGGTCAGCGTGCGGGTGACGAAGCCCAGCCAGGTGCAGAAAGTTGAAGACGCGATCAAGAAAATGGGCTTCACGACTTTTTCGATTCTTGACGCCAGCCGCAGCATACAGACGTTTTTCCGTGTGCTGGACGTGTTTCTTGGAATCTTCGGCAGCCTGGCCCTGGCCGTAGCTTCGATTGGAATCGTGAACACGCTGGTCATGGCCATCCTCGAACGCCGTCGCGAAATCGGCATCATGAAAGCGATCGGCGCCAGCGACAGCGATGTGAAGAAGCTTTTCTTCGCGGAAGCGGGCGCAATGGGAATTCTGGGCGGCCTTGTGGGAGTGGCACTCGGCTGGGGCATTGGCAGGTTGATCAACGCCGGAACGAACGTCTATCTCCGCAGCCAGTCCTTGCCGGCGGACAATTTCTGGGCGGTGCCGTGGTGGCTGGTGGTGTTTGCCATTTGCTTCGCGTTTCTGGTGAGCCTGATTTCTGGCTTGTATCCCGCGGGGCGCGCCGCCCGGCTCGATCCCGTGCAGGCGCTGCGCTACGAGTAGACTGAACTGCATGTGCCGCGTTTTTCGCACGACCTTCGGCTTGTTACTTTTTTTTCTGATGTGGACTCTCCCACCGGCGCAGGCCCAGAGCCGCATTGACTGCAACGCTCTGAAGAGTCAAATCCTGAAACAGGTAGTCCATTATTGCGTCTACCTGCCTGCCAGCTATAACCAGCCTGCATCCGCTTCCAAACCAACTCCCGCTCCGCGCTATCCGGTGCTTTATTTCCTGCACGGCCTCGGCGACAACGAGCAAACTTTATTCAACAGCGGAGGCTGGACCCTGCTCGACGATCTGCGGCGCCAGGGCAAGATGGGAGACTTTCTCATCGTCGCGCCCGAAGGCAGGCGCAGTTTCTACATCAACTCAGCCGATGGCTCCGTGCGCTACAATGATTTTCTGCTTAGCGAGTTCATTCCGCAAATTGAGGCCAAGTATCGCATCCGCTCCGGCCGCGGAGCGCGTGCGGTCACCGGAATCTCGATGGGCGGCTACGGAGCGCTGCGGCTGGCCTTCGCTCATCCGGAAATGTTTTCGGCAGTGAGCGCGCAGAGCGCCGCCCTGATTACCGAATCTCCGCAGGAGCTTGACGCTGCGGCACGATCAGGAGCCCCCATGGCACGAACCCTGACCGCCGTCTTCGGAAGTCCAATCGACGTGACACACTGGAACGATAACAGCCCATTTGTCCTGGCGAAGAAGAACAGCGCGACAGTGCGCAAGCTCAAGATTTATTTCAACTGCGGCCTGGACGACAATTTCGGATTCGAGAAGGGCGCGGCGTCGCTCCACCTGCTACTCCAAAAAGAAAACATCCCGCACGAATATCACGCTTATCCCGGCGATCACAGCCTGATGTATTTTCTGTCTCACTTCGAAGAGGTCATGGAGTTCCACTCGCACTCTTTCGGGCTCATGCACTAAAACTTGTGCAGTAACCAGCCACGACTCGTCCTCTCTAAGAAAAAACAAATGTAAACGATTGGCCTTTCGGCCAACGTCCCAATTGAACGGAGGGAATCTTCTGCCGCGAGCGCTCGACCCTCAGTATGGAAAGTGCTATGAGACTCCCCCCTCCCATATCGCAGCACCTACCCGTCCGTTTAATCAGCATCATCACCAACATCGCGGTCATCAGCCTGGTCGGGATCATGGCGATTCAGGCGCCAGCGGCCACCCAGCAACTGGCCTGCTCAACCACCGCTCTGCACTTCGGCTCCGTTGCCGTGGGCGAAACGGAAACCTTGCTGGTAACCCTGGCGAACAATGGGTCCAGCAGCGTCACCGTGTCGAACATAAATCTAAGTAACGCGGAATTTAGCGTCTCGGGCGTGTCGTTGCCGATGGCCCTGGCACCCGGACAAAGCGCAAGCGTGAGCGTCACGTTTGCGCCGACCACTGGCGGATATACGGGAGGGAACGTCGACTTCTTGAGCGACGCATCCAATCCGAATCTTAAGGTCCAGGTCACTGGGACTGGTAGCACCAGTCAGCCCGTGACCGCCAGCCCTGCCAGCCTTTCCTTCGGCTTACAACCCGTGGGATCGGTCTCGACGCTGTCGCTGGTGCTCACCAACACGCGCAAGTGGAGTGTATCTCTCGAGGGCCTGCAGATAAGCGGAAGCGGCTTCTCGATCAGCGGGCCGAGCTTGCCGCTGACATTGACGGGCGGCCAGAGTGCAACGTTCAGCGTTACCTTCACACCACAATCGACTATCCCCAGCGGAGGAAGCGTTCTGGTACAAGGTCGCGGGCTTACCATACCCCTCACCGGCGCTGGAACCACCGTGGGGCAGTTGACCATTGCGCCCTCAGCCTTGAACTTCGGAGATGTCAACATCGGAAACACCGGAGATCAGACGCTCAGCCTGACCGCAGGCGGCAGCGCGGTGACGATCTCTTCTTCCGCCAGCAGCAGTGCACAGTTCGCGCTGGCAGGAGCGTCGTTTCCGCTCACCATCGCCGCCGGCCAGAGCGTATCTCTCAACGTGGTGTTCACGCCGCAAAATAGCGGCATAGTCTCGGGCACACTGTCGTTCGCCAGCAATGCTTCCAACACCACGTCCACCGAGCCGCTGAGTGGCACTGGCACCTCTCCGGTGTACACCGTCGGCCTGTCGTGGCAGCCCAGTTCATCATCGGTCACAGGCTACAACGTGTACCGCGGCCCGGCCTCCAGCGGACCTTTTTCGAAGATAAATCCATCGCTCAATGGCAGCACTGCATACACCGACAATTCTGTTACCACCGGTCAAACTTACTACTACGTGACCACGGCAGTTAATTCCAGCAACCAGGAGAGTGCTCCCTCGACGCCCGCCGAGGCAAAGATTCCTTAAGGGGGGTGGGAAGAGCGCGGGCTTGGAACTCTTTCTCCAAATGAATCCGGACGACGCAGCGCAGGTTGGGCCGTCCGTTTGTCAGCGGGCAGTTCGCAAACAGCATCAACGCTCTCCGAAGGATTTCTCGTAGAAGAATTCCGCGCCTGCACTTGTGAGTAGGCAAATGAACTAGGGGCACCTTCTTCCTCCACGCAGGCAGCGTCCAGACTTAGGACATGGTTCCCCCAGCCCGTACTGCCATCTTGCTGCGTATTCCTGTCTTCCGGACCGTCATTCTGATTCTGTTGTTCTCGGTGGCCATCCCCAGCGGCGCTGCACAGAGTCTGGCCTGCACACCTGCCAGCCTCGATTTTGGAAAAGTCGCGGTCGGCCAGCAGAAGACATTGTCGGCCACGCTTTCAAACACCGGCTCCGCCGCCGTTGATTTGACCTCGCTGCAAGTGGGAAACTCCGCCTTCACCGCCACCGGACTCCAATTACCGCTCACTTTGCAGGCCGGTCAGAAAGTTGCGTTCAATGTTGTTTTCGCGCCCGCGTCGGCCCACTACGAGCAGAGCGAACTGGTGTTTTCAAGCTCTTCCGGCAGTTCAACCGGCGTTCCGGTTTCAGGCCAGGCAGTGAACGACTGGGCCCTGGCTGCGAGCCCTTCCAGCTTAGCCTTCGGCAATGTAGCGATCGGCAGCAACTCGACCTTGCCGGTCACTCTGACCAACCAAGGCAGTTCCACGATCACCATCTCGAGAGAGCTCGCACCTCCGCAGGAATATACGGTCAAAGGCCCAGCCTTGCCGATCACCCTGGGAGCGGGACAGACCGCCACATTTAACATCACCTTCACTCCAAAGTGGCGGGGGCTGATGGATAGCCAATTCGCGGTGAGCAATTTAGCGGACCCCGTTCTCACCGTGCCTTTATCTGGCACCGGCGGAGGGACTGGCAGCGCTCTGCTCACGGTTAAGCCATCCACTCTGAGTTTCGGCTCCGTGACGGTAGGCAACACCGGCACACAGGCGGGAACCGTAACCGCGACCGGCGGCAATGTGACGATTACCTCTGCCAGCCTGGGCAGTTCGCTGTTCAGCCTCAACGGGATCACGTTGCCTCTAACTCTCGCTGCGGGCCAGAGTGCTTCATTCGACGTGGTGTTTACTCCCCAGGCCGGCGGCAACGTGACGTCGGCTCTTAGCTTTGCCAGCAGCGCTGGGGGTTCTCCCACCGCGGAAGCTCTCAGCGGAAACGGCGTTGAACCTGTTTACACGGTCGATCTCTCGTGGAATCCGAGCACGTCCCAGGTTTCGGGTTACAACGTCTACCGCAGTCCGAGTTCGACCGGCACGTTCTCGAAGATCAACCCCACACTGGATCCGGGCACGGCCTTTACCGATAGCACGGTCGCCTCGGGAGCCACTTACTACTACGACGTTACATCGGTGGACTCCAGCGGCGTGGAGAGCAGTCCGTGTAAACCAGTAAAGGTTACGGTGAACTAAGAACGCTCGGCTGCGACGCCCTTACCATCTGCTCTCTGACAACTGCATCCCCAACCAACTTCTTCCGTCTGCAGCCGAAAAACTTCGTCGCGGGTATATTATTTAAGAATCAGTTTTGTTCATACTTCAGGCAGTCATCGAGGTCTCCCTATGGCTGTGATTCACCTTTCCATCAACGGACATCCCTACGCGGTAGATGCCGATCCTCAATCCAGCCTGCTTACGGTTCTGCGTGATCATCTTGATCTGACCGGAAGCAAGTACGGCTGCGGCGAGGGACAGTGCGGCGCCTGCACGGTTTTGGTCGACGGCAAAGCGCAACGATCCTGTATCACAAGAGTCGCCACGGTCGGCGAAAAAAAAATCATCACTATCGAAGGCATTGCCGCTGGTGACCAGCTTCATCCAGTGCAGCAGGCATTTCTCGACGAGGAAGCGATGCAGTGCGCCTACTGCACCTCGGGAATGATCATGTCGGCGGTGAGCCTGCTCACGGTGAACCGACATCCCACTCGAGACGAAATCGTCGATTTCATGGAAGGCAACATCTGCCGTTGCGGAACCTACCCGCGGATTGTGACCGCGATTCAGAAAGCGGCATCGCTGATGGCAGAGTCGCAAGCCGGGAAAGGAGCGGGCCAGTGAGCGCAAAAGTGCCGGATCAGATTTCTTTCGAACCGGAGCGATACGAACTGGGCGCCGCGCCCGTGTATCGCTTCGACCTCGATCGCCGCGATTTTTTCAAATTTCTCGGCGCCGGCCTTCTGGTGGTCTCGGTTCTCGGGCACGCGGAAGCGCAGGAGTCTGGCGGAGGAAGATCGAGAGGCGATTCTCTCCCTAAAGAGATCAACGCCTGGCTGCACATTGGTGACGATGGCAAAGTCACTGTGTACACGGGGAAGGTCGAGATGGGGCAGAATATCCGCACGTCTCTGACCCAGGCCGTAGCAGAGGAGTTGCACGTTCCTATTCACCAGATTGAACTCGTCATGGGCGATACGCAGCTCACGCCGTTCGACATGGGTACGTTCGGCAGCCGCACCACTCCCACCATGAATCTGCAACTGCGCAAGGTCGCTGCGTCTGCGCGCGATCTGCTGATTGGCCTGGCGGCGGCCCAGTGGCATGCCGATCCCGATCATCTTATTGCCGCAGACGCGAAAGTTACGGATCCCCAGAGCAAGCGCTCGGTCGACTACGCCGCGCTGCTTAAAGGACAGCAGCTCACGCAGGCTATCCCCGCCGAAGATCCGCTGATTCCGGCGGCCAACTGGCAAGTAGCCGGGCGATCGGTTCACAAGGTGGATGGACGCGATTTCGTGACCGGCAAACATCGTTACCCGTCGGATCAGAAGTTACCCGACATGCTGCACGGCAAAGTGCTGCGCCCGCCGTCATTCGGGGCAACCTTGCTGTCAGTCGACACTCAGAAAGCGGAGCAGATGGGCGCGGTTGTAGTCCGGGACGGTAATTTTGTAGGGGTTGCAGCGCCTACTGCCGCATTGGCTTCGTCCGCGGTCGCGGCGATTCAGGCGGAATGGAAGTCTGAGCCGCAGCCATCCAGTAAAGATCTTTTCGATTACCTGCGGAGCGACGCAACCCAGGGCAAAGATCCCAGCGGCGACGGGGATAGCTTCGAGGTCGGCTCGGTCGACAAAGCTCTCGCCGGTTCCGATCATCGCTTGCAGCAAACCTACACCGTCTCTTACATCGCTCACGTTCCGCTCGAGCCGCGCGCTGCGCTGGCGAAATGGGATGGCGACCGTCTTACCGTGTGGACCGGTACACAGCGGCCGTTTGGAGTGCGTGGCCAGCTCGCTGAAGCTTTTCGCATCCCTGAAGAGAAAGTGCGAGTGCTGATGCCGGATACGGGCTCAGGATACGGCGGCAAGCACACCGGCGAAACGGCGATTGAAGCGGCGCGGCTGGCACGTGCCGCCAAGCGCCCCGTCAAGGTGGTGTGGACGCGCGAAGAGGAATTTACCTGGGCGTACTTTCGTCCGGCTGGGGTGATTGACGTAAAGAGCGGAGTCCTCGCCGATGGCACAATCACCGCCTGGGAATTTCATAACTATAATTCCGGCTCCGCGGGAATTCGCACCTACTACGAAATTCCGAATCAACGCATTATCTTCCACGAAACCAAATCTCCTTTGCGCCAGGGATCGTACCGTGCCCTGGCGGCCACCGCGAACCATTTCGCGCGCGAATCGCATATGGACGAACTGGCCCGCGCGCTCAAACTCGATCCGCTCGAGTTCCGGCTCAGAAACTTGAAGAATGAAAGATTGCGCGCCGTTTTCCAGGCGGGAGCCAGGCAGTTCGGCTGGGGCGCGTCGAAGAGCAGCCCCGGGCAGGGCTTTGGCATGGGCGGAGGCTACGAGAAACTGGGGAACATTGCCACTTTCGCGGAAGTGAACGTCGATCGCAAGTCTGGCGAGGTGCGAGTGGTGCGCGTAGTGTCGGCATTCGAGTGTGGCGCCATCGTGAATCCCGACAATTTGCGCAACCAGATTGAGGGCTCCAACATTCAAGGACTCGGCGGCGCGCTCTTCGAGGCCATCGAATTCGAAAACGGAAGAATTCTCAACGGCAAATTGTCGCGCTATCGCGTTCCGCGCTTCAGCGACGTTCCCGTCCTTGACACCGTGCTGCTCGATCGCAAGGATTTGCCTTCGGTCGGAGCAGGGGAGTGTCCCATGATTGGAGTGGCTCCGGCGATTGCCAACGCCATTTTCGACGCGACCGGCCAGCGCCTGCGCTCGTTGCCCATGGTTCCGAATGGCCTGAAGGCAAGCTGAGCCCAGACTTCGGAGACAGAAAAACGCCAACGGAGAGCCGAGTGGAGTGAATTAAGGGGGGAGGGCCTCTCGTGCAGGGGAGAAACTACTGGGGGGATTACCGGACGCTAGCTTTTGACGGAAACGGTTTTGTTTGTACGCTGCTTGCGGGCCAGTAGCAGCCCCCCAAGGATCGCAGCGCCGGAAACCACGGTGTAAGCGGCCCAGTTCCCACCTTCAGGAACGGCCGTGTGCTTCTTGTGCTTGTCCCTGTCCCAGTTGTCAGGCGAATTCGCCCACATGGGAAGGGACAAAGCAAAGAGTACGGTACCAATTTTGACTGCTCTCTTCATGCAAACTACCCTTCATACCAGCGCAACATTTGCCCGCCAACAAGGCGGCATTTGAATACCGTATGCCTGCCCTGAACCGCTGTCAAGATGAGAGTTCTTGCGGCCTGTCGCAATTGCTTGCAACTTCACCGCAAGTCGTTGTCAGCGCTGGCTCTAGATGCCAGCCCACCGGCTCGGACCTGGTTTGCACGTTTGGACTAGCATCCCACCTGGGCCCGCGTTTGAGCACGCCGCTGGTACACAAAACAGCCTCTTCACGGGGGCCCTTCGCCGACCTGCCGTGAATGATCTTCTGCGTAAACGATCAAAGTTGGGGGAGACACCCTAACTGCACGATCCAAGACGTGGAACCGCGCACCGAATGCGTTGCCGCAGCTTAAGCGGCCACTGGCCTCTTCACAATGGCAGGAAGTTCTTTTTCCGCCATGGCCATGGCACGAACTTCCGAAGCCATGCACACGATAAAGCAGACCACGCTGACCTCGAACAAGTTCCGCTTGGTCAGGCTCATTGCGGCGAACAGCCCCTGGGCAATGTGCAGATGCACCAGCGCTCCACACAACAGCGAGACCCATCCCACGTAGTAAGTAATCTTTCCGATCAAATGCATACGGGCAGATCGATCCATGGCGCTACCCTCCGGGTTTCGGACATGACTTTCTGGTTCGACATCATCCTGTCAAAAATGCCTCATAAAAGGTGCAGTTGACAGGCAGCGGGAATTGTACACCCGGTTGTCAAGTGTGAAACAAATACTTCTCTCCCAAAGCCAACCCCGCCAATTCGGGTTCGAGGACACCGTGGCGGTCCTAGTCCCCGAAATCGGTCGAAATACGGGGTTTATGCAGGCCGCAGGACAGGTCATGGACCTATTTCGCATTCGCCGATCCACGGCAGAGAGTCGCCGAGGGACCGGAAGGAAGGTGGCTTTGCCCCGTCGCTGGAATTCGAGCCGGCGCCGGGTTTGAAATCACACTGGGGACATCCGTTGCGCTGATGGCGCGGACGACATACGAATAGCCCTTGCCATTCTCGACCAGATCGTCGGTGCAACTCGTTCCAGGAATGGGAGTTAGGTTGATCAACACAGGCTGCGCATCGCCAACTGCGGTGCGATAGATGCAATAACCGGCCGCGGCGGAATGTGTCGAATCAGGTGGCGCACTGGCTTTCCACGTGAGAATCACTCGGTGCCCACCGTTCGCCGGCGGGGTGGTGAGCACAACCGAAGCGTTCAGCAAGGGGCACACGGGACCCGAACTGGCAGACACGCTGGGGAGTGCCTTCGCCCGCTTGAGCGCTGCCTCCAGCCGTTGAGACGGGGTTGGGCTCTGGGCGACGCCGCAGCTGGTGCATCCACTCTGCAATATACTCACCACGGCGATGGCGATTACACCTGCCAGGACTAGAATGTTTGGGTTCGCATCCAGCCGGACTGTCTCCATCTGTCTCATTCGCTTGGAATTGTCGCTACGCCGGATAGCCTTCTTGCCAATCCCTCTAGCTGGCCGACGCTTCGGGAATTGGCTTGGACAAGTATCCCCGTTCGCCCCGGTGCAGTATCCAAAGAGCAACAAATATGCCACTGAGGCCGATGGCGAAAAATACCACCCCTCCCTGGTGATGGAGCCTTCCGTTCAAGTACGACTCATCCACTCGAGTTCCGAGCATGGCGATGGTGAAGATGCGCAATCCGTTCTTGGCGACAGAAACGGGAATGGCGAGGACGATCACCAGCCACTTTCGCCAGGGAGTCCGCAACAGCAGCTGCGCCAGAAGCATCGTCGTAACCAGCAACATGGAGCTGGAACGAATGCTGCTGCACTCCTGAGCGACCTCCACGGTCAGGCCCGGAATGCTGAGCAGGAAGCCATCCTGCACAACAGGAACGCCGGCAGCCCAGAATAAGCCATGGGCGGCGAGCGCTGAACCTCGCTGCAGCCCGGCCACAAGGTCGTTCAACAGGAATCTCGGGAGGGGCACCAGCAGGAGCAGAAAGCCGAGCGGAAAAAGTAGCGATCGCGAAATTCGGGTGCCGAAACAAAGGACGAAGGACCCCGCCCACCAGATCACGAGCGCCAGGATGTAACCGGCGAGTCGTTCGTCTGGGAGTGGCCCGACCTCCCATCTGGTAAAAGCGGCTACCACAACGGACAAACTCAGCAACGGAAGTCCCGCGCGTAGACCTGGGGTCGGCAACGATCCCAGAGAACGCCACTCGATGCCGATCAGGGCAATGGCAACCGGAAGAATGAGCAGAAGGTGTGTGTATCCGTCATCGTGCGTGGCCAACCAAAGCACATGTCGCAAGGGGTGCCACGCCACGAGCAGGGAGATTGCATACAGAAAGAGAAAAACGGATTTGGGCGATGGCAGGATCATTGTGTCGCGCCTTGGTCAATACGGCCGCGTGATGGGAATCACGGCTATCAGTGACTCCAGTCACGGGCCTGCCGATCTAGGCGGAGGATACTCGCACTCTCATAAGGATCGCACAATGATCTCACTCCTACACATCGGATACGGGTTAGCCGCGTTTTATTTCGTGGTCGGGCTTTTCATCCTACGTCTGGCCGGCAAGCCCAGCTGCCGCGTCTGCCTTTTGCGAGGCGATTGTCCGAACCGGCTTCGGGGGGCGGCCCAAATCGCAGGAGTGCCACGTTGCGTGCGCCGAGACAAAACCCGTAATTCCCTGGCCTGACAGGCGTTTTGGCGCCTGCGTAGAATCATCCCACCCCGGAGCAAGACTTCCCTTCTCATTTTCACCGCGTCGTGCGGCATGGCTTTGTCCCGCTGCAGCGGTTAGCATGATTGTCGAATGCTTGAGAATCACGGCAGGTCGGACTTCAATTCCTGGGGAGCCAGCCATGAAGCGCTTGTGCTCGAGGCCGACGAGATTCACGTCTGGCGGGCTGGTCTCGATTTCGCCGACACAGTGCTTGATCAATTCGAAGCGACTCTTGCGCCCCCCGAGAAAGCTCGCGCGGATCGTTTTGCTTTTCCTCGAGATCGGAACGCTTTTGTCGCCACGCGGGGAATTCTCCGCGAACTGCTCGGGAGATATGTAAGCCGCGCCCCGGCAGATCTGGAATTCGATTATGGCCCGCAAGGCAAACCGGCTCTGCGCGTGGGGCCGTCGCAGAAATCGGTAGAGTTTAATGTCTCGCACTCCCACGGGATGGCATTGCTTGTGTTTGCCCTGGGACGGCAGGTGGGAGTGGACGTGGAACTCGTGCGACCGGATTTTGCAGGTGACAAGATCGCCGAACGTTTTTTTTCGCCGCAAGAGGTCGAGGAACTGCGGGGCCTGCCCTCGAACTTGCAAGACGAAGGCTTTTTTCTGTGCTGGACGCGGAAGGAAGCCTACATCAAAGCGCGAGGCGAAGGATTGCAAATTCCGCTCAAGAGTTTTCACGTGTCCCTCACCCCGGGAGAGCCTGAGCACCTGGAAGCTGCGGACAGCGCCCGCTGGACTCTGCGGTCTCTTCGTCCAGGTCCGCGATATGCGGGAGCGGTGGTGGGGGAAGGCCGCGGCTGGCAGTTACGCGGCTGGGAGTGGAGGCCACCGGGCCGCGAGTGACCGGCGTCAGCGATCATGGCTGTCGATCGAGGAGGTGGGGAGCAATCATATTGAGAAATTCTCTGGAACTGATGATCTTGGTGTTCTTCCAAAACCTCGGAAAATGACGCTCGTTGCCCGTAACCAGGTAGTCCGCCCGGGCAGCATCTGCGCATTCCACAAAGATAGCGTCTCCCGGATCCGCGGTGACGTGAGCCAATCGTGATGGAACCACAAGCCGGGTCTTGTTCTTAACTAGCTGAAGAAACTGGTGCCGAAGATGCCTCCGAATCCCCAGTTCCGGACGCGCTAATACCGCTGCGTATTCAGCGAGAATCGCATCCGACACATACCACCGGGCCGGCTTTGTGAGGGCCAGCAATAGTACCGTCCGCTGACGTCCCTCCGGCTTGAGCGCCGAAGAAACGACTATATTCGTATCGATAACCAACCGAAGAGGGATCATCTGCTCTTGGATCGGCGAGCGGCATTTACAATCTGATCAACCCGGCTTGAAGTGAGCTTATTAGTGCCTTTTTGTTTTGATTCCTTCCCAAGGATCCGAAGAACCTCGGGCTCAGGGACTGCCAAACGCACATAGTCTCTGATGCTGAGCAACACCGCGCGGGGAGTGCCCCTTTTCTCGATGACAAGGGACGTGCCCTCATTTTCGACGCGGCGCAAGAGTTTGCCAAAATTTGACCTTGCATCCAGGGCGGTAACAACAATATTGTTCTCCATGAACTCTCCATTCCAAGTAAATGAACTGTACAGTTCAATTCGGTGAATTGTCAAGAAGCGAAGACCCGTGCGACACGACCATGTTCCGTCAAGACTGCGGATTCGAGGAGGAGTTCGCCTGAGTCCTAAGAAGTCGCCTTTTTCACATAACGGGTCAGCACCTCGGCGAGTTTCTCGAAGTCTTCTGTGACCATGTCCAGATGGCCTCCAGGCACAGTTTCGACTTCGAACTCACCTGCCAAGTGGCCCCACACTGCCACCGGATCGGCTGGGAAATAACGGTCTTTCTCGCTCTTCACGAAGCCTATTTTTCCAGGGTAGGGCCGAGGCCGATAGCGTGCCAGGGCAACGCGGCACTGTTCCTTAACGCTCAACGTAGTCTGCGCAAATGACAGGCGCGATCCCTCGAGAAAGGTTGTGCCGCCACTGGAAAGATCGGCGGTGTGTAACCGTTGTTCGAGTTCGTGAACGAGGTACAAAATTTTCTCTCGGATCGACCTGCGCCTCATGCGGGAGGCATGGCGTCTTGCCCGCCTCGCGACGAGCAACAGGCGTTGAGTCCACGACAGATACTGCGGATCAGGGTAGGCGGCCACCAGCACCAGCAGCGACACCTCTTCCCCGACCTCGAACATGCTTTGCGCCATTTCCAGAGCTACCAGGCCCCCGAAGGAGTATCCAATCAGCTTGTAGGGGCCGCGCGGCTGGAACTTTTTGATCGCAGCCAGATAGAACTCGGCCATGTCCTCGACGCGGTTGAGCGGTTCCTCCATCCCGTCTACGCCTTTGGCCTGAATCCCATAGACGGAATGCCCGTCGGTTTCGATGTGTCTTGCGAGTTCGAAGAACGGCACGGTGCCAGCCAGTCCGTGCACCATGAGGATTGGGGGATGCTTATGCCCAGCCTTCACCTGGACAAAGGGCGAGAATTGCGGAGGGGCGGTCTGTTCCAACACGGAAGCCAAAGCCGCGATGGTCGGAGCATGGTAGATTGTGGCGCTCGGTAGCTCTCGGCCACACTCCTGGGCGATCGCGGCAAACACCATATCTGCTGCTTCAAAGCTGCCACCGATGTCAAAGAAATGATCGTTGGCTCCGATAGGCGACCGTTGCAGCACGCGCTCCCAGATCCGGGTGAGCATCTCGACGAGTGGTACTGAAGGCTCCTGACTCACGCTTCTCCGGTTCAAACCGCAAAGATTTGGTGCACCGCACGGCATCTCAGATATCTGGAAATCATCCGCAAAGACACAAACCGATCGAGGGATTCGACCAATGCGAGAGGCGGAGGAAAACTAACTCGCCCGCGGCTGGTCTGGCTATTCCTTCTGGAGGAGAGTCGGCATACCCGGATCTCATGACAGACTTGGGGAAGACCAAGTCCAACTCATCAATCCCAAATCGTGCCCGTTCGATCGTAAATTAGCCAAGATCGACGTGCACAGATCACACGTGAGACTGGGCGCTGATTGTTTTTATCATACCTGATGTTTCCGGATAAATGCACGACTTATCCAGAGCAGTTGGTTGCGCTTTAACTGGACCCAGACCAGAAAAAACGGTAAAAACTCTTATGCCGTCCGCACCCTTCCGGCGAAACAGCAGCATACCTGTTGCTGCCGTCCTATGAACGATCCCGACAAAGCGGAAGATATGTTCCTGGCGCCGAGCGCCGGCAGCGCTATGTTTGAAAGTTTCTGCAGGGCATTTTTTCGCTGCTATTGCCCGCTGACGGTCGAAGGACGGGAGCACCTTCCAGCGGCCCCGTTCATCCTATGCAGCAATCATACGAGCCATGTGGATAGCGCAGTTCTGATGACGGCTTCAGGCCTGCGTTTTTCGACATTTGCCATGCTCGGGGCCAGCGACTATTTCTTCGGCTCCTGGAGGAGGAAGTTCTTAGTATCCCGGTTCATGAATGTCATTCCCGTCGATCGTCACGTTCGAGCCAGGTCGCTGCGGCGGAGTATGGACCTGTGCGGGGAGTTTCTGGGGCGGACTCACGGCAATCTGATCCTCTACCCTGAGGGGACGCGATCCAACGGCAGTCAGATGCAAACATTCAAGAAGGGCGCCGGGCTGTTCGCGATCGAACTGGGTGTACCGGTCGTGCCCGCCCACATTGAGGGCGCACACAAGATTCTCGCCAAGGGAAAATTCGTGCCCAGGCCGGGAGGCATTGTCGTCCGCTTCGGGAAGCCCATGAGGTTCGAATCGACTCGGTTCGACCATTTGCCGGGGCGTGTGCTTCGGAAGGCTGCCGTCGAACTGCTCGAACAACGGATTCGCGAACTGAGCCAGAGGCGTCCGACAGGAAGTTTGATCGGTCTGCCTCGGGAAGGACAACCCGTGGCAAGTTTCGTTTCTTCTGTAGCGAAGGAAGACAGGAAAGCGGCAAGTCGCAGCCTGAGCAGAATGTCGTAGTCGATCGATCAGTTGTCCACGCCGATCCGAGAGGGCACTATGTACGCGGCCAAGCACATGAAATGGTGGGGATGGGGCGACGAAGAAGTCGGCTTCAACTCGAAAGCCCATCCCGGTTTGTGGCCCTACGCTAAAGAAGTACTCGGTATGGAAGAAGACGCGGCAGGCACGCCGCCGGTGCCGATCGAAGCGGTAGAGTTGCGCGAGGCGATTCGTCATGATGGCTTCCTGACTGACGTGCGCCTGGCGATGCGCGCCGATCAGGTCTGCGATAGTCGCCGCGAGCGCGTGATCCACGCTTACGGCAAGGGCTTTCGCGACCTGTTTCGTCTGCGGAGGGGGATGGCGGAAGGCGCTCCGGACCTGGTGCTTTATCCCGAGAACGAGCACGATGTGCTGGCAACGTTACGGGCAGCCGCGCGGCATGACGTGGTGGTAATTCCATTTGGGGGTGGTTCGAATATCGCCGGTTGCCTGGAGCGAAGCGAAGCCCGGCGCATGGCCGTATCACTCGATATGCGGCGCATGCGGCGGGTCTTGGAGGTGGACGGGGAGTCTTGTACCGCACGCATCGAGGCTGGAGCTTTCGGTCCTGACCTCGAAGAGCAACTGAATAGTTACGGCCTGACTCTCGGCCACTTTCCGGATTCGTTTTTGCACTCTACGCTCGGTGGATGGATCGCCACGCGGTCTGCGGGAATGCAGAGCGACAAGTACGGCAAAATCGAAGACATGGTCATCGCGCTGCGAATGGTTACGCCCATTGGCGTTCTAGCTACGCGAACTGTGCCGAAGTCTTCGAACGGCATCGACGTGAATCATCTGTGCATCGGCAGCGAAGGCACGTTGGGAGTGATTACGGAAGCTACCATGCGGGTGCATCCGCGGCCCGGGTTGCGCCGCACCCACGGCTACCTGTTTATGGAATTCGAAGCTGGCAGTGCAGCCATGCGCGAATGCGTGCGAAAGGAGTGCGCGCCCTCGATGTCGCGCCTCAATGACCCGGACAAGACGGCACTGTCGCTGGCTTTTAAACCTCCCTCGTCGCAACTGTCGCAGGCCGTTACCAAATGCATGAAGGGTTATCTCAAGTTGAAGGGTTTCGATGTCGCGCGGGCTTGCCTGATGCTCACCACTTTTGAGGGCAGCAATACCGCGGTCGCCCGCCAACACAGCCAAGTGAGCGCCATCTACCGTCGATTCGGCGCGGTGGACCTGGGCCCGAGTTCTGGGAAGTCTTTCGAGTCGAGCAAGTACGATTTTCCCCACATCCGCGATTTCCTTATGGATCGCGGCGTTACTTCTGATGTGAGCGAGACGTCAACCACCTGGAGAAACATCGTCCCGCTTTATCGGGCGACCACCAGTTCGCTAGGCGCCGCGATCCGGGAGAGTGGAGTGAAACCCTGGATCGGATGCCACATCAGCCACACCTATCATTGTGGGGCGAGCCTCTATTTGACATTCGCGTGCCGGCAGCAGAACGGCCAAGAAATGCAACAGTACCTGCGCGCGAAACGAACCGTGCAACAGGCGTTCATCGATCACGGGGCCACGCTGTCGCACCACCACGCGGTCGGGACGGAGCACCTTCCCTGGCTGACGGATGATATTTCTCCCGTTGGCGTGCAGGCAGTAGCCACCCTCAAAGCGGGGCTCGACCCAGATAACATCATGAATCCGGGCCGGCTGCAGCCGTCCACGACACCTTTTGAGGACTGGTCAAGAGTCGGTAACGAAATTGTGACGGGCGCGAAGCCTTAGGGTCCAGCGACGCGGCGAGTCTCGGCCGCACCGGTAGAACAGGCTGATCCTGGCGGCCGTGCCGGAGGCGTCTTCGTCTGATGTGTTCGGAGAAACTTCGGAATGGCTTTTGATTGCCGGCATACAACCGCTGCTGACGAGGAGCGGCTAACCGAATTCCTGACCCGCGTCTTCGCAGCCAATGCCGGTCTCGTGAGCCCCTCGATGCTGAAGTGGAAGTATTGGACTCCGCGGGAAGATTGCCCGGAGCCGCGCTCGTTCGTCATGGAACGCGATGGCCGCATTGTGGCTCACGTCGGGGTCTGGCCGGTCACGGTGCGGAGCGGGACCAAGAGCGAGCGCGGGGTTCACGCCATGGACTGGGCCGCCGATTCCCACGCGCTGGGCGCGGGTTGGTCTTTGTTTATGAGCCTGACCAAGAATTACGACTTCGTCTATGGAATCGGAGGCGAGGAAATCACCAGAACAATACTGCCCAAGTTAGGCTTCCATACGGTTGCAGAGGCCCTGAGTTGGGCGCGCCCGATTCGGCCCTGGCGACAGATGCGCAAGCACCAGAGCAGAGATTTACGGCTGCCATTGCGCTTGGCGCGGAATATCTGGTGGTCGTGGGTGCCTCCGAGCGTGGTGCCGGCCGCGTGGACTGCGGTTGAAGCCATAGCTGGCAACGCGGAAAGAATTGCTGCCTTAGCTGGCGAGCGCGGTGAGTCTTTCTTTCGCTATCTTCAGCAATGCCCGGTGGCTCCGTGTCTGACTTTTAACCTTATGAACGAAGGACGAATCGTTGGGCTTTTTGCTTTGGCGGTCGCCGGGGAGCAAGCGCGCGTGGCCGGCGTGTGGCTGGAAAGCCCATCGCCTGAAGGTTGGCGGATTGCATTCCTACTCGCCCAGGAGATTGCCCTGAAACGCACCGACGCTTCCGAAATCATCGCCCGGTGCACGACTGAAGCCAGCGCCATCGGCGCCGCACAGGCGGGGATGCGGTTGCGCGGGTGCATGCCGGTCCTTCTCTTCCGCAAAGACGGTTCTGACCTTTTGCCATCCCTTCAGTTCCATCTGTGCGACAGCGATGCCCTCTTCATCAAAGGACAGCAAGCTAGTTTCCTGACGTGACCGCACGAGACCTCCTCGGCCAGTACGTTTTCAGAAATCTCAAACAATCTTTCGCGCAAAGCTCAACTTGCCAAGCGTTACAACCGTATCATCGACCTTGGCGATACCCTCAACCAGAGCTGCTTGCTCTGTCATCTTAAGAACATTCACTTCGATCATCAGGGTATGGCCCGGCAACACCGGCACCAGAAATTTCATGTCATTGACGACCGCCAGCACCAGGAACTCGTGTGGATTTTCGGCATTGCCTGCGGTGTGGCTGAACAAGATGGAGGCGCTTTGGCCGATGGCCTCGATGATCAAAGTTCCGGGCATGATCGCAAAATCGGGGAAATGCCCCACGAAGTGCAGTTCATTGCCCGTGACGTTCTTGAGGGTCTTGATGCGTTTCCCTGACTCCAACTCCAACACCCGATCTACCATAATCAGCGGGAAACGCTGCTTTAAATGCGCTTTGACTTCTTCAAAGGTCATGGTCATAAATGATCGTTTCGCGAAATTAACTTTTGGCCGCCGTTGGCAAAGGCGACAGCTGATTCTTCTCGCATTCCACGAATCAGTTCAACGCCGCCGCAAGATCATTGCCAGAGCACGCGGAAGAAAACGGCCACCGGGAATCGGAACGCCAGCATCACAGACTGTCCGAGTGACTCGAAGGCCAACATCCTCAGCCATCCTAACCAGTTCACTTTCATGATGAAACTCGTAGGTATGATCGCGCTGGGCTGATTCCAGCGCGGTGCTGAAGAAAATGAGCCCGTCGTCCGCCAGATGATGGGCCAGCACGGCAAACAAGGCTCGCGGATCTTCCAAATGTTCTGCCAACATGGCGGCAATAATTCCTTGGTAAGTACCGCGGTTCTCGTTGAGATTTAATTTCAGCGCGTCTTTGACCTCGAAATTTAGGCGGCTAGCATGCCCGGAGACTTCCAGTAGCCGATTCGCCACGGCCGTCGCGGGTGGACTGATGTCGAAACCTTTCACGCGGACATCTCCGCGGGTCTCGGCCGCTAACAGGCTCATCACGCCATGACCGCAGGCTAGCTCCATGACGTTCGCGCCAGCCGGCAGCGGCTTGAGGAAATCGTCACGATACATGGCAAGGTGGCTCACCATGGAGGGCCAAAACGGATAAATCAATATCGCGGCCCACATGTACGGAATCATGTAGCCTTCATCTTCGTACACTTCCGCGATCAAATCCGGCATTTTTTCCGGCGTGTAGCGGCCGGCCTGTTCGTAGAGTTGTTGCGACTTCCATACGCCCAGACAGTAGCGGGCGTAGCCCATCGCGGCATCGTCGAAGGCGCGGTCGCCGTAAGCGGCTTCCGCCCAGCGGGCAAGCGGGTCCAGCAGCCAGGAGCAGAGCGCTTCATTCGCCTCAAATGTAGCGCGGGCGGAGGGAGCGAGCATCCTGGCTTTCGTCTCCAGGCTTCTCAGAAATGTCCTGGCATCTGGCATGAAGTGGGTATGCTTTCTCAGTGCCTTTCGTCCGTGGAGCGAACATGACGAACCATCCGGACCATGGGGCGGACCAAATCAAGGCCGTCCCAGGGAGAGGAAAACAAATGCATGCGTCCGAGTTTAACAATACGGTCGACGCCTCTCTTCCCGGCCGCGGAAGCTAGTTTTCTTTCTTTCTCCGGATCAGCCATACCTAAACCGAGCGTCTGGACGTTTCCATCGAAACGGGAAATTGGGTCCAGCAGACTGTCCACTTCCAGAACCGTTAAGGTTCTCCCTTGAACTGGCCGAGGAATGTCCGCTCCTGCGCCCAAGAGCAGCGTCCAATCTGGGCTGCTGGGAAAAACCGCTTGATGCGACGTGTCCGACAGCAGCCAGGATGCCCGCGCCTGGCAGATCGCCGAGGTCAGAGCGCCAGAGATCTCTTGCCGTGGATGCGCCTGGTTTTCGGCTTCAAAAGCACGCCGGAGAGTGGAGAGAAATTGAGCAGTGGACTGCCTTGTCTTTCTCTCCAAAAACAAGACCTGCGGAGAAGAACATGCCTGTTGGTCAAACTGCCAGACGTCGCGCGCGATGCGGCGGCACCAGGACTCTTGTTCACCGACGTTGTTCCATGCGCCCGCGTCCATGGCTGCGACGGATATCCTGGGCCCGAACACTGCCACTCTCGTCCAATGCGGAAAGGGCAATCCTCGAATTTGCAGAACGGCCTCCTGGCCTCCCCAAAGCATCGCTCCGTCGACGACGCGAGCCATTGCTTCCTGCAAATCGTGCCGGTCGTGCGCGAACGCGACCATACAAATCCGACGAGTCAGTAGTCCGCAGGGATCGCTTTGAACTAATTTCGCCGCCAAGCGCCGCGTTTGGTCGACCAGGCCGCTCGGAATGCGTACCAGAGCAGCGTTGCCGCCGAGTAGCGCGCAGGTCATCGACAGGGCGGGTTGGATTTCAATGTTGCCGGCCGGCCAGTGCCCGACCACGCCTAAGGGGAAGGCCTTGTATTCGGCAAGACCATTTTCATTCCATTTGGCCTCGAGACCGCTCGGCCCGAGTTCGCGGGTGACGATAGATTCCAAAGAGCCACGCCGGAGCCAGATTCGAAGAAAAACAATCCCGTGAATGTCGTCGAGGTCGCGGTTGTCCAGACTCTTCGCCCAGGAATCGAGAACGGCGATCACGGCATTCGGCGAAACGTCGGCTTCTAAGCTTTGACGCAGGTTGGCCGCTGCACTAACGATCTCGTCGGGTGAATTGACGTTATGGATGAGATCGGTCATTGAAAAAGCGGTCAATCAGTTCACGCAGATCGAGTGCTTTGAATATTCCCACAACCTCTGAGTTCCGCCTCGGGGATCCTGCCGGCAAAGCGGAAGCTGATGCCACGCCTTCCGCAGGAGCACCCATCATAAGCGATCACTTCCGCCATATCTTCGGTGAGCAACAGGTTGCCGGGGAAGCTCGCGGGCAAAACACTACAGACCTGCACGATACCGCGCTCTCCGGCTGCGACCGGTTTCAGCGTCAGCGGATTTCGCACGACCACGTCGCCAAACGCTGGCGCGTGTTTGTTCCCCTGGCAGCAATCGGGATAGATGACTCCCACGTTCTCCACCATGCCATAGAAATCGATAACGCGATCGGAGGAACAACCGACCACCTGAGCCACCTGCTCGTTGAATCGCGATTTCTCGACGGCCTGATCCTGCAAGCGCTTCCAGCCGCCGCTGTGCAGAATCCGGGCTTTCGGCAGGTTGAGGCAGATATTTGCCGCCAATAACGGCATGACCAGGTGGGTCCACAGAATGAATGTGAAACCGTACACCAATATCTCGGCATCCCGGCGGTCCTTGGCGAACGCCCTCAGTCGGTCTCGATCAAGCGCCAGTTCGCCGCGGCTGTCCAGGCTAAGGCAGTACGTGGTCTCACTGGCGAAAGGTTGCAAGCTTTGAATCGCCGCACCGCGCGCGCCGAGAGTGTTCCCGGCCGAGAAGTCCGGTGTGTCCACAACGAGGTAGGGCCTGCGGGCTGGACCAATAAAGTCCCGGACAATGGCGACGATTCCCTTGGTCGTGCGCCGGGCAGTCTTCGCGTCCAGCACAACGCGACTCGGCAATTGAGACGTGGTCGCACTCGAAGTCAACGTTCTCGTTATCTCGTCGCAATTCACAAAAGACAACGGAGGATTCACTTTTAAGGCCGTAACCGGCAGATAAGGAAGATCGGAAATTTCGGCAGCGGATCGATAATCCGTAGGCCAGTGCTCGACATAGTTCTTGAAGCCGGAATGCCGCTCGCACGCGTAGTCCAGTTCCTCTTTCAGCACTTCCGACAAACTTGCCTGTTTTTCTGCGGGAGGCTGATCATAGGGAGGCCTCGACAAAAGGGACTCTACTTTATGGTCAACTTGAGGCTTGCCCGCCTGGGTTGAGTCGAGCGATAAAAACGCGATTTTCCCGGTGGACGTCTTTGGCAATTCAGGAACCAGGTGAATCGATTCGAGAGTCCAGTGGGCTGGAAGGTGCAGGCGAACTTCTTCTTCCGCAATTTTCGCTCCCTGATCCGGCACGATGTACAAAATCAGAGCCTCGCCCGCTTCCGGATGATCGACGGCGCGTACGGCGCATTCATACACTCCGGGAATCGTTGTGACTTTTTCCTCCACCTCGGCAAAACTCACGCGGATTCCTCGCATTTTCAGGAATGACAATTTGCGCCCTTCCGTCCACAGGTAGCCTTCGTGATCTTGACGGGCGAAATCGCCGGTTCGGAGCCAACCTTCCAGGTAAAGGCGGCGCGTTTCTTCCGGATCGTTCCAATAACCGGCGCATACCGACGGCCCCTTTACCAGCAGCTCGCCAACCTGGCCTGCCGGCAGATCGTTTCCAACGTCATCTACAATTCTGACCGCGAGACTGTCTAATGGACGGCCCACGCTCCCCGCTTTCTCTTCCCAGCGTTCGGGTTCCATGCACGAAATGCGCGCGGTTGCTTCGGTCTGCCCGTACATCACGTAGAACTGGGACGCCGGGAAAGCCTCACGCATTTCACGGATTCTGTGGGGAGCCAGCGCGCCCCCGGCCTGAAGAAAGCGCCTCAAACGCGGCAGGGCAATCCGCCGAAGATTCGATCGTCGAAGCAGTGCATTGTAAACCGTGGGAACGCCGGCGAATGTAGTGCAGGCAAACTGACTGGCGGCCTGCAGCACTTTATCAGGAAACATAAAGCGTCGATCGAAGACCACGCTGCCGCCCTGGTAAAGATGTGTGTGAAGCACGCTTGCACCAAAGCAATAGTGGATGGGCAGAATCAGCATGGCTCGATCGTCGCTGGCTAAACCCTGGCTTCGGATGATGGCCTCGGTATTGGCGATCAGATTGCCGTGGGTGACCATGGCGAAACGGGGAATGCCGGTGGAACCTGACGTGGCCATCAGCGCCGCTAGATCTGATGCGGCGCGAGCAGCGGGAGCCATCATAGCGCGGGATTCTTTGGCGAACTCACCTTGCAGCCAGAGGACGCGGCTCTTATCAATCTCTCCCGCTCGGGGAGATGTTTCGGTCCACACCACTTTGGCGCCGGTTACTTCCAATAACCTTGCCGCTGAGTCTCTGACCTGGCGATCTTCTACCGGCACCGCAACCAGTCCGGCGTACATCGTCCCCAAATACACCAATGCGGACGAGGGTGACAGAGAACAGCCGATCAGGACGCGATCGCCTTTACGTAGACCGGAAGATAGTAAGTGGGCGCCGACCGCAGCGATCCGCCGCGGCAAATCCTCCGGAGAAATCATGTGCTGCGTGGCGGCGTCGATTAAGCAGGAACTGGGCCCGACGCGCTCCACCAATCGCCCGGCAAAGTTCCATTCGGCTGGGGCTGTCAATTTACCCCTTCTTAATTATGAGTTCTTAGAAAGCTTCGCCGAAACGACGCGGACGATCTCGCGAACGCTCTCCATTTCCATCAACTCATCCACATCGAAGGTGAATCCGAAGGCCTGCTCTAAGTTGGTAGTAAGGGACAGGTGGCCGAGAGAATTCCAGCCCGGGACGTCGCTGGCACTGGTCTCCAAAGACAGCATTTGCGGATCGATATCAAAAACGGCCTTAAACGCCTGCTGGACTTTGGTTAAGACCTGATCGGAATCGCTCATTCACCCTTTCCTGAGCCGCCCGCAGCAGCCATTATTCTAGAAAGTGTGAGGTAGGTAAAGACTGGTCCGCAGACGAACTGAGCAGATCGCCACTAGGACAAGGGTACAACTCAGGGCAAAAGGGTCGGCATTACTCTAACAAGAGACGGATTGGCACCGGGTCCGAACGGCGGGCTGCTTTTGCGGGCTCTGCTTTTGTCTTGAGAAGTTCTGCGATCTCCCATTCCAGTGTTTTCCGCTCTTCGCCCCAAAGTCCAGTAAAACGAAAGGGTTGCCGAAAACCTGCCCCGTGTTTCATCGGAAATAACATCTCAGCTTTGGGGCTTACCATGCTGTCGCCGATGTAGATTGTCAGGCTCACGCTGGCGCGTTCGTCCAGGTAAGCGTCGAGCTCCAGCAACCCTCCGGTTATAGAAATACGGCACAGTTTGGCTCGCAGTTGGCGACCATTCTCCAGTTGAACCACGGCCGCGGCATTCCCCTGGGGAATTACACGAGGAGCGCGTGGAGGGAAAAACAAGTTGGGGGAGTCAGTCATTGCGTTATATCCTACGGTCCTGCAACAAGTTATCCATGGGGGGAACGACCGCCAGCCGGTCGGTGCGCCGCATCATTCTCCAGTCGTATTCGTAAGCCGTTCCGCAGATCAGGCATATCTGGTAGTGACGGTCATTGGCGTCGATACGTGGCCACGAGAATCGATGGAAGCACCCTCTTCCGAAGAACCGCATCAGGAGGCTCATCGCTTCGCCCCCTGATTGCGATCTCGCCACAGGTCGAGCCAACGGTGGAAGAACGGCTTGGAGCGACTATCGAGTAAGCTCTGCAAGCTGGACAGAAGAATGTTCGACGGTTGGGACTTCGATACAAACTTGTCCACGGACTTCAGCTTACTTTTCGGCAAGGGGCCGTAAGCGGATAACAGCATGATCGGGACGTGGGATTTGATGCGCTTCATCTTCGCGGCAATCACGTCACCGCTCATCCCGGGCATCTGGTAGTCGACGACTACCGCGTCCACAGGATGCGCGCGGAACAACTTCAGCCCTTCGTCGCCACCGGTTGCTTCCAGAACTTCATAGCCGTTTTTTTCGAGCAACATCTTCCGGCCAATGAGCCCGTTCCAATGGTCATCAATGCAAAGAATTGTCGATTTTAGCCGAGACATGACGACTCACATTCCAATTCGGCCAGATGGATGTTGGCGTCAGCGATGGGTCCCCATATGCGAGAAACCTTCCATCGCTGCTCATGAAGTAGTGGCAGAATGATTTTGAGGCACTTGTCTGCGACTTTCAAATTACGAATGGGCAATGGCGTGGCAGTTACTGCCGTTTGCGCCTGGCAGCGAGTCCGTCCATCACTTCATCAGATCGTCAGTCATCGGGCAACACTCGGCAATCATCGGCAGCAGTTGGCTGCTTGCGTCAAGCTTAGGCACGAAGGCGTCGACCGATGCCAAGGCGTGGGTTGGCACGGCGCTCCCGGAAAGCAGTATGACCGTCAATTCCGGCCGCAGGAGCTTTATCGCGAGGGCAACTTCGTCTCCGTTCATTTCCGGCATTTCATAGTCGACGAGCACGGCATCACACTTGCACATGCTCACAAGTCTGAGTCCTTGTTCTGCGGAAGCGGCCGTGAGCACTGCATATCCGGATCGTTCGAGCAGCAATTTCTCGTAGCGCAGGATTGCCTCGTCATCGTCGATACACAGAATGGTTCTTTTTGAGGTTGGATCAGCGAGAATCAACTTGGCCTCCTGCAAGAATCGGGCTGCAGGCGCGTTTCCGGGCGCGGCGTCTTCCCGACCATGAAAGATAGTGAGTTCTGGTGGGGAAACGTATCAACGAAGTGGGCGACCGGCAGAGGGTCAAATCGGGCGGCGGGCAACGATTCCCTCCGTCAAGCCGCCGATCGGCGGTTTGACGCGGGCCTTAAACAGGAGCAAAACAAAACGCCCCAGACTCAAAGAGTCATGGGACGTCAGTCGAGCAGCCCTCCCCCGAAGACTACTCAATCAAGAGACTACCTTGTTGCGTGGAAGACTGGGAATGGCACTCACGTGGGGGGCGAATAATCGCGACGGCCGAAGCGCATTCCGGGCTCGGCGCGACCCAGTCATTCTCTAGTATCCAGATCCACTACCTCTTCGAGATTCACTACTTCAGATCCACCACAGCGACCTTGTTCACTCCGCTGCATGCCAGAAAGAGCCTCCGATCGGAAGTCGCCACCATGTTGCGCACCACACCGCCACCGGAAGGGATCGCCCTGGTACTGAAAGTCTCTGATTTGGGATCAAACTCGACCAGCGTATTCGGTTTCACGCCCGACTCGCTGTACCAGACTTCCCCGTTATTCGGGATCGCAATGCCATACGGCTCTGATCCCGAGCCGCCCGGCGACGCCCATTCTTTCAGCAGCGTTCCCGCTGACGGATCGAAATGTCCCAGAAAGCCGCGCGCGTAGTCTGTGTAATAGATCGTGCCGTCCGGCGCCAGCGCAAGCCGCCGGGGGCGCGCCCCTGCCGCCGGCAAGCTGTACTCGTGAATCGTCATCGTGCTCGGGTCAAGACTGGCCAGCTTGTTGGCGCCGAACTCACAAAAGAAGGGCATGTTGTTCGGCAGAATCACAATACCGTAGGGCACGGCGTGCGGGGTTGGCACCTTCGTCAGAGTCATCTTGCCGGCTTTCGGATCGAGTCGCCCGATATAGTTGGTTTCTTCGTTGGTAAACCAGAGGATGCCGTCATGGTCGAATACGGGCGTGTGCGGGTCGATCTCGGTACCGCCATCCGGGCGATACTCGGCGATTTCGCCGCTCTTCGGATTCAGCTTGCCGATGTAACCCCCGGCGATTGCGGTGAACCAGATGTTGCCCTCTTTATCGGCCACCAGCCCGTGTGCGCCCGAGTTGGGAGTCTTCAAAGGATATTCCTTGAATTCTCCGGTCTTCGGATCGAGCCGTCCCAACTTGTTCGCCCCCTGCCCGGTGTACCAAAGCGAGCCATCAGGCGCGAGTGCCGGATCGTGCGGCCGCGACTTCGGCGTCGGCACATCGTATTCATGGATAGGAACATTCAGGGTTCCCACCGTCGTTGAGCCGGCAACGGTGGCGGCAAGGGCAAATATGCAGAGTTTGCTCAGGGACATGGGCGCTTTCCTTTGCAGGAAATTGTAGACCTTCACTGAGTTGCGGGCCAGACGAGGCCAGCCAGACAACGCCGCGGAGCACAGGCGGTGGTGAACTGCTAACCGTCAGTAGAAGAGCGCCTTCTTGAACAGCAAGCTGCAGCACCGAATATTCCTGGGCTATTGCAGCTTGGCGTACTCTGCCTTGGCCTGTTTCAGGATTGGGACATCAGGGTCCGCATCTTTCCAGAGCGTGAGGAAATCTTTGTAGGCGGCAAGCGCGCGGACGCGGGCGGCATCGGCATCAGCCCCTTGGAAGGTTCTCGATTGCAAAGCGTTGGCGCGAGCGACTCCCAGATGCGCTAACGCACCGGTCCAGCAATTCCAGACGATGCCGCTATGGTCGAGGACCTTTTGAAACTCGGCGGCGGCGGCACTGCCCTGTCCGGCAGCGAGGAGGGCTTCTCCACGGATATAAATGGGATACATGCACGAAAGATTGAGCACAAAACCAATTTGTCCTAATGCGACCGGCGAAACAGCTTGCGCCACGTTCAACGCCAAGGCTGGCTTGTTTCGATCCAACGCCAGCTGGGTCTGAATCGCGGGCAGCCACGCTGACTGCATCTGAGTGTTGAGCGGAAACCGTTTCGCTAATTCCTGGGCAAGGGATTCCGCTTGAGACGTGTCGCCCGCGAGGGCAAGAGCCAGCGCCGCTTCACTCTCCGCGCCCTGGCTTGTGGGGGCAAGCTTCAGACCTTCGGCCGCTTTCTGACGCGCCTTCGCTGGGTAGCCGTAAGCAGCGTCCCGTTGCGCCCCAATGGCCTGAAACACCGCTGCGCTTTCCTTGCTGTCGGCCTTTACCGCGGACTCCACGGCGCGCTTTGTGAGTTCCCTCGCCTTGGCCAGACGTCCAGCGTAGGCCTCGGTGTCCGATGCGAGCGCAAGTCCCCAGTTCTCGAATTGGGGCTGGCTGGCAAACCACTTTTGCTGTTCCGCCATACCGGCGGAGTCGGCCGCGAGGAAGGCAAGCGTGTAAAGGGCGTTGTGCATAGCGACATCATCCATTTTTCGCGCCTGCATATTGCGCAGAGTCTGCTGCGCTTCGTCGAAGTGTTCCAGAGCAAGCGTGTAATTCACGAGATCTTCGGCCGTCCCGACATCGTCCGGTAAAGTCCGGATAGCCTGACGCGTGATCTCGGCAGCTTTGTCGTATTGACCCTGTTCGGCATAAACGATGCCCAAATTGACGTACGCTGCATCTTCGCGCGGGTATCCATCAATTTCCTGCTGAAAAGTCTGCGCTCCTTTATCCAGTTCCCCCGTTACATCGGAGTAGTAGCGGGCAGTGATTGCGAGTTTCTCCCGTTCGCTGGCATGGTCGCGCAACTGGAACGCTTTAGTGATGTACTCGTTGGCCCGTTCTAACTCGCCTAGATTCGAATAGTCCACACCCACCGCGATGTAGCCCATGGCAAAATTCGGATCAAGTTCGATGGCTCGCTGATCATGGAGCAATGCAGCAGCGACGCTCTTTGCACCGTGGCCCATTCTACCCTGGGCGTAAGCTTGCAGCGCTTCGAGCGAAGAGGTGGTCGCATTGGCCAAGGGGACATCGAATCTCTGCACCGTAACCAATGATTCGCCCAACTCGCCGCGCAGCTTCGATGCCGCTTCGCCCAGCGCGTTCAACACTTTTTCCTTGGATGTGGCGGTGACCTGCTCCTGCGCCAGCGTGGCACCGCTCTGGCAATTGTTTGCCCTCAAGGCCAACACGTATTCATTACCCAGACTGCCAATCGCCCCCGCAATGTAAGCCTTGCTGCCCGCGCGCTGGCAAAGTTTTTGGGCGAGCTCCGGAGTGATTTGAGTCCCCGCCGGAACGGCCATTTGGCGCAAAAGTCCGGCGGCTTTGCCGTCGGAAACCACATTCAGGAAAGGCGACTGCCGCAGGGAAATGCTGAGCGCCGTTTTCAGGGTGTCGTCGAAGATCGCGTCACCGGTGCTATTGGCAAAATCTGAGAGCACGATGGTGTCCGACTCGGTCAGGCGCGTGCGCTGCTGCCGCCACCGATAGTAAATGGTTCCAGCCACAACCAAAGCGGCGAGCAGCACCGGAATCGAGATTTTCCAGAGCCTGCCCGAACCCGCCGCGGAAGCGGCTTCCCTCCCAGAGTCCGTCTTCAACTCCGCCGATTCGGGGAGCATACCAGGGGCTCTCTGATAACGGACTTCATCCGAAAGCGCATCCAGCGCAAACCCTAAGTCCGACGCCGACTGGAAGCGCTGCTCGCGGTTCTTCTCCAGACAACGATGCACCACCCGCTGCAAGGCTGGTGGCACATTTGTCGTGATCTGCGAAATGCCCGGTGGATCTTCGTTCAGAATCGCGGTCATCGTTTCCGGCGAGGTCGGCTTCTGAAACGCGCGTTTCCCGGCCAGCATTTCGTACAGCATCGCGCCGAAGGCAAAGATGTCGGTGCGATGGTCGGTCGTCTGCCCCCGCACTTGCTCCGGAGCCATATAGCCAACCGTTCCCATGATCACTCCCGGTTCGGTTTCGCCGCCAGTCGCCGTCAAGCTCGCATCGCTACCGGACCGAGGTTGCGTGAGCTTAGCGAGCCCGAAGTCCAGAATCTTCACCCGTCCGTCTTTGGTGACGAACAAATTCTCCGGCTTCAGGTCGCGATGAACGATGCCCTTCTCATGAGCTGCGGCCAGTCCCCGCGCAATCTGCGCCCCGTAATCAATGGCCTTTGGGACCGCCACAGGGCCACGCTTGATTGGCTCGCGTAGCGTTTCTCCCTCGAGCAATTCCGAGACCAGATAGGGTGCGCCCTCGTAGGTTCCCATCTGATACACCGCGAGAATGTTGGGATGGTTCAGTGCCGCCGCGGCCCGCGCTTCCTGCTCGAAGCGCCGCTGCCGATTGGGATCGGAGAAAACAAACGATGGCAGGACCTTAATGGCCACATCGCGCCCCAGGCGCAAATCGAGCGCGCGATACACTTCGCCCATGCCACCCGCGCCGAGCAGTGACTTGACCTCGTAGTCCCCCAGCCTGGTTCCCGCCGCCAGCGTCACTCTCAATGGCGCGGATTGCAGGAAGCTGGAGTGGACATCGTCGCTGGAAGCCAGCAGGGTTTCGACTTCCTGCCGCAACGATGGATCAGACGAGCAGGCTCGATTCAGAAACGCAGGGCGCTCGCCCGGCGCAAGGTCCAGCGCTTTCTCCAGCACCTCGCGAATCTGTTCCCAGCGTTCCGGCGTCATTCGTCTGTTGCCTTGCTCAACTGGTGATGCAGCCAAAGCTTGGCTGTCGCCCAATGCCGCTTCACGGTCGTCGGAGAGAGATTCATGGCTTGCGCTGTTTCTTCGATGGAAAGGCCGCCAAAAAACCTTAGTTCGACAATGCGGCACTGCTGCGGATCAAGCTTGGCCAGTTCGGTCAGAGCGTCGTCGAGAGCGACCATATCCACGCTCCGGGTCTTGAACGCGAGCTCGTCGTCGAGCGTCAAGCGATAGCCTCCGTCCCGCTTGGCGGCGTTGCGGCTACGGGCATACTCCACCAGAATTTGCCGCATCAACTGGGCGCAGATAGCCAGGAAATGCTCGCGGTTTTGGAACTCAGCCGCTCCCTGCTTTTCCAGGCGCAGATACGCCTCGTGCACCAGGGCTGTGCTCTGCAGGGTGTGGTCGGGACGTTCGTTGCGCAGATAGCGATGCGCAGCCCGCCGCAGTTCGTCATAGACGAGAGGCAGGACCTCATGCAATGCCTGGTCGTCTCCGGCGTGCCAGCTTTCCAGTAATTTGCTGATCGTTTCGGACGGAAGTTGCGCCAACCATCCCCCCTAACGCAGCCCCGAAGAATCCTGAGCCAAAAAGGCTCGGGCACAAGCGTGCCAAACAAGGTAGCCGCTCAGGAAAACAAAGTCAACTCATTGAAAAGACGAGTACTTCCTCCCGAAAAGACGCAGTTTTTCGCCAACCGGAACGGGGGCATCACAAAATTCTGGTCGTTACTGGACCATTTTCCCTCGGACTTTCGCTTTAAGAGATGACAGGGCATTAGCCACTTCGGCACGACGACGCCATGGGCCGCAACCCGGTCAAAACGATTCCAGAAAGGTGAGGGAGGACAATCCAATGAAAACTCAAAATCGCGAAAACCTCGAAGGTTCTATGACGGTGAACGGACTGCAGCGCGGAGGAGCAATTCGAACTGCCTCAGTATTTCGGCACATGGCTAGCCTGGCTTTGATGGGCGCAGTTGCGACGATTCTGTGCGCAGCCACCGCCGGGGCGCAAAACACCCAGGTCACCATTGAAGGGACCATCACGAATGCTGGCAGCGTTCCGGGAATCGCGGTGGGTGACAAATACACCATGGTGGTCTACTACAACCCGACCCAAGCCCCCTCGTCCACGATAGGCAGCGGGGAAGCGTATTACAGTGCGTACACTCTGAATGCGGTGGTCAACGACAAGAATGGCAACCAGGCCTTCTCTGTCTCGACGAATGAACTGCTCTATGTGAGCAGCGTGTCGGGCAGCAACGATTTCTTCGCCACTCCGTGCTGCGGCACCAACGGGGCGGGATTCGTGCTGGAAGATAACGTCAACACGGCCTTTACGACCGACGCTCTTCCTACCGTGCTGAAGCTATCCGACTTCAATTTCAACTACACCGCGTTCGGCACCAACGCCACCGGCAACATAACCTCGATCAGGGTGGTGAACATGCCTGGGGTCATGCCGGCTTTTATTACCGCTGGCGCGCCCGATCCGAACGGAAAAGTTCCTGCAATCAACGGCGTGCCCGGGGCGGGTGTCGCCAACCTGGGTGTCTCTGCTCCGTTGTTGACCCTGGTGAACGGCAACTCTTACGTCTACACCGTAGCCATGCAGGACATTGATTTTACCGGTACCTGCCAAGCCTCCTTCACCTTGACGCAGGTGCAGTTCAACAAAAACGTCACTCTGGATTCGGGCAAGACCGGCACCTTTGCATGCGCTCCAGGCAATTGGTGGGCATGGGCGTTCAGCGGCAAAACCATCCCGAATTTCCCAGGCCCGGCGACGCTGACTGGGACCGTTACCTACGGCAGCAGCAGGGTGAGCACGCAAACCGCCCTCGTTCTGCAGTAAGACGGTTGGCCATCGCGGATAGGTTACCGGGAAGCTCTGAGCAAGCCCAAAGCCAGCACCAACGCTTTGACGCTTGTTCAGAGCTTCCCGGGGTCAGCTTCCACGATACTGACAAGCGCTTCCTTCTAGTAGGCTTTGGGCCCGAATCTCGGCCCCCGGCAGATCGGCAATCTCGCAATTTATCGGTGCATTCGGCCCAACTGATTGCCAGTTTGTGCTTTGGCAGCGTCAAATAAAGCACAGCGAGGATTTGACCCGAGCAGGAGTTAAAACAACAACCATTCTTCCCGACAGGAGGAAAAGACAGCGCATGAGCACACTTGCCAAAGACGTTGGCTATGCGGTTCGGATGTTAGCCAAGAGCCCAGGATTCACCTTGGCGGCAATCTTGTCGCTGGCGATCGGGATTGGCGCGAACACATCGATCTTCAGCATCCTCGACGCATTGTTGCTGCGACCATTGCCGTATCAGGATGCCGGGCGGCTGGTGATTTTGTGGAATCGCTCTCCGGGCTTGAACATCACCCAGGACTGGTTCTCCACGGCGCAGTATTTTGATATCAAGACCGGGCGTCACGGCTTTGAGCAGGTGGCGATTGCCATCGGCGGCAACGATAACCTGACCAGTCGCGGCGAGCCCGAACGTGTAGGCACGATTCGCATTTCGTCGAACCTGTTGCCCATGCTTGGCCAGTCGGCGGCTCTTGGTCGCACCTTCTCGGCGGACGAAGATTCGCCCGGCAGGCCCGCCACCGCGGTGCTCAGCCATGGCATGTGGACACGCCACTACGGCGCCGATCCCCGGATGCTCGGCCAGTCGATCACGCTCAACGGAGTGCCCTACGAAGTGGTCGGCATCATGCCGCCGAGTTTTTCTCTTCCGCGTGAAGTATTGCCCACCCTCGGCGGAGCCGAGCAGGCTGACATCCTTCTGCCGTTGCCGCTTCCGGCCGACGCCGCGCAAAATCGTGATCACGAAGATTACAACATCATGGGCAAGCTCAAGCCCGGTGTTTCGACGGCGCAAGCCCAGGCTGAGATGGATACCATCACGGCGAGGTTGCGCCGCGATCATCCGCAAGTCTATCCGCCGAACGGCGGCTTGACTTTCGGCATTGTGCCTTTGCTCGAGCAAGTTGTGGGAGATGTTCGGCCGGCGCTGTTCGTTTTGCTGGGCGCTGTGGGGTTTGTGCTGGTGATTGCCTGCGCCAACGTGGCCAATCTTCTTCTTGCTCGAGCGGTTGCCCGGCAAAAGGAAATCGCCATTCGCACCGCGATGGGAGCAAGCCGCTGGCGAATCGTTCAGCAGTTGCTCACGGAAAGCGTTTTGCTTTCGCTCTGCGGGGGCGCCCTGGGCGTTCTATTTGCGTTCTGGAGTCTGCATTGGATCCAAATCCTTGGCCCCAAGAGCGTTCCGCGAATTAACGATATCGGCATCAACGGCGCGGCTCTGCTGTTTACATTTTTGCTATCACTGGGCTCCGGAGCTCTCTTTGGTTTAGCGCCTGCTCTGCGCATTTCCCGGCTTAACGTGAACGCGACTCTGCAAGACGCAAGCCGAGGCTCCGCCGGCACCAGCGCCGTCTGGGGACGGGGCAATAATCTTCGCAGACTGCTGGTGGTCGCCGAACTCGCGCTGTGCGTGATGGTGTTGATTGGCGCTGGTCTGCTGATCCGCAGCTTTGGGCGCCTGCAAAGCGTGTCTCCAGGGTTCAACGCCAGGAATGTTCTAACCCTGGAGCTTACTCTGAGCAGCCCCAAGTATGAAGATCCAAAAGCCGTTCTGGCCACTTACCGCGAACTTTGGAGTCGCGTGGAAGCCTTGCCGGGCGTCGCTGCCTCCGGCGGGGTCACGGCTCTTCCGTTGAGCCAAATGTTTGAATGGGGACCAATCACTGTGGAGGGCCGCGTCCCACCGCCGGGGGAGAATTTCATTAATGCAGATCAGCACATCGTGGGCGGCCACTATTTCTCGGCAATGGAAATTCCGTTGCGTTCGGGACGATTCTTCAACGAGCAGGACAACACTACCAGCCCCAAAGTACTGATCGTTGACGAATACATGGCTCGGCAACTCTGGCCGGACCAGGATCCAATCGGCAAGCGGATTCATTACGGAGGCGCCACCGACAACGAACCTTGGGAAACCGTGGTCGGAGTGGTAGGACGGGTCAAGCAATACACGCTCGACGCCGATTCGCGCATCGTTCTGTATCGTGCACAAACCCAATATCCCGCGCGCTCCATGAATGTGGTGCTTCGCACCGGCGCCGACCCGGCCGCTTTGGCCTCCGCCGTCAAACAACAGATTCACGCCCTGGACAGCGATCTCCCGCTGTATAACGTTCGGACCATGGAACAGCGCATGGAAGAATCGCTGGCCCGGCGGCGCTTCTCCATGCTGCTGCTGACACTTTTCGCCTGCGTAGCCCTGGCCCTGGCCACCATTGGCACTTACGGAGTTATGGCCTATCTGGTGAATCAGGGAACGCGCGAAATTGGAATCCGGATCGCATTAGGCGCCACTCAAATGGGCATCGTACGTTTAGTGGTCTGGAAGGGAATGGCATTGGCACTCTCCGGAGTAGCCGTCGGACTCGCTGGTGCTTTCGCGCTTTCCCGTCTCATGCGAGGTCTGCTGTTTGGTGTAAGCTCATCCGATCCGCTCACGTTCGTTGCGATTTCGCTCCTGTTGGCCCTCGTTACTTTGCTGGCCAGCTACGTTCAGGCTCATCGCGCCGCCCGCATCGACCCCATTGTGTCATTGCGCTATGAATGAAGCGGCAGAAAGCATTCTTGCAACAATGGCAGATGTACGAACAACGGACCGCCCGGCGGCGATGAATCGCGGCGGACGCGCGGCATCGATGGAAATTGCCCTCTGGCGTTAGCCCCGCCATCTACTTCAGCTTGACAAACAGCAAAACGAAAATCGCCCACACTCCAACGGTCAGGGGAAACTGCACCAATTGCGCGTCGCGCATTCCGCTCCCTCGGGGAAGAACAAAGCTAAGCCCAAACATCGCCAAAGCGGTGAGTATCCCGAGGGCCAATTTGCTTTTGGTGTTCATGATCGTTTTGCCTCGCTTTCAAGGGTCGCCCAGGTTGCAAACTGTAGGGCAGGAGTCTTCCGAACAGCATCATCCACGGAAACTCGTTCGAGCGCAACTCGAACGCGCCGGTGCGCTACTTCGCGGATCGGTGCGCGCTTGCGTCCCACGCCAGTAAATGGCCGGGGGGAGCCATAATCATCTCACCTCTGGTTTGCGATGACAGGGGAATGGTTTGATAATGGGCCGATCGTCGGGGATAACTATGAAGAGAATTCCGCAGCGGGCTCGTGGGGTAAAGGCAGATCGGGACGCGGCGCGCTCCGCCCATTCTGCACATGACGACCGGCGGCGTCCCCGCTTCTCGCGGGAGCTCGGCGTGCTTTATGAAGACGATGCCGTGGTAGTGCTCGATAAGCCGGCCGGACTACTGGCGGTGCCGGTGAAGGGATCAGATGCGCCTTCTGCTTTGTCTTTGCTGGCAGCAGAACTCAAACAGAAAAGGCAACGGGCGTTGATCGTGCATCGCATCGATCGTTTTGCTTCTGGAGCTTTGGTGTTTGCGAAGACCAGCCGGGATCGCGAAGCTCTGGTGCGGCAGTTTCTTGAACACACTCCAATCAGGCGGTATCTGGCGGTGGTGCGCGGACGCGTCAGCGCGAAGGCTGGGATGCTGGTGCATTATTTTCGGCGGGAAGGAATGTTTCAGAAGTTGCGCACGGCGAAGGATCCGCGGGCGGCTCGGGCGGAACTGCGGTATTCCGTGGAGCGACTCTTTGCGGATGCTTCGCTGGTGCGTATTGAGTTGGTGACCGGATTGCAGAATCAGATCCGGGCGCAGTTTTCAGCCATGGGGCATCCGGTGATCGGGGATAGAAAATATCATCCGAAGGAAGCGTCAGAGCGGCTCATTGCCCGGGTTGCTCTTCATGCCGAATATCTGGAGTTCGTTCATCCGCGCTCAGGAGAAAGCATCGCGATTGAATGCAAGCCGCCGGCAGATTTCGAATATCTGGTGCGAGGATTATCGCGATCGAGCGGTGCGCGGGGGTGAGTACGGAATCCCGTGAACTCGTCGGGCTTGATGGAATTGTGACAGAATGCGAGCGACTCAAATCGGAGGCACGATCGAGTGGATCTCTATCGGTGGGTACCGGCGGAAGCGGTAAAGATTCTGCTGGTTCTGTTCCTGTCTTTTCTTATAGGGCTGGAGCGCGAGGAACATAAGGCGGAAGCGGGGCACTACGGGTTTGGAGGCGTGCGCACGTTTCCGCTGATCGGGTTGATCGGCTACTCGATCGCACTTCTGTCGGGCACGCAGCTGCTTCCCGTGACGCTCGGCTTCCTGGTGATTGGCGTTTTTCTCTCGCTTTCCTATTGGCACAAACTTTCTACCGCCGAGGCTGCGGGCGTTACCACGGAGATGTCCGGGCTTGCCACTTACCTGGTGGGCGCGCTGGTCTACTACGACCATCTCTGGATTGCGACTACCTTGAGCGTGGCCAGTTTGCTGTTGCTGGAACTGAAGACCGGCCTGGAGAAGCTTGCCAAGCGCGCAGCACCGGGAGAAATACTTACCGTCGCCAAGTTTCTGCTGCTCACGGCGGTCATCTTACCGATCCTGCCCAACGTGGAGTTTGGGCCGTTTCACCTGAATCCTTTTAAGACCTGGCTGGTGGTGGTTGCGGTCAGCACGATTTCTTATGGCAGTTACATCCTGCAGAAGGTCACCAAGGAGCGCGGTGGAGTAGTGCTGGCGGCGTTCCTGGGCGGGGCATACTCATCCACGTTGGCCACGGTGGTCGTATCGCGAAGAGCGGCGCGCGAGGATCACCCTCACCTTTTCTCGGGAGGGATCCTGATCGCATCGGGGGTGATGTACATCCGTCTGGTAGTGTTGCTGGCACTGTTCAATCGCCATCTGATGTCGCTGCTGGGGCTTCCCTTTCTTGTGCTGGCGGGCGTCGCGATCGGCGTGGGCTGGCTCTGGTCGCGCCGGCCGGATGTGAATGCGAGTCAGGTGAAACGTGAGTTTGAGCCGAACAATCCCCTCGAGCTGTCGGCCGCGTTTTTGTTCGCGGTTCTGTTTCTTGCCATGCTGGTAGCCACGCAGTTGGCAGTTACTTACCTGGGACGAGCGGGAGTCAACGCACTGGCCGCCATCATGGGCGTCACCGACGTCGATCCCTTCATTATGGGCATGACCCAAGCAGCGGGTGCGCTTACGCCTTTGAAGGTTGCGGGGGCAGCGGTTTTGATTGCGGCGGCCAGCAACAACCTGATGAAGGGGATTTACGCCTATAGCCTGGCGGACCGAAAGACCGGAGTTCAAAGCTTGTCTCTGTTGGCGAGCCTTGCCGCACTGGGCCTGGTTCCGTTGTTTTGGATATGAAGGACGCCGGCTTAGGACACCGTGTGGCTTCTTTTCAGGCGGCCGCTACTCGTGACGTAAAGCCTCGATCGGATCGAGACGCGAGGCGCGGAAGGCCGGGACCATCCCGCTGATCAGTCCCACACCGCCAAGAATCAGAGTGGAGGCGATGAGGGTGCCGGGAGCAATGATGAGGCGGATGTCGCCGGCTTCTCCGTTCTTGGCGAAGGCGCTGTATAAGGTGAGGCGGCCCACGGAAAGCGCGACCGCGTAAGCGAGGATCACTCCCAACACGCCGCCGATAAAGGTAATGGTGAGGGCTTCGGCGAGGAACTGCATTAAGATGTACCGCCGTGGCGCGCCCAACGCCTTCTGCACGCCAATCTCGCGCGTGCGCTGCGTGACCGAAACCAGCATGATGTTCATCAAGCCGACGCCGCCGATGCCGAGCGTGAGGGTGCCGATGAAACCCATCAGGATCTTCAACCCGAGGGTAATGATCTCAAACTGATGGACCTGGGTCATGAGGTTGAATACCTCCACGGCCTGGCGGTCGGTCTGGTTGAACTTGTGCTCCGTTGCCATGATGGTGCGAACGGATTGCTCGAGGATCTCGTACTCGGGCGTTTGGTAAGTAAACCAGATGGAATCGAGATAGTGGGTATTTTTTAGATCGCTCATGGTGCTGAACGGCACGTAGATCACACGGTTGATATCGTCATTTCCCTCCTGCATTTTGGGCTGGAGGACGCCGACGACTTCGAAGCTGAGGCCATTCAGTCGGATGTACTCCCCGATGGCGTTGCGCCCGGAAAACAGTTTTTCCTTGGCTTCCGAACCGATGACCGCTACGCGGGCGCGCTGGATCTCGTCTTCCGGGTTGTAGAAGCGGCCCTGGCCGAGCTTGAGAGAGCGGACATCGATCACGTTGGGATAATTGCCGGTCACGGACCAGGTGAAGACCCGCGTGTCGTACTGGACGCTGACCTGCTTGTCGGCTTCGGGTGTGATGTGGGTGATTTGGGGAAGGTTGGTGGTGAGAGTGTCGAGATCATCCAGAGTGAAGCGGATAAGGACTCCCGCCTTCTGACCGCCGGCCTGCATGGAAGTGCGGCCCGGCGCCACGATTACGAGCTTGGTGCCGAAATTGGCGAAGATGTTGGCGCAGGCCTGGCCGAATCCGTCTCCGTAAGCCAGCAGCATGACCACCGTGGCGATGCCCCAGGCCATGCCAAGCATGGTGAGAGCAGTGCGGCGGCGATTGTGCCGCATGGCACCGTAGGCTTCCTGGAGCAGATCACGGAACATATTGGGTCACTCGTTGGGCTACTCGGACGTCACTATGAGTATCACCTCACCATCTCGCTCGTGGCCTCGGTCTGATCATTCCTGCCGCAGGGCTTCCACGGGTTGCAGCATGGCCGCTTTGCGCGCTGGGTACAGACCCGCGACCACACCGGCCAGGGTGAGGCTGCCAATCGCCAGCACGGCCGACATGGGCACCAATTTGGGCGGATCAAATCCGCCCGGGCCCTGCACTCCTCCCATCAACCCCATCAAGCCCGCCGCGAGCCCCATGCCGATCATTCCGCTGATCAGGGTGAGAAGCAAGCCTTCCAGAAAAAAATGAAACAGAATGCTGCGGTTGGTGGCGCCGAGGGCCTTGCGCAACCCGATCTCATGGGTGCGTTCGCTCACTGCGACCAGCATGATGTTGATCACGCCGATCGCGCCCAGAGCTAGCGTGACAATGCCCACAGTTCCGAGAAACATATTCATGACATCAAAAATGGTTCCGACCATTTTTGAGGACTGGATCGAATCCCACTCGTCGTAGGCGTTTTCGTCGCTGGCGTCGAACTCGTGATTATGGGCAACAATCTTGTGGACTTCGGCTTGCGCCAGCAGATGGTCCGCGGTCACGGTCGGCTGATATTCGATATAGGAAATGGAGTTCTGGTGATTTTCGCCCTTGATCGGGAAGTATGTGGCCATCACCGGGAACGGGATGTAGCCACGCATGTTCAGCCACATGTTATCGCCGCGGCCCAGGTGCGGCAGAGTGCCAATCACATCGAACCTGAGCCCATTCAGCAGGACGAACGAGCCTACGGCAGGACGCCCGGGGAACAGAGTTTTCAGCAGTTCATTTCCGAGGACGATCACATTGCGCCTTTGCGCTTCGTCCATTTCGTTGAGCCAACGTCCATCCTTTAGAGGGAGAAAACTTATCTCGTTGAGTTGAGGCTCCACGCCCACGATTTCAACCCCCGCAGTGGCGAACTCACTTACCTCATGCAGATCGGAGCGCGTAAGCAAGGGGCAGGCATTGCGGACATGTGGGGCTTGGTGCCGGATGTCCTGGTAATCCTGGTAGGTGAGCAGATAGGTGCGGGCGGAGTTCATGTTGCCCTGTACCGCGGGCGCACGGCCAGGAAAGATGAACATGATGTCGCGGCCGAACTCGGCCATCTCGCGCTTGTTGCCGGAGCGGAAACCTTCGCCCACGCCGACCAGCAGGAGTAACGAACCCACGCCCCACGCAATCCCGAACATGGTGAGGAACGAGCGCAGCTTGTGAGCCCACAGGTTGCGGAAGATTTGCGCGAAAATGTCAAAGACTGTGCGCATAATCGACATACATTGTACCCCTTCGACTGATGCCGGATTGACGCCTTGGGTTGGGCGCATTCTTATTAAATCCGGGGTGGTGGCCGGCTTTGGGACGATGGGCTGCGATCACCAGCCCGCATTGACCAGCGCACCCACCACCCTTTAACCAGTGTCTTTGACTCCCAGGAGCCGGTTTCGTTTTCCTGATAACCTCGAACTTGAGATTTGGGGGGATCACAAAGCCTTGCCACCGATCATCAATGCCCAGGGAATTACAAAAGCTTTTGGATCGGAACCGCTGTTTCAGGATGTTTCGTTCACGGTTTCCGAGGGCGACCACATAGGACTAGTCGGTCCGAATGGCTCAGGAAAATCCACCCTGTTGCGGATTCTTGCAGGAACCGTGACGCCCGACGCGGGGGACTTATCCGTAAGAAAGCGACTGCGGTTCAGCTTCGTGGAGCAGGACTCGAAATTCAAGTCGGGCGACACGGTACGATCGGTGATCGAAAACGCGCTGGAAAGCGCCGCTGTAACGGGCTCGGAGCGAGGCACTCGTTTTGCCGAGACATTGGGGCGAGCCGGCTTTCAGGACCTGGAAGGTGAAGCCAGCACCCTGTCGGGAGGGTGGCAGAAACGGCTGGCCATCGCCCAGGCTCTGGTTCAAGCGCCCGACGTTTTGCTGTTGGATGAACCTACCAATCATCTCGACCTCGCGGGCATCGAGTGGCTGGAGGAGCTGCTGCAACAGGCTGCATTTGCCTGCGTGGTGGTGAGCCATGACCGATATTTTCTTGAGAGTGTAGCCACCGAGATGGTTGAACTCAGCCGCGTCTATCCCGACGGGGCGCTGCGAGTGCGGGGGAATTACAGCAGGTTTCTGGAAAAGAAAGAAGAATTTCTGCACGCGCAATCGAAACGGCAGGAAGCGCTGGAAAACCTGGTGCACAACGAGATTGAGTGGCTCCGCCGCGGGGCCAAGGCGCGGACCAGGAAATCGAAGGCACGCATTGGTAAGGCCAACGAGTTGATGGGCGAACTGGCGGACCTGAATAACAGAACGCGGACTGCCACTGCGCAGATGGATTTTTCGGCTACCGATCGCAAGACCAAGCGGCTGGTTGAACTGGAGGATGTGGGTTACCAGGTTGGAGACCGAACGCTTTTTGCGGGTCTCAGTTTCGTGATCTCGGCGGGGCTGAGAGTTGGACTGGTGGGGCCGAACGGGAGTGGCAAGACTACGTTGCTGCGACTGCTGCGCGGCGAGTTGACTCCAGGCGGCGGAGCGATCCGGCGTGCCGACTGGTTACGCGTGGTTTACTTTGACCAGAAACGCGAACTTGATCCTAAGCTGACTCTGCGTCGCTCTCTCGCTCCAGAGGGCGATTCGGTGATTTATCAGGATCGGGTCATTCACGTGGCATCGTGGGCGGCGAGATTCCTGTTTACGGGGGAGCAGCTGAATCAACCGGTCGAGCGGCTTTCCGGAGGCGAACGGGCGCGAGTGCTTATCGCTCAACTGATGCTGCAGCCCGCCGACCTTCTTTTGCTGGATGAGCCCACGAACGACCTCGACATACCCACTCTGGAAATCCTCGAAGAAAGCTTGCTGGAATTTCGCGGATCGCTGGTACTGGTGACGCATGACCGCTACATGCTCGACCGAATATCGACCATTGTGCTTGGGTTGGATGGCGCGGGCGGCGCAGAAAGTTTTGCCGACTACCGGCAATGGGAAACGTGGCAGGCAGAACGCAAGGAATCTCAGAAGGCTCGGCGCGGCGCCAGCCAGTTTCCGGCCGCAGCCGCTGGCGCGGCCGAGCCAGAACAAGCAGCGCCGACCAGAAAGAAGCTCTCGTATCTGGAAGCCCGCGAATACGCGACCATCGAGCAGCGCATCGCCGAAGCTGAAAAGGTCATGCAGGCCAAACGAGCCCAACTGCAGGACCCGGCCATTGCCAGCGATGGACCTGGCCTGTTAAGTGCGCACGCGGAGGTGGAAGCGGCGCAGAAAACTGTGGACAAGCTTTATGCCCGGTGGGCTGAACTGGAAAAGAAGAGGGACTGACCTTCCGAATCCGAGTTTTTTGCAACGACGAATCCTGCCAAAGCTGTCCCGGCGACGTGCGGCAGCGACGAATTGAAACGATTCACTTCGAGAATTTCAAGGCTCGGCCTCTCATCACAATTACCAAGGTAATTACTGGCCGATCAATCGCTTATGTTAGAAATCACTCATGGTTATTGAAGGAAAACGCTAGCACGTCCCAGCGTTCAGCGAGAACTCGTCCAGGAACGGGCTTGCAGTCCAGTGGCACGCCAAAGAAGCGCCCGTCTTGAGAGTTCGGAAACACACCGAAATTACAGCTGAGACCGCAAAGTGGGCAGTGGCGGAACCCTGCCCTGGAGCACGATCACGAACTTCGGCGTATCCGCGCGCGCTTGGCCAAAACCTTGGCATTAGTTCGAAGGAGAACGATGACAAAGAAGATTCTGGTGGTGGATGACTCAAAGACGGCGCTCATGATGGAGCGCGAGATCCTGGAAAGGCGTACGACCTATACGTGTGTGACCGCGAGCGACGGACGGGAAGCCGTGGAAAAGGCGGAACAAGAGCATCCCGACTTGGTCTTGATGGATGTAGTGATGCCCAACATGAACGGATTTGAGGCCTGCAAGATGATGCGCCAACAAGCGAGCACACGCGAGACGCCCATTGTTCTGGTCACCACTCGCGGTGAAGAGTCGTATATGGAAGCCGGGTTTCAAAGTGGATGCAACGACTACATCACCAAGCCGGTGGATGGCGCTGAACTCGTGGCGCTGTTGCAGAGCTACCTGGGTGAGTAGCTTGCAGCGTTCACCAGGTCGCCCGTTGGTTGAATCACAGCAATAAATACCTTCATGAATAGTGACAAGAACAATACACCTGCGCCCTCCGCAACCGCCGCGATGAATGAACTGCGGCTGGGAGCGGCCCGGAAGAGGCTGGCTGAAAGCCGGGGGCAAGAGGATGCGATCGAGGGCCTGCGCGAGATCGTGGCCAATTTTCTCGGTTCAGAAGAACTTGGCCTGTTCCGGGTTGACCACAAAACGGATCGCAAACCCACGGCTTTTCAGGTTTTTTGGTCGTTCGGGATTGACCTCGAGGAGTATGACTTGCTGCGCGGCCTGGGCGAGGCTGGCCTACAGCGCGTGATGCGCGGTGAGTGCCATGTGGAACTCACTTCGGGCGAGCGCTCCGGTGCGACGGCGAAGGCGCAGGCGTTTATTCCGATCCGGGTCGCAAACGAGACGATCGCGATACTTGCGATTTTGCGCTTACTACCCCAGAAGATCGCCTTCGACGGCTGTGACTTGGAACTGTTCAAACTTCTTTCCAACGAGGCCGCTGGGCCTTTGTTTGGAGCGAACTTTGACGCGAAGCCCGTAACCGAGGGACCAGGAATGGGAGTATGAGAGAGAATCCCCCGAAATTTAATCCAGCGGTTCTGCCCGCGGAAGTCATGCAGAGTTTCGAGCATGCGGATGCCAAAGAATCTCGGCATTTTCTTTATCCCGGGCAGCTGTTCGTAACCCGCGAGCCGATCGTTATCTCGACCATCCTGGGATCGTGCGCGGCGGTCTGCCTTTGGGACCGGCATAAGAAGGCCGGAGGGATGAACCACTATCTGCTTCCGGAGGGGCTTAGCGACGGGGCCAACCGGCTACGTTACGGCAATGTGGCGAATCCTGAACTCCTGAACCAGTTGTTGGCACTGGGTTGCGAAGTCCGAAACCTGCAGGCCAAGATTTTCGGTGGATCCAGCGCTTTCGGGGCCGACCCGTCGCGGTCTTTGGGATCGAGAAATGTGGCCCTCGCCGAGGAGTTTCTGCGCTCCGCAGGCATCCCCGTCGTGGATAGAGATGTTTCGGGGAAGCGCGGGCGGCGGTTGGTTTTTCAGATTATCGACGGTACGACGACGATCAAGAATTTCGACCAAGTGTAGTGAGCAATCTGATCTCTGCCGATTGGCACAACTTTAGAGAGGAGGAACGATGGATTTAGCGGATTTTGATCGCGAAGCAGTCCTCGCGTCGTTCCTCGTCGAATCGGAAGAGGGCCTGGCGGTCATGGAACAGGCATTGGTGCAGATGGAGTCGAGTCCCTCTGATCCGGAACTGCTGCATACGATTTTCCGCGTGGCCCATAGCATCAAGGGAAACGCGACTTCATTGCAACTCGGGGAGCTGGCCGGGTTTTCCCATGTCGTAGAAGACCTGCTGGACGTGTTTCGTGAGCAGCAAGCGCTGCCCAGCGGAGAAGTGATTTCGTTGTTGCTGAAAGCCGTGGACGAACTTCGCGCCATGGTTTCAAACGCTTCCGGCGGTCCCCGGGCGCTTACGGCAGCGCAGCAAGGTTTGAGAAAAGAAATCGCGCGGGAAGTAGAAAAGCGGTCGAAGAGAGTTGTGACCAGCAAAGGCGCCTCCGCGGACTCAGGTGCAGCCGCGAGAGTGGACTCCCTTCCAGCAGCCGGTCACCGAACTTTGCGCGCCGATGTCGACAAACTGGACCACATGCTGAATCTGACCGGGGAAATTGTGATCGCCCAGGGACGACTGCGCCAGATGATTGAGAAGCTCGACAGCGAGCAAGGGCGTGCCATCCTGGAGATGCATCGCGAGGCAGAGCGGCTGTATATGGACCTGCAGAGCGAAGTGATGAGCATCCGTATGGTTCCGGTCGGCCCGCTATTTCGCCAGTTTGTGCGCTCGGTGAGAGATCTCGCCAAGAGCCACGGAAAATTGGCCCGCCTTGAAGTGATTGGGGGAGACGTCGAGGTGGACACCACGGTGCTCGAACAATTGAAAGACCCCCTCTTGCACCTGGTGCGGAACGCGGTGGATCACGGGCTTGAAACTCCGGCCGAACGCGAAAAGCAAGGCAAGAATGCTTGCGGACTGATCCGGCTCTCGGCCGCTCACAGCGCCGGAAACATAGTCGTGACGCTGCAGGACGACGGGGCGGGATTCGACCGGGCAAGGATCCTCGAAAAAGCGAAGCGCCTTGGACTTGTGTCCGCCCAGGACGAGCTTCGCGACCAGGATATTTACGGTCTGGTGTTTCAAGCCGGATTTTCCACTGCTGAATCGGTCACCGATCTCTCCGGCCGCGGGGTAGGCCTCGACGTGGTGCGACGCAACATCGACCTGCTTCGCGGAACGGTGGAAATATCGAGTACTGCCGGCAAAGGGAGCACGATTACTATCCGCTTGCCTCTCACTTTAGCCATCATTGAAGGCTTCTCGGTGAGGGTGGGCGCGGAAACCTTCGTAGTCCCTCTGGAACATGTGACTGAGTGCACGGAACTGCCCGCGGAACAGCGCAGCCCGCAGGCGAGTGGGATTCTCAGTCTGCGCGGAACCGCCGTTCCTTACGTGCGGTTGCGACGCGTATTCAGCGTGTCCGGCGAGGCTCCTAAACGGGAAAATATCGTGGTGGTCAAAATCAATGAGTTTCATGCCGGAATCGCAGTGGACGAATTGCTCGGTGGCATGCAGGCGGTAGTGAAGCCACTGGGCAGGGCGTTTCGAGGAGTCACGGGAATCGCCGGGTCCACGGTCCTTGGGGACGGACGGGTCGGTTTGATCATCGACGTTCCCAGTCTTATGCGCGGGGTGATGCAGTCGAATTTGCAAGCGTAAGTTTTTGCTGCACCGGCGGCCGTTCGCGGCAGCCAATCAAGACCACATTCGCAGCAAGCAATAAAAAAGCATTCATCAAAAAGGTGAAAACAATGAAGACTTGGCAAGATCGGAAGATTGGCACGCGGCTGGGGGTTGTGTTCGGGGCCATCCTGCTGTGCGTGATTGCGGTGGGCGGGTTCGGATTGAGTTGGCTCGGCCGACTGAATTCCAACATGTCGGCCACCATGCAGAAGCGTTACAGCACGGTGGAGTTGACGCATCAGACCATCGAGCTCTCGATCACCAACGCTCGCATCACCCTGCAATTGTTCGAGAATACCAATCCCGAGGACGAGAAAAAGCTGAACCAGCAAAACGAGGCGATCAGTCACGAGATCAGCGGGCAAATCGCGGAAATCGAGAAAAGTCTCAGTTCTTCCCAGGAACGGGACCAGTTCGAGGTGGTCACCCACGACCGGCAGGGCTACATCTCGGCTCGGGAAAGAGCCAAGAAGCTGTTGCTGGACAAGAAACGCGACCAGGCGCTGGCGACGTTGAGCGGGGACGTAATCCCGGCCCTCGACAAGTATCGCGCTTCGTGGCAGAAGTTCATCGACCTGCAGACCGTGGCGGTGCAGCAGAGCATAAGAGACAGTCAGCAGGCCTACGCCGCGGGCCGGGGGATTGCATTGGTACTTCTGGTCGCTATTTTGACCCTCGCTACACTCACGGCGATCAGCGTTACGAAGAGTATTACAGGTCCGATTCAGCAGGCAGTCGAGCATGCCCAGCGCATTGCTGCCGGCGATTTGACCAAAGAAATAGCGGTCACCAATCGGTCCGAGACCGGCCAATTGCAGCAGGCCATGCTTGAAATGAGCAACCGACTGCAGGGGATCATCCGCGACGTTCGCGAAGGATCGGCGGCGGTCGCTTCGGCGGCGCAGCAGGTTTCTGCTTCGGCGCAGAATCTTTCTCAGGGCACAAGTGAACAGGCTGCCTCAGTGGAAGAGATGAGTTCCAGCCTGGAAGAGATGAATGCATCGATCACGGGAAACGCAGACAACAGCCGGCAGGTGGAGCAGGCGGCTGCGAAAGGCGCACTCTCGGCAGAAGAAAGCGGCGGCGCCGTGAAAGAGACTGTAGATGCCATGAAGCAAATTGCGGCCAAGACATCGGTGATCGAAGAGATCGCCTATCAGACCAATCTTCTCGCGCTCAACGCTGCCATCGAGGCGGCGCGCGCCGGAGATCAGGGCCGGGGCTTCGCAGTGGTCGCTGTCGAGGTTCGAAAGCTAGCCGAGCGCAGCCAGTTAGCTGCGCAGGAAATCGGCGGACTTGCCGGGAAGAGCGTCAGCGTAGCCGAGCGTTCGGGCCAACTGCTGGCTGACCTGGTGCCGTCGATCAAGAAGACGGCCGAACTGGTGCAGGATGTTGCTGCTGCGTCGACCGAACAATCGAGCGGCGTGACGCAAATCAACCAGGCGATGGCCCAGGTGGATACGGTCACGCAGCGCAACGCCTCGTCAGCGGAAGAGCTATCCAGCACCGCCGAAGAATTGGCGGCGCAGTCCGAACAGCTGCAGCAGTTGATGACGTTCTTCCGTGTGGCGGGAGAGTCGTCTGCCGATCGCGGCAGCGATGGCACGCAACACGTGGCTATGCCGATAAAGCCGGCGTTCAAGAGTGCTCTGGCGCGGCGCGGCTACGTTCGGCCAACCCACGGCAAGCAAGAGGAAGAAACGAACTTCGCTCCGTTCCAATGATGAACAAACCCGCAGCTCCGCCGGCCCACGCTGACTCGGCCGCCGGGAACGCCGGCACATCGAAAATGAAGACGGGCAGAAATGTGAGGAGGGAAATTATGGGAGCGTCCGACCAAAAGAAGCAACTCCCGCGGAGCACCGCGCAGTACCTTACCTTCTTAACTGCGGGCGAAGAATACGCGATCAGTATCGTGAAGGTAACGGAGATCGTTGAATACGAGACGGTCACCACGGTTCCAAACACGCCGATCTGGATCCGCGGCGTGACCAACCTGCGCGGCCGGGTTGTTCCGGTGGTCGATCTGGCAGCGAAGTTCGGATTACCGTTGAGCAGCATTTCCAAGTTCTCCTGCATCATCATCACGGACGTGATGTTTCAGGGAGAGAACTTGACCATGGGAGTATTGGCCGATTCCGTGAGCCAGGTCATCGAACTTTCCGCCGACGAAATCGAGCACACTCCGCCGTTCGGCACCCGTGTGAAGACCGAATACTTGCTCGGCATGGGAACTCTGGGCAAGAAGTTTTGCCTGATCCTTGACATCGACAAAGTGCTCTCCGCCGACGAATTGCTGGCGGTGACGGAGTCTGTTGACGGCGAAAGGGCATCGGGCGAACCGATGATTGGCGTACCTGCCAAAGAGGCACACTTCGAGACGGGAGCGTAACTTTGGCCGCTGGCGCCGCTGCAGGCAAGGGTTCAGGCGCGTCCCGACAGGGCGCCGGGCGCTCAGCTGAGACTGAGCAACCGCCGCAGCTTTCTGTCAGTCCCGCAGTGTTTCAAAAATTCCAAAAGCTGATCTACGCCGAAAGCGGCATTTGGCTGGGAGGCGCAAAAACCGCGCTGCTTTGCGGTCGCCTCTTTCGCCGGCTTCGGGAGCTTGAAATCACATCCCTGGAAACGTACTACGAGCGCGTTGCCGGTGCGGACCAGCACGAGGAACGCGCCCGGATGATCGACGCCATCACCACCAATGAGACTCGCTTTCTGCGCGAGCCCCGGCAGTTCGAGTTCCTGGTGCAGAAAGTGTTCCCGCGCTGGCAAGCGTCCGCCGCGCAGGAGTTACGCCCCAAGAGAATTCGAATCTGGAGCGCAGGATGCTCTTCGGGAGAAGAGCCCTACACCTTGGCGATGCTGCTGGCTAAGCATCTTCCGGCAGCGGAAGGCTGGGACGCACGGCTATTGGCTACTGATATCTCGAACCGCGTGCTGGATAAGGCACGTAAAGGGATATATCCGATCGCAAAATCAGCGGAACTGCCCGAAGATTTGCTGCACGGTTTCATGCTGCGTGGACTGGCTGAGCGGCAGGCGGAAATCAAAGTGAAAATCGAAATCCGGCAGATGGTCGATTTTCGAAGGTTGAATCTGAACCAGGAATCCGAGCTGGCCGAAGGTCCGTTCGACGCCATTTTTTGCCGTAACGTGCTGATTTATTTTGATGCGGCTTCCAAGCGGCGCGTGGTGGCGAACCTGACCCGCCACCTCGCGCCCGAGGGTCTTTTGTTTGTCGGCCACGCAGAGAGCTTGAACAGCGTGTCGTCCGCGGTACGGAGCCTTGAGCCGACCATCTACACGAAAAGAGAGAACAAAGAAAATCTGGCGAGGCAAAGTTAAACCGGTGCTTGTGCGCCGCTAGATTTCGTGGGGTAAGGAAGCGTGTCGTCGATGAACGGAAATGAACTGCATGTGCTGGTCGTGGATGACTCGGCGATGGTCCGCCAGGTGATGCAGGCCATCCTGGGCACCGACCGCAGGATTAACGTCAGGGCCGCAGCCGACCCGCTGATCGCGTGGGGGAAGATGCAGAAGGAAGCCGCCCACGTCGTGATTACAGACCTGGAAATGCCGCGCATGGACGGCCTGACCTTCATCCGAAAAATCATGTCGGAGATGCCGACCCCAGTTGTGGTGTGTTCCGGCCTGGCGGCTCGTGGCACAGAGCTCGCGCTGCGCGCTCTCGAGGAAGGCGCAGTTGACGTAATTACCAAGCCCAAAGTTGGGGTGCGCGATTTTTTGCACGAATCGGCTGTGACTCTGCTGGATGCGGTGTGGAGTGCGTCACAGGCCCAGATCAAACCCCGGCCGCGGCCAACTCTGCCGGCCCCTCGCGTGACGGCCGATGTTCTGCCTCGCAACGGCAAGCTTCGCAACGCTGGGGCGCCGAGCGCGGTAATTGCCGTGGGCGCTTCCACCGGCGGAACCGAGGCCCTGCGCGTGTTCCTCACAGCACTGCCAACGGACTGCCCGCCGGTCGTGATTGTGCAGCACATGCCGGAAGTCTTTACCCGGGCTTTTGCCGAACGTCTGAACATGGATTGCAGCATTGAAATCAAGGAGGCGCGGGACGGCGACCGGCTACATACTGGCCTGGCGCTGATTGCTCCGGGAAACCGGCACATGCTGGTCCACCGCAGCGGCGAAGAACTGGTCGTGCAGGTCATGGATGGGCCGCTGGTCTCGCGCCATCGACCAAGTGTGGATGTGCTTTTTCACTCGGTCGCTGTTGCCGTCGGCGCGAAGGCGGTTGGCGTAATCATGACCGGGATGGGCGACGATGGCGCCCAGGGACTTTGTGAGATGAAGGAAGCTGGCGCGACGACGATCGCGCAAGACGAAGCAAGTTGCGTCGTGTTCGGAATGCCAAGAGAAGCGATTGCCCGCGGCGCGGTTCATGCCGTTGTGACCTTGGAGGAAATCGCCAGCGTGGCACTGAATGCCCGAGTAGATAAGTAAGGAGAAATATAGCATCGATGATGGATTTCAAAACGAAGGAATCAATACGAGTGGATTACACAATGAAGGCACCGGCAGGATTTTCTTTTAACAATGGGCGGCGCGGTTCCACCTGCGGGCTGCTCTTGCGAAACTGTCTTTTGCCCTTGATTACTCTTGGGCTCTGCGCCGCGTCGGCTCTGGCCCAGGGCGCGGTGGTCTTGGTTGGATCCGGATCGAGCGTCCCGGCGCCCCTTTACAACCGGTGGGCGCAGGAATTCGGCAAGCGCAACCCCAACCTGCAGATGCGCTACCTTACGGTGGGCACCAGCGAAGGAATCAAACAGATCTCTCATGGATCGGGTGATTTTGCTGCTGGAGAAGCTCCGCTGACGGATAAGGAGCGCACAGAAGGTGGTTTGATCGAACTGCCGGTCGTGCTCGTCGGGATCGTTCCTATCTACAACCTTCCTGAGGTCCACCAGGAGTTGCGGCTTTCCGGAGAAGTACTGGCCGAGATTTTCCTGGGCGATATCAAAATGTGGAATGCCCCCCAGATCGCCAAACTTAATCCGGACGTTACTTTGCCGAATCTTCCGATCCAGGTGGTCAACCGCCCCGCGGGAAAGGGATCGAACTACGTCTTCACTGATTTTCTTTCCAAGGTCAGTTCCAAGTTCCGTACTCAGGTTGGAATCAGCCCTTCTCCGAAGTGGCCCGTTGGCGAACCCGCGGAGCGCAGTTCCGACATGGCCGACAAGGTAAAAAGCAGCCACGGAGCTCTCGGCTTCGTCGAATATCAATATGCGGTGAAGAATGGTATTTCCCAAGCTGCGGTACAGAATGCCGGCGGCAGGTTCGTGAAGGCTTCTGCCGAGAGCATCAGCGCCGCGTGCACGGCGGTAGAAGCGCCGCGGTAGACCAACTTCTCCGCCTCGCTCGCCAACGCTCCCGGAGCCGGGTCTTTTCCCATTGCCAGTTTTACCTGGATTTACCTGCGAACAAAATCCACGGATTCCGCCCGGGCGTCGGCGTTGGGCAATTTCCTGGACTGGATCTACGCGGATGCCCAGCAGTTTGCCACACAGGAAGGCTACTCAGAATTACCCTTGCCGATGCTTATGGCCGTGAGAAAGCGGGTCAAGAATTTACAATAGGGTTCCGGTTACGGTGGACGCTGGTGCTCACTCTATGAGATTCGCTGCCGCTTCGCTCGATGGACTCATACGGACCTGCTTCGTTTTCGCATGCATGGCATTGCCGGCCTCGCTGACGATGGCACAGCAGCCCGTACACCAACAGACGACGCCCGCCAAGGCCGGCGAGAGTGTTCAGTCCAGCGGTGTCTCCGACCCAAGCCTTAAGGAGATGTTCGAATCGAAGGTCAGAGTTGAATGGGAGGCACTGAAGAATAAAGATAAGAATGGTTACGCCGAATTGCTGGCGGACGACTACCAGGGTGTGGAAGCCGATGGCAAGGGCGAGCGGAACAAACTTCAGGCTTTGAATGAACTGGCAGAAACGAACGTCTTCAACTACACTCTCTGGGGTTTCAAGGTGATTCCGCTGGGATCGGACGTCACGTTCGTCGTCTACGAAATCACGATGCAGTTCCCGCCCAAATCGCAAGTCCGATATTCACGTGTGTATATCAGCGAGTTGTGGGCGAGACGCGGCGGGCAATGGAAGGAACTGCACTACCAGGAAACCCACGTAAAGTAACTGCCATGGCCAGGGATTTCGTGCAACGACAACGAGGGCGGCGCCATCTCATTCTGTGAGAGGAGAGACCTCCATGAAGAAGTTGTGGACGGCTCTGCTGCTTTCGGGCAGTGTTCTCCTGTCCCAAGACACTACCCCCAGCAAAACCAACCCGCACGGCTCGAAGAATTCCAAAGGACAGATAACCGTACAAGGCTGCGTCGCCCGGTCCAGCGGCGATTACATTCTGATCAAGCAGGATCCTGGCATGACGTATGAACTTCAGGCCACGGGCAAAACGAAACTTCGCAAGTATCTGGGGCAACAAGTGGAAGTGACCGGGACAGAATCGCCATCGCTCAGCACCAGTTCCGATGCCACGGCGCGAATGGGTTCTCCGGCTTCAGCGACATTGACCATCACCTCGATCAAGACCCTCGAAAAAGAATGCACGACGCGGTGAGCTCCGCGACAGTTAGGTTTCGACGAGACTCGCCGCGGTTCAGGTTCAGGCCTTAGTCACAATCCGGTGGCATGGCCATGATTTCCGCGTTGGAGTCGCACGGGGGCTTCTTCTTCGCTGGCTCCAGTGGTGCCGGACGGTTGTAGCGGAGAATCCACAAGCCTTCGTTGTTGATGAGATAGATCAGGCCGTGGCGACCGTCTGGAAGAATACTGGTTACTTTGTCGAAAGTTTCGAGAGTCTTCGGATTGCGCGGGTCGCTTAAGTCGAGCACCCGAACTGTTTCGGTGGGATGATTGCTGCTGGTGAGAGTTGTCGGTGTTTTCTCGGGAGCTTCCGCGATGGCTACATCGGGGCTGACCATCTCCAAGTTTCCCGCTGTGGCCTGATTCGACTCCGCCGTGCGCTTCAACAGGCTCGGGTGTTCCGGTTTGCTCACGTCCACGATCATGAAGCCTTGCTTCGTGGCCTGCTGAACGTAGAGGTACTGTTTTTCGTTTGCCTTCTGGAGGAGCATCTGACTGCCGGTTGCCTGCGGCAAAGGCAGATGCGCAATTACGTTTGCTGGAACATCCGTGGGCTTGGGTGCGGGTTGCTCGCTCGCGCCAGCGGACGCGATCGACAGGCAAAGAAACGAGAACGCCAAAGCGAACTGACCTGCAACGCACTTTCTAAACACAACTATCGATGACATAGACAAAACCTCACGAATCACGAACCGGAATTCGGAAACCACGAACCAACGCCGCAAAACCAGCCCTTGCTCATACGTTCTGGGCGAACTATAACACTCAGGCATTCGCCAGAAGCCGCGTTGAAGCCTGCTAGGGTAACTTCCCGCCTCACTGCTGTGCCATGACTGCGATGCAGCCGTTGGCGCTCTGCGTAGTGCAAATGCTGCCAGCTTGCATGGGTACAAAAGCATGGTTGTTGCTTGGGTCCACCGCGATACTGTGCGAATTGGAATTGGTGGTGACGTTTACCAGCCACGTGTTGGTCTTCGCATCGATAACGCCCATCACTGCACCCGTGGGCATGTCGCGCGCCGCCAAATAGTACTTGTTGTCGCCCGGGTTGTACCAAACTTCGTCGACGCCTCCGACATTAGTGATGGTGGCCAAAATCGTTCCCATGGTTCCGTCAATCACATATTCATTGGGAGGGAATGCCTCGCCATCATGGTCGGCACAGCCAATGAGGAAGTTGTTGCCCGGGCCTTGAACGATACTGGTGGGCATGCAGTAAGGCATGGGAAAAGTGTTCTCGACAAACGGACCGTTGGGGTTGCCGAGGTTGGGGTTGACGACGTCTACCGTTCCCACAGTCAAATTCCCGTTGGCGTTGCTATTTGTAACGAGAAAGCGTCCGCTATTGGGGTTGAAAGCCGAGCCACCGAGTCCAGCAAGAGAAAGAGCCCCAGCGCAGCCCAGAGTTGCGGGGTTCGTGGTATTGGTTTGGTCGGGGCAGTAGGCTCCCATGGAACTGACAATAGGTCCGTGATGGCACGGTACGTCAACGCCTGCGCCAAGAGCATTGTGGCCGGTGACACCGGAAGGCGCGGTGGTGGAGGGATCGGGGCACACAAAGCCGTTCGGTCCGTTCGTACCGACGTCATCGACCGCTACGTTCGTGTTGTTCTGGCCTGCGCCATCATAGTAAACCTGGCCGAGAATGCAGGTGGGGTTGTTGTAGATCGGCGTGCCGGCGACTGTGCCAATCTGAATCATATAAGGCTGGGCGGCGACGGGTGGAAGGCAATTACCGGTGCGCCCGACCACGGCCGACATGTCAATGAGGGTGGCGAAAGGGAATCCGGGATCGCCGTTGGTGACCAGCAGGATATGGTCTTTTTCGTCGTAGCTCATTTCGTCGGCACGCAGATCACCACAAGTTGGATCGGAGAATGCACGCCCGTTGGCGGAGGCGATGCACGGCGCGATGCCGGATGGGTTAAGAGTGCCAAGTCCATTATTAGCCGGGCCGCATGGTTGCATGGTAGGCGTGCATCCATCGTAGTCGGCAGAAAAGCCGGTTGGAATATCGGCCACGACGACGGGTTGTCCATTTCCATTGGGAGTGGGCGGAGCCTCCAGGGCAAACACGGTGACGCTGCTGCTGCCGTTTCCGACGAAGAGAGTCTTGCCATCGGCGGTGATCTGCTCGCCGTCTGGTGCTGACAGCGGATTCACGCCGTTCGCGCGCGCGGCGCAGCACTGGGCTCCCGGAAAGCCGCCAAAATGAGTGCTGGCGCCAAAACCCGGGACGTGGAAGGGGATTCCGCCGGGGACGTTCGTCCTGCATCCGAACCTGGTGAAGCTGCCCAAGCCGGTAACCAGGGGCGGAATGATGTCGACTCCAGCGGCGGTCTGAAGGCAAACGCTGGGAAGGTCTCCGGCTCCGGCCACGCCGTTGTCTCCGGTGAGTATGTTGACCGCGAGATTGGTTTGGGTGTCCGTCACAACCACGTCCAGGCCGATACGGTCCGACACGTAGAACTTATGATTGACCGGGTCTACGAGCCCGATATCGAACGAGTTGAACGGGCCTCCGGGTTCGCCGGTGGGATTGTGTTCCGGCACCGGGATGACGTCGATGACAGCGTAGCTACCGCTCGTGGTGGTGCCGCAGACGGGACAGTTAGGCACACTGCTGCAACCGCTCAACGTAACGAATAGTGCGGTAAGAAAAATACTAAGAAGAAGCCTCGATTTCATCAAACCCTCCTGCGAGTTCTCTACGGGGCTGGTCGCCAGCGCCGCATCTATCAAACTTGTTGCGTTAAGCCCGCAATGACCACTTGAGCGGGCTGACTCTAGAACCCACCTCTAGAACCTGAACTGCAATCTCTGCAGGACCACAAAATAGTTCTGCGGCCCGGCGCCCGTCACACTCGGGTCCTTTAACTGATCGATCCCCAGGTTGAACACGTACTTGACCCAATAATTGGGATACCAGTTGACGCCAGCGGTGTACTCGAAAGTATGGTCCGCAAATGTGGGCACGTAACCGGGCGTGTAGTAGTTCAAGAGGTTTGCACCCGGCTCTTTCGCCTGAATACCGGTGAATCGGAAAGCCAGTTCCCAGGCCCCCAATCCGCGTGCCTTGCCGCCCGGAGTGTCGGGGCCGAACAGCGGGCGATTCACGCGGGGAGTGCCATTTTCCGGGCGCTTTTCTCCCGTGAGTAAATAAGTGGTGCTAAGGTCCCAAGCTTTGGCGGTGATTCCAGGAAGAGACAGGAAGCCGAGTCCTCCCGCCTGCTCGGAGCCGACGTTCTCTCGAAACTGATTCAGTTGGTCGTATTCGCCTCGCAGAGAAATCCGCGATTTCAGGTAAGTGAACTCGCCGTTGTAACGCTCGATAGGCCCATTGATGGCGAACTGCGGGAAAAAGTTGTAGGCCGCGTCGGGCAACGTCCCGTTGAAGCTTTGGTCGCCCGAGAGACCGCGCGCGCGGGCGTGGTCGATGGATCCGCCGAAGGCGAGTTGCCTGAACCAGTCACTCTTGGAGTTGCGCCAGGGATAGAACCGAAGGCGGCCAATGATTTCCGGCTCGTTGGTGGTGTTGGCCAGGGCATATCCTTTGCCGTTGAACGCGCCCACCCAGTACTGCACCACGCCGCCGTGGATGTCGCCATGCAGCGCGACGCCGGGGCTGCGGTAAGCCGAAGCGGCGGACGGATACAGGATGGACTGAAATCCGCGCTCGACAAAATCCAGGCTGGTGTCGCCGATTCCCGTTTCCTGAGCAAACGGAGCCTTGAATTGCCCGGCCTGGAATTGCAACTCGGGCTTCCATCGAATATTGAGGTACACATCGCGCACCACCGAACCGGAGGTTGCGGATGCGTCGGAGAGCAGCGCGAAATCAAAGTGAGAGCCGTAGCTGCCCTGAAATCCGAAGCGGGCCTGGCGCAAGATGAAGGTATCCGAGGGAGCTCCATCGCCTTGGTAGGCGCGGTAATCGCTGTTCACGTAGCCGTAAGGGTTGATGCTGAATTGTCCGTCGGGGCTCTTGATGAAAAAGTGCTCGCCGCTCCAACCTGCCGTGAGCGGAGTATCTTTTTTTGGAACTGCCGCGGGTTGGGGCTGATCCACAACAGCCGCGACTGGTGCAGGCGCCGGTTGCAGAAGAACCGCGTTCATGAGGTGAGCGGCGCCCGCATGCGGAGCGTCAACCGGGGGTGAATTGGCTTCGACGGGAACAGCGTCGGCCACGGGACGAATGTGGCCCACGGCATGGTCGGCTGCCTGCTCTTTTCCTTCGGCCAACTTTTCGACTAAAGCCTTCAATTCCTCGATGGTCTCGCGTTGCGCTGCGAGCTCGCTGCGCAACTTGTCGAGCTCTTCCCTGGTGGCGCTCACAGAGGTTGATCCGACAGCCTTGCTCGAGGAATCCGTGACTTGAGCGTAAGCGAGCGACCCTGGTGCCATGAAGCCGGCCAGAAATAAGAATGTTATGAACGAGCGCATGTGTTCCTTTCCCGGGGTGATTTTGTAAAACAGGCCAGCTCTCAAGGCATTCGGACAGGCATTGCCCTTTGCAGAATCAGTTGTATTTATTTTCATCAGTGCGAGTCTTTTAGTTTTGTCCGCAGATTCGAACCTGGAGCTTAAGCGGCTGTAATGAAATTCTACGGACGCATTGGTGCGTTTGAATAATTACGACGGTAACGTGAAGCCGCTTCGTTAACGTAAGACGCATTTGCGGGACTGGTCGACGGCGATCTACCACTCGTCAGCGGACATGTAGCCTTGTGTCCCCCGAGCGGCCACATGCGTCCCGTTATTCATTATTCATTGGCCAACATGTGCGTAACTTTTAATAATTCCATAATCTGCCCTTAACATCGCTGGTTTATCTATTCGGTGTTTCCCCGCCTCTGATTTTTTCTGGCAGTCCGACCGTCTTGGTCTTGGAACTTTCAACCGAAGCGATTCTGGAGGATCACCGTATGAAGATCACAAATTTCCTTCGCGGAGCAGGAGTGGCAGCCGTCCTGGCCGCGACGAGCTTCACGTTCGCTCAAATTCTACCGACGGGCGCAACCATTACACCGACCGCGGCCCCTGGGTCGGTGTTTGCGCCTTTGACCACTTCTTTGCAGGACGTTCCAACTTTTACGCCGGATGGGGCCGAGACCACTGCGATCAGCCCCGACGGTAAGACCTTGTTGATCCTGACCAGCGGCTACAACCTCAACGAAGACTCAGCCGGCAACTTTCCTGCGGCGGATTCGGGTGAGTTTGTCTTCGTTTATGACATTTCCACGCCCAGTACCCCGGTGGAAAAGCAAGTCGTTCAGCTGCTGAATTTTGATCGAACCTTCGACGGGATCGTGTGGGCGCCAAACGGATCGGCATTCTATGTCGGCGGAGGAGCCGACGACAACGTACACACGTTCACGCTGCAAAACGGGGCCTGGGCAGAATTCGGCACACCGATCAACCTGGGTCACTCCGGGGATTTGATGAACCTTGAAACCGAGACCGGTCCGACCGCTGCGATCATCGGCATCACCGCCGATGGCAACACGCTCTTCGTGGCCAATCACGAAACGGACTCGATCACTTCGGTGGACCTGGTCCACGGCGCGGTTCTGCAGGAGTTCGATCTCCGTCCCGGCATCATTAATCCTGCGCAAACAGGCGTACCGGGCGGAGAGTTTCCTTACGGGGTCGCAGTCAAAGACAGCAACACGCTGTACGTCTCAAGCGTTCGTGACCGTGAGATCGACGTGCTGAACTTTGCCAAGGGTGCTCTAACCCTCACCACCCGGATTCCGGTCGCCGGCAACCCGGAAAGGATGGTTCTGGATGGCACCCAAAGCCATCTGTTCGTGGTGGCGGCCAACTCTGACGAGTTGATTGTCATTAATACCGCGACCAACATGGTCCAGAGCCAGGTCAACGCCAGCGCGCCGGCAGATGTTCTGGGCAGCGGGAAAACCGTGCCCAAGGGCAGCAATCCCAACAGCATCACCCTTTCGCCCGATGAGACCACCGCCTATGTCACCAACGGAGGCACCAACTCGGTGGCGGTGATCAGCCTCACGGGAAAGATTCCCGTCGTCCTCGGACTCATCCCCACTGGCTGGTACCCGAATTCCGTCAGTATCAGTCCCGACGGCTCCACTCTCTACGTGGTAAACGGCAAGAGTGTAGAAAAAGCGAACCCGTTGAATTGCCGGTTCATCAACGACAATCCGGGCGGCGGATTCGGCTCGGCCTGTCAGAGCTTGTTTGCGCAGATTGGTGCTGGCAACCAATATGCCTGGCAGAACGAGTATTCAGGTTTCCTGACGCTGCCCGTTCCCAGCTCCGTTCAGTTGGCTGCCCTCACCGGTCAGGTCGCACAAAACAACGGCTTCAACTTCCAGCTCAGCGCGAACGACATTGCGACCATGACATTTCTGCGCGAGCACATTCAGCATGTCATCTACATCGTGAAAGAGAATCGCACCTTCGATCAGGTCCTGGGCGATCTGACCAACGGAGCCAATGCGGATCCATCTTTCACCCAGTTCCCAGCCGCGATCACGCCGAATTTCCACAATTTTGCCAATAATTTTGTGACCTTCGATAACTTTGACGACAGTTCGATGGTTAGCTTTGACGGCTGGCAGTGGTCGACTGCGGCGCGCGCTCTCGATGTCACCGAGAAATGCGTCAAGGTCAACTACGGCAAGGGCGGGTGCCAGTATGACAGCGAAGGCACGTCACGCAATATTAACGTTGCGCTGACGGGCGTCGCGGCTCGTACGGCATGGCAACCGATCTATCCGCCCGATCCGAACCTGCTTCCCGGAACGGCTAACGAAGAAGCCGCTGACGGTCCCGAAGGCGAACAGGGCTTGGGCTATATCTGGGACGCCGCCCTCAAGGCTCGCCTCACCGTTCGCAACTACGGCTTCTACCTGGATCTGGGTGCGGACGCTGTGCTGCAACCTCCGCCCACCCTGGTCGCTCCGTGCGCGGCGAAACCGCCGATTCGGGTCGCTTTCCCGGCCCACACCGCCTTGCTCACTAAGACCGACCCCTGTTTCCGCGGCTTCGACCAGAGCTTCCCGGATTTCTTCCGCTACGTGGAGTGGGCCCGGGAATTCGACAAGCAGGTCAAGAGCAATAACATGCCGAATCTGACCTTACTGCGATATGACCATGACCACTTCGGCAACTTCGGCACCGCCAGTTTCGGCGTGAACACGCCGGAACTTCAGATCGCCGACGACGACTACGCGGTAGGACTGACGGCCGACAAGATTGCCCACAGCCCCTACGCCAATAACACGCTCATCTTCGTGATTGAAGACGATCCCCAGGATGGCGCCGACCACGTCAGTGGTGACCGCAGTCTTGCGTTCATCATCGGGCCTTACGTGAAGCAGGGTGCGGTCGTCTCCGATCCCTACTCAACGGTTAGCATGCTCCGGACCATCGAACAAGTCCTGGGCCTGCCCCCGCTGGGCGTGCATGATGCAGGTGTTCCGCCCATGACAAACGCGTTTAACATCTCACAAGCAAGCTGGACCTATTCCGCGATCCCGTCCAGCTACCTCTACAACACCACGCTTCCGATTCTGAACAAGTACGTCATCAATCGGGACAATCTGCCGCGTCCCACACACGACGCAGCCTGGTGGGCAGCAAGGACCAAGGGCATGGACTTCAGCAAGGAGGATCTGAACGATCCGGCGACGTTTAACCGGATTATTTGGGAAGGCATGATGGGCGGCAGGCCCTATCCGACTAGCACGAAGTCCGCGACGCCTAAGCCGGATACGAAGGAGTTCACGAATACGGGTTCCAAATAGACTGCGAGCCCGAAACGCGACACAAATACCCCGGCTGTCGGCTTGGCTAACGGGACAGCCGGGAGTCTTAGATTTACAGTATCTCTAAATTCTTTTTGTAAACTTTTCGCGTGCTCCTGGGTTGGTACTCTCATCGCTTTTCCGTAGTAGTCCGGCGCGATCACAAGCAGCGGATGCGGCGACGGAAGCGTGTGCCAAGCAATGTATCGACGTTTCTTCGACCGCGAAGTTGGCCCACGAGGAAGCAGGATAAAGGCAATTCGCCATTCGACCGACCAAACAAATGCTCCCCGTATCCATCCGCCTGACGCTGTGGAATATTCTGCTGGGATTGGCAGGCTGCGCCTTGCTGGGCGCGCAGAATGTCGTGTTGACGGGCGCGCTCGGCGGGCGGATCACCGATCAGAGTGGGGCGGTGATACCGGGAACGTCAGTTGTTGTGCAGAACCTCGCGACTGGAGTGAAACAATCGGCGGAAGCCAACCACCTGGGTCTTTACCGATTTCCGGTGCTCATGCCGGGCACCTACTCGATCACGGCGAGCCGCAATGGATTTCGCGACGTCCGGGCCTTGGTGCGGGTGCAGGTAGGAAACGCCACGTTGCAGGACATCAAGCTGCAGGTGGGATCCAGCGGGGACGCGGTCAAGGTGACCGGGATTGCGCCTTTGCTGCGGCCGTCCGAATCCTCCGCCAGCACGATCCTGGAGCGATCTTTCATCGAAGAATTGCCGCTCAACGGACGGCGCTACACCGACTTTACCCTGCTCGCGCCAAATACTATCCCTGACGGCGACACCGGGTTGGTAAGCGCCGCTGGGCAACAGGGTGGCGAGGATTCGGGGTACGCCAATGGAAATGGCTCCAATGCCTTTACCGTCGACGGAAGCAACGCGACCAGCAACTATTTCGCCGACATCGAGGGCCGTTATCGCATTCCATATTTGTACGGTGAAAATGCGATCCAGGAGTTTCAGGTTGCGGTCAGTCCGTACTCGGCAGTCTATGGGGGTGGGGCGGGCTTCATTAATGCAGTGACCCGCTCGGGCAGCAACGTGTTCCATGGCAGTGGGTTCTATTACAACCGGAACTCTGCGACTGGCGCCAACGACGCTATCGATAAAGCCAACGGCTTTCCCAAACCGCAAAACGCTTTGCAGCAATTTGGCGCGGGTATCGGCGGACCGATTCGACATGACCGTTTATGGTTTTTTCTGGATTACGAGCAACAACTGGAAAACAATCCGATCTCGGTCATCAACCCCGCGATTTCGCAGGTCGACGAGACTTCCTTTGGGGTTCCATCCGGTACGATGCTGCCGGCAGCGAACGCGCCCTTGCCCGTGCCCAATAGCAACAGCTCGCCTGATCCGACCAATCTGGCATATCTGCAGCAAGTGTCGAATGCGCTTCATGCGCTGAACTCCAATCTTGGAGTGAAAGCAAGAGAGCAAAACGATTGGGTATTAACGCCCCGGCTGGACTACCAGGCCAGTGCCCGAGACAGTCTGTTTCTGAGCTTCAACGTGAACCGGTTTAATTCGCCGGGAGGCGTCATCACCAGCAGCCCAGTGCTGAATTACGGGACGCAGACTCTGGCCAACGCCTATGTGCGTACTTTCCAGGCCAGCCTGGGATGGACGCACACGTTTTCCTCCAGCCTGCTGAACGAATTCCACGCAGGCACCTCGCAAGATAACCAGATCGCGACACCTACCGGGTCGGCTCCAAACATGCCGACGGTAATCCTGGATAATCCGGCCTCGTTTATTCTCGGGAACGCGCCTTTCTCAATTGGGAGAGTGTTTGAACGGCAGTGGTCTCTGGCCGATCGGGTGGACTACATCATCGGCAGGCACACGTTGCAATTCGGTTTCGATATGAGCCGCGCCTGGGATGCGGACAACAATTTTGGCGGCGCGGACCCCAATGCCGACGCGCAGTTCGGATCATTTCTTGGCAGCTACGAGTTCTCCAATCTGCAAGCCTTTGCGCTCGGCCAATACAACCTCTTCAGCCAGGCGTCGGGAAACCCGACCTTTTCTTTTGCTGTGCCCTACTACGGATTCTATGTGCAGGATTCCATTCGGGTTTTGCCGAAGTTGACGCTGGAACTGGGCATGCGTGAGGACTTCCAGGTTTATCCGCAGCCTGCGGAAAATCCGGCTTTCCCGCTCACTGGGCAATATCCGAACCAGTTTCTACGCTTGGCACCGCGCTTTGGATTTGCCTGGCAACCCGCGGAGAAGACTGTTGTGCGCGGAGGGTTCGGGCAGTTCTACACCAATATGAATGGGTTGAACTACCGCAACGCGGTGGTATCGAATGGGCTGGCATCCCAGCAGTCTTCAGTCAGTGCCAGTTACAGCTCGGGTGCGCCGAACCGACAGCTGCCAACGTTTCCGAATATTCTTCCCGGTAATTCCTCCTTGTTCGCGGCATCTCCGGACATTTCATTGGTTTCTCCACAATTTCGTGCTCCCTACATATTGCAGGGCAGTCTGCAGATTGAGCGTGAAATTTTCCAGGATACGACGGTAAGCATCGGCACTATGTGGACTCACGGAGTGCATCTGCTCTCCGGAAGCGCGTATGACTTGAACCTGCTTCCCGTGCAGGGCAAGACCACCTACATAATTTGCCCTCCCAACGCTGTCACGCCCTGCAGTGGCGCTGCGGGAACCCTTCCGACGATCATGCTGCCTAATATGGACAACGGCCTGCTGCGGGAAGGCCGCATCAGTTCCAACCTGGGCGAGATCAACGAACTCATCAGTCCCGGGCAGAACCATTACAACTCGCTCTTTGCGCAAGTGCAGCACCGCATGTCGCAAGGACTTTCTCTGCAATTCTCCTACACCTTTGCCAGGAGCATCATGCTGGATGGAATGGACTTCAACAATCAGTTCGACTTCAGCAACACGCATGCTGCGTCGCTGCTCGACCAGCGACATCGAATCAGTTTTGCGAGCGTCTACCGGCCCGGGCTGGAAAAACTTACCCGTTCCGAGGCTGGGCGCGCGCTGCTTACGGACTGGAGGCTGAGCAGCGTCATCGAGTTCTCTTCCGGCCGGCCGTACGCCGGCTTGTTGAGTACGGCATGCACCAGCACGACGCTGTCTTTCACGAATTGCAACGGCGCCAACGGGAACCTGAACGATACGGCCTTTAACGAAGACACCGCGAATACCGCCGCAGGAATCAACGGTGGCGGCCCCACGCCGGGAATTGGCCTGAATTCTTTCTATGGACCATGGCTGGAGAGGATCGACGTCGGGTTGGCCCGCAGTTTTTCCATTCGTGAAGGCAAGGAGCTGCAATTCCAGGCGCAAGCGTTCAATCTGTTCAACCACACCAACTACTACGTGCAGAACGGCAACGGAATCAACCCGCTGCAATACAACCCCATCGGCACCAACTGCGGCGACGGCGCTACGCTGAACCAAACCTGCTATCTGGTGCCCAACTCAGGTCTGGGAAATTTCGGAACTCTGGGGGAAATTAGCCCCAACGGCCGTCCCCGGGTGTTACAGTTTTCGGCGCGCTTCACATTCTAGTTCCCCGCCTCGGTCCCGACTCCGACGAATACTTCCAGCCGCGGAGTCGGGAACAAGTCACGGAAGTAACTGTCGGGCGCGCCGCGGGTCATCCCAGTTCGGAACCGCAGTCATCGACTTCTCGCAACAAACGGTGCGCTTCGACTCAAGCGATTGCGCCAACTCGCCGATCTTGTCCAGTGTAAGAGGAAAGAGGGACTTCTTATGGGTACTTCGATCTCCAGCTTGTTCCCGAATGCGCCGTCCACCGCTGCGAAAACTTCGCCGAACGACGCGCCCACTCAACCGGCCCGGCCAGCCACAAAGGCCCCATCGGACACGGTCGAACTGTCGCAGGCTCAACAGGTTTATCAACTATTCAACCAGGGACAGAGGGTTTCCCAGATTGCCTCCAGTCTGAGCCTGAGCGTGGAAGCGGTAAACAACTATCTGAACATCAGCAACGGATGAGTGAAATCTAAGGCCGTCAGGGAATCTGTTCTGCAGGGAAGTCAAAATCCCCGCCCTCTCGCAAAACGCGAGCGAGGACTGGGCACGCGCACCGTTACGCGCATCAAACTCAAGACCAACCGCAAAATCACGGGCGGCGGACAAGAGTGTCCGCCCTACGCGAGCGTTTCAAAAGCGAGGCAGGTCACGCGCTTGCTTCGCCTTGCACGTCTGTGGCTACGGCTTCCTCAAACGAGCCCTGGATACCAGGACGTTTCGGACGCGCGGGACGCCCAAAGAATGCCTCCTTGACCAGTTTGAAAATCGTTTCGCGATTTTCCGAGACGACCTTCAGCCAGGCGAGTCTTCCCATCATGGGGAAGTAGATGCCGCGGAAGCAGAGGCGCGCGAGGAAGACGTTGATACGCTGACCGAGCGGCTGGTCGTCAAGCGAGTCGACGGCCTGGGCGAGGGCTGCGGGGCTGTAGGCCTGGGACCATCCATATTTCACTTCGGCGTGCGCTTCCTCGATCGACATCTTCAGAGGTGTGTGGGCCATGGCGAAAGGGATGAATTCCTTCCAGTGTTTGGGGCGGGTCAGGCGGCCGGCCGTCTCGAGGCGCGTATAAAGCGGAGTCGCGGGCAAAGGCGTGAGCAGGCCGAAGATGGGCAATCCCGGGGGCCAGGTGCGAACTTGCGCGAGAGTGCGCTCAGCCACGCCGACGGTGTCGTTGTCCATCCCGAAGATGAAAGAGGTGATGGCGTAGACGTTGCGCTTGGCCAAGCGCTCGAGCACAGCGGCATATTCACCCGGCTTGTTGAATCCTTTGTTTACATCTTTGAGATTTGCCGGGTCGATCGACTCCATGCCGATGAAAACCCACTTGCCGCCAGAGGCGGCGATCAGGTCACAGAGTTCTTCGTCGCGCAGCAGGTTAGCGCTGATCTGCGCGACCCAGTGGACTTGCGCTTTGGCGGCGATGATGTCGCGCAGCAGCGACTTGGTGCGCTTGATGTTGATGGCGAAATTATCGTCGATGAAAAAGACGGCGATCTGTCCTTTTTCTTTGCGCGCCCGGGCCTTGAGCAGGAGAAGTTCGTTGACCACGCTTTCGTTGGTGCGGAAGCGGATGGAGTCGCCGAAGAATCCGGTGACGGTGCAGAATTCGCAGCCGTAGGGGCAGCCGCGTCCTGACTCGACGGGGACGATGCGGAACGTTCCCCAGCCTTCGCCGACCCTCTTGAGTAGCGGGAATACGGCTTTAGGGACGAGATTGAACTGCGTGAGATCGATCGTGTCCCACGGGATGACCGGATAGTCCTTCAGTGAAGGCTTGCTTTCTTTGCCGGCGGCGTCGACCGGAGCATAAATGTCTTTGAGCTGGCCCGCGACGGCATCGTTCACAATTTGCGGCCACGTGTCGTCGGCTTCGCCGAGGGCGACGGCGTCGGCGTGGCGGGGTCCACCATCGCGGCCGAGGGCTTCGTCGGCGAGTTCGGTGACGTGCGGCCCGCCCATCACGACTGGCACTCCGGTGGCTCGGATGGCGTCGGCGATGCGGTAGGCCTTGGCGATCATGCGGGTCATGGCGCCGATGCCAACAAGGTCGATTTTTTCATCGCGGACGTACTGCGCGATCTGGACTTCGTCCATGGGCTGGGCGTTGCCGTCAACCAGCAGCACTTCGTGTCCTGGAGGAGTGAGGGACTTGAGAAGGAACATCCAAAGGTGCGGCATGAAGTTGCGGGTCACACCATTGTCAGGGTTGTAGAGCAAGATTCTCATGACAGCGCCTCCTTCAGAGGTCGTGCGTGCTTCACGCCGGGGCCGTCACGAGCGAACGCCGAATTGGCAGGGTTGGCTTGTGTCTTGCAATTATGCTGGTTGGGTTTCCCAGTGTCGTCGAATTGTACACCGAAACGCGAAGGGGGCCAGCGCTTTATCTGATTGATCTGGACCAGAGCAGCCAACGTTTCCCAAAGGGGGAAGAAATGGACCGCACCAGGATCACTCTTCCTGGCTCTGGACCGGAGCGCGAGGCTTCCGACCCAAGCAGTTGGCTCAGAGGTGTCTGCTCCCTCCGGGCGGGATGGAAGGCTACTCAATCGGCAATCTTTGGGATCCCAGCCAAGCTTCGGCTTCGACGATAACCCGGAAGACGCGAATGGCAGTGAAGTAGTCCTGGGCTATTACTTCGAACATGCGGAACATGCCGAAAAGTGCGGGGCGCTCGACCACAATGGCACACATTCCGAAGCGAACCCGGGCGCGAACCTGTGCCAGTTCGCCAGTCACGGCTTGCAATTGGCCTTTGTGGGGAAGGGACTCGACGGCACGCAGGTCGAGCAGGACGTCGAGCCGGTTGGGACATGCGGGGTCGTTGGCTAATTCATGAAAGTGCGCTGCCACTTCGTCGAAGGTGACGAAGCCCGCACACTGGGTGCGAATCAACCGCTGGTTTGCGTCGATGGTGTAGGTCACCATGGCTTGAGCCGGCCTGCCAGGTTAGGGAAATTCTCTCAGAATCGGCGGCACGAGCCAACGGGAAAAGCGCTGCTGCAGGCTCTGGGCTTCCCGCTGGCAACCCCCCGATAGGCCTTGGCGGAGAGTTGCCGGGCTGTGCTAACCTGCTGCGACCACTCGGAACTGAATACTCTGGGCAATCTCGCTGCTGTGAAGGCGGGGTGTGTCCACTGAGGTGTGACTAGACTTGGCGGTCAATCGTGATCGAGTTTCTGCGGGTCGCCGCGATCAAGGATGCCGTTGCGTGTCCCCAGAATTCTTGCGGTTAGCAAGGTTTGTACGGTCAGCCCTGGTTCTGATCGTCTTTCCGTTCGCGTGCCTGCCTGCGATCGCGCAGCGTGATCCGGTGCTCAAGCAAATCGATCTTCCCCACCGCTATTACTACCGGGAGATGTACCTGCCGCAGCTCACGACGGGACCGAGTGCGGCCGCGTGGCTGCCGGATTCGCGGTCGCTTGTCTATTCGATGGCCGGGTCGCTTTGGCGGCAGGAAGTGAATTCGGAGCGAGCGCAGGAGTTAGCTGCCGGGGCAGGCTACGATTACCAGCCGGATTGTTCGCCCGACGGCCGCTGGGTCGTCTACGTGAAGTATGACAACGATGCGATGGAACTGTGGGCGCTCGATCTAAAGGGCGGGCCGCCGCGGCACTTGACTTCAGGTGGTGCAGTGAATGTGGATCCGCGATTCTCTCCGGACGGGAAGCGCATTGCGTTTGTTTCCACGTCTTACAAGGGACACTTCCACATTTTCGCCGGCGATTTCAGCAACGGTGAATTGACGAACATTCAACGCCTGACCGGTGAGACCCGCAGCGATCTCCCGCGTTTCTATTACAGCGAATTCGATCATGAGATCAGCCCGGCATGGTCGCCGGATGGAAACGAGCTGATTTACGTTTCGAACCGCGGGCATATTTACGGCACCGGCGGCTTCTGGCGCATGAAGACGGAACCGGGCGCCCAGGCGCGGGAAATTCACTATGAGGAGACAGCGTGGAAGGCACGGCCGGAGTTTTCGCCGGACGGGAAGCGGATTGTGTACGCGTCGTACCTCGGCGGGCAGTGGCATCAGTTGTGGACCATGCCGTCGGCGGGCGGCGATGCGTTTCCACTCTCATACGGTGACTTTGACAACACGAATCCTCGGTGGTCGCCGGATGGAAGCAAGATCGCGTTCATATCGAACCGGGGCGGGAATACTTCGCTGTGGATTCAAGAAGCCGTGGGCGGGGCGCAGAGGCAGGTGGTGGCGAAGGAAAAGCACTATCTGAGAGTGATGGGCTATCTGAGCATCACCGTGTTGAACGAAAAGGTGGAGACCACGCAGGCGCGGATTTCGGTGACCGGGGAAGATGGGCGCGCGTACGCGCCAGACGACGCGTGGATGCACGCCGAAGACAATTTTGTGCGCGCAGAGGGCGCGTTTGAGTCGCACTACTTTCACACCGACGGGAATGCGGAGGTAACAGTTCCGGCGGGGATGGTCGAGGTGGAAGTGGTCAAGGGCTTCGAATATCAGGTAGAAAAGCGTGTGGTGCCGGCGAGCGTGCACACAATGCTGACCATTCAAATGAAGCCTCTCGAAATTCCGTGGGGAAAAGATGGTCAGTGGTTGAGCGCAGACCTGCACGTGCATATGAATTACGGAGGTGCGTACCGCAACACGCCGGCGCAACTGGTGATGCAGCAGCAGGCAGAGGATCTTTTCCTGGTCGAGAATCTGGTGGTCAATAAGGAGCAACGGATCCCTGACATCGCCTATTTCCGAACCACGCCAGATGTGGCCTCAACAGCAGATGCGGTTCTGATGCACGGCCAGGAATTTCACACCTCATATTGGGGACATCTCGGGCTGCTCGGCTTGCAGCGAAATTTCTTACTGCCCGGGTATGCGTCGTACGGCGGCACCTCCGCGGCGAGCCTGTCTCCCACGAACTCCGCGGTAGCCGACCTGGCACATGCGCAGGACGCACTGGTGGGGTATGTGCATCCGTTCGACATTCAGATGGATCCGGTACACGACGCGACGCTGACAAACGGTCAACCGCTCGATGAAGCGCTGGAACTACCGGTGGACATAGCTTTGGGCAAGGTGGACTACATCGAGGCGATGGGCTTCAGCGATCATCGCTTTACTGCAGAAGCGTGGTACCGGCTGCTGAATTGTGGATTTCGCCTGCCCACGGGGGCGGGGTCGGACACCATGGCGAACTATGCCTCGCTGCGCGGGCCGGTCGGGCTGACGCGCGTCTATGCGCGCGTTCCGCGAGGGACGCCGAAGCTGGCGGATTGGATGGATTCGCTTAAACATGGGCACACATTCGCCACCAATGGGCCGCTTCTTGGATTCACCTTGGGCGGCAAAGGGTTGGGTGACGAGTTGAAGCTTCCGGCGGGAGAGAACAGGGTTCCGTTCCATGCCTGGATGCGCTCGATCGTTCCGGTCGATCACTTAGAAGTGGTTTGTAACGGGAGCGTGGTGCGCGAGTTGAAGTTGGGGAGTGATCGCAAGTCCGAGTTTGATAAGGCTGAGCTTGGTAAGTCCGATCCTAATAAACGAAGGGATGAGGAGAACACGATCCCGATTTCGCGAAGCGGATGGTGCCTGCTGCGGGCGTCGAGCGACCGTCCGGAGCATCCGGTGCTGGACGACTACATATACGCCACCACCAGCCCGATTTATATGAGCGTCGGCGGTACGGCTACGAAATCGTCGGAAGACGCAGCGTTTTTCCTGGCCTGGATTGACCGCCTGGAAACAACGGTCCAGTCGAACCACGACTGGAATACCAGCGAAGAAAAAGCGTCAGTATTGAAAACTCTCGACCAGGCCCGGCAGGTGTACGTGAGCTTGCAGAAGTGAGCTCTATCCTGCTTGGGCCGGCTGGAGCGTTAGAAAGTCCCCTTTTTTGGGCTCTGTATTTCGCAGTGACCCAAGGCAAGGTCATAGTTACTGGGCGGCGAACTCCAGGGAGCGGCGCAGGGGAATGGTTACCCCCCTTGCGCCGGGAGCCCAAAAGGAACGGACCTGCAGGACTAGTCCCATCATGCACTTTTGGGACCTTACGGAACCTCCATTGGTACAGGCAGACTGGTTCATCAACGCTGCAGCCGGGCTTTGATGAGAGGCGAGTGATTTCAGCCACTTATGAGACAGATCCCCCACCGGACTCTGCTGATTCTTCTGGCCATCCTGCCCCTGGCGACCATGCTGGGGTGCCAAGGTCTGAGCGCACGATCCAACGTGTCCCAGCCCGCCCCCGGTGAATTGACCGCAACGGTGGCAAACGTGGCTTTTGGGAACGTTGGCGTCGGTGCCAGCGAGACGCTGGCCAACACCCTGACCAATATGGGCGCGGCCAGTCTCGATATCACTGCGGCGAGTGTGAACAACCCGGCATTCGCCATCAATGGGTTGACGTTCCCCACCACTCTGGCGCCGGGGCAGTCCACCAGTTTCAACATTGTTTTCCAGCCGCAGTCGGTCGGCGGTGTGATTGCGAGTCTGGCGCTTACCAACACCGGGTCGGGAAGCGTTCTGAACGTTCCCTTAGCCGGAACGGGTATTGTGACCGGAGTACTGAGCACCAGCCCGTCGAGCTTTAACTTTGGCACGGTTGCGGTCGGCGGCAACACGACGCAAACCGAAACTCTGCAGAATTCTGGCGGCGCCAGTCTGACCATCTCGCAAGCCAATGTGACCGGCTCCGGTTTCAGCGTCACCGGACTGAGCATGCC